>Ga0334885_1001249_pt1 | contig 33377 bp, 26 predicted proteins | sample GraSluR1_MG_8_FD_207233 | JGI IMG/M metagenome (GOLD analysis project Ga0334885, IMG submission 207233) | Sludge microbial communities from methane-producing bioreactor in Wageningen University, Netherlands - Granular Sludge_31_05-R1 | ecosystem: Engineered > Bioreactor > Anaerobic >...
TTCCGGCACTGGTTTATTTCACCTTCACCGGAGCATTCCGTGCATGTTTCCCTGACTTCGATTTCACCCTTACCATTACAGGTGCTGCAGGGCACTTCCTGGTCTTCGTCCAGTTCAAATCTCTCCCGGGCCTGACTGGATATGCCCTTCACATGGTCTTTCACATTTAACTGGCTTTTTACTCCGGTTCCATGGCATTCTTCACAGATCTTATAGCTTAATACTTGGTATCCTTTTCCTTTACATTCTGGACATGTTCTCTTCATTTTTAGCCTCAAAAAATAATATGATATTTAGTGAAAATCTATTAAAAAAGTGGATTTGTGAAATTAGGATTTTCTATTTTGATGATAATAATTATCTACATGATTAATATATCTACTTGAACTTGGTGGGATTCTGTCTCACTATCTCGTCCCGGTTCGCTTTGTATTGCTGGGCATGGTTCATGTAATTATTGGCCGCCAGCAGGTGGGTGTTGGCACTGGTGGTCTGGTTATTCTGTAACAGTTTTATGGCTGTGTTTAGCTCAGATGTAGCGTTCATTTTAGCCTGTATCTCCAGGAGTGCGTTTTGTATGTAATCTATATATATTCCATCGTTGGTATTTTTAGCTGAAGTCAGAGCCGACTGTGCAGATGTCTGGGCCAGTGAATATTCATCCATAGCACTGTTACTATCTGTCAAAGCCTGACTTAGAGACATCCTGTTAGCATTGATTGCAGATCGATTGTAGAAGTCATCTCCCTTCTTCAGATGTACGTTTATGGTGCTGGCCATATCATTTATATTACTTATTTCCGACCCTATACATCCGGATAGAAACACTACTGCGAGTATTACAGCAACAACCAAAATCCTATTCATATTTTTCACTCTAAGACGGCTTTAAATTTAGATCATAAGTTATCTATAAAATAGTTAATTATTATGTTAACTAATTTGTTGTGGTTAATTAAAAGTATTGCGTTAAATTATGTGTTATTAAAATAAAATGTGTTATTAAATAAAAATATTTTTATTAAATTATTGTTTAAGGTTTGTTGTAATAAAATACTGGTTAAAGATTTGTTGTAATAAAGATCAACAAAAAAAGAGGGGGGGTGAAGAAAGGTTATTCCCATTACTACCCTCACGATCTCCATAGACCATGGATGCTGCAGTATTCCCTTACCACTATTTGACTGATGTCATCCAGTTTCAGCTTGAATTCAGCTTCTGGAGCGTCTCCTGGTTTTAAGACCTTCCGGTGGACCTGATCGCCTGTTACTACTTCCACCCACTCGATGCAGTGGTTTTCCTCCATGGGATGGGGTAGGGACCCTACCTTTACCTTAACTCCTTCATCGGTTTCTTCCAGAACAGGTATGTGTTTTTCAGCTCCCATACCCTCTTCCCGTTCTTCCAGTAGTTCCATGGGGTTCTGGCAGCATTCCAGTTTTCCGGTGCCGATGTGGAAGACTTCCACTATGTTGCCACAGATGTTACAGCGATAAATCTCTTCTTTTTCAGTCATTGTAATCCTCTTCAATATTTTTGATCCTTTTCAGTATTTTTCATCGTACAACTTGAAGTATATCCGGGCATGGTCACAGGCGGGGCATTTTGCTGGTGGTTCCGTGCCTTTGTAGGTGTAACCACATTTTATACAGGTCCATTCCACTTCTTCCTTCTTCCCGAACAGGGTTCCTGCTTCCACCTGTTCCAGGAGTTTCTTGTAACGGTCCTCATGGTGTTCCTCGGCATGTGCTATGGACCAGAGACGATCGGACACTTCTATTAAACCTTCTTCTTCAGCGACATCAGCGAATTCTGGGTACATCTCGCTGTTTTCATAGTGTTCCCCGGCGATGGCCGCCCTCAGGTTATCGACGGTTGTGCCCAGGGTTAAGGGGGAAAGGGCGCCCACCTCTATCTCATCCAGTTCCCCCTCTTTAAGGTCCTGGATCATTTTAAAAAGCCATTTGGCATGTTCCCGTTCATTATCTGCTGTTTCTAAAAAGATCTCAGAGATCTGGGGATATCCCTCAGCCGTAGCCTGTTTTGAATAGAAAGTGTATCTATTCCTAGCCTGACTTTCTCCTATAAATGCCTTTGTTAAATTTTCCAGGGTTTTTTCCATTTTATCACCATTAGTATTATATGGCTTCTATCTTATTAATTTTAGTCATCTAATTTTTAAAGATTTCCTTTGGTCATTTAAGGAATATTTCACCCTTTCATTTTATTTAAGGCGTTCATTCCCTTAAAAACTAATATTGAAAAAATTTTATATATTAAAAAGTTCAAATAATATCCTTGTAATGTCATAACATGAATCTGTGAATGCGGAGGAGATTTCTATTAATAATTTTGGAAAAATAATGGTATTACTTATATTCCTGGGTTTACTTGTGACTTTAAATGCTGGGTTTGCCGCTTCAAATGCAACTCTTAACAAAACAACTAATTTAACCACCAATACAACTAAAAATTACGCGGCTGGTTCCAGTGGAACAATTATCAACATAAAGGTGCTGATCTACAATGGTAACCAGGCTGCTTATAGCTGTGTAAATGGGATCAAAACCTCACTAAGCACTGCCAATAGTAAAAAGTTAGTACCAGGATATACATTCACTTACGGCACTTCAACGGTGATTAACTCTGCAACACTTTCCGGGTATGATGTACTGGCCATGCCCGGGGGAACCTCAGGATATAACTATATGCACAGCAGCGCTATAAGCGCCACTGCCATAAAGAACTTCGTGAAAAGTGGTAAAGGCTACCTGGGGATCTGTGCTGGAGCATATGCTGGAACTTATCGGGTATATGAATACTACTATGGCTGGGGACTGGCACCTCATGTTAGAGCTACGCATCCTAATCACGAGGGAGATTTAACAGTGAAGATCACTTCTAAAGGCCAGCAAGTCTTAAACACCACGGGCACCGTGACCATGGCCCACTACAACGGGCCTGCGATGTATGCAAGCAGTCCGGCTTTAATATTCGCCACCTACGCCGATAACATCATCAATTCTAAGGGTATGGCTGCTATTGTAGGCGATTACTATGGCAAAGGACGAGTGGTCCTGAGCGGACCCCATCCTGAACTTGATCCACAGCTGCCTAAAGTCGTGGCCAATATGGTGGTCTGGGCCGCCAATAAGACCAAACCAGATCCCAAAAACATGGTAAGTAATGCGCAGATTGCAGTCGCTGCTGCTACTGTAAAAGCTTATTATGAGAAAAATAAGGTTTTACCCAGGAGTGTGACCATAAACGGCAATAAAGTATCCATGTCCCAGTTTGCATACCTTCTAGCCAAAGGTGTTGTAAATACGAACAGTGGTTCTGTAGCTTCCATAACAATAAGAAGCGTTAATCCGGCCCCAAAACCATCAGGAAGTTATAGAAAAGGAAATATAAAGAAAGCCAATTATGTGAGTATTGCCAAAGGCCTCATTGACTTTATATGTAAAAATGGTAGAGCACCGAATTTTCTGATTACACCTCTAGGTAATATATCCTTTTCAAAATATGTCTACATGTACAGCAAAATAATGAACTTCTATAAAATCAATAAACGACTGCCCAACTACGTTTCAATGTAAAAACAGGGGCATGTATTCTATTTTTTTTATTTCCCTGATCCAATTTTTATTCTCCTGAAAATTCAATTTTTTTTATTTTTCCATATTATTTAAGACCATCTAAAATATCCATTTTAAGATAAAATTTTATAATATTATAATGAAATAAAATAATGGGTGATAGGCGGGCACTATATTTTTGCTTTTTTTACCCAAGACAAATCCAAAAGCAAAAAAAATTACCCCGCCTGTCATCTTATCCTGTTTTTTACTTCTATCTCACAATATAATTAGCATTTCATGAACTTATGTGATGATCTTCACCTTTGTGGATTTTTATAGTGCGAGATTAGCATAAGGAGCGTATTGCAAGAAAAAGATATCATCTTCAAATAAACAAGAACTCTAAACTCAGAAAAAAATAAAAAAAGAAAAAAGGAAAAGTTTTTTAATAAATTCACATGGAAACGAAGTTAGGCAATCTCTTATTGGTACTGTAAAAGGCCATAATCTTACTGAACATGTAGATAACTGAATTGTAACTGATATTTCCAAGACTGGTGGACACGTAGTTGGGTGCCCGACCATTAGTGGTGATGAATGATTTAATTCTTTGAGCCATGGATAAGATTTCTGACTTTTGTATATTGCCATTTTTATAAGTTCCCGTCCAACTGGAAGCACCGTTTACACTGGTAACTTTTATGGCAGCTGTTGAGCCGCTGTTTGCCTGGGTTGTTGCGGTAGCCATTAGATTTAAAAATTTAGGCATGGATATCTGCCCTGCGGTTGTGGTTACATAGTTGGGTAATCTCTTGTTGGTCTCAAAGAAGGCTTTCACCTTGCTTGCTGCTTGCGCCACCTGACTCACAGTGAGGGTGGTGGTTGGAGTTGAACTGGACGAACCGCCTGCTGCCCAGTAGATAAGTTTTGATACATAGGTAGGTACATTTGATGATAATTCGGGGTGAGGTCCGCATAGAACCGTCCTTCCGTTACCATAATAATCGCCTACAATGGCTGCGTAACCTTTATATCCGGTTTTGCTGTCGCTGTAGGTGGCGAATGTCACTGCATTTCCACTTACGTACATGGCTGCCCCATTGTAATGGTATATGGACGTGGTACCGCTGGTTCCTAAGACCTGCGATCCAGCACTGGTAATCTGAATGGTTGTGTCTCCGATATAACTCACAGCTTTAGCGTATACGTGGGGTGCTATTCCCCATCCGTTGTAGTATCCATCGGTACGTGCAGTTGCGGAGTATGCTCCGGCGCAGATTCCAATATAACCTTTGCCACTGGCCACAAAATTCTTAATAGCTGAAGCACTTATACTGCCACTGTTCAGGTAATAGTAACCTCCACTTCCCCCTGGCATGGCCAGTACATCATACCCGGTCAGAGTGGTTGAAGTTATCCTGGTAGAAGTAGCATATGAAAAAACCACATTTGCTATTATGTTGTTGGTGTTTGCATAGTCCAGTGCCCTTTTCATTCCATTGACACAATTGGTACTTGCGTATTCACCATTATAAATAAGCACTTTAATGGTCTTAGCAGCTCCAGCCGCTTTTTGCTTATCCGTTGAAGATCCAGCAGCTAAACTAGTGGTGTTATTTGATGCTGCGCTGGTTAACCCGTAGGTTGAGCCTGTAGTTGAACTATTTCCAGTTGAATTTTCTGCTGCGAAAATAATTCCCGTATTTAAGGTCAGGGCTAATCCTAAAAAAAATAATAACCCTACCAACATTTTCCGTTTCGTTATACCTCCTCCGTATATTTATAAATTCGGATTTGGGGTTTATGATCTATGATTAATCATATTTAAATTTATATAAAAAATTCTCGAAAAGTTTAAGAGAATAATCTACTTAATTTGGGGAAAACAGCCAAGAATCAAGGTAATATCTTCCTTAAAGCAACTGGTAGAAGTGGAAGTTCCATTTTACCAACGGGTAGAAGAGTGTGTTTTATTCATCAACAAAGAGGTTTGTAGGTTTTATTTAAATAACTGATGGAATAATGGGAGTTACTTCATCATCTCCAGCTCAGCACTCCTTCCCTTGAGTCCAATGGCCAGGAAAGTAAGTATAACAGCCGAGATAGCCAGACAGATATAGGCAAATCCATAAGCACTTACATCACCACCCATGGATGCTATTATTGCCCCTATGAGAGCCCCTCCTATTAATTGGCCGGTGCTGCTGTTTATATTTATCAAACCCTGCCCGGCGGCCCTTTCAGATACTGGGAACTCATTGAGCATGATGTACCGGACAGGCGCACCCAGGAGTGCCGAAAGCCCCACACCTATAAATATTCCGGATAAGATGAAGTAATGAAACTGGTAGCCGTAGAAGCCAAATATGAAGAGTCCGACGGCTAACATTACTCCCCCAGTTACCATTAAAATTTTAGACCCTGTCTTATCCAGGATCCGGCCTATAGTGGGCGCTCCTATGGCCATGGCCACCACCACAGGTAGGAGCATCAGACTGGCCATGGCGTTGTTAAAGCCCAGGGCAACGATGGCAAAGGCAGGTATAAATATCAGTCCTGCCTCATTTAAACCTGAGAAAATGGAGATTAAGCTGACTAAAGTTATTTGGAGATTTTTAAACAGATTTATTCTTATAATGGGATCCTGAGCCCTTTCCTCCATCTTCCAAAATATTATGATGAACAATAGGAATAGGACCAAGAATGGCCAGACCTCTAAGGATGATATGCTGGCCAGCAACTCTTCGGTGTTTATATGGTTTATTGCATAGGTCAGGCCAGCCAGTGCACCGCCCAATGTTAACATCCCTGGCCAGTCGAAGTGTTTGCCGTCTGTCCGGCTGGTTTTAGGTAAAACTAGGAAGCTTAAGATCACCACCAGGATGGCAACTGGTATGTTGATTGCAAATAACCACTGCCAGCCGTAACTGATAATCAAACCACCCAGGATGGGACCTATAAGATAGGCTATACCGAAGACAGCCCCTATGGTACCAAGTGCCCCTCCCCTTTTTTCCGGTGGGAAGATATCCCCTATAAAAGCACTGGCCACCGGGAATATTCCCCCAGCGCCCAGGCCCTGTATGGCCCTGCCTAAAAGGAGAATTTCTAACGATGGTGAAGTAGCGGTGATGAAAGAACCAACCCCAAATAGGGCCACGTCCAGGATATAGATAAACCGCCTGCCCATCCGGTCAGATAGTTTGGCCATTAAGGGAGTGCCCACCATGAAAAACAGTACATAGATGGTGTATATCCAGGTGAGGTTCCTAGTATTGGCAGAGAAATATTCTCCTATGGCTGGTAGGGCCGGTCCCACTATGGCTATATCCAGGGCTCCCATAAGCACCCCAATAAAAAGAACCAGCAAGATATGATTTCTTCCCTCACCCGCCATAAACTACACCTAAACTTAATATAGTTAAGTCATCTTTATAAACTATGGACTGATAAATAGATGAAAACTGTAAATTTGTCCATAAATAAAATGAAATTTTTAACTGCCCACCATTCCACAAAAAGGTTTAATTATCCATGCAACTGAGTGACTTAAGCTTCAACCAGGTCGTACTGATCATCATAGTCATATTCCTACTCTTCCAGCTACGCCAGCGCAAATTCCATTTCTGGAGATCCATGATAGTCCCCGGGTTGATGCTCATTGTCACCTTCCTGTTTGTAAATGTGGAGCTGCAGGGGCCTTTCTTCAACACCATCGTACTATTCGGTGGTGGTGTTTTTGGACTGCTACTTGGAATGATCATAGCCAGACTCACCAAGCTGAAGATAGGGAAAGACGGCTCCCTGTTGATGCGTGGCTCTTTTATAGCCATGAGTCTCTGGTTTTTAGTCATCCTGGCGAAACTCTATGGGCAGGATACCTTAAATCAGTGGGGATTAAGTTCCAGCCTCATTTTGTCACTATTTTTGATGATAAGCGTATCCACCATGATCTCCGAGCGGGTTTTTATCTATTACCGGTATCTTAGGAACAGGAAAGAGTGGCGGCAGAAAAAGAGGTAGTTTTGTTTTATTGGTAAACAAAATACCTTTAAATTTGATCCCTAAAAATACTCTGATTTTATTTGAATCAAATCGAAAAGAAGTTATCGCTGTAGCTGAATTTCAATCCTAATTTAGTCTGATTTTAGCAAGCCCGAATCATTATACACACCCCATACCAACTTAATTTTCAATCCTAAGATAGTCTGATGCTTAATGCACCATAATAGATTCAATATTACTTATATTACTTGACTATTTTAAATAGAAATCATTATTCATATATAAATTTCACTAATTAGTCAATAAAAAACATATACATTTATATATTATTAATGACAAGATGTATGTAAAAATACAAAGTTAAAGGGGGACTTACTATGAATCAAAATTTGCTACTGATGACTGACAGCTATAAAGCGTCACACTGGTTGCAATATCCAGAGGGGACCACAAAGATATATTCTTATATAGAATCTCGTGGTGGTAAATATCCAGAAACCCTTTTCTTTGGTTTGCAGTATTTACTTAGAATATTAGAGAAGGGAATAAATGAAGAAGACGTTTGGGAAGCAGATGCATTTTTTGAGGTGCACGGAGTACCTTTTAATTTAGATGGGTTCCTGTATATCATGAATGAGCACGATGGAAAACTTCCTGTGGAGATCAAGGCCATTGCAGAGGGTAGTGTGGTTCCTGCGCATACTCCTCTGCTAACCATAGAGAATACAGATCCCAGTTGTTATTGGCTTACCTGTTATCTGGAGACTATGCTCCTTAGGGTCTGGTATCCCACAACAGTGGCCACCAGAAGCTGGTACGCTAAGAAGATAATAAAAACATACTTGGACCAAACAGCAGATGACTCAGAAGCAGAACTACCTTCCAAACTCCACGATTTCGGTGCAAGAGGCGCATCCAGCCACGAATCTGCTGCTATTGGTGGCATGGCACATCTGGTAAACTTCACAGGCTCAGATACTGTTGAAGGTGTCATACTTGCAAACAAAGTATACAAATGTGATATGGCGGCTTTCAGTATTCCTGCTGCAGAGCACAGCACAATAACTGCCTGGGGAAAAGAAAACGAAGTCGAAGCATACCGAAATATGTTAAAACAGTTTGCAAAGCCAAATTCTCTGATGGCTGTAGTATCAGATTCTTACGACATCTACAATGCAGTAGAAAATATCTGGGGGGAAGAATTACGTCAGGAAGTGGTAGACAGCGGTGCAACCATCGTAATAAGACCAGACAGTGGACATCCTCCTGAAATAGTGTCCAAAGTGGTGAAGATACTCGATAAGAAATTCGGCAGCACAGAAAACTCCAGAGGCTACAGGGTGCTCGATAACGTCCGTGTAATACAGGGAGACGGTGTCAACCTGAATATGATCCATGAAATACTGGATAAATTAAAAAATGAAGGTTATTCAGCCAGCAACATAGCATTTGGAATGGGAGGATATCTACTACAAAAATTAAACCGGGACACCCAAAAATTCGCCATGAAATGCAGTTACGCCAAGGTAAATGGCAAAGGAAGGGATGTCTTCAAAGAACCAGTAACAGATAAAGGTAAAACCTCTAAAAGAGGTAGAATTAATAATTCCTCACTAGAAACAGTGTTTCTAGATGGTGAAATTGTGAAGGAATATACCTTAGATCAGGTCAGGGAGAAGGCTGCTAGAGCACTAGAGTAAAAAGTTTGTTAGTAAACAGTAAAGATTATATACAATAATAAACCCATAGGCAATACAGATGAGACTAACAATGTCCTAATAAAAAAGACAAGGAGTTTAAATGAGACTAAAAATAAGTCTATCATCAACAAAAGCTAATTATCTGATTCCATTTAATTACAACCATATTCTATCTGCTATTATATATCGTAAGATAGCAGACCTCGATTTAGCTGCTAAACTTCATTTTTCAAAGGATTTTAAATTTTTTACTTTTTCTCAGCTAATTATTCCTGAAAGAAGGATAGCTGATGAAGGTATAATATCAAAAGATGGGAAATTCCACTTTTTCATTTCTTCACCTAACGATTATTTGATTCAAAGCATGGTTGAGGGTTATCTTGAGGACCCTGAAGTTATTTTTATGAATAAAAAATTATCAGTTGAAAATGTTGAACTCTTAAAAAAGCCCCAATTCAAAAAAAGGATGAAAATGAAGACTATGTCTCCTCTCGCTGCTCGAATGAAACGAGAATATAATGGTAAATTTAGGATAAGGGATCTGGATCCTGGAGATCTTAGATTTTTCACAGCCCTTCAAAAAAATCTAATACGCAAATATAAAGCTTATTATGGGGATTACGAGGGGAATGAATATGTGCAGATAGTTCCAGAGATGAGAACAGTACAAAAAAAGAAAATAGCCATAAAAAAAGATGACCATAAGACATTTCAGACGGCATATAACATGCGTTTTGAGATAGATGCTGACAAACGGCTTTTGGAGTTTGCATATGATTGTGGTTTAGGAGAACGGAATAGTATGGGCTTTGGGATGGTGATGGCGCTATGAATATGGTTGAAAATCATGGGAATTCTTTAGAAGAAGAAATTATTAGAGTAAATGATGCTGATGTTCCAGAACTTCAATTTACAGGCAATTGGTTCACAGATACTGGTATTTTGGGCTTTACAAATTTAATGGAAGAGGTTTATGGTTGGAATTTGGAAGAACTAATGAGTAGAGTGAAAGGAAACCATGAATCCATTTATTATGGTTATTTTCCGTTTGCTTATTTGTTTTATCATTCAAAAATTCGCACTAATTTCAAAGAAATGAGGGATGTAAGGTATAACAGACGGAATTTTATAGAAAAAAAGAAGGAAAAACAAAATGAATTATCAACATTTTTAGAATCTAAGAAAAACATTAATTCACATAAAATCCTCAAACAAGACTTAAATAAAATAGAAGGACTAAAAAAGAAGATTCTAGAGTTTGAGGGTAAAATAGAAGAAGCAAATTCAAAAATAAATGAATTGAACATTAATCTAAATAATGAAAAGCAGATATTTTCTGCTCAAATTGAGTCAGATATAGATGAAATACTTTCTGACTCGGAAAATATGTTTATAAATGTAAAGGACAAAATTGATGGGATTATTTTAGGCTTTGATTTAAATACCCCTCAAGGTTTCCGAAATTTCTTTTTATACAATCCAAAAAAAGAAATCTTTCTGTCTTTTTTATATCTGCATTCTCTTTTAAGAAAAAAATTCTACAAAATTAAATTAATAAAATATTTAAAAAACCAAGAATCTTTATTAGAGTTCATTAACTTTTGTCAAGATATTAGTGTCAATTATATGGATTTAATCGATACAATAGAAAAGATGTTGTACCTAAATAAAAAAAAATCAAATATAATTGATTCTTGTGGAGAGAAATTTTGTTTAGATGATAAAAGTAAGGAGAGTTTAAATAAGAAATGGTACACAAAGATACAAAAGGAATATGGGAAAATAGGAGAATCACTTTCATACGAAGTTTCTCCAGATTTTACAGCAAATCCTTTTTTATACTCTCCCACTGAGTTTTCAAATATAGGGTACACTAAACCACTTACATTAGATGAAATTGAATCTGGATTGAATTTAAAATTGCCGATTTATTTATTATTGCTTTCTTTTGGTAATGCTTTCCAATTTTTCGCACGAAGAAATATTCTTTTTTACACAAATAACCTTAAACTATCTTATTCGATTAATAAGGGGATTAGAACAAAAATTTCTAGAATGGGAAAAAGGGATTCACTATTTAAAATTACGTGGTCTTCGATAATTGATGAGCTTATAGAAAATAAAGCTAAGTTTTCTTTGGAAAATATGTATTTAATAGAGTTTGAAGGAATAGGAAATGACCAGAAATTGAAAGATGTAAGATATCTTGGTATTACAAAGCTTGTAGCAAATATAATCATTGAAGATACTATAAGAGATGCTTTAAACTCAAATATTCAAATAAACAGCGGTAAAAATTCCGAATGGGTGTGGTTGCTTGAAGAATTCATCAAGAATAAACCAACATTTCCATACATTCTCAAACACTCTGTTTTGAGAATAAATAACAAGACAAAACAAAAAACAGTCAAACCACTGTTATATGGTCTTTCAGTGGATGCTAAGATCAAATCAATAACTAAAGATAAGGGAAGAATCTTCGAACAATATTTTTCCTTAGAACTTGAAGATATGGGTTTTCAAATTAAAGAAAGTTACAAATGGATGAATTTAGCATCTAAGAATGCTTCTAAAGTTTTTTCAAGCGATAACAGAGACAAATTCGTTCCCAGACTTATTACAACAATAAAAAAGCAGAATAAACATGCATTTATGAATATTATTTTAAAAGCGTTACTTGAGGAAAGAAAAAAGGATCCTAGAACCGTTAAATACCTAAATGACTATCTTTTTAATAATATAATCCAAAATGAAACTAATTGGCAAAATTATGCTCTTGCAATACTAATTGGTTTGTTATAGGGGGTAATAATCTTGGAAAAAAATAAGAAAATGTGGGAAATAAAAAAATACACTAACAAAGCCTTTAGCAATATCGGTTCTGAAAATTATAGGCAAAAAATAGTTTATAATTTATTAAATACAGTCAAAGTAAGCAACCAAAGTGATTTTTTTTCAATTCTTCTGAGAACGTTAAATGCGCAAAAAGATAATGATGATGTTAAAAAATTAAGTGGTAAATTGATGGAGATTTATCCATTAACTCCTGGAAATTTTGAAAATGTGGCTTATTCAATTATTATGGGAATCATGTCAGCAAACTGAATAAAGAGGTGATTAAATGGGAAAATATATAGTTATGGATATAGTTTTTTATGGAAACTCTCTTAACTACGATCAGGGAAGCGGAAACTATCAGGAACTCAAAAAATTAACAAAGTGGGACGGACAGCAATATTCATTAGTTAGTAGATATGCTCTTAGATTTAGCTTATTGGAAACTGCTAAGAATATAGGATTATGGAATTTAGCTGAGGGAAGCAATTTAACAACTGCTGGAAGTGGAGATAAAAAGGTTATTCAACCGGCAGCTGAGTTTCTTTTATCAGGCGAGATTCTTGGATACCCTGAATTCGATTTATTTGGGTATTTAATAACAGATACTCAGCCACAGAACTTTAGAACAGCTCCTGTAAAGATTAATCATGCTGTTTCAATGACTCCGTTTAATTATGATGCACTCTTTAATGCAAATATTGGACTTGCTAACAGGATGAGAAAACAATTTGGAGATATGAAACCTAATCCGTTCACAGCAGAAGAACATGAAACATTTTATCAATATACAATAGTTATAAATGCGGATAATGTTGGCAGTATAGAATCGTACCTAGCGAAGAAAATTAAAGACGGGGGTAAGGACAAAACAATGAGTAATGTTCAGTTAAAACAGAATGAAACAAATTTAATTAATTTTGAAATCTCTTACGGAACAGGTAACACTAAAAAAACCATTGATTTTACTCATAATAACGAAAAAGAACCCAAAACAACCATTTCAAAGATGGTACTTCCTTTCAAAGAAGAAGATGATAAAGTTAAGATTGAAGGACTCCAAAATCCTGAAATCATTGAATACAATGAAAATTTAGGTGCAATGATCATTCAATACCAAATTGATGAAAAAGCTAAGAAAAAACGAATCGAAGATCTTTTAAAATCGATTTTAAACCTCAAAAGAAGTATAAAAGGTCGAGAAGAGGATTTAGCTCCTAAATTAATGGTTATGGGTGTTTATAAGAATAAACCTTACAAAACATACAAAGATAAGATTGTACTTCTGGATGAATACGTTGAAGAAGAATACGACGAAATAGAAGAAACTCCAATGGAAAATGGTGGAAGACTGGTAAAGGTTAGACATAAAACAACCAAGAGTAGAAAACCACTCTTTGAAATTCCCGATATAAGGGAAACTGAATCTTTAGACGAAAATAAAATTTTACAGTTCATAGAACCATTGTTTAATGGTGAAAATCAATCTGAGGAATATGAAGCAATAAAAATATTCAAAGACACAAGTATTAAGGTAAAGAACGACAACGAATAACAATAGGATGGTTTCTATGGAAAAAATAACCCTTCTCGAGATATTTCAGCCATTTGCACAATATAGAAATCCATTCACCTTTTATTATGCTCAAACATACCCATTACCTCCCAAATCGACATTAATTGGCATGTTACAGAATATTACGGGAAGATACTACGATGAAGATTTCTACGATATGGAAATAAGTATTCATGGAGGATTCGAAAGCTTTTTCTGGAACTATCAAAGCTTAATTAAAGGAACTAAAGATGGTATTAACCTTAAGAAGTATAAAGGGGAAATTAAACTGTGGAATCAAGGATTTCCATTATATGGGAAGGGTATAACTTCCCAAAGGTCTCCCGTCTTCCAGCAAGAGTTATTCAATGGCCATTTATATATTTTTCTTAAAGGAAAAGAGCATTTAATTGAAGAAATTGAAAATTCCTTATTAAATCCCAGTAAAATCCCATATATTGGAAGAAGTGAGGATATAATATTCTTAAGGGGCATTTATTCTGAAGAAGAATTCTCTATTTCTGAAAATACAACAAAGAAAAATATTTGGTTAACACTCCCTGCTTACATCAAACTCAAAAATAAAAACGATTCTCACCAAGAATTTCCAATTAAAAATGAGAAATTTCCCGTTTATTCTATCCCCTTGAAAGTAACATTCAAAAATGGCGGAAATTCAATTACGAACAAAGCAGAAATTACTAAATCCACTAAGAGAGTGCCAGAATTTGAAACTGTGATGTATACTGGGCTAGATCAAGTCATTTTTCTTAAAGATGAAGTAAAAGTTGAAAATTACAATATAAAAGATAGGAATCTGACATTCAAAATACCTAGTGAATTTGGGTGGTTATAATGGATTTAATTGAACTTTTAAGAGCTAAATCAGGAGATCAGGAAAATTATCTACTTAAAGACCACCTAAAAGAAGCTGTAATAAGAGTTTTACAACTCCATGAATTTATAGATGAAAATAAGGATTCATTCAGCTATAATCTTGTTAAAAATGATGAAATCTTTGAAAAACTTGTGATTGCATCAGTAATACATGATCTTGGCAAAATTGACCATACCTTTCAAAAAAAGGTCTTTAATCGTGATGAAAAAGAAGATGAAGATTGGAAAAAAGTTAAAACTTTCCTAAAGCCACTTAATAATCCTGAAACAAGATATCCAAGACATGAAATACTTTCGACCATATGGGGCACATTTTTATTAGGGAATAATGAATTAGACAAAAGACTGAGAACTGCAATACTTCTTCATCATTATAATGAGTACTTCATTGCAGAAAAGGATCTTATGGAAATAATTTTTGGTTACAGGAAGGCTGTGACTTCATATTTGAAGTTTATACTAGAAAAGTCAGATGAATTAGATTTATTCATCAATTCTTTGTCTAAATATATTAAAGAAGAAATTGAAAAACTGAAATATCCTGAAAATGTGCAAAATATAGGAATATCTGCAATTAAGTCTTTAAATCATAAAATAGATATGAATAAGGTTGATTCACTCCTCGAAAAGATAAATTCTCATGAAGATGACATATCTGAATTTGCAGAGTTCTATGATATAGATAACGACAATCCAGATCATGATTTTCTCGCTTTACTTGGGTTCCTTAGAAGATGTGATTATTCCTCTAGCGGTGGAGTTGATATTGAACGAGGTGAACTTAAAACTGTTTTTGAAGGATTACCAGACGAAATTAAAATAAATATATCCAAAAAAACTAAAGAAGTACATCTTTGGCAAAAAGACGTATTGAATGACATCAATACAGATAAATCACTTATTCTTGTAGCCCCTACTGGCTCAGGCAAAACTGAATTTGCTCTTTTGTGGGCTGAAATTAATAAAAGGAAATTAATTTATACTTTACCACTAAGAGTCGCTCTAAATGATTTATTTTTACGTTTTAAGAATCCCAAGGATGGCTATTTTAATGAAGAATCTGTAGACATATTACATTCAACAGCATTCATTGAGTATATTAAGGAAGATAAAAAAGGAAAAGATTTGGATATAGATAAAATGATGACTTCAGCACAAATGATTTCGTCTCCTATACTCCTTACAACTCCAGATCAGGTATTCTTAACTTCTTTGAATTATTATGGTTCTGATAAAGTAATTTCTGTTTATCCTTTTTCATCTATAGTTATTGATGAAATACAAACATATAATGAGGAAATGGCGGCAATAATTATAAAAACACTCGAAATTATTCACAAACTCAAGGGAAAAATTCTTATAATAACTGCTACGCTCCCTCCATATTATGAGGAGTACTTCAATGAAATGGGTGAAGATGGCTTTAAAATTATTGATGTTGCGGATTTTGATGGAAAAATCAAAAGTAAAATTAAGAATTTCAATCTAAAAAGACATAAAATAGCTGTCGTGGAAAAAAATCTGTTTGATAACGATCTAAAATTAGAAAAGGAGAGCGAATTTGAATTAAATGAGTTTATCGAAGATTTCAAAAATGAAAATTTGTTTATAATATTGAATAATGTTAAAAAGGCTATCAAAATTTACGAAAATCTAAAAAATAAAGGAAATGTTTATCTTTTGCATTCAAGACTGATAGAAAAGGAAAAAAGCAGACGCATAAAAGAAATTAAAGAAAAAATCGAAGTTGAAGAAAAAAAAGAAAAAGTAATAGTTGTATCAACTCAAATTGTTGAAGCATCAGTTGATTTAGATTTTGATGCAATGATAACCGAAATATCAACAATTGACAGTCAAATACAAAGGTGGGGAAGAGTTTATAGGAATAGACTAGAGAATTATTCTGAAGAAAATCCAAATATAGTTATTTTTTCAGGTGAAAAAACCGAAGATGAATCTTTGAAAGTTGATAGGGGAACAAGAGCTATTTACGACTATAAAGTAGTTGAAAAGACTTTTGAAGTCCTAAAAGAATATGAAACCAATTCAGATGCTTTAAATTATGAAGATGAAAGGGAAATGATAAAAGAAGTTTTTGAAAAAGAAATTAACGGAATCAAACTTAAAGAAATTTATAAAAAGGGAATACAGGAAAATCTGGATTATTTAAAGTATTTTACAGTCGAAAAAAAGAGCCAAGCTCAAAGACTTTTTAGAACAATCGCAGGTGCAAATGCAGTGATCCCTAATCTCATGAAAGATGAAGAAGATGATCTAAATATTAAAAAAGAATTTGCTAAAATAATAACTAATTCTGAAAACAGGAGAATTTCTTGGAAAAAAATTGAAGAAGAAATATCAAAATTAACAGGTAAAAAAGTGAATAAATGGGATTTAAAGAAAGTACTTTATGAATATTCCGTAAGCGTTCCTATATTTTATTCAGAAAAAAATAATTTTTTAAATAGAACAACATTTCCTGAATTTAAAGGGTTTTATGTATTAGATCAGCTATCAGAAGATGAACTCAATTCTATTTATGAGTATGGAATTGACAGTATTTTAGAAAAATTGGAAAACGATGAAATTAACGAGTTAATGGATTCTGAAGAAGATGAAAATTTTCTTTAAAAACTTCAAATTCTAATTTTAGCTAAAATGTAGAAGTAATTTAGTGATCTTACTAATAGATACTCAGAAAGTTGAGTAACTCTGTTCTTTGTTGTTACTTTTTCATCTGAAAAACGAACACAATATCCTGTTTTTCATCAGGAAGAATACCTTTTAAAACCTTCTCCAGTTCTTCTTTTGTTGCACCACTGGCGATGATTAATCCTTCCAGTATTGCAAACCATCCCTTATTTACACCTATCTTACGGAGTTGTCGTCTGTATCTCCTGGCATGAACTTTACCTGTTTCTTGGTGGTAGATCTTAAGAAGCTCCCTGTCTTCATTGATAAGTCGATCTATTTCTTCTTCATATATCTCCCTGTTACTTTCGCTTTTCAAATAGAACCGTAAGACATCGGCATCATTTTTTTCCTGCTCTTTTGGGAGGGGAAGAGATGTGATAATACCATATTTGAATTTAGCTTCTTGATAGGAGTCATTAAAGTTGCGGCGTATGCCTCCACCAAAGTGGACTTGATAATATGGAAGGATACCATCGTATACAATCCTATTTTTAAAGGGTAAAAGCACAGCATCCACCATCACAGGCAAGTCTGATCCAATCATCTCTTCAAAGGATGAATTAAGAGCGACGACCCCGTAAGCCTTAGGGGGTTCGTTTATATCCAGGAAGATGGTGTAATTTTTCAGATAGCGCCAAACAAGTAGTTCATCCTTAACAGAATCCTTCCAGCTTCCAATTACTTTTAATTCGTCTGGAGTGAAGTTCATGGGATTTTCTGCAATGAATGAATCTATAACTTTAGGATTTTCATATAATCCCTCTCGAAGTTTCTTTATTTGCTCTATAGTACATTTAAAAAGTTCTTCTGGAGATTTTATATCGTCTGCAACCTTAAGCTTCTGGTTGACGTAGAACTGCAACGAATGGTAGAGTTTATAGAATAATTCCACATCTTCTTGCGATAATTTCATTTCAACTCCTCTTATTTGGTTATGCTAATTCAGCAAGCGATAAAACGAGATTTAAATCGACTGCAAAGAAGTAAGCTATCGGTATTCTTCAGTTGCTTTATCCCACCAGTCAAATTCATCAGGAAACTTTTTGTAGTTGTCATCAAACCAGTCAATTAAACTGGAATCATAAAAGCCATCTTTGTTGAATTGTTCTTCAAATTCGTCAAAGCTCATATGCATCCTTATAGCCAGGATATAATTCCGCGCCCCTATATTATCACTGGGATTTGATTTCAGGAGTTTCCTGAACAGATCCAGAGCAGGATCAGTTTCCCTTTTATTCCATGAAGAAATGGCCTTGTTCATGATAATTCTTATGACATGCCTATTTTCCACCCATCCCCATTCCAGCAGGTCGGGCCATTCATTTTCTTCAGTGGTTATTATTTTAATGGCTCTTTTATAGCCATTGTCCAGTACCAAATCTGCCTCAGTTTTCTTATCCTCTTCATAAAGCATCTGAGACAGCGATATATAAGAGTCAAAAAACTCCGGGTCCTTTCTAATTAACTTCTTTAACCTTTTTTTAAGTTTGGCCTTCCCCAGAGATTTTCCCATTAACTTATAGTAATCTTCTGAAACCTCATGATCTCTATCTACAAACTCTCTTTTATTGGAGTTTTCAAAGTCTAACGGAGTAGTTTGCTTTTGATCTGCATATTCTACTTTTGGAGGGTTTATACCTTCAATATCAATCTTATCTATTTTTTCTTCTAAATAATCCATGGGTTCTTCCATAACTTCACGAATACAATCTTCTTCAGCATTTTCCAGAACTTCCAAACTGTCAACCCGTGTTAATTCAATTTCCAGATGGTTAGTGATGGGTGTTAATACAGAGAGAAGTTCATCTCTTTTTATTGAAATCTCATGGGGCAAATTTTGTTTAGAGAAGGTATTTTCTCTCAACTGTGCTAAAAAAGCAGATTTTTTTTCATCTGGTCGACTTACAGTTCCATTCAGTATTTCACCGTCTTTTACTGCCCATGTAATCACATAAGGGTAGAATGGTCTTTCTCCTGCTTCTTCCTGAACAGGTTCTGGTAAATAAAAAGCATCGACTTCCCAGGTCCCCTGACGTTTCATGTCTGCGAGATCATCCAGGATCTCGACATCAGAGTCATCTAACACTTCACCAGATTCTTCTATGTTAAACACATCTAACCAATCGTCTCGCCATTTTAATCCATCTTCCACTTCCTCAGATACTCGAATTAACATTTTACCAGAAGCTGGGGAAATAAGCTTTTTAGGGTTACTTTTGAAATGCTTACAAACTATTATTGCCTGTTGCAGTGTCAGAGTAAGAAACTGAGCTTCGTCACGGTTTAAATACCAGGGAACGTAGCCGGGCAGATGACTTCTAAGCACGGGCCAGGGTTGATGCCTGTCGAATCCTAGTTCCAAACGTTTAATGGTCTCATAATCATGTATATCCATGTATCCTTCATCAAGGAAGGAAGCCATCAAGCATTTAGGGTTATTCAAATCATTCAGTTCTGATGGTTCCGGTTCTCCTAACATTCTGGAAAGTAGGCATTCATCTCCCGGATAAACACCTAAAGCAAAGTCAGATGCTTTTCCCAGTACACAACAATAACCAATTTCACCAGTTGCTGGATTTTGGACACAAAACATATCTGAATCATCCATCCATTCCCAGGGCTGTAATTTCTTAAAATCTAATGCTGCAGAATATAGGTCCTTCCATTCCTGAATAGATGGTGATTCATCCTTCATTTTAAACACATTTTTTAGTTTTTTAAATTGATTTCAGCAATGTTTGTTATCTTGGTTTATGAGAGTTTTATATTTATGTTTCTGGGGATCAGATAACTTAATATCCCTTTGTGCCGGGCTTTTTACATCCAATTGTCTCAAGCTTTGATTTGATGGATGTTCATCCTAGAAATCTTCTTCATTTTTTTCAAAGGATTTTAAAATCGGACGGTTCCAGATGGAAATTTCGAATAGTGACCAGGACCAATGTAACTAATCAAACATCAGGTACGGTTAATAATTTTAGGTAAGAAATATTTATATACCTATAATACATATAATAACCTATCTCATAAAAAAGAGGTAGGTCCATGTCATACAATTTAATTAAAAAAGAAGAAATAAAAACGATTGACAATCAAGGGAGATTAGTTATACCTAAAAAATGGTTAAAGGAGCATGTAAAAGACCGAACTGTTAAAATAGAGGTTACAGATGGTGAAATTATAGTCAAACCGTATGAGGTTGAGGATATAAGCGATTTGTTTGATACGGGCATACCCTTAGAAAGTGATGGAAGTGACTGGCATGAAATGAAACGAGAACTTATTCTCAAAGGACTAAAAAAAGAAGGTATTGATTTATGAGAGTCATAGACGCTAATGTGATCGTTTATGCTTTCACCACTCACAAAAAAACAAATCCTAAAACACTTGAAAAAAAGGAAAATGCTAAAAATATAGTAAAACGCTTAATATCAGGAAAAGAAACTGTTTACATGACATCCATACAAGTAAGTGAAACAATGAACATTATTGAACGTATAATAAGTCATGATTCATCCATAAGAGTTCAAAAATTCCTCTTAGATAACCCATTCATTAAAATCATTGAGATAACACATTTAGACATGATAAACGCCCATCAAATCATTAAAGAATATAAAAAGAATAAAATAGGATTTAATGATGCAATAGCATACATAGGTATGTTAAAAACAAATTGTACTGAAATATATGCCTTTGATAAACATTTTGACATATTTCCAGACATTAAACGTCTAGAAAAATGATAGTTGAGTTTACTCATAAAGTGGCAATTATTGTAATACTCATAAGTTGAATATTAATTCAATCGTTTTTATCCACGTAACGTGCAATGTACCGCGCATATTCATCAAAATCGTCCAAATTATACTTCAATATCTGAGATATAACAGCCGGATCGACCTTAGTGTACATATGTACCAGTATGTTCCTGAGTTTTGCTGCCTCTGAGAATCTCTGGGCAAACTCCTCAGGAATTATTCCCTCTTTTCCAAGCGTAATTATAATGTTCCGGTAATCTTCTGGTTTTTCCAGATTTTCAGAGGAAATGATAACCTCTCCAATATCTAGGGTAGATTCAATGGCCAGTTGTAGATTACGTTCAATTGCAGATTTTAGGAGATCGTCTTCTAATAATTCATCTTCATCTGCAGGATATTTCCTTAAAAAATCTACGTATCCCTGCATAATTTTCAATTTCCGGGCAACTTTTTCTTTAATGTTCATTTGTTCCCTTCAGCTGTCTTTTTAATCAATTCTTCCGCCCATCTCTGGTCATAATACTGGCGATCCAGGTACCGTGACATGATATGTACCTCCATGTCCACCTTGAAATTTTCATCCCTAATTAAAAGCGGATAGTTCGCCTTGATAACTTCGAAATTAAGCGAAACTGGTGCATCGTTCATTATAACCAGATCCAGTTGATCGGTTTTTAATATATCTTGTAAATCAGATATTAATGTAAGATTTAATTTAAATCTCTCTTCTTTGTCAAGTGATTCATCCAAAAATAGCGCCAGGTCTATATCGCTGAGTTTACCCTGCTCCCCATAGGCAACAGATCCAAAGAGGTAGGCCAGTTCAATCTGGTCCTGTTTTTGCAGGAACTCTTTAACTTCCTTCTCATACTTCAAAGAATCACCTTGATACAAAGTCTATCTCTTTGATTATTTATAATTTCAGAGACCGCGTCACTGTTTGAGGCATTACAATAAACCAAACTCCCCTTTTAATCTGATTTCATCGTCCAGATATTCATCAGGATCATAAAAGACAACCTCCTTTGGGTCGAAATGTTCCGGATCAAATTCTACCCCTAGCCATTCAATCATCTCTTTATATTCTTCATGACCAGGGTCTTTAATGATTTCTAAAAGTTCATAATATCCTGGAACGCCTCCACAATCTTCAGGAGGGCTGGCTCTTTTACCTTTGATACATACCGGATAGTCAACGTTATCTTCACGAGGAAGTATTTTCTCCAGTTGTATTTTATGGTCCCAGTAATCTCCGAAATCGTAGATATAACTTGCCCGGGGATTAGCCTGGTTTAACCAGTCAGAGATACTTGTCTGCTCTTCGGGGGTTTCTAATTCAACTTTTCGTCCGGTGAGGGGGTTTGTGACGTAGAATCCATGCAGATGGCCACCGCACCAGTCCATTACACTCTGAATGGCCACATGCAAATCATGGAAGGTATAGTTTTCAGGGACCTGTATCCTGCGCCAGATAGGTGGTCTAATATCCTTCAGGTCAATTCGGATCTGATAAACATTTCCAAATTTCTTTTCCATATTATATTCTCTTATTCTGCTTATGGATTTACTTTACTGGGGGTCGTGATTAAATTCATCAGAAAACTTCTTCTGGTTTTCATCGAACCATTCCAGAACTGCCTCATAATTTTCATTGTTGTTCACCCATTTGTGAAATTCACGGCAGTCAAAATCTAAAAGAATTCCCAGAACATAGTTCCGGGCGCCAAAATCATCATTAGGATTGGTTTTCAGGAGTTTCCGAAACAAATCCAGGGAGTCATCTGTTTTACCTGTTTCCCATAAGTAAATAGCCTTTTCAAAGATGGTGATTATGATGTGCCAGTTTGGTATCCATGATGCTTCCAGTTTACCTGGCCAGCGCCCCGATTCATCAAGAATTAAATTTAATGCCTGTGTATATGCATTTTCAAGGACTTTATTGGCCTCAGATATTTGATTTTCTTCTTTAAGTATTTCTATGAGGGTTAGATAGGGACAGAGAAAGTCGGGCTCTTTGTTGATCAATTTTTTTAATTCTGCTTTGAGTGTGGAATCTTCAATATCGCTCTCAAGCAAGTCATAATAGCTTTCCATCAGGTAGCGGGGATGGTCACGGAACTCTATATGACATTTTTCATCGAGGATTCCATGAAAAATTTCATCAGGAAACAGTGTGGTTTGTCTTGTAACGTTTCTGTTGTTGGACATTTTCATATCAATCCTCGGTATGAGATTTACTGGTTTATTTAATTTAAATGTGTCTAAATGTTCTTTGGTATCAAAAAGTATTAATACTAAAAATAAAACTAATATTAATAATTAAAGCTTTTTACAGAAGATGTACATAAAAACCACATGGAGAAAAACAAAATGGCCTCCCATATTAAAGATTTGAAGAAAAATAGACTTCCCAAAAAATTAAAATCTCAAAAAAACCATATCTCAGAAGAGTATAAAAAGAAGCTGGAAAAAATCCGAAGCGAAACCCACAAAAAAGGTAAAACTATACGAATTGGAAGTGCCAGAGACTTTTCTAATAGATATGGGTTATGAGATATGGGTTATGCTCTCGAAATTAATGAAAGAGTTGACAAAGAATTCAGGAAACTTGAAAAACGGGATAAGGGCCGGTTGAGAAGTATCAGGAAAAAGCTATTACAGATACTTGAAGATCCCTACCGTTTTAAACCATTAAGTAATGAAATGCGTGGACTTAGAAGAGTTCATATTGGTTCTTATGTCCTTATTTATGAAATAGTTGAAAAAGAGAAGGTTGTTTTATTGTTAGATTACGGACATCATGACCATATCTACGAAAAATAAATTGTTAATTTTAAAGTAAGTAAGGGGGAAACTGTTTAATTATATCTTAGATAATCATAAAGTTCAATATATAGATAAAGAGATGTGTCTAGATGCCATGGAAACATTCTCAATTATGATGGAACATTATCCTTTGCAGATTCAGTTTCTATTGAAATAATGAGAAATCTTAAAATTGATGAAATTGTGTCTTTTGATTCTGACTTTGACAAGGGTTGATGAGATTACAAGAATAGGTTAACAAAATGCTCTCTGACTCTGAAAAACACCTGAAAATCATGGGAACTCAGATAAACTACTATTTCATCTGCAAGACTAAATTATGGCTTTTTTCTCATCATATCCAGATGGAACAGGAATCAGAACTGGTATCTATGGGAAAAATGCTCCATGAAGATTCTTATAAACGAGATAAAAAGGATCAGACCATCGATAATCTGATCAGCTTTGATTTCGTCCGGAAAGGTGACCTCTTAGAGATTCATGAAGTTAAAAAGAGCAGAAAAATGAGTAAAGCCCACCAGTACCAGCTTCTCTACTATCTTTACTATCTTAAAAAGGAGAAGGGGATCGCTGATGCGGTGGGGATCATTGATTATCCTAAGATCAGGCGCAGAGAAACCTTTAAGCTTGATGATAGAAATGAAATAGAAATAGAGAATATTGTAAAAAGAATAGGAAATATACTGAGTGATCAAATGCCAGTACCGGAGAAGAGACCTGCTTGCAGGCAGTGTGCTTATTATGAGCTTTGTTTTGTTTAAATGATTGGGGGTGAGATAATTAAAAAGAACTACTACCTTATGTCCGATGGAATTTTAAAAAGAAAGGAAAACACTCTTTATTTTCACAACAAGGATGGTAAAAAACCCATCCCAATCAGTAAAATATATTCTATCTATGCTTATGGTTCGCTGAGTTTTTCTTCCCAGGCAGTGCATCTCTTAGCCAAGGAAGGGGTGCCCATCCACTTTTTTAACTACTATGGTTTTTACGATGGTAGTTTCTATCCCCGGGAAACACTTCTGTCTGGGGATTTGCTGATAAAACAGGCTGAAAATTACCTTGATCATGATAGGCGGATGGTAATCGCCGGTAAACTGGTGGAAGGAGCAGCCCGTAACATGGAGAAGGTACTCTCTTATTACAAGATCGAAAATGGGATAGATAAGATATTAAACGGTCTGAATTCCTGTAATGAAATAACAGAACTCATGAATGTAGAAGGCAGAATACGCTCCCATTACTATGATAAAATGGATCTAATACTGCCTGAAGGCTTTAAAATGGAGGGTAGAAGTAGAAGACCACCAGAAAACATGGTCAATGCCCTTATAAGTTTTGGAAATTCCATGATTTACTCCACTGTTCTCACCGAGATCTACAACACCCAGTTAAATCCCACAATTTCCTATCTCCACGAGCCATCAGAGCGTAGATACTCCTTGGCTCTGGATTTAAGTGAGATCTTCAAACCCATACTGGTTGACAGATTGATATTTTATCTGGTGAATAAGAAGATGCTTCGAGAGAAGGATTTTGAACAGGATCTTAATTACTGTCTTTTAAATGACAAGGGAAGAAAAACATTCATCAAAGAATATGACGAACGCCTTAAAAAAACCATAAAACATCGGGAACTTGGCCGTAAGGTTTCTTATCGTCGATTAATAAGATTGGAATCTTATAAACTCATCAAACATCTGCTGGGTACTAAAGACTATAAGCCGTTTGTGATGTGGTGGTAAAGTGTATGCTATCATTGTTTACGATATCAAGGTGGAACGGGTCAATAAAGTCAAAGGATATTTAAGGAAACATCTCAACTGGATACAGAACTCAGTTTTTGAGGGAGAAGTTACCTTAAGTGAACTAGAAGTAATTAAAAAGGGTTTAAAAAATATAATAAATAAAAATGAAGATTCTGTAATTATATTCACTGCAAGGAGTGAAAAAGCCTTTGGTAGACAAATTTTAGGAGTTGAAAAGGCTCCTATAAGTGGAATATTATAATTAAATTTATTTGTATTTAATTTTATTTATTTTAAAGTTATATTTACTTTCGATCTCATTTTTCCTGCTATCGTTTATGAAGAACTTTTAGAGATCAGAGATAAAATAACTTAAAGTTCTTTAAATTATAATAGAAGATTAAAATCTTTTTATGAATTTTTATACTATATTTCTTTTTATAATCTTCCTAGTTCTCAATGAAATAAGAAAATTACCTTTTATAACTAAATTAACTAATTACTGGTGATCGTTTTACCATATAAATAGAATACATAATTTCATATGAACAATTTTAAGTATCTGAAACAAGAAATTATAGGGATAATTATGAAAAATAGGCGGATTTTCCCGCCTGCTAAAATCAGACTAAATTAGGATTGAAATGTTCCTTGACCGAGACTGTTTAATTCTTTTTGTAATGCTAAAATCAGACTAAATTAGGATTGAAATGGCAAACGTTAGCATAGCAAACGCTTGTAAGGATGAGCTAAAATCAGACTAAATTAGGATTGAAATGAAAAAATAATCTAAAACCTTCAGCGTGCCAAGGTGCTAGCTAAAATCAGACTAAATTAGGATTGAAATGAACATCTGGGCCGCTAACGGTATAAGCGAAGGTGCAGCTAAAATCAGACTAAATTAGGATTGAAATGGTATCGTATACTGGACTCGTTAAGGGCTTTCTTGAGCTAAAATCAGACTAAATTAGGATTGAAATAGAATAGATCATCAGCAGTTAATTCCTTATAATTCGTGCTAAAATCAGACTAAATTAGGATTGAAATGTGGTTCAGGTGAAGCAAACATAACACTCCTATTTAGCTAAAATCAGACTAAATTAGGATTGAAATCAGTACCTCGTAGGTATTGGTTTGTCCGCTGGTTAATGCTAAAATCAGACTAAATTAGGATTGAAATATCTTCAATATCAATTATCACATTTCCTTCTCGAATTTGCTAAAATCAGACTAAATTAGGATTGAAATGTCTTCATTAGTCGCTTTTAATTGTGCTATCCTCATAGCTAAAATCAGACTAAATTAGGATTGAAATATACACCACCAAGTGCAGTGATAGTACCAATCGTTAGCTAAAATCAGACTAAATTAGGATTGAAATTCTTTCATGAAAAAGTATATGGGATTTCCAACTTCTTGCTAAAATCAGACTAAATTAGGATTGAAATCAGGAACGACAACAACTAAGACAACGTACAGGCCTGTAGCTAAAATCAGACTAAATTAGGATTGAAATCTGAGATTGCAGCTAAACTTAGTGAATCAGGGTATATGCTAAAATCAGACTAAATTAGGATTGAAATAGTAGTGTGTTGTTTTCGGGTATGCCTTTCTGGAAGGCTAAAATCAGACTAAATTAGGATTGAAATGGAGTTTTAACAGAGTTAATAGATTATATACCGGGGAGCTAAAATCAGACTAAATTAGGATTGAAATAAAGCATTTGAGTTAAATCTTCTGTATAATTGTTTTGCTAAAATCAGACTAAATTAGGATTGAAATGCACCGGGAAATTCACTATGGACTACAACGAAAACAGCTAAAATCAGACTAAATTAGGATTGAAATTCTATCCCCTCATTATATGAATTCGGGCTGCGAACCGCTAAAATCAGACTAAATTAGGATTGAAATGTTGCTCTTGACGCACAGAAAAACATAAGTGGGGGAGCTAAAATCAGACTAAATTAGGATTGAAATCAAACACAGGGAGAAATAATCAAGGATATACAAGACAGCTAAAATCAGACTAAATTAGGATTGAAATTCGATTTGACATTCATTTTCAATTCGTATTTTCAATGCTAAAATCAGACTAAATTAGGATTGAAATACAGCTTTACAAGCTGTGATATGGTTCCTTACGGCGCTAAAATCAGACTAAATTAGGATTGAAATCACCAAAAGGGAAAGAAGTTGTTTACTCTCCCGAATTGCTAAAATCAGACTAAATTAGGATTGAAATCCGCAAGAATGACTGGTGGTGATTGGAGTTTTAAACGGCTAAAATCAGACTAAATTAGGATTGAAATATTACGAAATAATCGGTGACGGTGGAACGGTAACAGCTAAAATCAGACTAAATTAGGATTGAAATTGGGAAAACTAGTTGAAAATAATGGAATCCTTAATAGCTAAAATCAGACTAAATTAGGATTGAAATTTTAACTCTTGTTAGTTATACATTGTATTAACTTATAGCTAAAATCAGACTAAATTAGGATTGAAATTTGCATCTAATTGTGATTTGATAGCGTCTTTGTTGTGCTAAAATCAGACTAAATTAGGATTGAAATTTATCAACTTGAATCCTTTCCCAATCTACTAAATATGCTAAAATCAGACTAAATTAGGATTGAAATGGTGTTTCAAAATCACGAACTATAAAAGAAGCATGGGCTAAAATCAGACTAAATTAGGATTGAAATCCGGTTTATTAACTTTGGTGTACCTGGAAGCTGATTTGCTAAAATCAGACTAAATTAGGATTGAAATCTGATTCCCTCTACTGCAACAACCCACCTGAGAGCGGCTAAAATCAGACTAAATTAGGATTGAAATTCATCAGATGAAATCATTACAGTCAAGTACGATATTGCTAAAATCAGACTAAATTAGGATTGAAATTATTCTGAAAATGTCTTCTTACTGTTACTTCATCCATGCTAAAATCAGACTAAATTAGGATTGAAATTACATTCAGGACAAATCACTGTGCCACTGCTGACTTGCTAAAATCAGACTAAATTAGGATTGAAATGATGATGAAAAAAGTAGTTGAAAACGCCGTCTTAAAGCTAAAATCAGACTAAATTAGGATTGAAATGTGGCTACGAGTTAATAGATGAAAATGAAAAAGAATAGCTAAAATCAGACTAAATTAGGATTGAAATATAAGAACATGGGTGAAGGTAAAGCCAGTAAACTAGGCTAAAATCAGACTAAATTAGGATTGAAATTTTTCAACATACTCCGTTTGGATTTTTTCACATGCTGCTAAAATCAGACTAAATTAGGATTGAAATACGCCTGTCTGTTAGATCTCCGAGTTCTTTGTCGATGCTAAAATCAGACTAAATTAGGATTGAAATGTATTTTAGGGTCGTCACCGATATTCAGGGTTAAAGGCTAAAATCAGACTAAATTAGGATTGAAATTTCAATAGAAACGCCCGCGCATTTATTGAAAATACGGCTAAAATCAGACTAAATTAGGATTGAAATATACCTTCAGTAACCGTACCGGATGATTCCTCTTCAGCTAAAATCAGACTAAATTAGGATTGAAATGACGATTAGCAGTAACATACCCATCCCGGATTAGATGCTAAAATCAGACTAAATTAGGATTGAAATTTCGTTTTAAGACGGCGTTTTCAACTACTTTTTTCAGCTAAAATCAGACTAAATTAGGATTGAAATGATTCTGAACTAACAACAAAAACGTACCCTGCAAGTGCTAAAATCAGACTAAATTAGGATTGAAATTTGTGGACCTTTTAAATCTTGAAGTGGGGAATGATTGCTAAAATCAGACTAAATTAGGATTGAAATTATTATACTCTTGGTTTTGGTTTTGATATGGATATTGCTAAAATCAGACTAAATTAGGATTGAAATATCTTCCGGTTTCATCCTTCATTGTGTTGATGGCATGCTAAAATCAGACTAAATTAGGATTGAAATGATTTAACAAGGTTGCCCCCACAATCGCATTGAAAAGCTAAAATCAGACTAAATTAGGATTGAAATTTTTTGGGTTTCGGGGGTTGTCAGTGCCTGGTGAGAGCTAAAATCAGACTAAATTAGGATTGAAATAAGTATTACAGGGTAACCCTTCGATAAATATGTTCTGCTAAAATCAGACTAAATTAGGATTGAAATTAGTCTGCACCTTATTACTCAATGTTGGGGTTGATGCGCTAAAATCAGACTAAATTAGGATTGAAATTAACACCGTTTACATTGAATCTTGTCTTCTACACGTGCTAAAATCAGACTAAATTAGGATTGAAATGATGCACCGTGTAACTGGATTTTTATGTCGTGGTTGTGCTAAAATCAGACTAAATTAGGATTGAAATTTTCAGCTGTAATTATCCTTGCGACTTCCTTATCTGGCTAAAATCAGACTAAATTAGGATTGAAATGCATGATCCAAACAGCAATCAACACGGCGGGAGCAGGCTAAAATCAGACTAAATTAGGATTGAAATGTGTATAAAGATTTCGATGGTGGAAGTGTTAAGGTAGCTAAAATCAGACTAAATTAGGATTGAAATAAGTATTTGTAATGGAAAATGTCTCAGGACTCGTTAGCTAAAATCAGACTAAATTAGGATTGAAATACAAATGTTTCCCACTTCAACCGGTTCATTTCCGAAGGCTAAAATCAGACTAAATTAGGATTGAAATTATTATTTAATATAAATTCGTTGTAGTTCTCTGTTCCGCTAAAATCAGACTAAATTAGGATTGAAATTTCAAATAACGCTCCAGGTTCATCAATTAGTAGGGGCTAAAATCAGACTAAATTAGGATTGAAATTTCTAAGGATTTCATGTAAACTGAATTTTTGTCTAAGCTAAAATCAGACTAAATTAGGATTGAAATTGGATTTCATTATCTGAGGATGTAAGGATTTTTTCGGCTAAAATCAGACTAAATTAGGATTGAAATTGGTAGCAATGATGGCATTAATCAACATATTTTAGTGCTAAAATCAGACTAAATTAGGATTGAAATGTTTGTATTCCTTGACAGTGGCCACATCTTCTTTGGTGCTAAAATCAGACTAAATTAGGATTGAAATGAACGAGGACAAGGACAAAGATGGAATCCAAAACAAGCTAAAATCAGACTAAATTAGGATTGAAATCGTGCAGAGAAGATGAAAGAAACTTATTTAAAGGTTGCTAAAATCAGACTAAATTAGGATTGAAATATAATTGAGTTTAAGCCTTTTTTGTGGTCATCATCTGCTAAAATCAGACTAAATTAGGATTGAAATGATGACAGAAGAAGACATGGTGATGAAGAATGGATCGCTAAAATCAGACTAAATTAGGATTGAAATGATTATCCGGGTCATAATCAGTTGATTTTTTAAATGCTTGTGCTAAAATCAGACTAAATTAGGATTGAAATCTCCATATCCATTGTTTCTCTGCTTTAGCGGGTCGTGCTAAAATCAGACTAAATTAGGATTGAAATGTTTATTACAGTGATAGTGGCTATGATTATGATAGTCGCTAAAATCAGACTAAATTAGGATTGAAATTACCTTTCTTAACCGTTTCAGGATCAATACTTCCAAGCTAAAATCAGACTAAATTAGGATTGAAATCAAAATCACATACTGGAAAGACAAACTTAGTGAATTGCTAAAATCAGACTAAATTAGGATTGAAATCAGAAGGCGAAATCTTAGCAAGTCAAGCCCTTAACACGCTAAAATCAGACTAAATTAGGATTGAAATGAAACCTGCAAAGCGTTAAATAATTACAGTGTAACGGCTAAAATCAGACTAAATTAGGATTGAAATGGTTTGAAGATAAGTATCTTGGATGTGCTGCTTGTGGCTAAAATCAGACTAAATTAGGATTGAAATAAGGAAGGGTATATCCCACAGAATCAGCAAAAGGGGCTAAAATCAGACTAAATTAGGATTGAAATCTATAAACTGTTTGACATCGATGACATGGGGACGAGCTAAAATCAGACTAAATTAGGATTGAAATAGGGAATAAATTCATATTTAAGAATCACTGTCCACTGCTAAAATCAGACTAAATTAGGATTGAAATTCTTGCTTCCTTTCGTCCAATTTAAAGCTTAATTTTAGCTAAAATCAGACTAAATTAGGATTGAAATGGCTAAAACCCTCTGAATTATTAATAATAAGTAACTGCTAAAATCAGACTAAATTAGGATTGAAATCCCATTAATGGTGGTTTATCATCCTCATCATGCCCTGCTAAAATCAGACTAAATTAGGATTGAAATGTGTCTGCCCGGCCCCCTGTAGTTGGGAACGGGGGGGCTAAAATCAGACTAAATTAGGATTGAAATCTTGAAGGAGTTGAATAATGAAATGACACATCTCCGGCTAAAATCAGACTAAATTAGGATTGAAATTTATCCATTCCTAACTCCCTCCTAATTTTTTCTTCATGCTAAAATCAGACTAAATTAGGATTGAAATGGTACAGGAACTGGAAAACGAAATACAAAGTCTAGAGCTAAAATCAGACTAAATTAGGATTGAAATGCAATTAGTTGCTAAGAAACAGAGAATCATCAAATAGCTAAAATCAGACTAAATTAGGATTGAAATTTGATGGTACTTCCACTAAAGATGAATTTGCTGAAAGGCTAAAATCAGACTAAATTAGGATTGAAATGAAGTTGATGGTATAGTACCTTTTTTAAAGTTATCTGGCTAAAATCAGACTAAATTAGGATTGAAATTATCGAGAGGATGATGGGTGAACGATACTTCAACACGCTAAAATCAGACTAAATTAGGATTGAAATGATAGAAACAAGGCTTATACTTGTTTATTTACTCTAGCTAAAATCAGACTAAATTAGGATTGAAATTGGACTAAATATATTTTATATACTTCTCCATGATCAGCTAAAATCAGACTAAATTAGGATTGAAATTTAAGAGTATTGATTTTAAAGCCCTACGAAAACAAGGCTAAAATCAGACTAAATTAGGATTGAAATAGGGCTGGGTAGTGTTTTCAGGTTTGAAGGCGTCAAAGCTAAAATCAGACTAAATTAGGATTGAAATCCCATTCAATCTCACTAACTATGTTCTGAGGCCGTGCTAAAATCAGACTAAATTAGGATTGAAATGACATGGTACAGGATGGAATACTTGTTGAGAAAAAAGCTAAAATCAGACTAAATTAGGATTGAAATCTCTTTAGCTTCTGTGAATTGATTGACACTGGATGGGCTAAAATCAGACTAAATTAGGATTGAAATTAATCTGTTGAATTACCTCTGGGTGCTGCGGAGCACTGCTAAAATCAGACTAAATTAGGATTGAAATGGGATAACCAGCACATCGGTTGCTTTTAAAGTTTCAGGCTAAAATCAGACTAAATTAGGATTGAAATATTGGATGGCTGAGATTAACATCCCCAAAGGGAGTAAGCTAAAATCAGACTAAATTAGGATTGAAATATCACTAAGGAATTAGTGTTTGATGGAGATACTAATGCTAAAATCAGACTAAATTAGGATTGAAATCCTATCTTTAGTTTTCTTATATAAGTATCTCAAAGCGCTAAAATCAGACTAAATTAGGATTGAAATTTTTATATCGGTGAATCTTTGTTCTTCAATAGGCATTGCTAAAATCAGACTAAATTAGGATTGAAATGAAGGAATTGTATAGTAGTAGTAAATTTAAGATGACTGCTAAAATCAGACTATTTTAGTGAGATTTATATTTTAATCACCTAATTTATGACCCAGGG
>Ga0334885_1001253_pt1 | contig 33221 bp, 27 predicted proteins | sample GraSluR1_MG_8_FD_207233 | JGI IMG/M metagenome (GOLD analysis project Ga0334885, IMG submission 207233) | Sludge microbial communities from methane-producing bioreactor in Wageningen University, Netherlands - Granular Sludge_31_05-R1 | ecosystem: Engineered > Bioreactor > Anaerobic >...
AGCCCGGCAGCCCTCCTTCCAGGACTACGCCCAGCAGATCGCCGACAACGCCAAGGCCCTGGCCGAGGGGCTGCTGAAGCGCGGTGCGACGCTGGTGACCGGTGGCACCGACAACCACATCGTGCTGCTGGATGTGGCCAGCTCGTTCGGGCTGACCGGACGCCAGGCCGAGGGCGCGCTCATCGATTCGGGTGTGGTGACCAACCGCAACTCGATCCCGCGCGACCCGAACGGCGCCTGGTATACCTCGGGCATTCGGCTGGGCACCCCGGCGCTGACCAGCCGCGGTTTCACCACTTCCGATATGGATGTGGTCGCCGGGCTGATCGCCGACGCGCTGGCCGCCACCAAGCCCGTGGTGACCTCGGCAGGCGCACCGGGCAAGGCGAAATACACGATCGCGGACGGTGTCGCCGAGCGCACCCAGGCCGCTGCGGACGAGCTGCTGGGCAACCATCCGCTGTACCCCGGCTTGGAGCTGTGAGCAGGTAGGCAGAGTCGACTGCCAAGCGATCCTGGTTCGGTTATCGCTTGGCAGTTCGATAGATTGCCTACATGCTCTTGTCCGATCGCGACATCTGCGCTCAGGTCCAGGCGGGACGTGTCAGCCTCGATCCCTGGGACGCAGCCATGGTGCAGCCCGCCAGCATCGATGTCCGGCTCGACCGGTATTTCCGCATCTTCGAGAATCATCGATACGATGCGATCGACCCGGCCGCCGACCAGTCGGAACTGACCAGGATGGTCTCCCCCGACGGTGACGAGCCCTTCGTCCTGCATCCTGGTGAGTTCGCGCTGGGGGCCACCTATGAGTATGTGACCCTGCCCGACGACATCGCGGCCCGCCTGGAGGGCAAGTCGTCGCTGGGTCGGCTGGGGCTGCTCACCCACTCGACTGCGGGGTTCATCGATCCGGGGTTCTCGGGCCATGTCACCCTCGAGCTCAGCAATATGGCCACGCTGCCGATCAAGCTGTACCCGGGCATGAAGGTCGGCCAGCTGTGCTTCTTCCAGCTGAGCTCGCCGGCGGCCCACCCCTATGGCTCCGCCGGCGTCGGCTCGCACTACCAGGGCCAGCGCGGGCCCACCGCCAGCCGCTCGCACCTGCATTTCTCGCGGATTCCGGTGCCGCACAACCCCGATCTGGAGGGCTGATCGCCGCAACCCCGATCGTGGGTCGGGTTATCCGCGGGGGCTGCAGACAGCCCTACCCAACTTCCGGGCCTGGCCCCTCGCCCGCGATAAACCGGCCCCGGATCATGCGATCGGTGCGTGAATCGCCTGCGGTCAGCGCGACAGCCGGCCCATCAGGGAACTTGCCACGGCGATGCCCACGACGCCAGCCACGATCAGCACCGTGAGATCGGCGAGGTAGTTCGTCGGCTGGCCCAACAGCAGTCCGCGCAGCATCGACACCTCGTAGCTCATCGGATTCACCCGCGCCAGCACCTGCACCCAGCTCGGCATCATCTCGATCGGGTAAAGGGCGTTGGAAGCGAAGAACAGCGGCATCGTGATCGCCTGCCCGATACCCATCAGCCGATCCCGGTGCAGGACCAGCCCGGCGATGCACAGCGACAGGCAGCAGAAGAAGGCCGAGCCGAGCATCACGACCCCGCAGGCAGCCAGCCACTTCAACGGATTCAAGGTCAGGTCGACGCGAATGATCAACGCGAACGCGATCACCACCAGCGCGATCGCCACCGACCGGATACCGGCCGCGAACGCCTTGCCCGCCGCCAGAGCGACCCGCGGGGTGGGAGTGACCAGCAGCTTCGCCAGGATTCCGGCATCACGCTCCCAGATGATCTGGATGCCGTAGAAGATCGCCACGAACATGCCCGACTGCGCGATGACCCCCGGACTCATGAAGGCCAGGTAGGACACGTCACCGGTCGGGATCGCCCGGACACGGGAGAACGTGGTGCCGAAGATGCCCAGCCACAGAATGGGTTGAATAGCGCGGGTGAACAGCTCGGTGCGGTCATGGCTCAGCTTCTGCAGTTCGACCAGGCAGAAGGTGATGATGCGCGAGAACGTCACCCGGATGGTCGCGAGCGGCCCGCGGCTAACCCAGACGTCCGGCGGTACGGCGGCCTTGACGGACACTGGCCAGTCCTCCCTCACTGTCGTCGTTCAGATCGGCACCGGCATAGTGCCGGAAGACATCTTCCAAGGTGGCCCGCGGGCCGACGGCACGCTTCAGGTCGTCCGGGCTGCCCAGCGCCGAGAGTCGTCCGCGGTTCATCATCGCGATCCGATCGCACAACATGTCGGCCTCTTCCATGTAATGCGTGGTGAGCAGCACCGTCATGCCGAACTCCTCGCGCATCTGACGGACATGGCCCCACACGCTGTCACGGGCGACCGGATCGAGACCGACGGTCGGCTCGTCCAGCACGAGCAGTGCCGGACGATTCACCAGCGCCTGGGCGAGTTCGAGTCGACGCACCATACCGCCCGAATAGGTGGAGGCCAGCCGGTCGGCGGATTCTGTCAGCTGCATCATCTCGAGCACCGCATCCACTCTGGCCCGGCGTTCGCGGCGGGGAATGTCGAAGAGCCTGGCGAACCATTCGACGTTCTCGCGTCCGGTCAGGGCACTCTCGATGGACAGTTGCTGAGGCACATAACCCATCAGCGCGCGCACCGCCATCGGGTGGTGGGCGACATCATGACCGAAGACCCGCACCGATCCGGTCTGGACGGGCAGCAGGGTGTTGATCAGCCGGATCGTGGTGGTCTTGCCGGCGCCGTTCGGTCCCAGCAGGCCGAAGCACTCCCCGTGCGCCACGGTGAGACTGAGGTCGTCCACGGCGATGTGCGGGGCATGCTTGCGTGCCCGGAAGACATGAGTCAGATGCTCGATCTCCACCGCGTCGGAATCCATTGAGGCGCCTCTTCTCTCGTGCTCTATCAACGGTAGACCGCCGCTCGCCGAAAACCAGCTCGCCTCCGTTGGAACGCGAGCGTGACGATTCAGTGGCGTCGCGGTGGCTCACCCCGGAGCGACTGCCGGCCCGGGAGCGAACCGATTGCCGGGTGCCGGAGCACGGGATCACCGGCGCCCGGAACGACCCCCGGGAAGGCCCGCTTACTGGGGGGCCAGCAGCGAGATGGTCTGCGCATCGCCCAGATCGATGGCGCCGCCGATCACCAGGTCGATGCTCTGGCCTTGCACCAGGTGCACCGAGCGGCCGTCCGGGAAGACCACGATGGTGCCGTTGGTGGAGTTCATATCGGTCACCTCGAAGCGGCCATTCTTCGGCGCAATCCGCAGATGGGTACGGCTGATGTCATGGTTGGGGCTCGGCACGCGCAGCAGCTGCTCGCCCGAATCGCTCGCGGGCGCCCGGCCGATCAACATCGGGCCGGTCAGCGCGACACGCTCGCCGGCCGCGGTCAGCAGAATGGCTGCCGGCAGGTGCGCGGCCGGCGGCGGGGGCTGGAGGCCCGCGAAGCCCGCGGCGCCCCAGGGGCCGGTGGTTCCCGACGAGCCGAGTGGCTGGCCGGCGGCACCCATGAACTGCCCGGGTTCGGCGTCCGGCTCCTGACCGGGAGCGTAAGGGGGACGCTGGCCGAGCACCTGCGTGGGTTCGCGGCCGACCGCGGCAGGGATCTCCGGCATCGGCGGAAGTTCGGGCTCCGGGGCGGACGACACCGCGGGTTCGGCCGCGATCTCGGGCTCGATCACGGTCGCGAAGGCAGGCGGGGGCGGCGGGACGATGGGTTCGGAATACTCCGGCGCCCGGACCACGGGCTCGGAGTACTCGGGTGCCCGGAACACCGGCTCGGAATACTGCGGTGCCGCGTCGATGGTCTCCTCGGCCGCGTAGGTTGCCCGTTCCTCGGCCTGATGCTGGTCAGCGTGCGGCTGGTCGGGCCGAAGCTCGTCGGTGTCGGGCTGGTCGGTCCGCGGCCGGTGGACGCCTTCGCTGCCGGCGGCGACATCGGCCTCCGGTTCGGAATCCGGGAAGACCGGCGGCACGATCAGCCGTTCGCCGAAGACCGAGTCGTAGAGGTTCACCGAGTTCTCCACCGGAGCGAACGTCGGCTCATCTGCAGCCGCAGCTGCCGGGGCGACCGCAGGTGCTTGGACGACCGCAGGTGCCGGGGCGACCACGGGTTGGGGTGCGACGGCAGGTGCCGGGGCGACCACGGTTGGGGGAACAGCTGCACGCTCGGGAACGACGGCTGGTTCCGGAGCAGCCGCAGGATGGGAAGCGGCGGCGGGTTCAGCGGCCGCGGCCGGCGGAGCGGCGGCCACGGGCTGGGCGTCCAAGTAGACCGAGGCGGCCTGCACCGCGCCGACGACCAGCGGCAGCTCCAGCAAATCACCGGACCCGGCAGTATCGTCCAGCGGCAGCTGCACCGACCGCGCGCTGAGGGTGGTCTCGTACCAGGTGCGCGCGCCGGCGCCCGAGGCGAGCTCGGCATCGGTGGCAGCATCGAAGACCGTCAGCGAGCCGCGTAGCAGGCAGTGCAGCCGATCGTCGTCCCAGAAGAAGACTCCGAGATTGGGCATCTGATCGAGTCCGTGAGTGGTCAGCGTCGTGACGATTTCGCCGATCGAGGCGCAGTCGAGCAGCTGGGCCCACAGGCGAGCGATGAAACCGGCGGCACTGCTGGGTGCGGGTTCCAAGACGACCATCGAGGTCGGTCCGCTCAGCACCGTCCATCGTCCATGAACATAGCTGGCACGCCACGCGCCGTAGGGGGTCTTCATCGCGTTCTCCTCCCGATGGCCAACTCACGGCCTCCTGCAAGCCTGACAGTTTCGGGACGCGCGGGCAATCATCCTCGCCGGTAAGCCATCCGGTGGACGATGCCGTCTCCGATCGATTGCACCAGCTGGACGATCGCGATGAGCACGATGACCGCCACCAGCAGCACCTCGCCATTGAATCGCTGATAGCCGTACCGGATGGCGAAGTCACCGACGCCGCCGCCACCGATGGCACCGGCCATCGTCGAATAGCCGATCAGGGTGACCAGCGTGAGCGTGGCGCCCGAGATCAGACCGGGCAGCGACTCGGGGAGCAGCACCTTGCGGACGATCTGCCAGGTATTGGCGCCCATCACCTGGGCGGCTTCGATCTTGCCTGGCGCGACTTCGCGCATGGCCGACTCGACGACCCGGGCATAGAACGGGATCGCCCCCACCGACAGCGGCACCACTGCCGCGGTCGGGCCGTAGGCGGTGCCGACCAGCCAGCGGGTGAAGCTGAGCAAGGCGATCATCAAGATCAGGAAGGGCAGCGAGCGAGCGATGTTCACGATCGCGCCGACCACCTGATAGATCACCGGCTGCGGGTTCAGTCCGTCGGGCGAACTGAGTCGCAGGACGACCCCCAGCGCAAGGCCGAGCACCGTGACGATGACGAATGAGGCGCCGACCATCCATGCGGTCTGACCGAGCGCGTGCATGAGTTCGGGGAATGCCTCGATCCAGCTGGCCTTCTTCATAGCCGCGCGCTCACTTCCCGCTCGATCAGGTACTGGTGGACCGCGGCCCGGTCGTAGAAACCGTCGGGGTGGGTCAGCGCGACGCGCAGGCGTCCGACTTTCTGACCCGCGATCCAGTCGACCGATCCCCCGAGGATGGCGACATCCAACCCGAAATGCCTGGTCAAACCCGAAATGATCGGCTCGGCCGTGTGGCTGCCGGTGAATGTCAGCACCATTGAGCGCTGCTCGGGGTCCAGCGCCGGATCGCCGGTGGGCAGCAGGATGTCGGCGAGCTGGGAGTTGGGATCGGCCACCAACTCCAGTAGCGGGCCCTGCTCCACGATGCGTCCGTTCGCCATCAGGGCGGCGGAGTCGCAGATACGGCGCACCACTTCGGACTCGTGGGTGATCAGCACCACGGTCACTCCGGTCTCCTGGTTGATGCGTTTGAGCAGATCGAGGATCTGCTCCGTGGTGGCGGGATCGAGAGCGCTGGTGGCTTCATCACAGAAGAGCACCTGCGGGCCGGCGGCCAGCGCGCGGGCAATACCGACGCGCTGCTTCTGGCCGCCGGACAGCTGAGAGGGATAGGAGCCGGCCCGATCGCTCAGTCCCACCAGCTCCAGTAGTTCGTCCACCCTCGCCTTGCGCTGGAGACCCGAGATGCCCTGGATCTCCAGCGGAAAAGCGATGTTGGCGGCGGCGGTGCGGCTGCCCAGCAGGTTGAAGTGCTGGAAGATCATCCCCATCCGGTGCCGCATCTGGCGGAGCTGCGGCCGGTTGAGCGAAGTGAGCTCGATACCGGCGACTTCCACTGAACCTGACGTTGGACGCTCGAGTGCGGTGAGGCAGCGCATCAGCGTCGTCTTGCCTGCACCACTGCGTCCGAGGATGCCGAAGATGCCGCCGTCGGGCACGTGCAGGCTGACGTCCTGCACGGCCGCGACGGCCTTGTCACCTTTGCCGTAGACCTTCGTCAGGTTAGTGACAGTGATCATCGGCTCAGCCGTTCACCGGCAGCACACTGCCCTGGTAGTTGTCGACGATGAACTTCGCGAGCTCAGGCGATTCGAGAGCCTCGGCCAGCTTCTGGACGCGCGGGTCGTCCTTCATGGTCTCCTTGGTGACCAGCACGTTGGCGTACGGGTTGCCCTCGGCGGACTCGAGGATCAGCGCGTCGTTGGCCGGGACCAGACCGGCTTCCAGCGCGTAGTTGCCGTTGACGATCGACAAGGTCACGGCCGGGTCGTCGAGGGAGGCGGCCAGTTGCGGGCGGTCGATCTTGACGAAGGAGATGTTCTTCGGGTTCTCGGTGACGTTGGCGTCGGTGATCTGCGAGTAGTCGAGGTTCGGATCGTTGCGGTCGACGTTCAGCTTGATCAGTCCGGCGTCCTCCAGGAGGAACAGGCCACGGGCCTGGTTGGTGGCGTCGGCCGGGATGGCGATCACGGCGTTCTCGGGGACGTCGGTCAGCGAGGTGACCTTCTTGGAGTACAGGCCGAGCGGCTCGACGTGCACGGTCGCGACGGGGACGAGGTCGGAGCCGGGATGGTTGGCGTTCCAGTCGTTCAGGTAGGGCACATGCTGGAAGAAGTTGGCGTCCATGTCGCCGGCCTCCGTCAGCTGATTGACATCCACGTCACCGGAGATCTCGGTGACATCGACCTTGACGTCGCCCAGCAGGCCCAGGGTCTCGGCCTCGCGGATGAGCTCCGCGTGGGGGATCACGTCGGCCATCACCTTGAGCGGCTGGGAGGGGTCGGCGGAGCCATCGCCGCTCGACGAGCCACCGCAGGCAGCCATTGAGGTGAGCAGCGTGGCAGCCAGCGTGGCTGTCAGCAGGTTACGAAGTCGCATGGGGTAAATCCTATTCATCGGGTTCAGCGGAGGTTTGATCGTCCATCAGCACGGTCCGCAGCGATCTCTGCGCAATGAGAAACATCAATCGCTGCAACTCCGGCTGGGAGGAGCGATCGGTCCGTGCTGTCAACGTGGCATTCGCCGGCAGCACATGGGCATCATCAGGACGGTGCAGCGGTTGCTGCTCGTGCTGATAATCGGACCCACGTGCTCGAGGCTACTTCACTTCGCGTTGCCGGCCCAACGGCGGCGGCAGGCTGTTATCGCACTGTGACCAGCGCCGCGCGCCGTCACGTATCGCACTGCGACCAGCAGGGCGCGATGTCACATATCGCACTGTGACCAGCAGGGCGCGCTGTCACGCCCGCGGCGCGAGCCCTCTCGGAGGCCTCCCAACTGCCGCATGTTAGCCTGTCGTCGTCATGGTGGAGCCGGATGAGTCAAACAGTCGCCACGTCCTCTGACTGGGGGCGCGTGCAGGCGCGTCCTGGGTTCCGGACGATGGTCTTCGCGATCCTGCTGGTGCTGCTCGTCGCCGCCTTCATCTACGGCGTCGGTACCGGCAGCATCCCGCTGAGCCCCGAGCAGGTGCTCCAAGGGATCTTCGGGCCCGACGACTACGAGTGGCATCGCGTCGTCTGGGATATCCGGCTGCCGCGGGTGCTGCTGGCAGCGATGGTCGGCGCCAACCTGGCCACCTCGGGTGTGATTCTGCAGGCGATCATGGGCAACCCGCTCGCCGACCCCGGCATCATCGGTGTCTCCTCGGGTGCAGGCCTGTTCGGCATCATCATTCTGCTGGCCTTTCCGAGCATGTATCTGATGGTGCCGCTGTTCGCCTTCGTCGGCGCGATGCTGGCCTGCATCGTCATCTACGTGCTCGCCTGGAAAGGCGGCATCCAGCCGATGCGCATCATCTTGGCCGGTGTGGCCGTGTCCACGCTGTGCGGCGCCGGGATCTCCGCGGTCATGGTGCTCCACTCCGACCGGCTGCAGAACGCACTGCTGTTCATGAATGGCTCGCTGTCGATGCGTGGCTGGGGTGAGGTGCGCACGCTGTGGCCGTACTGCCTGCTGGCGCTGGCTGCCGCGCTGTTCTGCGTGCGCAGGCTGGACGTCATCGTCCTCGGCGATGATGTCGCGCGCTCCATGGGCATGAATGTGCAGGCGAACCGCATCCTGTTGACCGCGATCGCCGCTTTGCTGGCGGCCAGCGCGGTCAGCGCCGTGGGCCTGCTCGGCTTCGTCGGGCTGATCGTCCCGCACATCATGCGGATGATCCTCGGCACCAACCACGCCTTCCTGGTGCCCGGCTCGATTCTGTTCGGCGCCACCCTGGTGATGTTCAGCGACACCCTTGCGCGCACGCTGTTCAGCCCGATCGAGATCCCCGTCGGCATCGCGATGGCCGTGCTCGGCGTCCCGTTCTTCCTCTTCTTGTTGAGGAGGGCGATGTGAGTGCCCCGATCCTGAGCGCCCGCGAGGTGCGCTTGAACCTGGGTGGGCATGAGATCCTGCACGGCATCAGCCTCGATTTCGAGCCGCACCGCATCCATGCGATTCTCGGTCCCAACGGCTGCGGCAAGACCACGCTCATCAAGGCGTTGTGCGGCGCCACCAAGCTCAGTCACGGCGAGGTCCGGTTGGACGGTGAGTCGATCAGCCGGCTGAGCGCGTCCGCCATGGCACGCAAGATGGCGGTGGTCTGGCAGGGCGGTCACATCACCGGTGATATCACTGTGCGTCGCCTGGTGAGCTACGGACGCTACGCGCATCTGCCCTGGTGGCAGCTTCGTCCACCGGCCCACGATCAGGCGGTCGAGCAGGCGATGGCACGCACCGGCGTACTGCCGATGGCCGAGCGGCGGGTGGAAACACTGTCGGGCGGCGAGCGTCAACGGGTCTGGCTGGCGGCGGCCCTGGCGCAGGAGCCGCAGCTGCTGTTGCTCGACGAGCCCACCACCTACCTCGACATCGCGCACCAGATCGACATCCTGGAGCTGGTGCGTGACCTCAACCAGACCATGGGGCTGACCGTCATCGCCGTGCTGCACGACCTCACCCAGGCCGCCCGCTACTGCGACCACTGCGTGGTGATGGGTGATGGACGCGTCCTGCGCCAAGGCTCGCCCGACCAAGCGCTGTCGTGGTCGGCGGTCGCCCAAGACTTCGCAGTCGACTCATGGGTTACCCACGACCCGGACGGTCAGCGTCCGGTCATTCAGCCCAGGAGACGAATGCGGGATACCGACCCGGAAACGTGGCCTTCTACGATGCCGGCCGAACTGCACCACAAGCAGCGATGAAGATCGTCGTGATCACATCCGACAACCCAATATGTCGTAACACAAGGAGAAGCCCAATGAAACGAATTCTCGTCTCGGTCGCGGCCGCGGCCCTGATCGGGGTGGCCGCGACGGGCTGCGGCTCGTCGGCCGACTCCGGCGCCAGCGCCTCGGCGGAGCCGGCATCGGCAGCCACCGGCGTCAGCGCCGCTGCCTCGTCCAGCGTGGCGGCCGCGCCGGGCGCCACTCTCACCGAGCAGGACGGCAAGCTGGTGGACCGGGACCCGCAGGCCGGTGTCGTGGAAGGCACCGGTTTCGACATCACCATCGATCCAGCCGCCCAGACGGCACTGTTCCAGACGATCGATCCTTCGACGGGCGACGCTTTCCAGAACTCGGCGCTGTTCGACTATGCCAACGGCACCTTTGTCCGGCACGTCTTCGTGTCGGCGACCGGCTCCGCCTACGTCTACACCTGCGATCTGGCCACGGGCGAACTGCAGATGGTTCAGAACGCTGCGGGCGAAGACGTCAGCGAGGCCGTCAGGGGCCAGGGCCGCTGGGAGAGCGCCGGAAGCGGTTCGGCAACCCAGCGCGCCGATATCGAGAAGTACTTCGAGGCTCGTTACGGCATGACCGTCGAGCAGGCTGCGACGGCCTGACCAGCGGGCCTGTTGCACTATCCGGCCAACAAAGGGTCAGTCGCGGTTGCGGCTGGCCCTTCGTGGTTTCTTGCTGCGCGGGACGAGGTGGCTGGCGCTGAAGCCAGCCCCTGGCATTTCGGCTGAGTGCCCCGCCAATCCAGGGGACGAGGTGGCTGGCGCTGAAGGCCGGCCCACAGGCCCGGATGGCCCGGGCCCTAGACTGAGCCCGTGCGCAATGTGGTGATTCTCGGCAGTACCGGATCGATCGGAACCCAGGCCATCGACGTCATCTCGGCCAGGCCGGAGCAGTTCAACGTGGTCGGCCTGTCCGCCGGAGGAACCTCACTCGGGTTGCTGGTCGAGCAGGCGAGACTCTTGCGGCCCGAGGTCGTTGCGGTCGCTTCCACGACGGCAGCGACGGAATTGCGCGAGCGGCTTCCAGGCATTCAGGTGTGGGAGGGCGCGGATGCGTCCACCCGGTTGGCCGCCTACGACAGGGCCGACGTGGTGCTCAATGCGATCACCGGCGCGGCCGGCCTCGAACCCACCCTGGCGACGCTCGCGGCAGGCATCACGCTGGCGCTGGCGAACAAGGAGTCGTTGGTCATCGGCGGCCGGTTGGTGACCGAGGCGGCCGCGCCCGGCCAGATCGTGGCGGTCGATTCGGAGCATTCGGCCTTCGCGCAGGCGTTACGCGCCGGACGCAAGTCTGAGGTGCGCCGGCTCATCCTCACCGCTTCCGGCGGGCCGTTTCGTGGACGCAGCCGCGCGGAGCTGAGCGGCGTCACCCCCGATGAGGCGATGGCGCACCCGACCTGGGCGATGGGCCGGGTCATCACGATCAATTCGTCCACGCTCGTCAACAAGGGTTTGGAGTTGCTGGAGGCGGGATTGTTGTACGACGTGCCGCTGGACGCGATTCAGGTGGTCGTCCACCCGCAGTCGATGGTGCATTCAATGGTCGAGTACGTCGACGGCTCGACGATCGCGCAGTGCTCGCCACCCGATATGCGGTTGCCGATCGCGCTCGGGCTGACCTGGCCCGACCGGGTGCCGGACGCCGCGCCCGCTTTCGACTGGACGAAGGCGTCCGCCTGGACGTTCGAGCCGCTGGACGACGAGGCCTTCCCCGCAGTCGAGCTGGCCCGCCGGGTCGGTAAGGCCGGTGGTGTCGCGCCGGCCGTGTACAACGGCGCCAACGAGGTCTGCGTCGACGCCTTCTGCGCCGGCAAGCTGGCATTCACCGGCATCGTGGACGTCATCACCGTCTGCGTCGACCGGCTACTGGGCCCCGACGGCCCCGACTTCGGCGAACTGTCCGTCCCCGGCGTGCTGGCCGCCGACGCCTGGGCCCGCGAGACCGCCGCCGAACTCATCGCCTCGCGGTAGTCGCCCCTGGGCGCTCGCCGAGCGAACGACCCCGGGAGTCCGCTGGGGGCCCCGGAGTGTTACCGTGATCGCGCATCATTCCCGATGGTCAAGGGGCAGGGCCGGCCCGGGCTGACTCTGTTCCGGAAAGAGCTACCTTGAAGAACCGGACGTATTCCTGGGCCTTTCGAGTTCTGGGCGCACTCGCCGCATTGACGCTGACAGTCGGCTGCGGGGCCGCAGCCCCGACCTCCTCGGGATCGGTCTCGAACGGCAGTCAGCCGGCCGGCGCGGCGACCGCCACTCCGGCCAGTGTCTCGGGCACCAGCTTTCCAATGACCGTCACCGACTTCACCGGGCACACGCAGACCTTCGAGCAGCAGCCGCAGCGGATCGCCGTCGTCTCGGGCACCCCGCTCAACATCTTCTATGACGCGGGCGGCACGGCCATTGCCGGGCCGAACCTCACCGAGAACATCCGGCTCACCGAAGACCGCGCCGACGAGATGCGCGCGCTGCCCCAATTGGGCCTGCCACGCACCATCGACAGCGAGGCCCTGGTCGGCCTCAACCCCGACCTGGTCATCACCCAGGCGGGCGCGCAGACCGCCCTCGACTCCCAGATGCAGCAGATGGGCATTCCGACCTTCACCACCTCGGTCAAGAACCTGGACGATCTGACTGCCGCCTACCAGGTCTTCGGTGCTCTGGCCGGCACCAGCGACCGGGCGTCCCAGCGCATCGAAAAGATCACCGCTGATACGCAGGCAATCGTCGATCAGTGGCCGAGCGACGACGACCTCTCCGTGGTCATCTTGTTCGCCACCGCGCAGGGGCTCACGGTCAAGCTCGACAACTCGATCGCCGGGCAGATGACCTCCATGCTCGGCATCACCAACATCGCTTCGGCGATGACACCCGACAATCCCGGCTCCGAGACCACCACCTTGGACATCGAAGCGATCGTGCAGGCTCAGCCCGACTACGTGCTGGTCACCAGCATGTTCAACAGCAACGACGAGGCCAAGGCCAGCCTGGAGCAGCAGTTCGCGTCCAATCCGGCCTGGCAGGCGGTGGACGCGGTCCGCAACGGCAAGATCGTCTACCTGCCACAGCAGTACTTCTTGTACAACGCAGGCCCGCACTATGCGGATGCGGCCCGTTACCTGGCCGCCAGCCTGCGCCCCGACGTCTACGGCAGCCCCGCCGAATCCGCCTGAGCCCTGCTGCACTCCTGACCCCAACCCGGAGCACCATCACCCCAAGAAAACGCGCCAAACCAAGCCCCACACAAGACGAGTGGCCCGGTCCCCCGAAGGAGACCGGGCCACTCGCCCATTCAGATCAGTTCAGATCCCAGCGATCAGTCACTGCTGATCCATGGCAGCCTTGGCGGCGGCGAAGCGGGCGATCGGGACGCGGAACGGCGAGCAGGAGACGTAGTTCAGCCCGACGGTCTGCAGGAAGTCGATCGAATCCGGATCTCCACCGTGCTCGCCACAGACACCGCACTTCAGCTTCGGGTTGTGGCTGCGGCCCTTGTCGACGCCCATCCGCACCAGCTGGCCGACACCCTCGGTGTCGATGGTCTCGAACGGGTTGTGCGGCAGCACCCCGTCAGCCACGTAGGCGGTCAAGAAGCCGTTCTCGGCGTCGTCGCGGCTGATACCCAAGGTGGTCTGGGTCAGGTCGTTGGTGCCGAAGCTGAAGAAGTCGGCATGCTCGGCGATCTTGTCGGCGATCAGAGCCGCACGCGGCAACTCGATCATGGTGCCGATCGTGTAGTCGAGTTCCTTGCCGGCGGCGGCCAGTTCGTCCTTCACCGTGCGGTCGACGATCTCGCGCTGGGTGATGATCTCGGTCTCCAGGCCCACCAGCGGGATCATGATCTCCACACCTACGGTCTCACCCTCGCGGTCCAGCACGGCCAGCGCGGCGCGGATGATCGCGCGGGTCTGCATCTCGGGGATCTCCGGGTAGAGCATCGCCAACCGGCAGCCGCGGGTGCCCAGCATCGGGTTCTGCTCGTGCAGCTTCTTCACCTGAGCCAGCGTGGCCCGCTCCTTGGCCAGCGTCTCGGCGTCGCCACCGGTAAGCTCCAGCTCCTGGACCTTGAGCGCCTGGTCGAGGTAGTTCGGCAGGAACTCGTGCAGCGGCGGGTCGAGCAGCCGGACGGTGACCGGCAGGCCCTTCATCGCGGTGAAGATGCCCTCGAAGTCGGACTGCTGCATCGGCAGGATCTTCTCCAGGGCGGTCGCGCGCTGCTCGGCGTTCTCGGCGAGGATCATCTCGCGCACCGCAGGCAGCCGATCGGCGGCCATGAACATGTGCTCGGTGCGGCACAGGCCGATGCCCTCGGCACCCAGCTCACGAGCCTTGGACGCATCCTCGAAGTTGTCGGCATTGGCGCGCACGCCCATCGTCCGCACCTCGTCGGCCCAGGCGACGACCCGCTGGAAGTCCTCGTTGATGCGCGGCGGGATCAGCTTGAGGGCCTCGCCGAAGACCTCACCGGTCGAGCCGTTCAAGGTGACGACATCGCCCTCGTTGAAGACGTGATCGCCGATGGTCAACTTCTTGCCTTCGACGTCGATCTTGATCGTGGTCGCACCGGCCACACATGGCTTGCCGAAGCCGCGGGCGACAACCGCCGCGTGGCTGGTCATGCCGCCGTGGGCGGTCAGCACACCCTGGGCCACCAACACGCCATGGATGTCGTCCGGAGTGGTCTCGTAGCGAACCAGGACGACAGCCTCGCCCTTCTCGCCCTTCTCGGCCGCGGTATCGGCATCGAAGACGAGCCCACCGACGGCGGCACCCGGCGAGGCGGGCAGGCCCTTGGTGATCGGCTTGGCGGTGTTCGACGGATCGATCGCCGGGTGCAGCAGCTGATCGAGCTGAGCGGGCTCGATGCGCCGCAGCGCCTCGGCCTTGTCGATGACGCCCTCGTCCACCAGGTCGGAGGCGATCTTCAGCGCAGCGGCAGCGGTGCGCTTGCCGTTGCGGGTCTGCAGCATGTACAGCTTGCCGTTCTCGATGGTGAACTCGAGATCCTGCATGTCCTTGTAATGGCCTTCAAGCCGAGCCATGGTGTCGAGCAGCTCGTGGTAGGCCTCGGGCAGCACCTCTTCCATCTCGGAAAGATGCCGCGGGGTGCGGATACCCGCGACGACATCCTCGCCCTGCGCGTTGGTCAGGAACTCGCCGTAGATCCCCTTCTCGCCGGTGGATGGGTTGCGAGTGAAGCAGACGCCGGTAGCCGAGGTCTCGCCACGGTTGCCGAAGACCATCTGCATGACGTTGACGGCGGTGCCCAGGTCACGGGAGATGTTGTTGGCCTTGCGGTAGACCTCCGCGCGGGGGTTGCCCCAGCTGCGGAAGACCGCGTCGACCGCACGGTAGAGCTGCTCGACCGGGTCGGTGGTCCAAGCGCCGCCCAGTGCCTCGTCCGAGATCTGCTTGAACTCGGCGACGAGTTCCTTGAGGTCCTCGGCGGTGAGGTCGGTATCGCCCTCGACACCCTTCTCAGCCTTCTTGGCAGACAGCGCATCTTCGTACAGATGACCCGAAATACCCTCGACGACCTCGCCGTACATCTGAATGAAGCGGCGGTAGCAGTCCCAGGCGAAGCGCTCGTTGTCGGCCTCGGCGGCAACGGCCGCGACGGTGTCGTCGCTGATGCCCAGGTTGAGGATGGTGTCCATCATGCCGGGCATCGACACCACGGCGCCCGAGCGGACCGAAACCAGCAACGGATTGTCCTTGCCACCGAGCGTGCGCCCGGTGCGCTCCTCGAAACGCTTGAGCCCCTCGGCGATCTGCTCGCGCAGGCCGTCGGGCCACTCGCCGTTGTTGTTCATCGTCTCCACGCAAGCCGCAGTCGTGACGGTGAAGCCGTCGGGCACGGGAACGCCCAGCCGCATCATCTCCGCGACGCCGGCGCCTTTACCACCGAGGATGGGCTTCATCGACGCGTCGCCCTCGGAAATGTCGTAGATAAACTTCTCAGTCACTGCTGAAATCTCCTTTGACTAGCAAAATCGTGCGGGGACGGGGGGTCCATGACACGCGATGGAGCACCGATCATTGGTGCTCGCACCTCTTTATTCTGCCTTCTCGGACAGACAAGTGGAAACCAGCCGCCATTTTTCTTGAATTGAACGTTTATCGCCCGGCTGCGACGCTACGGCTTCAGCCGCAGACTCCCGGGCAGACGCCGAAGATGTGTCCCGGCCTTGCGGGCACGTCCCTCGACGATGTCGGTGACCCTGGCCGCGGCCTCCTCCAAGGCCAGCCCGGTGGTGTCGATCACCGGGCAGCCGAGCTGACGCTGGATACGGCCGACCTCGTCGAGCTCGTCATAGATCTTCGCCAGATCGGCATAGCCGCCGTCCTTGGTGCCATACCCGCCCAGCGATTTCACCCGCCGCGAACGGATCTGAAGCAGTCGTTCGGCATCGATCGTCAGCCCGACGATGCGCCAGCGCTCGATCTGGAAGAGCTCGTCCGGCGGCTTGATGCCCGGCACCAGCGGCACATTGACGGTCTTGTACCCCACGTATCCCAGGTAGAGCGACAGCGGGGTCTTACCGGAGCGAGAGGCGCCCACCAGGCAGATATCGCACTCCCGGAGAGTCTCGGGCATCACCCCGTCGTCATTGCGGACCGCGAATTCCATCGCACTGATCCGGTCGAAATAGTCGGCCTCGACCGCAACCGGACGCATCACGACCTCGTCGGCCGCCGACCCGGTGGTCTGACCGATCGCCCGCAGGGTGTCGCCCAGCAGATCAGCGCATTCGATCTGTTTATCGTCGCAGTAGCGCCTGACCATCTCGGCCATCTCCCGCTTCACCAGGGTAAACAAGATGACCACACGGCAGTCCGGCTCGGCAGCGCGCGCCGCGGTGATGCGGTCGAAGACCCCCAGCAGGGCGTCGGCGTCCTTCACTCTGGGGTGGCGGACGATGGAGAACTGGGTCTGCGGGAATTGCGCCTGGGCCGCTCGGGCCAAACGTGCTGCGGTCTCACCCGAACTGTCGGCGATGACGTGGATGCTCAAACGGTGGTTGGCCAGCATGGCCGACAGGTTATCGTACGGACACATGGACCCCGTCGACCGCATCATCGTGGCCAATTCACCGGCCGCTGCCCGCCATCTGCTGATCGTCGACGCGCCGGGACTGGTCGATGAGGCGCTGCTGCGCGCAGATCGGGTCAGCGCGTGGTGCGACGACATCCGCGATGCGGCACTGGTGCGCGACGACGTGCTGATCGACCGGCTCGACGCGACCACTCTCGACGGCGTCGACCTGGTCTGGATGCGGCTGCCCCGCGCCCTGGGTGCCCTGGACGAATACAGCGAGCTGATCGCGAGCCATGCCGCTGATGATGTTCAGGTGATCGCCGGCGGCCGCGAGAAGCACCTGAACCGCTCCATGAACAGCACGCTGACAGGCCATTTCACCTCGGTATCGGCGAGCCTCGGACAACAGAAATCGCGAGCCCTGAGGGCGTCCGGGCCGCGGCACGGCGACCCGGTGTGGCCACGCCACAAGACCATCACCGTCGGTGGCGAGCAGCTCGAGATGTGGTGGCATGGCGCCACCTTCGCCGCGGGCCGCGTGGACGACGGCACCCGGCTGCTCATCGACCACCTCGATCGGGTCGCCGACGCCGATCGCTACCTCGACCTGGGCTGCGGTTCGGGGCTGCTGGCCACCCTCATCGCACGTGCCCATCCCGACTCCGACGTGGACGCCACCGACACCAGCTGGGCAGCCGTCGATTCGACGCGCCGCACCGCGGCCGGAACCGGCGTGCGCACCCACTGGGCAGCCGATCTCGGCGATTTCGCCGACCAGGACCTGGACGTCATCGTCTGCAACCCGCCCTTTCACCGTGGTGCCGCGAAGGACTCCGCACCGACCATCGCACTGTTCGAGCAAGCGGCCCGGGCTCTGGCCGACGGCGGCGAGTTCTGGTGCGTCTTCAACTCGCACCTGCCATGGAAGGCGCACCTGTCGAGACTGATCGGAGCAACCACGCTGGTGGCCCAGAATCCCGGCTTCACGCTCACCCGCAGCCTGCGGCGCCGGGAGGATCATGGGCAGCCCTGACTTCGCAGCAGCCCACGACGCGGCACGGCGTGCCGGCCAGTTCACCAAGACACTCGCCTGGGCGCTTGGCGTCACCGAGCAGGCGGTGCGCGACGCCCGACAGGCCCACCTCGGGCTCGTGCAGGATGCGGCCCGCGAGCAGATCGATCGCATGGACATCGATTCGCTGCGAGAAGTCACCTCGGCCACCAGCCTCTATCTCGCGCCGCTGCGCGCCGCCGGCATCAGCACCGTGGGACAGGTGCAGCGGACCCCCGATGCCGTGCTGCGCAGGCTGCCCGGGATGGGCACCGCGCGTATCCGGGCCATTCGAACCGCGACCCAGGCGGTCTGGGAAGCCGCCGTCGCTGCTCAGCCGGTCATGCTGGATCCCGCTGCCCGCACGCCCTTCAGCAGCAGGCTGGTCTGCGCTTTGGCCACGACCCTGCACTCGCGCGAGGCGGCAGTCGCGATCGGACGCTGGCAGGACGACCGGCAGCCCGAACTCGCCGATCTGCTGGCGCAGACCACCCCGGCGCACAACCGGATACGTTGGCTGTTCAGCTCCTCACAGCGCAGACTCGCTGCCACTACGGCAGGTCGGCGCCTGCTCGAGCTGATCGGCGACGGCACGCGACTTGCTGCGGCGTTCGAACAGATCAGCGCGTCCTCGCGCATCAGCATCGCCCAGGCCTGGCAGCTGTTCGAGCGAGATGCCGCGCAGTTCTATGCAGAGCTGGAACGGCTGACCGGCGCCGGCGCTCCGGGGGCGGCGGTGACCGGCGGGTTGGCGGCGGCCATCGTCACGCGGGTCGAGCGTCAGCCTCTTGATCTCTCGCTGCTGCGCGGATCGCTGCGCGCCTACCAGGATTTCGGCGCTCGCTTCATCCTGGCTCAACGCCGAGTGATAATCGGCGACGAGATGGGCTTGGGCAAGACCTTCCAGGTGATCGCTGCGATGACTCATCTGGCAGCAGCCGAAGACGCCACCCATTTCGTCGTGGTATGCCCGGCGTCGGTGACAATCAACTGGCAGCGCGAGATCCTGCAGCACAGCCTGCTCACCCCCTATCTGGCACACGGCGAGCAGCGCGACCAGGTACTCCACGACTGGGCGTCCAGCAGCCGCTCGGTGCTGATCACCACCTACGAGACCCTACGGTCGCTGGAGTGGCCCCCGGTGCAGGCATCGATGGTGACCATCGATGAGGCGCACTACATCAAGAACCCGGCCACCAAACGGACGCAGGCCTGCGCGCGGCTGATATCGGCCAGCCCGTATGTGGCTTTGCTGAGCGGCACGCCCATGGAGAACCGGGTGGACGAGTTCGTCGAGCTGATTCGCCTCGTCCAGCCCGAGTTGCTCAGCAGTCTGGACCGCCCTCGCCTGCGGCTGGGGCCGAGAGCATTTCGTCGCGCGGTGGCGGCGGTCTATCTGCGTCGCAGCCAATCCGATGTGCTGATGGAACTGCCCGAACGCATCGACACCGACGACTGGGTGCACCTGGGCAGCGACGAGATGCACGCCTACCGCGCGGCTGTCGAGGCAGGCAACTGGATGGCGATGCGGCAGGCCGGGTTTCGTGGCAGATCGCCCGAGAAACTGGAGCGCCTGCTGGATCTGTGCGCAGAGGCAGGCGCCAATGGCCGCAAGGTGGTCGTCTTCTCGTATTTCCTGGATGTCCTCGAACGTGTCTGCCGGGAGCTGGGGCCGCTGGCGGCAGGCCCGATCACCGGGGCTGTTCCGGCACGACGACGCCAGGAGGTCCTCGACGAGTTCAGTTCGACCGACCACCTTCAGGTCCTGGTGGCGCAGATACAGGTGGGAGGAATCGGCCTCAACATTCAGTCCGCCGCCGTCGTCGTGCTCTGCGAACCGCAGCTGAAGCCGAGCACCGAGGCACAGGCCATCGCTCGCGTCCACCGCATGGGACAGATCCACCGGGTCGAGGTGCACCGGCTCTGCGCCGCCGACAGCATCGACGAACGCATCATCGCACTGCTGGTCGACAAGCAGCGGGCCTTCGACGACTTCGCCGCGCACAGTGCACTGGCCGCAGCCTCATCGGACGCGACCAACCCCAGCCGCGACGCGCTCGCAAGACAGCTGATAGCGGCCGAACAGGCCCGGCTGGGGATCTGAGCCGGGCACATCGTGGGCTCCAACCGCCGAAATGGGCGCGCTGTCGGGCCGGCAATTCGAATCGCGGGGCATGCTTGATGACATGCCCACCTGGCTCCAGCCGACATCCCCGGCAATATTGATCATCATCGTCGCGCTGCTGCTCGCCACCTTGGGGTGGACGCTCGTCTGGTTGCCGACTCATCGGCATCCCCGCCGGCATCACGCGATCGGCCAGCAATCCATCGCGGTGCTGGTGAGCATCGCCTTGTCGCTGATGCTGGCCTTCGTCGTCCTCAATCAGCAGAACAGCTGGTTCACCACCTGGTCGAGCATGGGTGGGGTCGGCGATCTCAGCCACAGCGAGACCGTCGGCGATCCGACACCGACCAGCCAAGACCCCATCGCGTGGCAGACCGGCACTCCCACCGACCTGCAGGCCGACCCGCGCAGCAATCCTGCCTTCGGGGAGCAGAGCTGGGTCGATCCGGCGCCCGAAGGGCAGTACCTGACGGTATCGATCACCGGCCCGGCCAGCGGGCATACCTCCTCGGCGTTGGTCTGGCTGCCGCCGTCGTATCTGGATCATCCGGAGCGCTTCTATCCGGTGCTGATCGGGTTCCCGGGACTGCCCGGCTCGATCAATGCGGTCGCCGACGGTCTGCACCCCGACGAGCTCATCACGTCATTGAGTTCCCAGGGTCAGTTGCGCGAGAGCATCGTGGTGATTCCCGACGTCTTCCCGGACAATGTCGATACCGAATGCGTGGACGCCTCCGACGGCTCGATCCTCATGGAGACCTTCGTCACTCGCGATGTCGTCGGCTGGATCCGGACGAACCTGCGAGCCGATTCCGATCGCGCCGGCTGGACGACCATCGGATACAGCGCGGGCGGCTTCTGCTCGTCCATGCTCACCATGCGCCACCCGGACATCTTCGGTTCAAGCATCAATATGTCTGGATACTTCGTGGCCGGTTTCGAAGGACCCAAGCTGCGCGAAGATGGCGATACCACCTATGACCTGACCGTTCTCGCCCAGACCGATCCACCCGACGTCGATCTGTGGTTCTACGCCGCGAAGGATGACCAGATGGCCTACGAAGCATGGCAGAGCTTCAATTCCGTCGTCCAACCGCCCACCTCACTGACCACCGAACTCGTGGAGAGCGGCGGTCACACGACCCAGGTGTGGGCGGCCGGGTTGGCGTCCGGGCTGAAGTGGCTGGGCCAGACCCAGCCCCACTTCGCATGGCAGGCAGCATGAACACGCCGGCTGCCGACACTGCGGCAGGCCCCGCCCGTAGCCAACGGTTGGCGAACGCGATCACGGGGGTTTACGCCATCGCGACCCTGGTCGCCTTGCTGATGTGGCTGAGCCGCCGGGTCTTCGCCAATCATCTGCGTCTCAGCTGGGCCGAGATGGCCTTCTGGACGGCCAACATCCCGGCGACCGCATCGATCGTCTCGTTCACCGGGCTCGGACTGCTGACTGTCGGCCTGCTGTACCACAAGCGTCTTGCCCTGTGGATCGTGATTGTGATGCAGATCATCGGCGGCGCGTGGGCCGGCGTGGGCATCGTGATGATCACCGCGGTGTCGAACGAGCCGGAGATCTTGGCCAGACGCGACGAGGTGCTGCCGCTGCTGGTCGTCTCGGTGGCCATCGCGGTGCTGACGATCCCGATACTGGTGCGGCTGCGGTCGGCCTTCCCTGCCCGGGTGCCACCGGGTTCGTGGGCGGCCGCTCTCGGCGTGCTGGGCGGCGGGCTGGTGCTGGCGATAGCCGCCACCGAGGCGCTGGTGCTGATCTGGCCGGGAGCCAGCGGCCCGGCCTGGCAGCAGACGGTGACCGCGCTGATGCATGCCGTCGGCATGACCCCGCCGCACTCCTGGAACGTCCACGTCGCCCATCTGGTGCCGCAGATCGCCTCACTGATCATGGCGATCGCGCTGGTCGCGGCCACCATCATCTTCCTGCGCTCGTCCAGATCCGATGAACAGTGGAACCCGGACTCCGCACTGACCGCCCGCCGGATGATCGCCCGGTACGGCGACAGCGACTCGCTCGGCTACTTCAATACTCGCGGCGACAAGCTGCTGCACTTCTCCCCCGACGGAAAGGCGGCGGTGGCCTACCGGGTGGTCGCCGGGGTCTGCCTGGCATCCAGTGACCCGCTCGGCGACCCGCACTCGTGGCCGCAGGCGATCACCACCTGGCAGGACGAGGCGCGCCGCTACGGCTGGGTCCCGGCCGTGTTGTCGTGCAGCGAAGCAGGCGCCCGCTCGTACAACAAGGTGCTCGGCTACGGCATTCTGCAGCTGGGGGATGAGGCGATCCTCACCACAGAGCGATTCCGGCTCGACTCGACCGCGATGACCGAGGTGCGGCGCTCGGTGAACCGGGCCCGCCGCGACGGGCTGACCGTCCGTATCACGCACACCGCAGACCTGGAGGCCGACGAACTGGCGGCGATCGGCAAGGCAGCCGACGAATGGCGCGAGGGCGATGAACGCGGCTTCTCCATGGCGCTCGGGCGTTTCGGCGATCCAGCCGACGGTCGCACGGTGGTGGCCACCGTGCACGATCCGGCCGGCACGATGGTGGCGCTGCAGAGCTTCGTGCCGTGGGGACGCCGCGGACTGTCGCTGGATCTGATGCGCCGCAGCCCGGATGCGCCGAACGGCACCAACGATTTTCTGGTCGCCGAGTTGATGAGCTGGTGCGGCGACCACGGCATCGAGCATGTCTCGCTGAACTTCGCGTTCTTCCGGCAGGTCTTCGCCGAAGCAGAAGACGTCGCTGCCCCCGCCTACCGCAAGGTGAACTCGCAAGTGCTGGGCCTGCTCGATCGGTTCTGGCAGATTCAGAGCCTGTACCGAGCGAACTCCAAGTACAACCCGCAATGGACGCCCCGCTATGTCGCGCTGGCCAATCCCTTGACCATCCTGCAAGTGGCCGTCGCCTGCCTGATCGCCGAGGGCTTCCTGCGGGTGCCGTTCATGAAGTCTCAGCAGCCCGACAAGCTCGAGTTCACCACCGAGCAACTCGCCGAGCTGGAACAGATCGAGACCCCGCCGCCGCCGGACACCGACCTGCATTCACGGGGATCCGACCAGACCCGGCAGCGGCTGACCCATCTGGCCGCGCTCGAGGCGGCCGGGCGGCCCGGGTACCCGGTGGGCCACCGGACATCGGTCTGGCTGTCGTCCCTGAAACCGGGTGCTGCCGGGGCCGATGGGCGGCCGGTGGCCGGACGGGTGCGCCGCATCCGCGATCACGGCGGAGTCTGTTTCGCAGACCTGACCGACCACGGTGTCAACCTGCAGCTGTTGCTCGACGCCCAGACGCTCGGACGCGACCAGGTACACCAGTTCGCTCAGCTGGTCGATTCCGGTGACATCATCGACGCCACGGGCAAACCCGGGCAATCCCGCAACGGCACCGCGTCCCTGCTGGTCACCGGGTGGACGATGCTCGCCAAGGCGGTGCATCCGGTGCCCTGGCAGGGACTGGCCGACCCGCAGACGCGGGCACGCAACCGCTCGCTCGATCTGCTCATCAATCCGTCCGAGCTCGATCTGCTGCTGGCCCGCAGCCGGGGCATCGCGGCGGTGCGGCAGACCCTGCTGGACGAGGGATTCTCCGAGGTCGAGACGCCGATTCTGGGTACCACCAACGGCGGGGCGACTGCTCGTCCCTTCCGCACGCACATCAACGCCTACGACACCGATCTGGTGCTGCGCATCGCGCCCGAACTGCCCCTGAAACGGCTGCTGGTGGCCGGCATGGGCCCGATCTTCGAGATCGGACGCAACTTCCGCAACGAGGGCGTCGACAACACCCACAATCCGGAGTTCACCGTGGTGGAGGCCTACCAACCGCTGGCCGACTACGTCGATATGCGGCTGCTCACCCAGCGGATCATCCAGAATGCCGCCATCGCCGTGCACGGGAGCGCGATGCTGCCGCTGCGTGATGCGAATGGCTCGCTGAAGCTGACCGATGTCAGCGGTGACTGGCCGGTCGTGCCCGTCTCGGAGGCCGTCTCGGCCAAGCTCGGCCGCCAGGTCAGCATTCATACCGATCTGGACGATCTGATCGAGATCGCCCGCAATCTGAACATCGACCTGAAGGAGGGGCTCGGTCCGGGCGCGGTGCTGGAGGAGATCTACGGTGTGCTGGTCGAGAAGACGACGGTCTTTCCCACCTTCTACACCGACTTCCCGGAGGAGAGCTCGCCGCTGACCGCCCGGCATCGCAGCAAGCCGGGGCTGGTGGAACGCTGGGATCTGGTGGCCGGTGGCATGGAGCTGGGCACTGCGTACTCCGAGCTGGCCGATCCGCTGATCCAGCGTTCCCGGCTGGCCGAGCAATCCTGGTTGGCCGCGCAGGGCGACCCGGAAGCGATGGAGATCGACGAGGACTTCCTCAGCGCACTGGAGCTCGGTATGCCGCCGACCGGCGGACTGGGCATCGGCCTGGACCGGCTGATCATGGCGATCACCGGCAGCACCATCCGTCAGGTCCTGACCTTCCCCTTCGTCAAACCGGTCGGACGCTGACCGCCTCATCCGCACCAACCGCTGCCGGGGCGGGGCTGCAGACCCCACTGTTTACAACCGCTTAGGTGCACCTAGGCTAGGGGACGATGACTCACAGGCCAACGACATCGCGCCGGCGCCCGCGCAGATCTGCCGCGGCGCGCGGCTGGCTGCCGAATCAGCACGGCGCGTGGGCGATGCTGATCGTCCCCTTCATCGTCGGCGTGGTCCTGAGATCGCGGGCCGGCGAGCCTGGGGGTGCGTGGCTCATCCCGCTGGCCGCGGCTGAATTCGCCGCCTACTTCGCCTTCAACGCGCTCGGATTGTGGCTGCACGCCGCCCCGGCACGCCGCGCCGGATTTCGTCCGGCACTGATCACGTACACGGCGATCACCGCGGTCACCGCGGTCCTGGTGATCGTCCTCGGTGGCCGGCCACTGCTGGGCTGGTTGCCGGTCGCCCTGCCGCTGATGGCCTGGGCGATCTGGCAGGCCTCCCGCAAACAGGACCGCTCGGTCACCAGCGGGTTGGCGACCGTCGCACTGGCCGTGGGGATGGGAGTGGTGATCCGATTCACCAGTCCATCGCAGATCGTGTCCAGTCCCGAAGACGCGCTGCGCGATATCGCCGTCTTCGTCGCGCTCTTCGGCTACTACGCGGGCACGGTCTGGCATGTGAAGTCCCTCATCCGCGAGTGGGGAAACCGGCAGGCAAGACGCGACTCCATCATCTGGCACGTCGCGTTCATGGCGCTGACCACTGCCGCAGCGGCGGCAAAGCTGCTGACCCCGGCCTGGCCGGTCTTTTTCGCGGTCTGCACCGCCCGCACCTGGTGGCTGTCCGCGCCGCCCGCCACCCGGTCCACCTCCAACAGCACCACCCAGTCCATCTCCGGCAGCACCACCCAGTTCCCACCGCACTCCGCCACAGCTTCCGAGACCCGCCGCGCCACCGTGCCGCCCGCGACCGACCCCCCGCCGCGGCGTCCCAAGCCGCTGCAGATCGGCCTGCTGGAGATCGCGATGAGTGTTGCTGCCCTGGTTATCGCGATCAGCTGAGCGACCCGCACCTCACTTTTCGGACGAACGCCGACCGCCCGGCCCCACGCGCCGCATCGGCCCGCTAGCGTAGTGTCCGTGCCACGATTCGAACCGTTCAACGCCATTCGCTACGCCTCGAACGTCAACTGGGACGAGGTCATCGCCCCGCCCTACGATGTGCTCTCCGACGACGACGTCATCGAGCTCGGCCGCCGAAGTCGGCACAACATCACCTGGATCGACGTGCCGCGCGGTGGCTCCGACCGCTACAAGGTGGCCGCCTACCTGCTCTGGGAGTGGCTCGAGAAGGGCATCCTGGAGCGTGATTCCGAGCCGTCGTTCACCATCTACCGGATGGACACGGTCGACGCCACTGGTACCCAGCGCACCATCTCGGGCGTCCTGGGTGGCCTCGAAGTCGTGGACGAGGGCGCCGGCGGCGTGTTGCCGCACGAGAAGACCACGAAGAAGGCCAGCACCGACCGCCTCGACCTGACCATCGCAACCGCAGCCAACCTCTCCCCGGTGTGGGGGCTGTCACTGGCGTCCGGCCTGACGGCAGCATTGGCCGAGCCCGGCGAGCCGATCGGCCAGATCGAGGTCGACGGAGTCGTCCATCGCGCCGAACGAGTGACCGACCCCGACCGCATCGCGGCCATCCGGCAGATCATCGGCTCCGACGACGTGCTGATCGCCGACGGCCACCACCGCTATGGCGTCTCCAGGGTCTACCGCGACATGGTTCGCAAGGCGACCGGGCGCAAGGACACCGCCGCCGAACTGACCTTGACCTTCATCAACGAGTTGGTGGACGACCAGCTGTCGATCGAGGCCATCCACCGTATCTACGACGGCTTGTCCTTCGACGAACTGAAGAATGCCCTGTCGGGCAGCTTCACCATCGAACCGATGACCGAGCCGCTCAGCCCGGCGACCCTCGCCCAGATGGTGGAGACCGAACGCCTGGTGCTGCTGGACCCCAAGGGTGAGCCCAGCTGGTTGGTGGCGCGTCCGGGAGCATTCAACGGCGTGCGCGCGCTCGACGGAGCCTGGCTGGAACACGCGCTGTCGGGCAGCAAGGCCCAGGTCAGCTACCAGCACGGCCTGGACGAAGTACTCGCCGAACTCGACAACGCGGGCACCGGGCCGTTCGGCGGGCACGCCGGAGCGGTGCTGATCCGTCCGACCTCGCTGGCCGAGATCGAGCGGACTGCTCGTGAGGGGCTGCTGATGCCTCCGAAGTCCACCTTCTTCACCCCGAAACTGCGCACCGGTCTGGTCATCCGGCCCACGCAACGTCTCCCGCGCTAGCCCGGGACCGACCCCCTGATCACCAGCCAGATCCAAACCGATAACCTTTTAGCCGTAGGTTTTTCGACAGGAGGAGCAATGTCAGCTCGCATCGCGAACCCAGCGTTCGCCGCCAAGGTCATGAGCGCCGCAGACGCCGCGGCCCTCATCCACCCCGGGGCCTCGATCGGCTTCTCCGGGTTCACCGGCTCGGGGTACCCGAAGGAGATCCCCGGTGCCCTGGCCGCGCGCATCACCGAGGCGCGCTCACGCGGCGAGGACTTCACCATCAAGGCGTTCACGGGCGCCTCGACGGCGCCCGAGCTGGACGGTGTGCTCGCAGACACCGGTGGCATGGCTTTCCGCACCCCGTACCAGTCCGACCCGCACCTGCGGGCCAAGATCAACGACGGTACGACCAACTACTGCGACATCCACCTGTCGCACCTCCAGAAGCTCATCAACATGGGCTTCTTCGGCTCGCTGGACTTCGCGGTGATCGAGGCCACGGCCATCACCGAGGAGGGCGACATCATCCCTAGCTCCTCCATCGGCAACAACCGCACCTACCTCGATATCGCGGACAAGATCATCATCGAGGTCAACTCCTGGCAGACCGATGATCTCTACGGCCTGCACGACGTCTACTACGGCATGGACATCAAGGCTCGCCGCGAGCCGATCCCGATCAATCACCCCGGTGACATCATCGGGCGTCCGACCTTCCGGGTTGATCCGAGCAAGGTCGTCGCCGTCGTCGAGACCAACGACCCCGACCGCAACACGCCGTTCAAGCCGCTGGACGATGACTCCCGCGCGATCGCGGCCCATCTGCTCAACTTCTTCGACATGGAGGTCAAGGCGCACCGGATGCCCTCGACCCTGTGGCCGCTGCAGTCGGGCGTCGGCAACATCGCGAATGCCGTTCTCGCAGGCCTGATGGACGCGCCGTACGAGCACATGACCAGCTACACCGAGGTCATCCAGGATGGCATGATCGAGCTGATCGACGCCGGCAAGATCGATGTGGCCTCGGCGACCGCCTTCTCACTGTCGCCCACCATGGCCCACCACATGAACGATCATGCCAAGGAGTACCACGGCAAGATCATTCTGCGCCCGCAGGACGTGTCGAACCACCCCGAGGTGATCCGCCGCCAGTTCGTCATCGCCACCAACGGCATGATCGAGGCCGACATCTACGGCAACGTCAACTCGACCCACATCATGGGCACTAAGATGATGAACGGCATCGGCGGCTCGGGTGACTTCGCCCGCAACGCCGGCTACTCGATCTTCGTCAGCCCGTCGCTGGCCAAGGGCGGCAACATCTCCGCGATCGTGCCGATGGTCAGCCACGTCGACCACACCGAGCACGATGTCATGGTCATCATCACCGAGCAGGGGCTGGCGGATCTGCGCGGCCTGGCCCCGCGGCAGCGCGTCAAGCTGATCATCGAGAACTGTGCCCATCCGGACTACCGCGAGCAGCTGTGGGATTACTACAAGGAGGCGCTGTCGGTCAGCAAGGGCATTCACACCCCGCATGTGTTGTCCAAGGCGCTCAGCTGGCATGAGAACCTGCTCGAGACCGGCACGATGAAGATCGACAAGGCAGCCGGTGCCGCAGGCCCGGCCGCCCGGGCTCAGAGCGCTTCGCAGGAGGCCGCCGAGAAGGCCGCCGGCGCTGCCGAGGAAGCCAAGAAGGCCGCTGCTCAAGCTGCTGACGCCGCCGATCGCGCGACCGCTGCCGCAGCCGCGGCGAAGGACGCTGCCGTCAAGTGAGTGCGGCTCGCCGGCCTGGCTGTTTCAGGCCTCAGTGAGGTTCGCCGCTTTGAAAGGGGTGGACGCGACGTAGTTCGCGTCCACCCCTTTCTCTTGTTCGCGCATGCGAGTGACTGATCTTCTTCACTTGCGGGGTTAGATCGATCCAAACCGGCCGATTCGACGGTTTTGGGCCCAACTGAAGAAGATCAGTCACGCCCTGGCGTCTCAACCGATCAGGTGATCGCGCAACTGCGAGACCGTGTCGACGACCGCGACGTGCGGCTGAGCGCGCAGCGCGGCGGGGCTGCCAGCGCCCCAGGTGACACCGATCCCGTCCATGCCGGCAGCTGCGGCGGCCTGCAGATCGTAAATGGCGTCCCCGATATAGAGGCTGCCTTCGACGGGGGCGTCCAGTGCGGCCAGTCCGGTGAGCAGCGGCGTCGGATCCGGCTTGTGACGATCGGTATCGTCCATCGCGCAGGCCAGCACCATCTCGCTGGGCAGCCCGGCCAACTGCATGCCGGTCAGCACGTTCCGGCGACGCTTGGATGTGACCACCCCGGTGCGGATGCCGGCATCCACCAGCTCCTGCGCCAACTCCGAGATGCCGTCGTACTGCCTCACTGCGTTGGCCAGCGTCGCCGCGTTGTGGCTGAGGTAGACGTCCTCGAGCTCGGCGGCGTTCGCGGGATCCTCGTCGGCGAAGACGTCGGCCAGGGTGCGGCCGATCCACGGCAGGATCTCCGAGCGGACGACCTGGCGTCCGGAGACCGTCTGCCAGGTGTAGATGTAGCTGGCCACGATTCCGTCGATCGTATTGAGCAGGGTGCCATCAAAATCGAAGAGGACGACGGGCCATCGCGGTGCGGGACTCATGGCGGCCAGCTTATCGTCCGGCCTGTCTCCCCCATTCTCGTGCTCGCGCTCACGCCGTCGTCACCAGCTGACCTCGCGGCGCCAAACCGCCTGCCGGCTGGCCGGGCCCCCGCTGCCGCGGAGTCCACGCCGTGCGAGTGCGGCTAGTCTGGAGCGCGAACGTGCACGATCGCGGACGCGCCGTGGGCAGGAGACAGTCGATGACCGAGCAGCATGGCACCTATCACCCGACCCGTCGCGCTGCCGACCCCATCGACACCGATGCGACCGCCTCCGACCTGACCGGCGCCGACCAGACCGCCATCGACCCGGCCGCGACTGACCTGACCTATACCGACCCAACCGCTTCCGACCCAACCGCCACCGGGCCGACCGCCACCGAGCCAGCCAACACCAACCCGACCCCCGCGGGGCCCGCTAGCGATCCGGAGAGCGCCGCCCCAGCCAGGCAGCAAGCGCCGGGCACGGATACCGCCCCCAGCGAGGGTCTTGGTGATGCGCCTGAGGAGCCGATCGTCTCGCTGCCCCCGATCGCGGCCGAACTGGCCGGCTATCCGTTGAGCAAGCGAACCGGGGAGCCCAGGCGTCCACCCGTGATCGTGGGCGCGGTGGCCGCCTTCACCTGCTCAGCCGTGGTGGCTGTGGTCACCTACTGGTGGTACTGGTGGGTGGCGATCCACATCGAGAACTTCGCAACCAGTTCGAAACTGATCGAATTGTTCGATCCGCGTCCGGGCTCGGGCAGCTCGGTGGTGCTGGTCTGCGTGATGGCCATCATCGGCGTCATCATGACCGCCGGGCCCGCCCTGGCCGGATACAACGCCTGGCACGGTGCCTTGTGGAGCCGCTTCGCCGGGTTCGCGGCGTGCGCGACGAGCCTGCTCGCCTTCTTCATGATCCCGTGGTCGTGGCTGGCGTTGATCTTCGCCGCGATCGGCACCGGCCTGATCTGGTTGCCGCAGGCCAAACGGTACTTCGACGCCTATGATCACTTCGCCAATCCGCCGCGTCCGGCCATCGTGCCGAAGACGAAGGTGGCCTACGGTCCGGCACCACGGTTCCGCTGATGCGCTGGAGCGATTTCGAGTCGCTGGCCCGGCTGGCCGGCAGGCTGCTGCACGACAACACCTCGGCGACCAAGACCGCAGCCATTCGGACGACAAGCCAGGCGCCCACCGCGCGGCCGGCCGCCGGCACCGGGCAACCCGCCGCGGACTTCGACGGCCTGCCCGAGATGCGCTACCAGGCGAAGGGGCCGGGGGGCTTCGCGTCCGGGCAGATGGTCTGGACATGGATCGCGTACGAGGAAGACCCGAGCCAGGGCAAGGACCGGCCGGTCCTGCTGATCGGCGCGCACAGCGGCTGGCTGCTCGGCCTGCCCGCGACCAGCCAGGACCACGACCGGGACGCCGAGCAGGAGCGCCGTGCCGGCCGCTACTGGGTCGAGATCGGCTCGGGCGAGTGGGACAAGCAGCGCCGCGTCAGCGAGGTGCGCACCGACCGCATCGTCCGGATCGACCCGGCGTACGTGCGCCGAGCGAGTGGGAGCGTGAGCGCCGCGGTCTTCCAGAAGGTCGCCGCCGAGGTCCGCGAGCACTGGGACGACTGACTGCCGGCTGCCGAAGATTCGGCTTGTCACATCGACAAGCCGATTCAATCCCGACAGCGAACCGCCGACGCATCCCAACCAGGACGCAGCATCCGCGCGAATGCGCTAGACTCTCAACCGCGTCGTTGCCTCAACGCCCTGCGGGCGTAGCTCAATGGTAGAGCGCCAGCTTCCCAAGCTGGACACGCGGGTTCGATTCCCGTCGCCCGCTCCACCTAGTCAGACATGGAATCCGCCGCCTCAACGCCAGACCGTGATAGGGCGTGAGATAGCCAAGTTGACAGCCGCGATCGATATCCCAGCCAGGCGCGTCCCGCCGGCCTAAGCCGACGGCGAAACCCTCCACTGCGCTTGGGCATCCCCACGACAATGAAGCCATGGCCAGTATCACGTTAGCTTCTCAGCCCATCTCCACCGTCGGCGAACTCCCCGCGGTGGGCACTCCCGCGCCCGCGGTGGAACTCGTCGGCTCAGATCTGAGCACCATCACCCTGGACGATTTCGCCGGCAAGCGCATCGTCTTGAACATCTTCCCGAGCCTGGACACCGGCATCTGCGCCATGAGCATCCGCAAGTTCAACGAACTCGCTGCCGGACTCGACAACACCGTCGTCCTCGCCATCAGCAAGGACCTGCCGTTCGCGGCGGGGCGTTTCTGCGCCGCCGAAGGCATCGACAACGTGATCACCGCCTCCGCGTTCCGTTCCAGCTTCGGCGAGGACTATGGGGTGACCATCGCCGACGGCTCGATGGCCGGTCTGCTCGCCCGTTCGGTGGTGGTCATCGACACCGACGGCACGATCAGCTACACCCAGCTGGTGCCCGAGATCAAGACCGAACCCGACTACGACGCCGCGATCGCCGCGCTCGGCTGATCGGACGACGCGCCGAGCCGCCGTCGACCAATCCGTTCAACGTCCGGCCTGTTTGTGCCGGACGTTGAACGGCTGACTCCCAGTTGAGACGATGGAGGTATGACCGGTCAGCCGATGAACGACGAGCCGCAGTTCCGCCAGCCCGAGAACAGTGAGCGGAACATCCAGGACGCCCACCACGCCGATGATCTGGTACTTCCACAAACGAATCCCCAAGCCGTCGCACCGACGCACTATCTGACGAATTCGGTCAGCGCCGTGCTCGGCACCAAACAGCGCGACGGCGCGTGGATCGTGCCACCGAGCCTGACGGTCAATTCGACACTGGGCACGGTGAAACTCGACATGCGTGAGGCGGTCTTCGAGTCGCTCAACGTCGTCATCGACCTCAGCTGCTTCATGGGCGATGTGAAGATCTGGGTGCCCAAAGGCACCGTCATCGTCGACGAGACCCGCACCTTCGGGTCGGACATCAAGCTGAAGAAGCTCAGCCCACCCCAGCCCGGCAGCCCGAAGCTCACCCTGACAGGCACCCTCGTTTTCGGTGAAGTGATCGTCTACGGCAGCAAACACATCACCTTGAGCGACCGCATCCAGGGCAACTTCTGAGATGGACAGATCCCAGGTCGCCCTGTTCGCTCCTCCCACCGAAGCCTGGACGCCGGTGTCTGCCCGCTACGCAAGTCTGCGCCGGTTGCTGTCGGCGATCAGCTGGCTGATCCTGGCGCTGATTATCATCGCTCCGCAAGCCATCACCCTGCTGGTTTTCGAGCAGGCTCCGCGCCAGCTGTACTGGGCCCTGATCGCCAGCATCGCGATCTGCGCCGGGCTCGCCATCTGGCGCTTCTGGCGCCAGGGTGCGATCGCTCGGTCCTGGGCGTACGCCGAACGCGAATCCGATCTCTACATCAAGTCGGGCATCTTCAACCGGCGACTGACGGTCGTACCGTACGGCCGCATGCAGGCCGTCAACATCTCGGCGGGCCCGCTGGATCGTGCCTTCAAGGTGGCCACGGTGGCGTTGGTAACAGCCTCCGCGCAGTCGGACGCCGTCATCCCCGGCCTCGATCCCGACGCGGCCGCCGCGCTGCGTGACCGGCTCACCGAACGCGGCGAGATGCAGGCGACCGGGCTGTGAGCAGCACCGATCCGGGTCCCGGATACCAGGACGGGTCTGTCGGTCCTGACCAGCCGGTTCGCCCCGACCAACCGGTTCACCTCGACCAGCCGCTTCGTCCCGACCAACCGGTTCGCCCTGACCAGCCGCTTCGTCCCGACCAACCGGTTCGGCCCGACCAACCAGATCATCTCGACCAGCCGGTTCGCCCTGACCAGCCGGTTCACCCTGACCAATCGGTCCAACCCGGCCCGCCCTCCCAGCCCGGCGAGCCCCA
>Ga0334885_1001260_pt1 | contig 33014 bp, 45 predicted proteins | sample GraSluR1_MG_8_FD_207233 | JGI IMG/M metagenome (GOLD analysis project Ga0334885, IMG submission 207233) | Sludge microbial communities from methane-producing bioreactor in Wageningen University, Netherlands - Granular Sludge_31_05-R1 | ecosystem: Engineered > Bioreactor > Anaerobic >...
TAGCATGTGGCCCATAATAGTATTTCTCCTTATTCAGGGGTTTGGTCTGGTCAAATTTATTGCCAACACTAACAGTCGTTTAAAATATATGGAGGAAGAATGTAATCTTATGCGAGACAATTGTTGTTCTAAAGGGGTTCACCTTGAATCTAAATTCAAGGAACTTAATGACTTAACTAATAACCAGAGTATTCAAATTAATACTCTGGAAACCATACTACCCATCATCAAAGAGGATATAAAGGAAATTAAAAGGAAAGTTGAGAAGTATGAAAAAATCTAACAACTCTAATTTAGACCTCACCCCCGAAGACCGTGAGAGTATTATCCAAACATGTGACCGGACCATTGAAGCCATAGAGGGAACAATATGCAAATTAAAAGAGATTCGTTTAAATTCAAAATTATTGACAAATTAATAGGACATTCAATTTGGGCATGGTTAGTTGCCACCTTGTTCCTACTTATTGGTTTAGTTACATCAGAACACTGGTATGTGATTACCTTGGTCTTAATGGGAGGACGTGTTGCCGAGGGAGTAGTCACCAACAGAAAGAGTACCAATGCTACGGAAGAACCAGAAAGCCCTGCAAGCCCTCATACGGAAGCTTAATTTCCACCCACATCCGGGTCAAGCCAAGATTCTCGAAGCGTTCTGCAACGAGCGTTTCATCTGTGTGCTGGCGGGTCGTAGATATGGTAAGACAAAGATTGCATCCATTCCGGCCTGTTATGCCTTAATGGAAGCCGACTGTAAGATTCTATGTGTGAGCAAGACATACAAATTAGCCAAGAAGCTTTGGCGTTACCTATTGGTAGATGTTATTAAATTGTTTGGCACGGACATCAGCATCCTTAAGGGTGAAATGAGAATGGAAACGGCTTGGGGTTCAACCCTCGAATTAGGGTCAGCGGATAACCCCGATTCCCTACTGGGTGATGGATTTGATTTGGTGATTGTAGACGAAGCCGCAACCCTGCCAGAACAGATATGGGAAATGTACATTTCGCCATGTATAAGAGACCGTAGGGGTACAGTCATAATGATTTCCACTCCCCGAGGTCGTAACTGGGTGTGGAAGAAATTTGAATTGGGACAACAGCATGAGGGGGGTTGGTGGAGCCACAAGGGTCCATCCAATGAAAATTACCATGTGTGGACTGAGGATGAGTGGGAGTTGGTCAAGAGACAATCCGACCCCATCTACTTCCAACAGGAGTACATGGCAAATTGTGTTGTGTTCGAGGGTCAGGTGTTCCCGGACTTCGACGACAATAAACACATCCTTAAGGATTTCAAATTAGACGAAACTTGGGATGTCTACTTAACGATTGACCCCGGATATGCTCAATACTGCGCTATGGTTTGGGTAGCCCACAATAGGGTCACGGACGATATGGTAATATACAAGGAGCATATTCTGGCTCATCAAGGCACCCCTCAAGTGTTGGCTAAATTAATCGAGAATGAACCGTCTCAGGGTTATACGGCTATTATAAGTGACGTGGCAGGAAATCAACGCAGGGACATAGGGAGGGATGCTGGTCATTCTTTCGTTTCTAAGTTGAATGAATCTACTTGGATGATGGACAGGGGTTATGCTGTTAGTACTCGCAGATACCGCATCGTCACGGGTATACAGTTGATGAGAGCGAGAATACTCAATGAGTTGGGAGAGGTTTCTCTATTCGTTACTGAAGACTGCCCCAAGGTCATTGAGATGTTTCGTAATTTGGTCTTCGAGAGGGGGAAAGAAGTATATGTCAAGGATGGAATATTAGACCACCCGGCAGATGCTATTCGATATTTGATTGAATATTTACAAAGAAGTAGTGGCCGAAACACAATGGAACGCCTATAGAAATAGGAGATTAATATGCTTTACAAAGACACAACGGAACAAACAGTTACACAAGCTCTGATGGGGTTAGTGAACACTGAATCTCCTATTCATGGGGAAATCATCATCAAACTTAAAGAGTTGTACGACAACACAACTGACCCTCTCAGACCACCCAAGATGTCAGACCGAATTTACAATGGCAGACTTGAAGCCTTCACTCCGATTGCTTTCACATCACTGTTGGTTGATAAAATTGCTACTCTATTGTATGGCAGGAAAGTAACCCGCAGTTATGGTGTGCCGGAATTGGATGAGAGAATCAAGAAGACCTATGCGAATGCTCGGGGAGTCATGATGCGTCTGACCAAGATTGCTTCCCTCTGTGGATATGGGGTAATAAGAATCATTCGTACTTGGGATGGCAATTATAAATTTGCCCTCTATGGCTTCAATGACGTCATACCAATTTTCAATCCTGAAGACCCTTATGGTCACATAGATGGAATCGTGTTTGATATTTTGACCGAGGAATTGCCAGATTGGGTAATGGAATTGAATACCATCCCCAAGAAGTCAGTGCATAGGTTCGAGGAGAAAATTACCCGACACAAGCGTTCTCAATCTGGGGAAATTATGGTTCCCGGAGAATACCATGTGAAGGTTGATGGCAAGGAAATTAAGACCCCCTATGAGGGATTGAATCCTCTGGGTGATTATCTGGGTGCTGTGTGGTGGAGAGGTCTCGACCACCCCTTCAATGCATGGGGTAAGTCTGATATACTTCCATTACTTAACACCTTAGAGTCTGTTAATGAGTTGTTCACGGATGGCCGAGAACTTATGATTTGGGGTCTTCACAACCCGGTCATAACCAATGCAGTGGGCAAAGTTGATTGGTCCTACGAACCCCGTGCAGTATGGCACGTTGATTCAAACGCCAATCCAGATGGTGATGTGTGGGTGAAGCGATTGGAAAACAACGCTCACTCCATTACTGACCTTAAAGAATTCATCAACCTGCTCATTCAGGAACTTCATGTAACCAGTAGAATCCCTTCGGTTTCCGTGGGTGACAACACCGGACTTGGAGACGCCTCTTCAGGTAGGGCATTTGAAATTGCGATGACTCCTGCCAAAGAACTTATAGCGGAGAAAGAGAACTGTGCTATACCGCAAGAACTTGAACTGATGGAAGAGCTTCTGGCTAAGATGATTTATTATGGTGATGTCTCGGGTAAATTAAACCCTACTCCTGACCCCAGAGAAATCAACAAGATTATGGACAACGCTTTCATTGACTTTACTCCTATCAGCTTTCCTCAAGAGGTTGTGGCTGAAACCCTTACCGGAGAAGTCATGGGCAAAATTCGTAGCCAGAGAGATGCCATCAAACATCTTCACCCTACATGGGATGACAACATGGTTGATGAGGAAATCAAGCGCATCAATGAGGACACCGGAACAAGTGAAATACAGGAACGGGCCAAGCTGGAAGAACTTAGGAGCCGCATAAATGAAGAGTAAATTAAACCGCAGTCAGATGCTTAAATTAGCCAAGGACTTCTCAGATGTCTACTACAATCTTCCTAACTACAAGGCAGACAAGATGTACAAGGCTGTGATGGCATATGACCGTTGGTTTATCAAAGACATGCCCGAGATTGCCTATAAGACACTCCGATTCAAAGGGGGCGTACTCAGTCCCCTTACTCCCATGGATGACATTCAAGCCCTGTGTAATTTGATGGCCCGGAAGAGTAGGGACATGTTGCTCCCTGCAATTACTGACTGGACATACGATTACTTCGACGACTTCTATCGGAAGGGTATTGAACTGGCTCAACTCAACGGGGAACTTGAAGGTAAAACCATCCCGTCTAATTTAACTAAGGAGGACAAAGCCATCATTGAAATTACCATTACCCAAGAAATTGATGTATGGAAGGGCCACTTCCAGAAACACTACCGACAAGTGGAACGTGAACTGATAGGGGCAATTCAAATGGGTAAAGACTTCGACTTCTTCCTTGCACGAATGACTGCGCCGGATGCTCACATAGTTGGCTTCCCCTACGGCAACAGTCGGTATAGCTGGTATGAACATGTACGCAGATATGCAATAGGTAGACCCAAGATGGTTGCCACAATAGCCCAGCAGAGGAAGGTTAAATAATGTATGGTGTTTACTTGCAACCAGTTACGAACGACACATCCTTTCGTAATTTAAACCTCATTGGAGATGTGGTTGATATTGATGACCTTATGGATTCCAAAGGTGGAGCTAAGTCCTTCTGCGATGGACAGGTCAGTGCCACTCCTCCAAGGTATGCAGATGATGGAATGAACATGTTATTTTTCGAATCCAGAGAAGTTGCTGAAGAATTTAGTAGGGCTATTCGAGGTGACCTGATGTCGAGGATTGATGGTGGCGAAATTATTCAACCCACTCCAATTTGGGGTAACAATTTCCGACTCTATGCAGATAATGGAGCCATGCTGACTGCCATCCGAAGTAACCCGGATATACCATCAACATTTACCGATTCACAAATTGAAACGGCTATTGATGACTACATGCTTGAGACTGGTAAGTACCCTACGGACAAGCAGTTAGTTAAATGGATTCAAGAGACTCGTAATTTAGACATTGAATAAAATGAACTTTTTTGGTCTAAATTGGATATATGTAGGATGAATGAGGTAAAGGTGTTTACCTCCCAAGATTTTTAAAACACGATTGGAGAATCGTATGGCTGACGAGATTATGACAGAGAGTGGCTTTTTGGCTGAATTTGGGTTTGATAGTCCCGAAGCGGCGGCTAAAGCTCTTCGCACTTACAAAGAGGATGTTAAGACCCTCAAGGACAAAGTGAAAGAGTATAGTGGGATTGAACAAGAGTACCGAACCCTGAAGGAAAAAGAGGAAAGTGAACGCTTGGCTAAATTAACCGAGGCTGATAAGTACAAGGAAATGATTGCCAAATTGCAAAAAGACTTGGAAGATAAGGACAATGCCATCAAACAGATTGAAAAGAAACATCAGTTTGATATGGCAGTAATGAATGCTTCACAGGGTAAACCCTTTGCCAAGACCCGTGCAAACCTCTATGGCATAGCGGCTAACAACCAAGAGTGGAACACCCCGGAAGAGTTGGCTGAAATCTTCAAGCAGGTAGACGCTGAATTCGAAGACGAACTTAAATCCGCAATTGATACAAAGAAAATTCCTGCTCCCGGTGACTTGGGTGGTTTCAAGGGTCTCGACAATACTGGCAAGACCGCTTACGATGCGAACTACTTCAAGAACTTAGCGGAGCGACACAAAAACAAGTAAATTAGAGAGGTAAATCACTATGTCTGCTGATTACACGAATACCCCCCGCTGGTCCGAAGGTTCTACCGGTAGTGTCCTTATTCCCGATTACTGGATTCCTGCCCTTGAACCGGACCTTCCCTTGCTCACTTTTTGGGAACAATTCCTCGGTCAAACTTGGGGCAACGTTGAAGTTTCCGGCGAAGGTCTGGGCGACACCTTCAAAGCGAGTTACATCACTGATGTAGCGGCTCAAACAACTCCCCTTACCGAAGGTACTGCAATTGCCGCTGGCAACTCCACTGGTCTTGCTCAGGCAACAGGCACCCTCAGGGAATACGGTTACGCAGAACGCATTAGTGGCTTTGCTAACTGGCTTTCCAACGTTGACCTCATGAGTGCTTCTGGTCTGACAATCGCAAGAAACGCAATGATTACCCGGAACGCCCTTATTGGTGCCACCTTCAATAGCACTACCAATGGTTTTGCTGTTACGACTGCCACCACTGTAGGCGAAATTACAACTGCTGACGCTGGTACAACTGGTGTGAGTCAGTTGCTTCCTTACCATGTGACTAAGATAGTCTCCATCCTTAGAGCTAAGGGCATCGCTCCTTACTCGGATGGTCTCTATCGTTGCATTGGAAGTCCGGGAATCTTTGATGGTATCAAGGGTCAAGCACAGGTTTATTCCAGTGCCGCCAGCCTTGGAATCTCTGGGGTATACAGCATGGGCGAAGTAGCTGTGTACAACGGTGTTATGTTCATAGAGGAATTTGGGCCGCATCGAGTTTCCACCTTGAATGCCGCTGGAACGGCAAGCAAATCAACGATTTTTGGCGTAAACAGTGTTATTGGTTATGACACCTTCTACCGACCTGACCTGATTCGTTACTACGCTGATGACCAGAACGATTTTGGCCGGACAGGCAAAATCGGTTGGTACAGCGTTGGTGGATGGGTCAGACCTGTTGATGGAACCGCTAACGGAAGAGTTTGGAATATCTATTCCAGTCAGTAATCTCTACAATCACTTCGCATCGAGGCCGGGCATCAGTCCCGGCCTCTTCTTATTTATGAACTCCTAAAGGTCTTTTTGACTATTATATAATGTATGATTCATACGTCAACTATATCTGGAATAGGGATTTATGTTCATGAAAATTGATTTAACGGGACAGAAATTTGGCAGGTTGACCGCACTGGAAGATGTAGGTCGAAATAAGCAAAGAACAAGATTGTGGTTATGTCAATGTGAGTGTGGCAATAGTGTTGTTATACCCTCCACTAAACTTAGGTGTGGACATACAAAGTCTTGTGGTTGTTTGAGTGTTGATACTGCGTCTAATTTAAGTTATCAGAATATTGTGGGACAGAAATTTGGGCGGCTTGTGGTATTGGAAGATGTAGGCCGACAAAATGGTGGAGTATTATGGCTATGTCTATGTGAGTGCGGAAAGAAAATAAAAGTTCAAGCCGGAAGTTTAAAAAATGGACACACACAATCCTGTGGTTGTTTTAATAAACAACGGTTATCTGAAACTCACAAGGGTTCAAATAACAGTAATTGGAAGGGTGGGGTTACCTCTTTAAACGAAACGGTGAGAAAGTGTATTCAGTATCGGGAGTGGAGGAAATTAGTTTTTGAGAGAGACCATTATACTTGTCAGCATTGCCAGACCCGAGGGGGAAAATTAATTGCCCATCATATTAAATTCTTTTCTGTCATCATGAATGAACACAATATTCAAACCCTTGAAGAGGCTGAAGCATGTAAGGAATTGTGGGACACTAACAATGGACTCACCCTATGTAGGAAATGTCATCGAGAAGAACACAAAAGAAAATGAACCTATCAGGTCGGTTTTGACTATTATAGAGTGACAGTTCATTCATGGTTTTTGAATACAACACGAGGGAGTGTTTATGTCTACTAAGTCCAATAAAAAAGGAAGACCCAAAATACCTGCTACCAAGCAGTCCACGGTCAAAAACAATGTGTTAAAAGAATTCCCCATGAGCATTGGGATTGTGGTTTACAACGAGGAAGAACGCCTACCTGCTTGGCTTGAATTTCATAAATATGCAAAAATTTATCTGATAGACCAAGCATCCACAGATAGAACGCAAGAGATTGCTCGTTCCTATAAGAATGTAAATTACATCTCCATGGAAAGATTTGAACGGTTGGGTGAGCCACACTACAACATGCTGTATCAAATTAGACCTCAGGAGTGGTTGTTCAGGATTGATGTTGATGAGTTTGTGAGTGAACCTATTTTCCGCAAGGTGAATAAGAAGGCCAACGAAATGCTTCGCACCTTTGATGTTAGAGCATTGATGATTCACCGCAAGAACTTCTGGGATGCTGAGGAAATTGTAGACCTATACAAATCCCCGGATGACCCTCTGGGTAGGGATTGGCAATTTAGAATTGCTTTGGGTCCGGTGTTGGTATTCGAGAATGTCCCCCACAGACACCCAAATCCTTTAGCTCCATGGGCTTACCTTAATGAAGAAATGTACATGGAACATCGTAAGACCAAAGAATCAGACCGTAAGAGTGCAACCATGAGGGATGGTATGTGCTACGGTCCCGGAGTTCATCGAGACAAGAGTGTCCAAACCTTGATTAGTCAAAGAGAAAAAGGAGAAATATAATGGCTTCCAAAGAAAGGTTCCTACTGCTTCGATATGGTGGAATAGGCGATGCTTTATTCCTCACCCCAGTGGCAAAGAAGCTGACTGAATTAGGCTATCAGGTTGATGTAGTGGTAAATGACATGGGCTTGCCTGTGTTGGAGAACAACCCTTACATCAAGCACATCTACTTAAGTTCAAGATTCGGCACATACAAAGCTGATGTTAATGGACATCCCATTAATTTGGTTGACTATCAAGGTGTATACATTGCTGACATGGCATTGTACCGACTCTATAAAACTAAATTAAACCGACCTTGGCGACCCTTTAATGTCGCGAACTACTTCCGCGTCATCGAGGCAAACACTCAGCACCCGGAAATTAGTCCTACTCAGAATTCCACTTACATCAACACCTATGACAACCATCTAAATTGGGCTGGAATTAACCCTTACACCATGTCGGATGATGAGAAGAGACCCAACTATTTCGTGAGGGAAGAGGAAAGAGCTTGGGCTAAATCCATATTGAGTAAGTGCAGAACCAAGCCTGTGTTTATCCAGACCACATCTTCCAGTGCAGCTAAGACCATCTCCCCCTTAGGTATAAGCAGATTCCTCATTGAAAAGGGACACAGTATTCTACTTTGGAATCAGGAAGTTCCCACTCAAGAGAGACCTCAAGGTGGTGGTTTCTTGACCATCAATGGGATGAAAATTGAAATCCCCAAGGAAATCAAACCTATTAGGGCTACTGCGGCTCTGCTGGAACAGTGCCAATTTGCCATTACTGCCGATACCGGAGTGTCTCACTTGGCTGAAGCTCTGGGCATAAGACACATAACCTATTACACCTTTGTCCCGGCACACACCATATCCAAGTATTACCGATATGAAATCACCGTAGATTCGCAAGTTACATTGGGTAATCAGGTATGTAAGTGCTACCAAATTACAAGGGACTGTCCTCGTAAGCAGGTTGAAGCTTGGTCTAAATTAGACCCTGAGGAAAGACAGTTGTTGGAGATGCTCCCTATGGAACCCATGGTTAGGGCGCAAGCTGGACTTCCTCCTGTGAAGCCTCTCCCTACCAAAGACCCAATCACCTATTTTAAGTGTACATCGGAGGCCACCCTTAATGCGAAGGTAAATAATGCTTTCCAGAAATTAGAATCCCTTAGGATGGAAATACCCTATTGCACAGCGTCCATTGATTTAGTGGATGTCTTAACCGCAAATTACAGTTGGTTGAAAGGTGAGACTGATGCACACTAAAATATTCATCATCAAGAATTCCATCGAGGATGAAAAGGCCAATCAGACCTTTGAAGCCATGAAGGAAATAGTATCTGAAGACATGTTGAACATCCTTGCCTATAGCGGTAAAATGTCTGATGCCTTTAACTTGTGTAGGGAAATTTGTCTGGACGAAAAGGCCAACCTCATGGTGGTCAGGGCTGGGTTCATTCCCAACACTGCTTGCTTCGATTTCGAGAGACATGTTGAACAGTTGAATCAAGATATGGTAATTTCCCCTACCCTCATGGATAGGGTTAATCAGTCCGTGGAATTGACAGCCGAAATTCAATCAGGATTCCCCATCATCAAGTATGCCAGTGGTTACCACCAGAGTGATGCCATAAGACCTGTAAATTGTTTTGACCACAACATGATTTCAGTACCCTATCGAGCCTTATTGGATGTGGGTCAGTTCGACACAGCCTTGAAGGAGTTCTTCATTCTCACTGATTATACTCTGAGATGTCGTTGGGCTGGGTTTGAAGTAGGTCTTGACCATGGTCTTGGGTTCTTTGCCCCGGAGAAGATGAACCTTTTCACGGAGAATTGTATATTTATAAGTGAAGAGAAGAAACGTGATGAGCTTACGTTCAAATTAGACCAACAGACTTTTCACCGTAAGTATACATCCCTAATAAAAACCATCTTAGAAAACATTTAATCAGAGGTAAAACATGGCGAGAAAATTCATTGGCATCACAGATTGTGAGGTGCTTTACGAAGACTTTTCCGCTTTAGCCAGTGGAGCCATATTGGATTCCATTCTGGAACAAGCTTCCGAGTGGGTGTATACATCCATCTGTGAGTTCAACCCTACTCCATCATTGTCCCTACCTGCCACTGGCACCTCCCCCAACTTCTTTATTCGTTTAGCCACGGCAAGTGAAGCCGTATATCTGGCGTTGTCTCGGAGGATGCTGGCAAACAAAGAGGGAGCCGAAGGTTACTGGACAGTCTTCCATACCGATGCCGAGGGCATTCTTGAAGATTTCAAATCAGGGCGCAGACGAATTGACCCTGAACCGACTGTGGGACAAATTGGAATTGGTATGCCTACTGCCCTTACCGTAGGGACTGGAACAGAGGCCATTACTCCAAATTCGGAGTGGATTGAATCCAACTATGGAGTGCCGGGTTGCTACTACACCGAAGACCTGTACCCCCGAATCTTCACCATTGAACTTCAAACAGTAGGGTCTAATTTAGCAACCTCCACTTTTCGCTGGAAGACGGACGAGGATGAAGGATGGTATAGAGAGAATGTCAAATGTGACTGGAACTTCATACCTCTCAGCTTTGGTGTTGAAATTAGATTCCTCTACAAATACATTGACTCCTATAAAGTAGGCCAGCAATGGCAAATTAGTTGTTACCCTGAAAGAGATTCCAAGTCCAGACGAGTTGCTGGATACACAACCTTTTTGGAGAGGTAATGGCTACCTCACTACCAGCTATTAATTTCCGAGACCTACCTAAGTCACTGAAGAAAGTTCAGAAGACTTTTGATAGCAAGGACATCCGAGAGGGTGTCATAAAGCAAATTGAAAAGATGATGTTAAATTTCGTCGCACTTCGTTTCGCCACAGGCAGTGATGCCAATGGGCACAAATGGAAATCCAATGCAGAGGAAACTAAATTTGGGGGCAGGTGGTCCAAGAAGTATAACACCAGACCATCCGGTGAAAAGGTAACATCAGACAAGATAAGATTGACTGACACTGAAGAATTGAGGAAATCCTATGCAGCTGAAATTACTGACACCAGTGTTAAGGTTGGACCTAAGGGTGACCGTAATAGGACAATAGCTCAGGTGGCGGCAGATAAGTGGAAGAACATCATAACGGGTTTTTCCGAAGCAAACATCAAATTAATACGTAAAGAAATCGAAGCGTACTTGATACGCAAAATTTTGGAATAAGAGAGGTTAAATCATGTCCAGAACAATTAGTTCGTTTTTAACATGTGTCGTTTTTGGGACCGAAGCCGGAATGGGAACTGAGACTTCGAGTTATGCCTTCCTGTGGGACTCCGAAGAAAGCGACTCCCTAACTTTTGGCGAAGAACCAATTGACATCAAGGTACTTAGGGGTGCCAGAGGTCAGTTGTCTTCAGGTCTTAGAGAGTGCCAAAATCTTCCGGGTGGAGCTTTGGGTGCGGCCCCTATTGCCTTAGGTACAGCGGATGCTAAATTCCTGTCCATCCTCAATGCTCACTTTCAGTCCGTAGGTACTTCCGGTACCGCAAGCCCTTACACCTATACATTCACTCCTACTTCTGGGTTGGATGATGACGCTTGGTTTACACTGTCTGTGTTGAAAGACACGGGTGTGGATAGTCGGGCCCATCTCTACCTTGGTTGCATAGTGGACGAACTGGAAATTGCTTGGGAATCCGGTCAGCCTATAATGTTCACCCCTACCTTCAAGGCCATGGAATCCAGCAATGCCGGGACCATGCCTGAATCAATTCCTACTCCTTCCGCTGGTGGATACCTTCAAGCCCCTAACATTTCCGTTCAATGGAATGGAAGCGAAATTTACCCCGCAAGCTTCACCATCTCTTCGAGGAACAACACCCCGGACAAACAGGCTGGGGATGCCAAGGGTCGTAAAGGCTTCGTAGTAGGCGACTACTCAGGCAATATCGAATTGAGTGTGTGGAGAAATGAAAATGCGGATACTGATTGGGTAGCCCCATTTTATAACAACTCACTGGGTACTGTTGTGATTACTGCTACAATGGACACATCCTATGGAACATTGGGTGGGTCTGCGGCTGTAACCATGACCTACACTGCGTATTGCAGAGTTGAAGCTCCCAACGATTTGAATGCTAATACTGGTGATTTGGTTGACACCATTAACCTTAGGGTTATGGCTGATACTTCTCTTCCAGTGCTTACCTTAACACAAGATGTAGATAGTCTTCTGGGCTAAGGAGTTACCTAATGGCAATAATCGCCGGATGGCAGAACAGTATTAACTTGGCATGGGAAAGACCGTTGGGTACACTGGGAACTTCCGGGTTCCGTTGGTGTAGTGACCAACCGGATTCCCTATCCGTTGGTGCTGTTCCATACGCCCGGTCTGTGTTGGGAAATAGGTTCCATCGCCAAGAAGACCTTAGAATACTTAAGGTCCAACCTCAGGGTGCCTTAGGTGCTACTCCTTTTTGGTTTGATGCAGACAACTGGCAGAAGACATTGAATAGGTTGCTGAATTCACATTTTCAAAATGCGGAATCTTCTTGTCCTACTCCTCCTGAACCTGGCTGGGATTACCATTTCCCTTACTCAGGTCAACCGGGAACCTTGGGTGGATTCACTATTGCCCGAGACATTGGTCTGGGCTTAGGTAGGGCTTATGTGTTTGAGAAGTGCATCATGAATAAATTAGTTGTAGATTGGAAAGTGGGTCAACCTGTTATGTTGACTCCCACATTCTACAGCCAGAATGTTACCCCCAACTCTTCTGTGTCCGGGGTGGTATTTGCTTCCGACACATCCTACCAGAGACATTACTATCAAGCTCCGGGAATTTCATGTTCATGGAATGGAACACGATTTCACCCTGCCAGCTTCAAGATTACATCCAGTAATAACATTCAGACTCAATTTGGACCATCAAGCAAACAACCTATAGGCTTTACCTTGGGAGTATTTGAGGCCACGTTGGAAATGGATGTTTGGGTTGATGAGAATTTTTATTCTCGCTTCGTATACATTGATGGTTTGGGAACTTCCGTTACCCCCGTTAGTACCTTAGGTACATTCATGGTTCGTATACAGGGTCCAGAATTTAATGAATATGGAGGCTCCTTTGGAACTGTATTTGCTCAAACTGATATATACTTCACAGGCAAAATTGTAGATGTACCAAGTTGTAATCCTAACATGGGGAATGAAGCAACTCAGAAAGTCAAGATGATTATGACCGCCACCGGAACAACTCCAGCTAAAAGTGGTTATTACATTAAGACTTATGGTATTCCTGACCCATGGCAACCAATTGATAAATAGAGGGTTTAATTTCGGGCGATGCGGGTTTCTCCCTCCCCGCTGGGCAGTAGGTTTTACTCCTTTCCCTACTGCCCAAATCACCCGAACAACTTACAGGGAGATTTGATATGCTAAGAACAATTGACCCCGACCATCTCCATGAATGGTCTTCCTCAGCGGCCCCGGATACAGTGTTCTATTTCAGACCACTGACCGGAATGCTAATTTACACCGACATGGATGAACTTACTGCACACATGATTAACAAGTGTGTAGTCAAAATTTCGAACATCGAAATTGGTGGAATAGAATACCCTATGTGGGAGAAAGACCCAAAGAACCCCGTAGACCTTTATAAGATTCTTCCCTACCAGATAGTTATGCCCCTTCAAGGTCAAATTTGGAGTGCATCAAGATTGTCTGAGGTAGAGTTGGGGGAATTGAAGCCGCAGGTTGGCTCTCAGTCTTCGGAGACCGATTCGACTGTTCCAACTGTAATCGAAGAGGTACCATCTGCATCAAAACCTGCGGCAAAGAAGACCCCGAGAAAGTAAGGGTTATGATTGCAGAATCCCACCTCCCTAATCAGATGCCTGTAATTTTCAAGGCCGAAGCAGTAGGTGGTTGTCCCAAGGTTCTAATTTCCCCTTTCGCGGTACAGGTGGCTAAAATGACTTCATGGTGGGAGACAGGCCAGCTTGGTCTAAATTTAGTAACGGCACCTATGTGGGTTGATGAGGCGATTACGGTGTACAAGAATGCCAGCAATAGGGCTTCCCAATTCAAGATGAAAGAACGAATGGCAGATAGGACTAAATAAACATGGCCGACATCAAACAACAGATAGACTACGAACTTAAACTCACCGGAGTGGATGATGCCAATCGTCAGATGCAGGGTCTTACCCAGCAATCGGATTCAGCATCCACTAACATGGGTGGTTTATCTGACCAATTTGCTTTAGGTGCAATCAAAGCCAACATCTACATGGAAGCCATTAAATTAGCAGGACAAGCAGTTCAAGCTTATACCCAATTTCTTAAAGAATCTATTCAAGCGGCCATCGAAGACCAAGCCGAGACTCGTAAATTTCTTGCCGTGTTCAAAGAATTTGCTCCTGAAGTTACAGCGGCATTGACTGATTTATCTATCAGTGCAGGTTACTCCATGGACTCCCTTCAAAATTCTGCTTCAGCCCTTCAGGATTTTTTGGTGCCTATGGGTGTGGCAAGAGAACAAGCGTCAGGCATGTCCGTAGATATGTTGAAGTTGGCGGCTGATTTAGCCGCATTCAACGGTGTACCAATTGAAGATGTTTTAGGTGCAATGAAATCCGGTTTGGCCGGGATGTCTCGACCTATGCTTCAATATGGTGTTGATATTAGAGCGGCGGCAGTAGACCAAGAACTTCTCAATATGGGAATTAGTGGTGGGGCGCAAGCGGCAACTGCGGCTGAAGCGGCTCAAGCACGACTTAACATCATGATGAACAACTCAGCGGATGCCAGTGGAGCGGCGGCCAAATCTATGGGTTCAATGGACGGAATGATGCGTTCACTTGAAGGTAGGTATAAAGACTTTCAAGAGGAGATTGGCGCAAAGTTTATTCCCGTTCTCGAAGCAATGATGCCAGCGTTTGAAAATATTCTTGCAATACTTCAACCACTCATTGAATATTCAGCGGAGGCTACTGTCGAATTCTTAGAGATGGCTTCGCCTGAGATTATAGAATGGCTAACTAACTTTGTCTATATCAGCGCTGAAGTTATAAAAGTACTAATAGACATCGGCAAATGGGTAACTGAGGTAGGTAACTCCTATAAAGAGCTACCATTGGCAGTAAGGCTATTGATAAACCCACTGGGCGAAGCTGCCATAGCCGCAAACGATTTCGTTGGCGAAATGCGCGAAATGGATGAGGCTATAGATGAACAAAATGAAGCCTATAGAAGACAAGACGAATCCCTACGTCAGGCCATAATTAGTCAACAGTACTTCAATGACGAACTGGATGTTTCTCCTCGTAAGGCTATGGCACTCATTGAGGAACTTGAATCCATGGAGCTTCAAACGGGTGCTTCTCAAGACATGATTGAACAACTCCGAGGTGAACTTAGGGCCTTATCAGAAGCCGAATTAGATGCGGCCATTGCAACTGCCGAAGTTCGTATTCAGCACATGCAGTGGGCCGCTGAAATGACTGGTGGGGGATTCATCTCTTCTGCTATTCAGGTAAGCATAGGGCAGGTTCAAGACTACATCACACAACTTCAGAGTCTTAAAGCGGGTCTGGGTACCACCACAACTACCACCACAACTACCACTCAACGTTCTACCGGGTCTGCTCCTGCGGCACCTACAACACCATCCTATACCCCACAGCAAAGTGATGCGGAATTTCAAGCTTGGGCTGAGGCGGAAATGCAACGAATTATAACTTTAGGTGCAGAACAAGGTGCAGCACAAGCTTACTCATTCCAAGAAGCATATGCCGCAGCAATGGCAGATGCCCAGCCTATTTTGGACGCAGAACATGAAGTATGGTTATCAAGGTATAATTTGGCAATGGATTTTAGTAGAGACATTGCCAACACTTTTGTTCAATCTTGGGATGGTGGATTTGAAGACCTCGACAAAATGTTCAAAAACATGTTAGACAAATGGATGAAAGATTTAGTAGCCAGTGGTATTCTTAGTGCCTTCTCCACTGCTTTTGGTGGAGGTGCCGTGGGCACATTTGGTAAAGTATTTGGTGCTTTGTTTTAAGGAGTTAGATATGACATTTTCATGGACTGATTCAACCCCCAAGACATTAGTGGCTGAGGGAACAATGGCCCCCGACCTACCCATCACCGCCAACCTCGAACAGAATGCCACAATGCTGAGGACATACCTCGGACATGGTGAGACCTATGTAATTTGGTCTAAGTGGACTTTCCAATTTAACTGGACTAATGTGCCTGAAGCTCTTATAGGGAGTCTGGTTTCCATGTTAAATTCCGGGGCCATAATAGGATTCACGGATACCTACATAGGGAACTATTCTTTCCGACTCACCGCAGACAACATCAGCTACACAAAAACCCTTTATGGTCTGTGTAATGCTTCAGCGAAATTTAGGCAGGCATAATGAAAATCATATACACCACAGGTTCGTTCACCATCCCTGCTTCCTCTTATCCAGATAGTCCATTATCTATTACACAAATTGATGCTTCCTCCTCGGTTCGGGACTTGGGTGGGGGTATATACTCCCCGGCCAGTTTCAGTGTTAAACAATATAACTTTTCATTTACAAACATTCAACCTGCAATCTTAGGAAGCTTCATCACACTATGGGGTTCCTACTCTGCATTCACTATTGAATCCCTCGGTTTACTCGGAACCCTGAATGTCATCATGGTTCCCGGCAGTTTCAACATAGCATATGACACCTATCGAGTAGTGTCATGTTCATTCGCAGTTCAAGATGAAGAGGCAACATAATGGCACAGTATACAGTTGATTGGACTACTCAGGATTATCTGCCTTGGGGGTGGACTGTAACTAACCAAAGTAATTTTACATTAGGTGAAGATGGTTTAGGTTTAAAAAGTGCAAGTTTGAATAGAAATTTTGCAAACCAACCTCTTACTAATGACATTATATATGGTACCATGAACATGAAATTTAATATTAATACCATAGATGGTAGTACCCTTCATAGTTTAATGGTTAGTCCCTTTTATGGTACATGGGATGATGGTGCGGGTGACATATATAGGTCATGGATTCCTTATTACTTATATACTCAAATATATAATGGTACTAATTTAAAGTTTATGTTGCGATTTAATGGAGATGAAGTATTAGATGTAGCAGGATTAACAACAGGTTCAACCGGAACCTTAGTTTCATATTTTGGTGGTACTTCTGGAACCGATATTACCTATACCATGATTTTAACCTATGGTGGTTCTACCTTAGGCTCCGTTTTTTATGATAATTTTAATACGGCTTCTTTTTCTATTTCTGGTGTGGGAGACATACCGAATACCCGAGTTAGTGGTAGTGCTTGGTGGACTGGGGGAGAAACACCACTATACCTTACTTCTGGTACTTTCCTGTGTGAAGCTGTGGAATTGGTTCCCGTTAATGACCCATGTTTGGACTACTATGGATACTATAATAATGGTAGTAGTGAAGGACTTAGGGACCTATCCGCTAATGTTTTGTCCATCACCCCGGTACAGCAAATACTTAAACTTCCGGGTCATACTGGTGGATTCTTCCCTGAGGTCACGGTCAAACTGAAGAATAATTCAAACCAGTGGGGGACATTCACAGGTTTTGCTGTATCTGGAACTCCCTATAACCCCGCTGGGGCTTTCAGAATCCGAGACAAATACATCAACGGTGGAAATGAATACATGTTCTATGGTCTTGCAGACTATGACAATATGGTTTTTGATTCTTTGAATAAGACCGTGGAAATTAAACTAAAGTCCTTAGGTAATCTTTGGGTTGATAAACCCTTACTTGACCTTACCTTCTTTTCTATGGTTGAACAACAATCGGTGTCAGGTCAAATTTTAAGAATATTCCGATTAGGAACTGTTTTATCAGCCAGTGGAAATATAGGAGAGTTGGGTACGGTCACTTTATTCCATAATAACATAATTGTTGAACAAGCCATGGAAGGTAACTGGATATGTGCTTATGGTAATTCGGACATGGCCCAAATTATAAATAATGAAGGTGGAACAACCGATAGTGGAACCTTCTTTGGCACTTACACCATGAACATCCCTGACTGGTTATCCGTAGGTCAAATCATCAATGCTAATTTATCAACTATGCAAACCAATGTTTCAATACCCCTCTGGCAATTTGCTGTTGATACTCTTAATGCTTCATCCGCACTCTACTTTAACCGCCTATATAATGAACTATATATACCATTTCCTTGGTTCATAGCATATACATTTTATTATTCAGATTTAACTACTTCTCCAACAATAAAAATTCAAGGTAATGAAAAATTGATGGATGTACTTCAAGATATAATCAATTCGTATGCAGGATTCGCCCACTGTTCAACTAACGTTATGAATGTGTTTGTTCCCACATTGGATTTCCTGTTGCAGGAACCTGAAAACACACTGGATTATGAAGAAGATTTATATCAAGACTTCACCTACACCACTTCTCCTAAGGTAAGAGAAATCACCTATGACTACAACTACAACGATGACACCAAGAAATTTGAATCCTTCCTAAGTGTGGTCATCAACGAAGCTCAAACTGATGGTGAAACCATGAATCTCAAATCCAAAATCATAGGACGTACCGAGGACGCATTAGCCGCCGCCTACATTATAGGGTTGTTCTACGACTCCAACATCATCCTGAACATCGTTACCAAGCCTACCAACTGGAACACACTACAATTAGGTAAAACAGTTTCCATCACCAACATCCCTACTGAATTTGCCATATTGACAGATACATTTTTGACAATTAGTCGTACCTTTGACCCGCAAACTAAAATGGTTCGCGCACAACTGATGGGTCTCCCACCTCTTGAAGAAGATTTCTTCAGGGTTGGAGTAGACTACATTGGTGGAGATGTGGAAGTGTTGTAATGAAAGATGTTACCCTTAATCAAAAGAGCTACACCCCTTATGGAATAGTCAAGGAAAGTGGTCAGTACTATACTGTCCCCTACCATAGACTGTTGGTTCAGAACTCAGTGTATACCTTCACCACCCCAACCATTGCTTTAAATGCCGAATATCTGTCTGGTAGTGTTCACACTTTTACCCTTCGGTTTAACAACACTTCTACAGCAATCCGGCTGATAGGGAGATGTGGAGACCTCACCAATGGTTCCTCCATATCTGGAACTTGGGCTTTTTCAACGGGTTTTGGGACCCAAACCGATGTGGAATCATTAAATACGATTGGTTCGTTTGCGGTGGGTACCCAAATAATTGCTGGTACCTTTACTCAAAGTTCAGAAACAGATTGTAGAATATTTTTGTACCTAATAGAGGAGTTCTAAATGAATATTAATAAGCGATTTGCAGTGTTCAATCCAACCGTAGGTGTGGATACTGGCACTAACAAAATGACCCCCGAGTTGGTCCAGCAAGTTGCATCCAACGAAATTTTCGTAGGCTGGATGTGGATTCCAGTGGTGTGTATTCCTAAGGCTAAAAGTGAAGGCACCTATTATTATCCAGTGTACTTACCCGATGTTGAACTTGAATGTTGTTTAGTTCATAATAGTGCATCTACTTCTTGTTGGTGGTCTTTATTTAAAGATGACATAGAATATGAAGATGACAACATGATTGAAGTAGATGATTTTCAATGTAAATATGCCTATAATAACTTTAGAGAAACCCCATGGGCTTACCTCACTATTAATATTCAAGACCCTGACCCTTATCGAGAGTGTACTTTAATGGTGTTCAGCACCAGTGGAGATGTACCTGCTTTCACTTTCTATTACCGACTTACCGGAGAATATACCCCGGTAGGAAGTGAGGAATAACATGGCACTCATAGACATAGACCCTTCAATTGTTGGGGCCTTTGTTCCTACTGATGCATTACTTGAACACAAGGACACCATAGGAACTGCATTCTGGAATCAATTTGTGGAAAATGGAGTTGCCGCATATTCCTTGTGGCGTACCTCTTTGGCTTTTGGTCAGCATATTTGGGGTTCTGATTTGTATTGTCAAATTCCACCTGTTAATCCTTCAACCTATTATGCGGGAATAGATTACCTTGAGGAATTCGCCCTTAGAATTGGTTTTGATTGGAATGGAAATCATGCCGATGGTACAGTGACATTATATGGTGGAACCAGTGTGGCAAGTATGGGTTCACTTTGGCAATACATAATATCAACGCCATCCGGTTCTCACTTTGCCGCAATTTCCACCTCAATGGAAACACCCACATATGGAACAGTATCCGGTAGTGGTGTGGTTGGAAATCCATATTTCTTAAAAATTGTAACTTCAACTCCCCCTGTCCATCGTGTCATATTATTTAACACTATACATATTACATATAAGAAATATCCGAACTTCTGGAAAACACATTAATCATAATCCAATAAAGAGAAAGACCACCTTATTACGGGTGGTCTTTCCATTTCACAGAGGTCTAATTTACCAATTAATTGAAACTACAATATACCTTGTACCTGATGGATATGTAACTTCTCCCACATTCATAGTCTCAGGTTCCTCCCCATTGATGAGGGCGGTATATTGAATTTCATTCCATGGAGTACTACTACCTACCATACGGATAACACAACGATGGGCATCATATACTGTTGTAGTGTAGGTATATGGAAGGGATGCGTAGTAGTCATCGAATCCACAAATCCAACCTATTGAACCCCACTCTTCGTAGAAGTTCATCTCAAGCAGATAGAGGTCGTCCGGTTCATTACCCCAAATTTCAATTTCCACAACATAGGGGACAGCAGGTTCGGTTGGGTTTCCACAACCACACACAACAGCCAGTAGGAATATGACAACCAATCCTATCAGGCTTCCCCATACCACGTTTGTTCCAGCAATCTTCTTCATCTCATACCCCTTTCAGTTAGTGTTTCTTCCAACACGGTTAATATAACACACCATAGACCACATGTCAACTACCACTCTATGATGAAGGCCCAAAGTAATTTAGCAAGGTCTAATTTAGACCCTACTGGTTTGAGTTGAACGCTTTTGCATATGGCAACCAATTCCTTCTTCAGATAGGTCTTGGCTATATATGCTGGGGGGTCAGGTTGAGACCTAAGGAAGTCTTCATATAAGTCTAATTCAGTCTTTACCTTCCCATATTTAACTGCTGATTTGGGAGGATGTTCCCTAATCACTTGTGCCGCCACTGGCACAGCCCCAACATTACCATCCACGGTAGAACCACTGTCAAAGTACTTCCCGTTCTTCTTGACCTTGAATTTGAAGGTGCCAGTCCGGGTAATGGTGGGTGACTGTAGGAAGTTCCACTCCAACTTAGTTAGACTATCAATCTCCTGAGATTCATTATGATTTAATACATATTTCAGGCCACAAGCGAAGAACTCGAAAGTCTGGGGTGATGTATTGGTTATTCTTCCCATATGTTCTTACACCTTCCTAACGATGTAATCACTATGAAGTGAACCGAGAGACACAGTAGGGTAGGGGTTATCAGGTTTAGGATTCCACTTCATTTCGAACCGGGCTCTGTCTCGTTCAAAACTTTCCTGTCCTTTTTGTGCAATGAAATCCGCAGGTTGTCCCATCCGGGTAAATTGCCTATGGTCGAGGCAGATGTCCGTGCAACGAATGATGTCTCCCTTAACCCGACCTTCAGCCAAAAAATCATCATCTACAAAATTATGCTCATATTGTTCATCCAGAATAACCTTATCCCTGTTCAACCACCACTGGCGGGGTACAATAGGGTGAGACGGAATCCTATTCTGCCAACCGTCATTGATGAAGTAACTCTTATCCGGGTAGCTCTCATACAAATCAAGTAAGTTCTCTCGTAGGAAAGGATTAGTTCCCGGATATAAATCATTTGCTCCACAAATGTAAATGTCCCAGTCTAATTCCCGGGCCAATCGGTTGTGATTAATAACAAAGGAATCCATAGGGCCAAACAAAACATGGTCACACAAAGGCCCTAATGTTTTAAGGTCATGTTCATCCCAAGTGTACAACCACACGGATATTCTTACATCATGCCAAGCTTTAATGATTTCTCGGGCCTGTTCAGTGCGACCCGACCCTGTGAGCAACCCATATACTATGTTCATAATTTACCCTTTCTTGATTGAATATTTGGAATCCTTAGGGATGACCCAAGTACCACGAAATTTACAACTCTCAGTGGCAGCTTCATTTGCCAACCTCAAGGCTCGGTCCACAGAGGTGTAATTTAGCATTTGGGCCACAAAAACAGCAAGGAAAACATCTCCGGCTCCGGTAACATCAACCACATCCACGACATTAGCTGGTACCCTATATACTCCGTTGTTACCCAGATACATACAACCCCTCTCAGCTTGAGTGCAGATGATTTGAGTGTATGCCCAAATGCCCGGATAAGCAGATGTGGTGTCATAAGCGTTGGCGGTGTCAATGTATTCGGACTGAAGCTTTCGCAGGTAGGGTTCTACCTCACCTTTCCACATCGGAAAAATTGAAATCAAATCCACGACATTTAATTTGATAAAATTTACGCCCCAATAGGCAGACATGTGAATTGGTTTGGGGTCAACGAAAATTGGGATGTTCAACGTCCAGCAAGTTTCTTTAATTTCCCTTATCAGGTTGCCATTCAACATCCCTTTTGCATAATCACTTATTACAACAGCACTTAAAGGTGGGTGTGCAGTCAGAATCCTCCGAATGCCAGCCAATTTAACCTTTTCCAATTTGGAAGATTCCTCCACTTTTTCCACATCTTCGCGCAATATCTGATGGCCCCCAGCAACAAAACGTCTCTTGACAATGGTGGGGTTTTCGTCTCGAAACAGTACGGTGGATATTCCAAAATTTTTCATTTCCTTCTCAACCCATTCACCATAGACATCATCTCCTACTGTACCCGCCACGATTACATTACAGCCAAGTGAGGTTAAATTTAGAGCTACATTTGCAGCCCCTCCCAATTTACGTTCTTCTTTCGTGTGCAGCAAAACCGGAATAGGAGCCTCAGGAGACATTCGAGTTACTTCTCCAAACCGATATAGGTCCACTATGAGGTCGCCTATGACTAACACGGTATTCTTTCTCATAATAAATCCTTTCTTTTGTGTTCTTTCTTGTGGCACTTCTTGCATAGGGTTATTCCATTCGAGACATCCCAGAGAGCCTCGCACTGAATTGCTTCCTCCAAGGTAGTGATGTTATGCTCCTTCATAATATCCGAGAAGAACTTGATGTGGTGAGCTATTAAATTTCCACCTGTGGAATCATTACAATGAACGCAAGTGAAATTATCTCTCTGAAAGATTGAAGTTCGCCACTCTTTATAGTGAATACAATTTCTAACGGCTTCATTTAATGGAGTTATACCACCTCTCCAACTGGGGTTATTTTCACCTAACATAGTTTCAGATAATAGTTCTTTATGTAAGCAACCACAGGATTGAGTTCTACCATTTTGTAAACTCCCCGCCACTACATCAACAGTATTACCACATTCACATTGACATTTCCAAACAACTTTACCATAATTACTTCGACCTACATCTTCAATAACCGTTAATTTCCCAAAAACACATCCAATTAAGTTAATATAACTCCTTTGGGATGTTTTTTCATTTCGGATACAACTACAAGATTTAGTGTTTCCGTTCTGTAAACTCTGCCCTATAACATTAACCGTGTTACCACAGTCACACAAACACCTCCACACCACTTTTCTATTTTGCCTCCCTACATCCTCAAGGACGGTTAACCTGCCAAATTTCTGACCTATTAAATCAATACGACTTCGTTTGGAGGTTTGTTCTCGTTTATAACAACCACAAGATTGAGTGTTACCACTTCGTAAACTGATGGATGATACATCTACGAAATTTCCGCACTCACATAAACATCTCCAAATGACCTTGCCTTGTTTTGTTCGCCCCACTTCTTCCAATATGGTCAGTTTACCAAACTTCTGCCCAGTTAAATCAATTTTCTTAGCCATAATTTTCCCAGTCGGTTAATTCTTTACAAAATTGAAATTAGAATCCAAATTAAACTTTCGACTATTCCACTCACATCCGCATACACTTGCCACGGAAGTTTGACCGTGACCTTGATTACCATTTCTTTAACTACTGCCATACTCTTACTCCCATCTGAGTGCATTGTAGTAGCTTGCTACAATAGGCAACGATTTAGCTGGGGCATGTTGTAAACATCTACTGGTGTAGTTGAAGTCTTGTTCATACTCCGCAGTCCAACGCTCATCCTTGCACCACTTCCAGTTGTACAGACATGCACCCATATCTAATCTACCTTTTTTAATTTCGACAGTGGGAAAGCGAACCTTACCCTGATAGGATTGCAACATAGCAATAAAGGAATATTCATTTTCCAACTTAATGTTCAACAATTCAGGATGAAAGATATTGTCATCGTCCAGATAATAAAGCCAATCTCCGTCTTGTAGGGGTAAATGGTCCAATGCGTAGTTGCGACAGGTGTGTCCCCAACTACTTTTTTTATCGGCTCTATAAATATAATCAGCATATTCTTCATCAATGAATGGATTTTCATTAATACCAACATCATACACGATGCACCACTTAACCTCTTCAGGTACACTCGCGGCAATCTTAAGTAGATTGTTGGGTCGAGACACAGGTGTGATTACATATAACATGGGTTACTCCCTTTCCCAAGAGGTTAATTCTGTCGTGAACACACGTTGTTTAGCCCATAGCCCGTGCTGTTGTATTAATTGTTCAGGTGTAATTTGTGTTTTCTTATCTGCTAACATCTGCCTTATTTCATTGAGGAGTTGGTTGGTCAAATTAACCTGACCAACTAACTCTCTCAATGTATTTTCTGTAGCAAAGTAAGGTCTAATTTTCATACCTACTCCCCCCAACAATGTTCATTTGCAAAGGCTAATCCATAGGGTTGTCCATCACTTGCAATGCAATATCCGGCCACCCACAACCGACGAATTTCTGTCTGACAATCTCTCTCAATTCTCGTAATAGGGTATCCACCAATAACATGTCCTATTTTCAATCCAGCTTCTTCAGCCAGTGTGGTGTTGATGTATAACTCAATGTGACCCGTTAATCCTTTCTTATCCATGCCTTGCTTTATACTCAAAGCTATAACCTGCACTGCGTTCTCGGCCCAAGTCTGGGGGTCTAATTTATCAATCATAACCATCTCCCTTAATCCATGGTGTCTTCGATAGGAACAATTGTATTACTCTCAATTTGTTCGAGAGCCAAATCCAACAGGGCGTGGACATTAGCCCCGACCCTGTGAAAGTGAACCCGAGCTTCAACGTCCCCATCTATCAGCCCAAGCCGAATAGGGTCAGGCAAATACATGGACAAATTGAACTGTATTTTACTCATGCCATTTTCAGATGTTTCTTTGTACAACATAATCACCATTCCTTTAGTGTGATTTCTCAACGAGGTGAATTTCCCCGACCTGAGACAAACGGTGCAAGGTGAGGGGAAAATACCTTGTATCTGATTGATTAACAACGGCATACAAGTAAGATGGGATGTCACTATCTACGAGATGCTTAAGGCAAGCACTCAACGCTTGGTCACACAATTCTCCATGTGCCTCGGATTTAATCTTCAAACTCAATCCATTGTAGAAGAACAGTCGTCTAATTTCGCCCAAAGGAGAAACGAATGGTGCAATGGTGTAGTCAGACTCTTTGTAGGCACTGATAATTTCATTGATGGCGAGTTCCTGTATAATCGGATAGGCCCTATTATTTCTTCTGATAAACGGCTGGAAAATACCCATCTCAATGCCGTGCATGATTATACTGTAACCATCACCATAGGTGAGATTGTCACAGGCATACATCACATACGGAGACTTAGGGGTGGGGGGTATTTTAATCAGCCTACTGTAGTCAATCGAACCTGTTCCGGCCCAGTAGTGGCCATAGAAGTTCAAGCGGATGACCCAAAATTTACATACGCAAACTCGCACGAGTGGATTACCTTCTGTATCTTCCATCATAACTCGATAGGTCCCATGACAATTAGGACATTGATTTCTTACTGCGTCGAAGTCTGGCCCGGTGAGGTGGGCGGCGTGTTTGATGCGGCTTTGGTGTTCTTGCATCTCGGGTGAATGAATGTCGTACAGTGTGGCCATGTCTTACTCACTTTCACTTTCGATTTTGAGGCAATAAAAGGATGTAACATCATCTACATCACTGATGATTAGTTCAATAATTTCGAGCATAAGATTAATAGATTCAGGTATAGGGTTAAATCTTGCTACATTATCTACTGCCAGTCCATACATTATGGTTTCACTTAACAACTCACGGGACACATTGTCAGGGTCTAAGAGTTGGATGATTGTGTCGGTCATCTCTTGGCAGGACATCATGCCTTCCATATCATACTCATTTTGTTGTCTTTGCACGACCTCTTCCACCATGGGTCGGGTCACACTGTGGTATCTGGGTTCTTCGCCGTCGCTGGTCATCCATTTTGTTGTTTCCATAATCAAACTCCTTTGGTTTTGGTTTCAAATCTCGGTCACAATACTCTATATCAAAATCGAGGGTCTCCCATGACGATTTCACTACTTCTGTATCAGACTGGTATTACCCAGTCCCATATCGGTGAGCATTCGATTGAATTCATCCTTACCGGACAGCTTGGGTTCTGCTGGTTTAGGTTCTTCTTTAGGTTTAATTTCAACCTTCTCCTTGGGGACGACATAAGTCTTACGGGTAGATTCAATCACGGTCAGGTCTTCTTCATCTTCCTGAGTGGCATTCCCAGAGAAGAAAGTTACTCGGTCAATCTTGTATTCTCCCTCACCCAAGTCAACCAAGTAACCCTTCTCCAATAGGGATTTCTTCAACCTCCATATATAGGCTGAATCACTTACACCGTAGGCGGCTTTAATCTTAGCATTACTCCATTTGAATTTACAACTGTGTGGTGCCGGATGAAAGGTAAGGGATATGAAAAATCCTACCTCGGCCATGGAGCAGCCATTCTCCCTCATTTCTCGAATGAGGTCTGCATAGTTGATGGTTTGGTACTTAAGCATATTGAATCCTTTCGTTTCAGTTTAAAAAATCTCGGTTACTATTCTCTATATCAAAATCGAGGGTCTCCCATGACGATTTGGACAGGGAGACTATACTACTTTTTCTTTCTATTGTCAAGTAGGCTATTCCTCCACCTGCAAAACGAAGTCTCCCCTTGAATTAGCTCCGATAGGGCAAACAATGCTTGGTCAAAATTAGGCAGGAAATCGAAGTAGTCACTTGCATCCGAGTAGGAGCGGACCCTGCCAAGTTTCTTCAGCCTACAGTATATATCTATGTGGTATTCATCCGTCCAACGATTCAGGAATTGGAACCACACCTCCTTGAATTCACCCAGTCTGTCATCACCTAAAAGTTCTGTGGCGTAAATTAGACCACCCCACGTCATCAACTTCCGAATGTAGTTTATGGAATAGGACATCTCGGTTAATTCGGAGACCATTTTGTGAGCCAAAGTCCGGAGTACATCATCAGAGTGAATTTCATATTTCATAGGACACCTTTCTGTTTACACCCTATAATAGACCAGATGACAACAAAAAGTTCATTGTGTAATAATCTACCCCTATATACTATTTGACAACACTCACATTGCGTGACAATCTATAGGGCATATACTATCTGACAACACCAACTTGACCAGTATGCAAATTTCACATAGGTCATTAGTCTATGGTCACCTCTTTTTTCTCCATAGGTACCAACAACTTCCACACCCCGAATATATACTAATACCCTTAAATACATTTAAGTATAGTGTTAATACGGCACCTCCACCAAGAATCCCTTTCGGGGTCTCCCATAAATCAAGATGAAGATAGAATGGAGTAATGAAGATGAAAATGTAATGAATGTAAATACAACATTGAAAGGTCATGAAACTGACCCTATGGGGGTTTCCCCTCCCATTACCCTATGAAGAAGAATGAGTGGATTCCAGACCCCAAATGTTATATGTTTAATATAACTTTACCCTATTTCCAGCCGAGCCGTAGGCGAAGGCAAGTGAGGTGTAATTTACTCTATGTGAACCTCCTATGAAGAGGGCTCCCTTCGGTCGCAAAAGACCATAGGGTTCTCAACGCCTAAAGGCGTTATAATCAAGAGCCAGATAGGGCCAGCTCGGTCTAATTTGTCCTATTATTGATTCACCTATGTCAATACAAATGGGGGTAAACTCTGTGAATTGTTTCACAACACTCAATCTCTGTGTAGTAGCTTAATAATACTATATGTCGAGGTTTCAAATTATAGTTATATACGGCCCCAACAACTTACAAATTACACCTCATTCTTATGAAACGAACTTTCAAACAAGTGTTTGATTTTCCTTGTGAATCTTTTCACAGCGGTAAGAAATTTGACCCTATTTCTCTTGCATCTCCCCCAAGGTTCACAGAGGTCTAATTTGATGCCACATATATAGACTACTATTTGTTGCACATCTCCGAGGGTTCCGAGGTCTCTTCAGATTGTGACCACATTGCTTCACTCCACCCGGTTTGAAGTAGATGGGTTCACAGATACAAGGTTCACAGAGGTCTAAATTACCCCGGAATATTTCACCCCTACTACCTTGTTATATAGGTGTGGGGACATAAACATTTTCTCTGTTTCGTTTGTTGTTTAAGTAGGACACCTCAAATATGGCACCCCTCGTTCAAATTTTGATATAGAGTATAGAGAGACGAAAATGTTGAAACTGGTTTGAAGAAGAGACCCCGAAATCGTCACCAAAAAGTTTTGAAATGATATAGATATATGTGACCGAGAAATATTAACCCAAAGGAGCCTGATTATGAAGAAGCAGATGATGGAACAAGAAACCTTTAACAGTGAACACAAAACAGAAAATGGAGTAACACCTATGGAAAAGACAGACAGAATTGACATTGAGTTTGAGACCATTGCGTTGGTGGATGAACTCGAAGATGCATTGCTTACCCGGTTAGAGCAAGAGAACACCCTGATGCTGGTAAATGCCTTCCTTAATTCCGAAGAATTAAATGTTAAGTTGGTTGGTAATGGTGTAATGGTAGATAATGGCCTTATTACTCTGTCCGATTTAGGTTTATTTGAAACTATGTACAACAACTCAATAGGGCGTAGAACCATTGCGGCCCACAGAACCCAGTTGATTTATCTTTACCTCCTCATGCTCAATGAGGATTGGACCAAAGTAGTAACCACCTTGGATATGTTGTCCTCTTTAGAAGAAGATGAAGATGGAATGGATAAAATCTTCAAGGACATTAAAGAAGAGACCACATCTCTACAGAGTAAATTAGACCTACTACTCCTACAGGCTCAACATGATGCTGATGCTCGTAAGGTTATATGTGACAAAATTGACCGTATGCAGGAAGAACTCACACAGATGATGGTCGAATATTCCGTTAGATACAATCACCCCGAAATGACTCCATATGAAGAGTGGTTGAAACAGCGTTACTCCCACATTAACTTTGTGGAAACCCCTGAGGAGGTCTAATCATGATGACCCTTCGAGAAGAAATTGAAGTTGGCTATGACCGACTGCTCCAAATTGCAATGAACATAACCAACGGTAACTCGGAGGATGCATCTGATTTGGTTGGCGAGTGTGTGTTGAGGGCTTTGCAATATGAATCACAATATCAACCGGAGAGAGGTAAGTTCTTCGGTTGGCTCTTTATTTTAATGAAGAATAACTGGGCCAGAATCAATCGAAAGGCGGGGGTGGAGGTTTCCTTACCGGAAGTATTTCAAGAGGATTCTGGCAACGAAATAGATGTACAGAATTATATGATATACAATAAGCTCGTTGCACAGTTGGATGAGAAAAAGAGAGCCGTCATAGTGCCTTGGTCTCAGGGTTATTCCCTACAGGACATTGCCACCATGTTGGATTTGCCTCTTGGAACCGTGAAATCGCGAATACACTATGGCATTCAAGAGCTTATAGAAAGGAACAACTAATCATGGCTAACCTATTCAAGACATTCGGAGAAGATTTTGCAAGGGGTCAAGCAATCCAAAAGCTTACGGTACAAGCGTTTAAAATTTTTGGTTGGTCAATTCTGGACGGGGACAGACGAAGCAGATATGATTGGGCCATGCAATACAAGCACGATGAAGGATGGGTAAGTCCTATTGTGTCAGTGGAATTGAAGAGGGAATTCAAATATGAAGATTCAAATTACATCTGCGTGGAATATGAAATGAATGGCAAGAGTTCAGGCATTATGAAGAGTAGGGCTGATGTCACTATCCACATCATGAAGACCTGTGCAATTTATTCTACATGGAAGATGAAAGACCTTATGCATCAAATACTTACCGAAAAGAATCCATCAAGTGAGACATATGAGTTCAATAGTGGAGGGGACTACTTCAGCTCTAAATTTGTATTGATTAACAAGGATTGGTTGAGTGCCTTGGGTTGGTGTAAATTGACAACGGAAGACTATATACCGGCTGTGACTCATGACATGCTTAGAGAAAACCTAATTTAAGGAGACTGGATATGGAATACAGACAGTTCGCAATCACCGCCAAAGACATCTTTGGTCTAATTTTACTTTCCGACAGTGATGGCAATCCTCGATTCACCCTATGTAAATTAGTAGGGTCAGCTTGGAAACCAGTAGTAGGTAGAGGTAGGGGTGCCAGTCCTGTAGTGGCTGAGGCTAATTTATCTGCGGCTCAATGGCATGCTAAAGTGTTTTTTGGCAAATTGGCCTACACTTTGCATCGGTTACCTATTGGTAATCTCCCCACACCCAACTTGATATTTGACATTGCAAAAGTGAAAGGCTCATAAATTAGACCACACCAACATGTTAGGTAAATTAGACCTCAAATTAAACCTTGAGGTCTAATTTACAAATGAACTAAAATCAACTGAAATGGATATAATACAATAGATACGGAGGTGTCTGTATATGGAAATTAAGAGATTTGAATGTGAAGAAGACCCGGCTGTACACTATGGTAAAAATCCCGACCAAATGGGTTGCATCGAGTGGATAGGTATTGCTTTAGAAGGTCCGTGGGCAATCCCTATGGAAGATGTCAATATAATCAAGGGCACTATTCGGTGGAGTAAGAAAGCTTGGTTACGTAACTATGATAAATTAGGTCGGGACAAATTGATTGACCTTCAGGATGAATACAGATATTTGGAATGGAAATGGTTGAAAGAGCCTACCATGAATCTGAAAGATTACAATAGGAGAATATACCTTAACAAATTAATGGGTATTAAAACGGGTAATTTAAACATGTTTAATTTAGCATACAACTATCGTAAGTGGGTACCTACAATGGTGGAGGTACTAAGTAATGGTGGACGCATGAGAGACGTAACCCGAGCCATCAAATGCAAGCATGAAACATTGATTAAAACCTTGGCTAAATTACCTGAACTTCAGGAAATGGCTGACTTGGCCGAACATGAATACAAGATGAAGATGATTGACAACCTGAACAAATTGGCAATTGAGGGCAACAATGAATCAGCCCGAGCGCGCAGCACAATGTTTATTTTGGAACGACGATTCCCTAATGACTTCGGTAAAGTAGATACCATACAATTTAACAAAGAAAAGAGTCCTTTGACGGAACTACTTGACCGAATCAACGATGAAGACCCATGGAACCTTAACACGACCACAGACGAAGACAAGGAAGAATAACATGTTAATAGAGAAATTAAATTACAATTGATGTCTAAATTATACTGGGGGGTTGGTTTACTTACCGACCGACCCCCAACAATATGTGGGGATGTAACTCAGTTGGAAGAGTACCTGTTTTGCAAGCAGGATGTCGTGGCTTCGATTGCCACCATCTCCACCAGTTCTTTATAACGGAGGTTCACGGTGCCTAATCCACAATGGGATTTGATGACCAACATGCAGACCTATTTGGGGTCCATATCTGGCTTCCCCACAGTCATCAACATAGTGCCAGCGGGGAATCAGTTTTGGAGACCCGCAAATGCCGGGACTTCATGGGTGAATATATCTGTAGTGAATGATGTCCTAACTTACGAAACCGGAAGTGCGTATGTTGATAAGATGCAGGTGGATGTCACCATTAACCTTGACAGTACTGCCAAGATGGGTTCCGTCCACGAAACCTTGCTCTCCTATGGTCATTTAAGCAAATCTAATTTACTCAGGTCAACCCTCTATGGTTCTATTCGTAGGACCCCCATGTGGGTAGGCGAAACATACACTGGGCCTGATGAGAGTAATATCTATTCAGTTTCACAGACTTTTGAATATGAGATACAGAACCTCATTGCCGGAGAGCCCGAAGCTGTTATAGGTCTAAATTTGGGTACCATATATGTTGGGGAGAGTTCATTCGGTACAATACAAATTGAAAATGATGGACCAACTGCTTTGAATATCTATAGGGTTACTGCCCCTACTGGGTTTACCTACACCGCATTCCCCACTTCGTTGGCATCCGGGGCAAGTGGTCAAGTAACTGTCAATCTCACAAATACTGGAACAGCAGGAACTTACACAGGTGACTTTGTAATTTACACCAACGATGGAACCATTACCTATCGAGTCGAGTGTGTTGTATCTGATTCCACACCTATTGATGTTCTCACATGGAAAGAACAAACCGATGCTGACATTACCGTAACAGTCGAAGGTTTAGACGCTGATGAGTTTGTAATCGCCAAAGCCAACGGTGAAACTGGCACGAGTGGAACTAAATATGATGGAGCGTCTACAGGAACAGGTAGAATTAGAATATTGGACTCAGCCGACCTCAGTAAACTACAGAGAGTTACAATTGAATGGGTCGTCTGAGAAACTTCGTAATTTACTCCAAAATTAGATAGGTGTATAATGCTTGACACACTACTTAGCATGTGGCCCATAATAGTATTTCTCCTTATTCAGGGGTTTGGTCTGGTCAAATTTATTGCCAACACTAACAGTCGTTTAAAATATATGGAGGAAGAATGTAATCTTATGCGAGACAATTGTTGTGCTAAAGGTACTCGATGTGATTCTAAATTCAAGGAACTTAATGACTTAACTAATAACCAGAGTATTCAAATTAATACTCTGGAAACCATACTACCCATCATCAAAGAGGATATAAAGGAAATTAAAAGGAAA
>Ga0334885_1001261_pt1 | contig 32974 bp, 24 predicted proteins | sample GraSluR1_MG_8_FD_207233 | JGI IMG/M metagenome (GOLD analysis project Ga0334885, IMG submission 207233) | Sludge microbial communities from methane-producing bioreactor in Wageningen University, Netherlands - Granular Sludge_31_05-R1 | ecosystem: Engineered > Bioreactor > Anaerobic >...
TGATAAATTAAAGTGCGATTTTAGGTTAATTTATCTTCTAAATAGGATATTTTAAAGTGCAAATTTATTGTTTTCTTGGAGAAAACAAATTGTAAAAAGTAGGATAAAACAAATTGTTAATCAACATTTAACTGCCTTGAATTTTGTATATAATATGCTAATTCTTTTGGCTTAACTAATGATACCCCTTCTATCTGAAAAAGTGATATGGTATCATTAACTGCACTATTCATAATAGGAAACGTACATGGCTTTAGACAATGCAGCATTACAGAAACCGCTGCACTCTGCATCCCTTTTATGCCTTTGTTAATAGCTTCTTCTACCTTTGTAAACATTGCTTCATCATCGATCATATCTTTAAGTTCTATGCAAAGAGAAATGAATCTCTTGGCACTTTCTTTATCTGATTTTGATGCAAATGTGTGAAAGCCAGTACCAAACATTCCAATTGACCAACCTAAATTTTTACCTTCTTCTGCAATATTTTCGTAGTAATGCTGAATAGCTTTCTCTTTTACTTTATCTAAAATAGCACAAAGCCTATCCTTTTCACGTGTATCTAAGTGACTATCTTTAATTTTTTGTCTTTTAACATCAACTCCACTTCGCCAAGTGCCAACTGCCATTAAGTAAAGAAGATCAAGGTCATTTATATCAAGTTGCTCCTGTGGAATAGTTGACAGTGCTTCAACGGTTTCTCTTACAAGCTCATATGATCCGTCATACTTATCAGGTTCTACATCAACTATACTTTTAAGTTCATTAATCAGCTTATTTTCTTTAAATTCTATGTATAATTTTAAAGCAGCTTTTAATGTATGTGTTCCATTATAAATATCCCCGTCTATTGGTATTTTGTGTTTAGGCTTTGCTCCAAGTTTCTTATCTGTTGTGGTAAAGTTGAGCTGCTCTAAAAGACTTGTACATCTATCTAAATAATAAACATTGTCCAAATCACCATAGAATTTTTCAATTCTCAGGCAATTTGAAGTTCTTGCATTACTTGTAGTCGTATCAAGCTTTTTAAAGTTCTTAAGCCAGTTATAAAACAAATCCTTATCCATTCTGCATTCCCCCTAATTTATTTAATCCATTTAATGGATTTCTAATGAGATTTAATAACCTAATAACATCTTTATTTTTTATTATCACACTATTACCCACTCTATACGATTTATTACATATATAAACACCCCTTATGAATCTATGTTATCACAAGAGGCTTCAAATAAATCATGTGTTAATTACATTTAAGTTTAGTAAGCATAACTTCATCATCAAGAGATTGATTAAATATCTGAGAACTGCTCCTTCTTCTTAAGATATCCTTCTGCACCAGCTCTTTAAACTTGTTATATCTTTTAACCCAATCAAAGATAATATCTTCTGAAACCTTTGCAAAATGCTTGTTTGCACAATTGATTTTAGCATCTTCAACCCGAGTCAGATTCTTCTTTTCTTTATCGCACTTTGTTTCAACTGTAAAGTAAAGTTTAGCTGTTGCATCATCTACTTAGTGCATGATAGCCCAGTCAGGTGAATAAATTCCATAAGGAATATCAATTACAATCCTACACTTTTTAATCTTAGTAAATGGATATATTAGCATCTATCAAAAATATTTAATTTTTATTTTCTAAAACTGATACAACCCCTAGATTTTTATGTTGTAAGTTTACATATTTAAATTTCATTCTTCAACTCCAAACCTCTCTTCCATTTCAGCTATATCGTCCACATCAATATCTTCTACAACACCGAAATCATGTGTTTTTTATCAAACATTTCAAGAGATTCAATAAAATCTGATAACGCTATTATCCCATCTTCATAGTTTCTAACTACTGTTTCAAGATCACTTCCGTCAACGCCTTTTTTCATAGTCTTTGAATTTAATAATTTAAATATTTCAGAATTGATACTAAGGCCTATAATATAATATTCATCATTTTCATTTCTAGCAGGCTCATCAAATAACTCAGTATATTGCTCTCTTGTTATAGCATTTATTTCTACTAGTCTTTTAACAATAGCTTTATATGGTAATCTGTATTCACAATGAATCCTTGCTATTAATCTAAGAAGAGTTGAATGCTTCCATTTATACAGCTGTAGCTCTCCGTCATTTACTTCTTTTATTTCTTTTTCTAATTTATCTGTTGGCAATAGAAACTCAGCTGCAAATCTATTAGCCTTCAATTCTCTTATAGATTGCTTGTCATTTGATATTCTGCATAAATGAACGCTTGACTCCTCATAATAATGATACAGCTCATGCCCTAAAGCAAAAATTTGATTGTCGTAATAGTCATTTGTGTTTAATCCAATGAATTTAGTTTTACAGTTATCTTCCTTAATGCACACATAAACGGCTGAAAAGAACAACTCATCAGTATCACTATTTTCTATAGGAACATATAATAACTTAATTCCTCTTTCTCGAATAAATTTTAATATATTATCTCCCATAGGAGCTGTACCAATATCTAATTCTCTTCTTTTCTCTTTTGCCATTTCAGACAACTCATAAATCTGTTTTGAGGATAAACTATTATTATCCATTGTAAACTCTCCTTAGTTGTTCATGCTTTTTTAAACAAAGCATCATGGAAATCATAGTTTCTAGTCCTTTTCTTTCCTCAACAGTTCTAGCTTCACCTCTCATAGCCATAAATACATCTTCTGTTTGCTTATCTTCTATTATACTGTCAAAATCTATATCCAATACATCTAGAAGCTGCTGCAACTGGTTTAGAGATGGAACAGTTTTACCTAATTCTATCCTACCTATAACTTGTCTGTTAATGCCTGTTAATTCACCTAGTTGATCTTGCGTAATATCTTTTTCTTTTCTTCTTTTTGACACTACTGATGATAATTTTTCTAAATCTATTTTCTTCATAATTACATTCACCTCACATAAAATGATATTATTTATACCATATATTACGCCTATCTTTAATGTAATGATACAATAAATATCTATTTTTTCAATAATATTGTTAAAATTAAATTACTAATTACTAATTATTATCATAATATTTGTGGGAGTTTAATTGCTCCCACTCTACTATTGAATATTATCTTGCCTTAATAGCTGCTTGTTATTGAGGATTTTATTATTTATTTATTTTATTTATATTATTTGAGATGATTTAGGTATTTAAACGTTAATAGAATCATTTTAGAATCAAATTAATATATAGATTGTTGTAACAGACCTTTATTGTTAGGGAATCCAACCGTATTAAATATATAGAATCTATTAAGATTATAGACTTTGATCGAGTTTATATATCGGTTTAGCTAAATTACAAAACAAGTAGATAGCTTGTATTAATTTATTCTATCTACTTGTTTTAAACTAATTCCATATTAATATATTTCTCAAAATCAAATTTTTTGTTAAGCCTATAAAGCATTACTCAACTCATTTTTTACATTAAATTTTACTGTATTTATTCCATATTTATAGAATTTATACCTTATATACATTGATATATCATCCTCATGAGTTGATATAATTAATTGCTTATCACTAAACTCATTTCTTAATATCTCTACTAAAGAAGCCATATTTATATCATCCATAGTTTGTACCGGATCATCTATTAGTATAGTTTTAAATTTGCTATCTCCATAAACCTTGTTTAATGCTAATGTAAAAGCTATAACTAATCCTGACAACTGACCTGAACTCAAGGAATTTATCGCATCGTGATCAGTCTTCCCACTTGGAACAAATTTTATATTTTTTAACTCAGTTGCTTCCTTTACAAATACACCCAGGCCCCTTTGATAGTCCTGTATTATCTTTCCGCTATATATATAGAAAGGTATTTCTATCTTTTTTAGTATATTGCTCCAATGCTCTTTAATACGCGTATCATATACATCTTTAATAGCTTTTATGCTTTTTAAAATACTATCTAACTTTCTTTTCTTTTCTCTAAGTTCACTTAATTCGTCCTTCATCAGCTTTAACTTTTCTGTACTCTGATTAAAATACAAATAGTCAATATACTTTAACTTTTCTTTAATTCTTTCACTCGTTACCTTGCATACATTCTCCTCTACCCCATCAAATAATTCATCGAATATATTCTCAAAATTAATTTCCTTCTCCACATTAATATAGTTTTCATCTGAAATCTCTATGCATTTTCCCTGTATTTCTTTTGAAAACAGCTCAACTTTAATGTTTATGTCCTTAGCAGCCTCATTATAATTTCTGTTTAGGAACTTTCTAAAGTCTATATCTTTTTCCTCACACCATTTAACAAAAGCCTCTATATGAGCTTTTCTCTTGTACGCAACCGACACTTCACTGTAAAATGCACTATCTACTAAATTTTCAGGTTGTTTCAAATATTCATTGATCTTATCACGTATTCTATTAAAATAATTACTATGAAGGTAATTTTCCTCTCCTTTCACTTTCGTAGTAGTATCATCATAAAAAGCATTGAATAGCTTTTCTTTTACCTCTATTTCTTTTTCAAGATTTAAAAGAGTGTTCCAATCATGACCACATAATGGACACTTCCCCTGATCAGCTTGATTCTTTTCCGAGAATATCTTATGTTTTTCTAGTAACATTACTCTTGTATCATTTAATTCCTTTACAACTTTTGATATCTCGCTAGAATTTTGATTAAACTCGGCTATTCTTTCTATGCCGTTTCTTATGTCAACTAAATTTAATTGTAAATCAACCTTATCTGCAATTAATTCAAAGTTTATGTTTTTACCTATGGATGCTACGTCTCTTTTTTCAAGTTCTAGCTTTGCTTGATTTAATATATTTTGCTTTTCAAAGGTCTCTTTTATTTTCTCATACTCATCAATAAAACCATACAATTGGATTGTAGATTTTATAAGACTTAAATCATTGCTCTTCCTTGCAAATTCTCGGTTTTTCTTTGCCTGCTGAAATAATTGAAAATACCTTACAAACTTTTCAATATCCCTTATTTCAGCCTTATATTTATCTTTAATACTTTTTTCATTTATATTAAGATCTGCTTTATCCCACTCTGTTTTTTCGGTCATCCAATCTAATAGTGATGAATATTCAACTTTTTCATTCTCACTCTTATTATTTGTATCACCACCAACTACCTTAATAGCATCTTCTTTTTCTTTAATGCGATCCCTTAAATCATCAGACAGTTTCTTTACTCTCTTCCTAGTATTTTCAGTATGTAGCTTCTTTTCTTCCTCAGATTTAGTATCAAATAAATGACTTAACTCTTTCACTCTATCACTTTCAGACTTTTTTAAAAAATAAGTATTATCTTCCTGTTGAATATAATAATATAATTTATAAATTCTACTCATATCATCTGAAAAAATATTGTTTATCTCTTCTTGTGATATTTCAGCTTCTTCATTGAACTGACTATTACTAATATCAAATGAGTCAAATTTATATGCTTTAAACATTGCCCAGTTACAAGAATTTTTATCGACTACTTGTTGGCAAAATATTTTTCTAACTAAAGTAAATATCTCTTTACATGATTCAGATTCAAATTCAACCTTAATAACAGCATCTTTGTTATTATCCTTGCAATATAGGATATCTCCAAAATTTGTCCTTCCATCAGTTACACTATTATTATCGACCCTTGATATTTTACCGGAGATAGCTAACTCTATGGCATCAAATATTGTAGTCTTACCAAATCCGTTGGGACCATCTAAAACAATCAAGTTTCCCCCATCAAAGTTGATTGTTGCATTATCAAATAACTTGAAATTCTCTAGATAAATTCTTTTTATTTTATACATAAGCTAACTAATCACCTCACACATCGAAATGAAGTCATCATCTTTTAACTCATCTAAATTCCTTATTGTCAATATTCTATTAGCTAATGCTGTGAGTCTCTTTTCCTCTAATTCATTATCTATCAACTCTTCTAAATCTTCTAGTTTTTCACCTTCAATCGAACGTAAGGATAAAAATGGAATTTTAATAAACATTTTAGTAACAAGGTTATATTCAGTATCATCGAGTGTATTGTTCTTAAAGTTTATGAATGATTCTTTATTATTTAATTTTTCGTTTAAATACTTTACTATTTCCCTAATACTATTTGACTTCATGTCTTCCGTTAATGCATTTAACTGATTCTCTGTATAAGTCAAAACATATTTCTTAAAAATAAATGGATCTTCTTCGATTTCAAAAATTCCTCTCCTCGTACTCTCAGCTAAATTCAAGTTACCCACTCTTAGACATAATAATAACGATAAGTTTTTATCCATTTCACTCTCGTAATACTTAAGTGACTTTATCTTTGCAAAATAATCGTATATATCTTCTTTTATAAACTTAATTAATTTCTCATCTGTCTCATAATCCATAAAAAGCACAAAGAAATACGTGCCTCTCTTCTCATCTTTACTTCTTGCTAAAAATCCTTTTTCATCGCGTTCAGCTTGATTATCTTCATTTTTATCCTTCGAGCTATCTAATAAAAACTCTGGATAAAACAAACTAAAATTATTTTCATTAAATATTGATTTTAATAGGTCTTTCATCACTTCAACTCCTCAATACCTTTATTGACAGATATTATAGAAATATCCCCCATCTTAGTTATACGGTCATTATATTTACTATTTTCTCCACCTTCTTGTCTAAATTGTTCTGGTACACTTCCAACCATGTTACTGGCATCCTTTAAACTGACTATATCAATATCTTTTGAAACTATAGTGTTCACCTCAAATAAAGCCTCTAAAACGCTATTGCTAGGGGTATTTATAATATCCCTTGCAATAGTCCATTTTTCTCCTTCTTTGTTAGATTGTAAATGTATTGTTGATGGTAATATAGTTTGCTTTTCACCGTTTTTATCTGCTTCGAAAATAAATCTATTCATGTGCTTCTTAGTTTTTTGTTCCATCTTATCAATGATTTCAAAAAAAGAAGCTCTTACCCCTACTGGTGGCAGAAGTTTGTGATAATTCCTCATATTAAGTGGCTCTGCATGTATATTAGGGCTAATAATTCTACAGAACTCAGCAAAATTATTACTATAAAATTCATTGATTAATTCAACATCAGTTTTAACCCTACACGCTTCGCATTTATTATCAGCTTCTTCTCCATATGGTTGGCAATCTAGGCAATGCCTAGCAAATATATCACTAAACAGGTTTTTTAACTCATATGCTAAGTACTCCTCGCCAGTATCTCTTAAATCGTCACTATTTAAAATATCAACTAGGTTCTTGAATGCTATTGAGAATACTTGTCCAAATAAATGCCTTTTATGTATATGTTTATCAATATAACCTAAAAAGTATAAATAACATAAGTCAGTAGATTGATAATCTATTCCTTTTAACCTACAATAGATTTTTATCTCGTCTTTTAGTTTCGTTTCTATTTCATCAATGCTGCAACTTTCCGTTTTTATCTTACTGAATAATTCTAAAAAACTATCCGAATCTTCAACACATGAAACATATACATCTATATGATTTTCAACCTTATCGGAAATTATTTGTCCTAGGGATTCACAAATACTAGTGTCACTGCTATTTATATCAATACCGTTCTCTAGTATTAAATCTCTTATAACTTCTTCCTTTTTATTTAATTTTTTAGAATTTTTTCTTATCTTATTTATTGACTTTTCAAACTTCTCAGTGTCATTTAAGATTAAAGATATATTGTCAATACTATCTTTATACTTATCAATTTCACTTTTAATATAATTCCTTACTCTCTCATGTTCCCACCCCTCTATTCCTTTCCATGTATGTAGATATGCTACATCAATGTCATAGTCTATAACCTTTTTTGTAAGCTTAAAAATCGCCTCACTATATTTATTCAAATTACAGGTATTATATGCTTTTACTTGATGTATTGAACAATAATTCCCATTACATTTTATAGAAAAGTCTTCTAGCCACTCTAACTCTAAACTCCACTCACATGCTCCATCAAAGTCAGAACTGTTTATTAATTTAAGTACAGTATATAAAGCTACTTTACCTTGATAGTTAAATCCACTCCATGTAGGGGTAGCATCATGAAAATTATCATCTAGACTTTCTTCTAATATATCTCTTTCAGTACCTTCAGCTTGATTTTGTAATTGCATCTTATCCCCCTAAAACTCTTTAAAAATTAATTGATTAACAGTTTTCCTATTAATAAAGTACTTAAACATCACTAAATATATCAAATTTAACAATATTAGCCTCAAATTCTACTTGTATCAATGTCCTCTCTAAATCCTAGATCACTATTTTAGCCAATAAAAAGTAACTATTACTATGAAGAACATTTTAATCTCAATATTATACCTTTTAAATCATTATAAGTATTATGACATATATCACAATAAGTACCATTTTACTACTATTCTACAAAAAAAAACATTTTCCTCTAAAAATAATATTAACCTAATAAAATTATAATTAATAAATCTTTTAAATAGCTAACCGTAGTATTAGTTGAAATCCTTAAAATTTACATTTAATATTTTCTTTCACAGACCTCATCAAAGGCTTTATACTAACCTAAACCTACTGCTTTTCTTAAAAGAGGATGTATGAAAGAGAAATACTTAGCCTTCTCTTCTACAAGTAAAACAGAAAAGTTTTACTCAATGTAATTGGTAAATAACTCAAGGTATAAAATCTATTAAAATAAAGCTACCTAAATATGTTATTACTATTGTTAATCTCATGTATACTTTGAAAAGATAATACTAATAGAATCGGTAATAGACTGAGAACATAGAATATTATTCTAACTGGTTATAACAGTTAGAAATAAAAAGCTTCTATACTTACTGCTATTGCATTATCATTTGAGAGCAAAGAAAATATATAGGTTAGACTTGGTTTAGGCTTGTCACCAATGTATTTTCGCAATCATAACGAAAAACAAAATGGAGAGTTATGGAAGTACAATAGATATATGATATTAATTAATACTAAAGAAAAAATTTAAAAACTTTAGCACAAAAATATTACATATTTGTGTATTTTAGAAAGAAGTTCTACATATGACATAATAAGCATTTCTTAAAATCTGGTCTTATTGAGTGTTTTATCATAGTTTTCCACAACATAGTGTTGGTCTCTTTTAACTCTCTGTAATCGTATTCTTTAACCCGAAGGATTCCCTTTAATTTTTAGATATCCATGTTATCTCTTTTTAAATCTTCTACAAAAGATTCTTGTTTAGAATAAAATATACAAAGAGAATCTCCATCTTCTAATTGTGAGAAAAAATTATTCATACTCTCTATTTATTATGCTTTGATTGATACAAAATAGTTTCGAAATTCAACTAAGGCTCCTATGAAATATGAAATTAAGTCTAGATTATTCTTTTAGTTATTTATAATCTTACTTCACCATTCAACGAAAGGAAACTTCTCCAGAGTAAATCAGATACTTGAGCAAAGTTGCTGCAAAATGCCAATTAAATAATGTTTGTAAGTACTTTATACAATGCTATAATCCTCTCAAATTCAAAAGGAACCATAAAAGGTTCCTTTTTCTGCAATACAATATGACCATTTATTTTATTCAAGAAGCTCTTTAGAATTACCAGATGCCTCTTCCTCTAATTCATCCTTTGCTCTACAATTCTCCTTAACCTTAACCAGGAGTCATTATGACTTGGATTAAGGCATAATGTTCCTGAACAACCATTATTATACCAATATACGCAGACTGAACTATATTTCAGTATTTTTGCACCTTTTTTTAATACACCTATACAACTTAAAGCTTAGTACTTAACCTTTTTATTTTTATTTCCGTTGTTTCACATTATATAGTTATTCTTTTGTAACCATTAATTTTTCTAAGTAAGGAGTTAATAATTTTTTTACTCTTTGTAACACCCATCAATAATCATTTTATTCGTTATATAGTGAATCGTATTGAATCAATTGATTCAAATGTACAATATCTATTAATAATTATGAAATTTATATATTTCAGTGAGAGTTTTTACTCTCCACTTCCTATAATATAATCTTCTCTTTCCTCTGCAACTCTTTCAGCATTTTTGATATCTATACTATCAATATTTTCTTCAAGAACAAATTTTCTCAAAAGCTTGTCTATTTTAATATTAACCTTAAATTGCGGTATAATAGTTTTCTCTTCTTCTTCAAAATATGCTTTAGCTTTTACTTTATCCACTGAATTTTTTAATTCATCAAAACGTCCATATTCATTAATGTTGGCATTAGTTACTTTGCTACTCATCATAATTCTGAGTTTCTTTTCATCTAAACCTAAAATGTCAGCTAAATAATGAATTTTATCTTCTTTAGCTTTATATTGATATTCAGTAATATAGTCTCTTAATGTTTTACCTTCCTCTACTTTTATATCACCCCTTTGAATATCATGTATAAAGAGATTAGCATATTTTTGTTCTTCTTGTGTTAATGTACCAAAAGTTTTGTGCAAATCGTTAAGTGCTTGTTCCATTAGTTCTTTAGAAGTACCTTCTAATTTAATTAATTTCAAGTATTTATTAAATCGAGAATTCATATAATCTGCATCAATAACTCCAGTATCAATTTCTGTAAGGTGCCCATCAATGTCAAAAGAACTATCATCTGAACCGCTACCTCCAGTACCAGAGCCAAATAATTCTTTGTAACGCAATGCTAAAACTAAATACATATTTTCATCAAATACTATATCTACTTCTGTTTTTGGAATTTGTTTTCCATGATCAAATGTATAGTGCAATTTACTCCATTTAAATCCTTGTATTTTAGCTGCTTCTAAATAATCATTAAATTTTTTAAAAAGAGAAGCAAACTTTTTACGTTCAGATGCTTCTTCTGGAAGTTTTTCAAAATTTAATACTCCAGCATTTTTGAACACACCTTCTATTTCTTCAAATGTATCATTCAATTTCAACAAATTATTTTCAAGTTTTTCAACAAAAAGATCAATTGGCTTATTACCAGAATATAACTTAACAGCATCGATAATATTTCTCTCCATAGTATTGGGTCTTCTATAATATCTAATTGTTCCAAACGGCTTGTCAGGTCCAAATAAACGATTCGTTCTTGAAAATGCTTGTATAATGTTTTCGTATTTAAGTACTTTATCCATATATAAAGTATTAATCCATTTTGAATCAAACCCTGTAAGCATTTGATCAACTACAATCAATATGTCAATTTGTTTTTCTGGTGCCCTTTCAATTTTGGTATATTGGTCTTTATGAGCTAGACGTGAAGATATATCTTTTTTCAATTTTGCATAAGACGATATTGTAAAGTCTTGTTCATAACGCTTATTATAATCTTCAATAATTTCAATAAGACCGTCTTCTTTAAATTTCACACCACCTTTATTGTCAATATTAGGATCAAATAAAGCTGTTATTCTCAAATCAGGTCTTTCTTTTTTCAACATCCTATAATATATAATAGCTTCTGGAATGCTGCTTGTAGCAAATATAGCATGAAACTTTCCCGCATGACTTAAAGTCAACCAATTATCTAATATATCTTTTATAACCATTTTTTGGTGTTCTTTTCGTTCATACTGAGAGTTTGGTAAATAATCCTCAATCCCCTTTATATAATTACCATTTTCATCAATGTACCCAGCCATCTTTACTTTTGAATTATCCATAAATCTATAGTAAATTTTTTTCTTTTCCTCATCCTCTATTGCTTCCGCTTCATCTTTTGCTTTAGCTTGGTGTAATGCAACTTTCTTTCTTACATCCTTGTCTTTATAAGTTGAAACTTTATATGGATCAAATCCAAGTACATTTTTATCACGTATTCCGTCAGCGATGCTGTATCGATGCAGTTCATCTCCAAATATAGTTGAAGTAGTATTCATTTTCTTTTGATTTTCTTTTTGAATTGGCGTACCTGTAAAACCAAAGAAAATTGCCCTATCAAAAGTATCCTTTATGTTTACCAACATATCTCCAAATGTAGATCTATGTGCTTCATCAACAATAAAAACAATTCGTTTAGAATTCATCAGTTGAATATCATGTGCCTTAAGACCTCCATCTTCATCTTTAATGTTGCTCATTTTTTGAATAGATGTAACAATTAATGTATCTGCAGGATCTGTACTTTTAAGTTTTGTAATTAAAACTCCTGTATTTTCAGTTGCTTGCACTGATTCATTATCATCAGCAAATCCACGATATTCATTCAGTGACTGCGTACTAAGCTCAATTCTGTCCATTAAAAATATAACCTTATCTGCATCTTTGGAATTTGCAATCAACTGAGCTGATTTAAAGCTGGTCATTGTCTTACCTGAACCTGTTGTATGCCAAACATAACCACCAAGCAAATTATCGCCATCCCACTTCATTTTAGTAACACGATCTGAAATCGCACTAGCGGCATAATATTGGTAACTACGCATTACTTTAAGAACCCCATCTGAATTATCTGCTACTGTATAAAAACCAATTAATTGATGAGCCATTGGAATGGAAAGAAGTGATGACGCAATATCTTTCCAATTATTTATAGGTTCATTATTAAAATCAGCCCAATGAAAATAGTAATCAGGATTGAATTTTCCGTCTGGGCCAGGATTTGCAAAGTACAAAGCCTCACCTGGTTCCATAGCAACAAAAACCTGAACTAGTGAAAATAATCCTGAAAATATACCTTCATTTGAATACTTTTCAATTTGATTGCATGCTTGACTAACAGGAATTCCACTTTTTTTCAATTCAATATGAATTACTGGCATTCCATTTATTAACAACATCAAGTCACCACGTCGATCATTTAAGATTTTTGATTTACTTGTAAACTTGGGTTGTTGCGCAATCTGGTAACGACTTTGCCCTGCCGCTATTTCTCTTCGATCATATATTTTTAGACTTATTTCTTTTCCAAAATGGAGTGCATCCTCTGGATTATCACGAGTAATTGAAACAGTTTTACCATTAATAAACCCATTTAATTTTAGAGGTGTTCTCAAAATATTAATTTGCTCGATAATTTGTTGCATCTCTCCATCTGTCAATGGGTAATTGTTAAGCCTATCAATATCTCTATTGTTTTCATAAAGAATATTAGCCCAGTTTTCTATCAATTGTTTTTCTGTATAATTCTTTAAAACCTCTTTCTCCCAGCCCTTATCATATAATATTTTTATGAGAGCTTCTTCAAAATCTGCTTCTCTTTTAAATACCACCATAAAAATCCCCTTTACTTAAAAATCTCCCTAAGTAGAATAATTATAAAAACATTTTATCCAAACAAGCCTTTTTAATATTTTTCAATTTTTCTAACTCTTGCTGATGAAGTGTAATTAAATTATCAATTTCCGTGAAAAACTTAGCAACTTTATTCTGTTCTTCCATTGAAGGACATTTAATTTCCATATCAGCAATCATTTCTAATCTTACAGAATCAACAGAAGTTTTAGCAGTCATTGACATCACACGATTATAGAAATGGTTTGAAAAATAATAATAAAAATACTTTCCGTGAACACCGTTAAAATCAAACATTCTATATACTCTTTGGTGTAAATCATATTTTCCATCAACATAATGAAATACTTTTCCAGTTCCAACACCATCACCAACTGTAAGTACAGCTTCTTCTTCATATAAATATTTATCGCTATGCTCAACAATAGGAGAACGAACATAGAATGGATATTTCCCATCATCAATTTTATCTTGGGTATTACTCTTTCCAGTAGATATAGAACATATATCTTTTACCTTATACAATTTCCAATCTTCAGTAAATCCCTTAAAACGTATTTCTGGACGATTAGAACCATTTTTAGGAATCATTTTTTCAAGCATAGCTTTTTTTATATTTATCAGCTTATCATACTTACGTTGATGAAGGGTGATAAGATTATCAAGGCTAGAAAAAAAACTTGAAATCTTCATTTGCTCTTCTTTATTTGAAGGTAATGAAATATCGAATTTTCTTATATTTTCCATACTCAATGCTGGTTGCGATGATGTTGCAATTAATGGAAAAATAACAGAATTATAAAAATTATCATTTCTCATATAATGACTAATATATTGTGGCAAATCATCACTTTTAATTCGTATTCTTGATACATTTGGAGCTAAGAAAAATCTATCGTTTTCCCTAATAATAGCTACTTCACCGACAGTTCCAACATAAGTAAATAATATATCATCAATGTATAATTTACTTCTATGTAGCTTTGAAAAATTACTGCCATCAATATACTTAACATCATCTAAAACAAGGTGACCATTTTTTACATTTAATCCTCTTAACGCAATGATATTTCCTTGCTCTGAATACACAACATGCTCTGTAAATTCGAAGCCTGCTAATTTAGTTACATCTGCTATCTCTCCCAACTTACGCTGTTCCCAATCATCAATAAATCCTTTAAATCTAATACTTGGTTTTCTCTTCTTTTCAATCATACTATTCCCCTTTTAATAGCAATTGAAACTCGCTAAGCCCTTTCATATCAAATTCGTCTCCAGTAAGATCATCAATTAATGATGAAAGGGTCTTTTCCCCATCACTAATCTGTTCTGCAACTGAAGCATAAGTAATTGCATATTTATCTGCTAATTTCTCAATTTTATCAACTAATTCCTTTATTATTTTATCTGGTAGTTTACTAATATTAGATACTATTGGCTTAATCCACTTTATTTCTAGAAGTTCAAGTACTTGCTCATCTGATAGATTCTCAATCGTTTCTTTTGTCAAAAGATGCAACTCCTCTGCTTCTTTTTTAACTTGTGCTTTTAGTTCTTTTTCTTCTTCCATTAACTCACTTACTCTAACCAGTTTTTCTTCGAATGATTCTTCTGGAAATGCATAAGCATACTGCAACTCTAAAATATACTTATTCACTGCCGCTTTTGCATAGGTACCATCTTTACTTGCACTCATATTGTTCCATGACACCTCTATATGATTGTTTATATATTCCTCTTTTTCTGCTTTTGTTGCTTTTGAATCAAGTAAAGAAATATAACCATTTAATGCTCTTATTTCTTCACTTTCAACATCTGAATAAATTTGTTTAAGTTCTTTACTGACTTCTTTAGATACAAATGCATCTTTCCCCTCATTGACTACACTTAATTCTTTCTCTTCTTCAGAAAGAGAATCAAGAATTTGCTCATACTCTGATGAAATCTCCAAGATACGATTCTCTTTTTGTTTCAAATTATCTGTTTCCTCTTTTAAAAGTGTTGCCTGAATTAAATCAAAAGGAATAACATGACCTTTCCATCCATCTTGGATTTCTTGCTCCTTACCATCCTTTTTCTTCAATACCATATTAGGATCAACTTTTTTTGCTGCATCTAATCCTTCTGTTTGGATTACTTCTAAATCAATATCCACTTTTCCCCATTCATCATCTAGTAATTGATATGCCTCATATTTATCTACTAATGGTACAGATTCCAATCTTGCGAATATATTATCACTAATATTAGATTCTTCTTTAGAAATATTTATAGTACTCATATTCTCAATTAATTCATTTTTTAAATAATCACCAAAATCCGAGAATATTAACTTATAATTATTAAAAAACTCTTTTACATCTGAATTTTCCATAATAGCATTCTTAATCTTTTCTACTGCCAACTCTACATAAGGAGTACCATTATCAGTAAATATCTCGTTCTTGAGGTTAGGGAATGCTTCCCAGTATTTTTTCAGTTCATTAATTTCTGACTTTGGTATTCCACCAAACATTGATGCATATATATCCCATGTTTCAGGATTTTCTGACGAATCAACATATCTAGGAATATTTAAGTTGTAATCATTTTTACGAATTTCTTCTCTCGTTATCTTTTTTGAATATTTTTCAATGTCTTCTCTATTAATAACTGTATCTGCTATTTTTTTAATATCAGATGCTCTTAGTTTATTGTTCTTTCCAACCTTTATAAATCCCTTTGAAGCATCCACAATTAGTACATCAGTATTATCGCGTTTTTGTCGTAGCACCATAACAATTGTTGGTATTCCTGTTCCAAAAAATATATTAGGAGGGAGTCCAATAATTGTGTCAATATGATTGTTTTCAATTAGATTTTTTCTTATCTCTCCTTCTTCTCCTCCACGGAACAATACACCATGTGGCAGAACAATTGTCATAATTCCATCACTCTTAATATGAAACAAATCATGAAGTAAAAAAGCATAGTCTGCTTTTGTTTTTGGTGCTAACCCAAATCTGGCATAACGTGGATCAGACTCTTTATTTGAAGGATCCCACGCTTGAGAATATGGAGGATTCGAAACCACTGCATCAACATATAAAGCTTCATATGTTGATGCAGGATCATTGTCATCAAAGAATGGCCAGTCATCCTCTAATGTATCTCCATTACGAGTCACAATATTATCTGGCAATATACCACGCATTACCAAATTCATACGTGTAAGATTATATGTATTTGCTTTAAGCTCCTGTGCATAGTATTTAATATTATTTTCATCATCTATATGCTTAGCAACTGAATGACCTATATTAATTAATAATGAACCTGAACCACTAGTTGGATCATAAATTTTAATTTCTTTTTTATCTTTTAAATGATTTGCAACAATCTCAGAAATTAAAAGTGAGACTTCATGAGGTGTATAGAACTCTCCTGCCTTCTTTCCAGCATTTGCAGCAAACATACTGATTAAGTACTCATAAATAAATCCTAACACGTCATAATCTTGCTTGCCATCCATTGGAATATCTTTGATTAATTGAAGTAATGCACTAATTGCTTTTGTTTGAGCTCCAGCGCTATCTCCTAGTTTGCTTAATCCAGTTTGTAATGTATAAAAAATACCATCAAATACTTTTTTATGTGTTGGACTAATTAACCTACTAAATGCTGAAAGTGCATCTCTAACATCTGAAACATCAAAATCCTTTCCCTTATTAATCCATGTCGAAAATAAATCTTCATAAGCAATAAAATAGCCTACCCCTTTTTGAATATAATCTACTGTTTCGTAATCATCCTCAACAAGTAACTTTATATCTTCATCTGTAAAATCATTTTCTCTTAAAAACTTAAGTTCTTTATCTGATAAATATTTATAAAAAATAAATCCTAAAATGTAATCCTTATATTCATTTGCTTCTATTTTTGAACGCATTTGATTAGCTGATTCCCAAATTTTCGCTGCAAGTTGTTGTTTATTCATAATTCCTCCTATATATTGCTTATATTAGTATTTAACACATCATCTTTATTGCTTAACATTATATACAGAATATAGTTGTTGTTATTCTTCATTCCTATACCTGTAGATGATATAAGCACATTTGCTAAATTAAATTTGTTTTACATTATCATCAGGCTCGCTATAACCGTAGTTATCTGGTGTTTCATTTATAAAACCTAAAAGTTCAGTTATCTTGCCGTATGATATCTTGCCCTTTTCATAATTTTGCTTTGCTATTTCCAGATATTCTTTTGATACATATGACACATTACTTGGTATTATTAGCGATATATCATACCCTTCTGTTTTTGTTATTTCTCTTAACTCTTCCTTTTTAGCTAATGAGCCATATTCAGCTAAGCTATCATATAGATTAATATCACATAAATCTAGTTGAACTAATCTTTTTAACATAGCTTTATAACTTACCTTTAGTGTGCTATTCAATCTTACAATATGTCTAACTTCTAACTGATCTTTAGAAGTATTAATTAACTTATAAAACAATTCTTTTACATAATCCTCTAGCATTAAAAACTCTGATGCAAAAATGTTTGCCTTCTCATCTTCATCTGAATAAACAGCATTATTCATCAGTAATTTTTCTTTCCTTAATAAATCATCATTATAAAGAATATGATAGAGCTCATGTGCTGCTGTAAACCTCTCATGACCTAAAATGAAACTACTATTTAAAAATACAACAAACTCATTGTTAAAATAGGTTGTAAATCCTGATATATCATAGGTATCTAACGGTTTCCTTATGAAGAAAGCTACATCTTCTAAGATTTCAAAAATATCAACAATTCCTTTTTTAGAAAACTTATATCTTGCTTCTTCTGCTAGTCCTTTAATTTTTAGTCTTAAAGGTTCATCCGGTAATTTCAAGTCTTTTTTAGATAAACTCATATAACCTAACTCCTCCATAAAGGTTCTACATTAGTTATAGTATTAGAATTTAAAATCTTCTTTTGATTCATAAAGCTCATAATCATCTCTTGTAATGTTTCTACACCTTTAATTGCTTCTTCATTCATGTTTCTCTTTCTAAATAAGGTAACTAAACTATCATCTTCGCTATCTTGTAATAATATTTCTACATCTAGATCTAATACCGAGCAAATAGCTTTTAGTTCAACAGCAGATACTGTTCTATTGCCATTCTCTATTTTACTTAAAGTTTCTCTACTCATTGATATACCTAAATCTTTTAATCTATCTACCATTAACTGTTGGCTTATCTTCTTATCTTCTCTAGATTCTTTTATTCTTCCACCTATAATTACACTTGTTAGCATAGCATATACCTCCTAACATACTATTGTAATATTATATTACACCATATTATTTACAACATCAATATGTTACTTATAATTGTAACCATTTATCACATATACTATGCCAGTATATTAATTTTTCCATACTTATCTATCTCTTTGAAAAGAACAAATCACTTTCTACTTTTATTACTAGAAACTATTAAACCCTGTCGGATTTGACACATTTTTTTACATTCTTGACTTTTGTTGTAATATATTGTATTGTTAAGCTGCTGTATCATATTCAAAATATTATTTTAATAACCTAGGAGGTGTTTGATGAGTGAATGGATTTGTAACTGTGATGCAAGCAACAATCAACCAATAGGAATGACTATAGGCATTCAAATACTGAACACAACAACATCTGAAGAGTTTCTTTTTTCTGAGTGCATAGGACCATGTGGTAATTCCAACTTTGCAGAAGCACAAGCAATTATTAAGTCTTTAACAAAGCTTGCAGTTCTTTGTAAAGAGGATGATATTATTACTATTTGTGGAGACAACCAAGATGTAATTGATAAAGTGAATAAAATAATAATTCGAGGCATGAAAAAGACCAAAAGAAAGCCACCTGAATATGTACTTAATATCATCAATCTTATGTCTAATTTTCAAAATATAGAATTAAAATGGATTCCAAGAAATCTTAATCGCAAAGCTCACTATCTAAGCCAAGAATCATTCTTAGATAAGTATACTGAGTATAGAGCAAAGAAAATCAATGTTAAATACATAAACGATAATATTTTTTTAGCTCAAAGTAGTAAAGATAAAACTATATATTATACTGTTGATTTAGATCTTTGCACATGCACCTGCCGCTTCTTTAAATTGCAACATTGGTGGGAAAGAAAAAAGTGTAAGCATATAATTGCTGCTGAAAACTATACAAATAATCTTTAGACTTCAATATATAAAGGAGAAATATTAAGTGCCAAAAAGAAATGAAAATTTTGAAACAATGTTTAATGGACACAAAAGCACTAATGGCAAATCAAGAGCAATAAAACTAAAGGATGAAGAATCTATTATAGAAATTAATAGTGTTCAACTTCCATTCATAGCTAAATATAAAGGTGAAAAGTTAAAAAGTATATACTATAAATGGATTAATCGAACAGGAAAGCCTGGTCAGAGAGGTATCTTTGTTTCTGGACATGAAGAATTCGGAGTTCCTACTTTAAGAGATTTAGACATCTTAGCTGCATTGCAAAGCATATTTATAAAAAATAAAACAAAGAACGATATCTGCATATTAAAGACAGAATTCATTTTTGAAGAAGATCTAACTATAGATTTTACAATTAATGCTTTATCAAAAGAATTAGGCTATAAAAGTTTTATAAGTAATGAGGTTCGTAATAATATTAAAAATAGTATAGAAACCCTTTTAGAAACAAATATTGTCAATTGTTATGATGGCGGAATATACAACATCAAAAGCAAAAATTATATTAAAGATACTTCAACAAAGTATAAGTACATAGAAAGATGTCCAAATTACTATAATTCAAATACAACAGATAACTTGAAACTTGATAATATAAGTAAAATAAAGCTAAATAGCTTCTTCTATGATATGATTATTAATGGACATTTTCTTGTATATAATAGAGAAAAATTAAGATTAACTAATAATCTTACTGCAAGGAAACTTTATTTGCTAATTTCACTGTGGATGCATAATAAAAGCAGCTTAACTGTCTCAATTGATGATTTAATAGAATTTGTACCAGTAGCACAAAGTGAATTAAAATACCAAAGGCAATATATAAAAAAAGCTTTAAATATATTACATGAACGAAAAATATTTAATGTTTTAAACTTACCTGATAATAAATATAAAATTGAAGTAATATAAAGTATCCCCTATAGTTTTAAATTTACACAGGAAAGCAGTTAGTATCTAAATGTTTTCCTGTATAAATTAACTGTCAAATCCGACATAATCATTTCTATTATAATTAATTACAGGTTTTGTTTCTTACATTTATTATCTGTACTAACCATATCAATGGGAAGACTTTTTTACAGATATGTCTTCATAAATTCTATACCCTGCGTCAAATTTGACACACCCCTTATATAGTTTCTCTAATATCAAATATCAATATGTCTTATCTTAAGAAAATATATAACTAAAAAGAAAACAAGTAGCTCGAACTACTTGTTCCCGGATTAATTTTACAGCACTGACAGAAGCCAACGGCTCTATCCACTTAATATTATACCAAAATACATAAAATTATAAATATCTATCTGAATAATATTTAGCTTCAACTCGCTTATATAGTTATAAAATTACAAATGTTTTTTCCTACTACTAGGCTACATCAAACAAAATGTATTTCTTAGTTTCATGCCCCACCCCTCTATAGATAAAAGCTACTAACTATGAATCAAAGGAGTATATACAATAGATATTTATGAAATAATAAAAACTAATTTTCATGAAGAATATATTGTACTAATTTATGTTTCTCTATAGTTACTTTCTGTGAGAATGATATCAATAGAAATAAGTTTGTATTGACATGTTCTCTTATATGATATACCCCGCTTGAAATTTCAGGCACCCTACCTAGTAAACTCTCAATCTACTCTAGTAGCAAATACCAATGCATTTTGCCTTAACAAAGTCTATTTATTGTTGATTTTAAATTATTATCAGAATCCTTATAATATTGCTTGTTTCAATTTAATCATACTTCGCTTATATATTTATAAAATTGCACATATTTTCTCCCGGTACCAGGCTATATAAATCAAAATCTAATTCTTAGTTTCATGCCCCACCCCTTTATAGAATTACATGGTTCATTTTGACCTATCCAAAGCCTTCGGCTTAATTCACAACAGTTTAATCTGATTTAGCTTATACTATAAAACCTTTTTTAACTATTCATCTTCCTTTTGCAGATTAAAGATTTAGCCCTTAGCAGGGCACTGGTGGTTCTTTTATAACTTTTTATAAGTATGTTTAAGTCTTTGTAATACTGAACCTTATTTAAAGTGCTGAATGAACCATTAATATTTATATCTAAAGGAGGATTCATAATGAAATCAACTGAAAAATCTATTAAAACTTCAAATCTTATCAATAAGAAAGGCCTTAAAAAGATTAACCCTAAACATGACTATAAGGCTGAGTACACAAGACTTTTCCCTACCAAGATGTCTAGTTCAAACTTCTTATCTTTCTACACCCTTCATGTATTAGCCAAACAAAACAGACCTCTATATGGCAAAGAAATACTAGCCTTCCTGCAAGACACAATAGGATCTGCAGTTTGGAAACCCTCACATGGAACTCTCTATCCGATTTTAAACAAGCTCACAGCAAACAACCTTATTGAAAACATAAAGATAGAGGAAGATAAGAAGTATTATACAATTACTGAGCTTGGAAGAGAAGAATTAGAAATAAAAATGAGGGAGTTTAAGCCTATGATAATTGAATCCTATAAATTCTTTTCTAAACTTATTGAAGAAATATATGGTTTCAATGAGGAGCAAAATGGTACACCTACTTATTAAAATACGTTTATGCTATTATAATGACTTAAGCAGTAAACCCTGAAAGTACCCTTACACTTGGTATCATAAAGCCAAATTCTTATGCTCTTATAGGAATAGCAAAAAGGCTATTCCTATATAATCATCTACAAATGTCTATAATGTGGACAAACATTTATAGACAAATATTTATCTACAAATGTTTATAGACATATATTAGCATAGACTTTACTCAAAATGACCTCTGGTGTTTTGTGATAATGTCTTCATAGATATTCTCTTGGCAATAAGGTATGCTTATGCTTACCATCAACCAATGTATCAAAACAGCACATATATCCTTAATAATTATAGACATTGCTATGTAATAATTATGACCAGTTTAAAATGAGCCAAATTATATATAATACCTGCTTCTAATTCTATAAGTAACTTAGAAGCAATTATTAAGGTAAAGACCTCCTCATGTTTATATTTGTGAGGAGGCCTTTTCTCTAATACTCATGTTGCTTTAAGCTGTATATACCGTGGAAGGTGTGGAAGCTATGGAAGCTTAATTAACTCCTTTTTATATATTAACTATAGATTACTATATATGAATTAGTAAAATATTAAAATTTACCCTCCACAACCTCCACTGCCTCCACTATACCCTTACCCCCTATAAAATACCTCATGGATACTTGAAGGAGGCGAGGCCTATAATTAATGGGCTAATCTTCTTAAATGAATTATATTATTTGTATTAGTACGTTTAATTTCAAATTCTATTCCTAATCTTTCTAAGTTACTTTTTATAGATTTAAGTTTTTTGCTTACCATATTTGAGGTTGTCGGGAAATCTGAAGAACCAGTGTATATTCTTTCTTTTTCTGCTACTGTTTCTAAAGCTGTTATTAAATCACTAGCTTTTCCACTCCAACTTTGATTACTATCTAACAAAGCTACAACTGCTGAAGCAAATGAATTTGAATTAATTGCTTCTAAATTCTGTTTGTTTATATTTTTATTATACCTTAATAAAAATTCACTCCCCAAGCCCCCAATGGCTTCTGCTATTGCATACCCCCAAGAAGTGAAATCAGCCATTCTATTTAATTTTATTGTTGATGAATCAGAATACACTCTGATTGCTTTTGATAATATGTCAAAAATGCTTCCTAATATCTCTGGCATTACAAGTCTTAATTCTTCCAACAACTTATACTCACCTTTTCTATTTGAATCTTGAATTCTATCTAATTCAAATAGAATCGATCTATCAAGTAAATCGTCTTTCTTAGGAATAACATCTATACCATTTAAGGAAACACAGCGTTTGTAAGTAAATACAACATCATCTTCATTAGTATATATTCCTCTCTTGGAATATCCTTCTCCAGTAACAGCTCTACATAAGGTATCACTTGTTGCATCTCCTATATTAGATATATTATCAAAGTTACAAAACCAATTGTGAGCTAGATTCTGTATAAGCTCTTCATTATTTTTAGGAAAGGTAATTGTTGGCATAATTGAAGGATCAATTATCATCTTCATTACTTTAGAAGCTGTAGTCTTTGCAGAACCTTTTTCACCGTAAAATACTCCTATAGGATGAGCAATTTCAGGAATAAAGCAACTAATTAGGTATACCAAAAATAATAGTTTATCAGCTTCTTTAACGTTAATATATCTAAATATTGAATTTATATCTCCACCTCCTACCGGTCTTACCTGCTCATTTTGTGTTTTATATCTTTTAAAGAATGCTAATGGATTATTATTTATTCTCCAGCCAGATGCATCAATTTCAACTACTTCCCAATTTCTATTTACCAAATCATAATATATACTTTTGTCATCACCTGCTACACGAAGATTCAGTTTATATTGAATTCCACCAAACTTTGCATGAGCTTCTATTGAATTTACTATATCTTTTACTGCCATAGTTGATATTGTTTTCCCATATGTATCCCATACTTTTTTTATTATCCAACTTGAAAAGTCTTCTCCTCTGACAGCAAGTATCTCTTTATGAGCACCTACAGGTATAATAGCATTAGCCTCCTTTCTATCATCTATAAACAAATAAGCTTCTCTCAAAATATCTTTTACTAATATATCCTTAATATTAGTTCTTTGTCTTTGATTATTATTGCTATTACTAATTACTTCACTTTTTTCATCTGTAAAAGCATATATATTTGCTAAAGCAATCTGATCTGGTATCTGTACATGATTTATATTATTATTCATAAAATTATTCTCCCTTTCTGAAATCAGTATATTTCTTATTAAATTCTTTTACTGCTTAATATTCATTGTGACTTATTTTCTTAACTATCTAAATCGCTTGTATCATTTTACAAGTTCCATTTTCTATAATTCTCCAAAAATATAAGACTTATCTGCAATTTTGCAGACTCGTCTTATATTTTATTATTATTCACAGATTCTATAACCTGTTCTTTCATATAGTAAATTGTCAACGCATTCCTTAGTTACATCTCCATTTACTTGAAAACATTTTTTCAAAGTATAAGTAATATTAAGCTCATCTCCATAATGGCTTGATTCAATTCCTTTCTGATCCAGAAGATCTTTTATTTCAGATAAGTTATTAAACACTCTCATATATTCATCAAATGTTTCATAAACTCTATCTTCGCTTTCTTCTAAAAAAATATATTCATCTCCTCTAGCAAAAGTATATTCAGTAGCTCCATCATAAATCCTTTTGAACCCACGTGCTCCTGCTATTTCTTCTACATACTTAACAGCTTCATTGATAGATTTAAACTTAGCCAAAACTCTTTCTATATAGGTATCTCTAACATACTCTTCTTTTATAACTTTTACATAATAATTTCTCTCCATAAAACAGCACTCCTTTTAAGCAATTTCCTTATTGTAATCTTCCTTAACCTTTTTTGTTATAATATATGTATTGGAAGCTTTATATTTTGATTTCTGATTATTGTAGCTATACTTTAGCCTCATAAGATTATGTTTCTCTATTATTTCTTTTAGAGCTTTTTGGGTTTCAAATTCAGAATAAGCATATTCATCTTCTATTGACTGAAAAATATCTATTTCTCTTACATAGCCTTGCTTTTCAATATTACTTAAGACAACATTTTCTATCTTATCTATTAGCTCATCCTTATTAATTTCACACACGCTATTGCAAAACAACATTTAAGTCACTCCAATTAAAAGATTCCCGATTTATATCTATCGTATAAAATCTTTGCACTGGTTATAAGGTATTCTATCTCTTCAAAGTTTAGATACACTTCTTTGTTCCCCCAGTCTGATCTTTCAGCTCTTATAAAGCTAACAAGCTTGTCTACAAAATCTGAAACCTCATCTGAATCATTATTTAATGCTTCGGGCTTAAATAAGTCACAAATATTACTAGCTCCCATAATAGAATGATTTTTTTCATCGTAGTCATAAGTTATTTTTTCATAGTCATCTCTTGTAGTTCTTATTAACATCTCTATTCTCCTTTCTAAGCAGCATAATCTAGTGAATGCTTTTTATTAATATCTGTTCTAAAAATAAACTTCTCTCTTAGACCTTCAGCTAAGGTCTTAATGAACTGATTTTCAAATTCAGCCTCTACACTCTTTTGGGTCAATAACTCCTCCTTTACTCTTTCTTTTGACTTTCTATCATAGCTGATAGTAACTATTGAAACTTCCAAAATATCACCTCCTCTTACAACTTAGCTGTCGGATTTGACACTCTAGTTTTTGTAATCCAAGTTACATTTATATTTATATTTCGTTCTTGTTTTACATATTAGCATATATTTTTTCACTTGTAAACCAGGATACAAAAAATATTTTATTTGTATCCTGAATTATTTTAGTATATAATATATTTTGAGGTGAATATTATGTTTAATAAAGAAAAATTTAGTGAATTATTAAAAGCTTCTATTGGTGCAAACAGGAGTATTACTGACTTCTCAAAGGAATGCGGGGTTGCAAGACCTTACATATCTAAATTTTTAAATTGTAAATTAGAAAAAGCCCCCTCTCCTGAAATAATAAAAAAGTTTTCTAGTGTTGCTTATAATAATATAAAGGAGGCAGACCTTTTACTTGCTGCTGGTTACGAAGTAAGTGACATAGATTACTTTAATCTAACTTTTGAAGCTGCTATTGAAGGTGATTCTCTAAATAATCCTGTTTCAGATACTAGAAGCAAAATAAACAAATTGTATCTTGAAAGCAACAAAAATAGCAGTATCCCAATTAGAGTTCCCGTTTTGTCTTTTATTGATGATGAAAATATAATTTCTAATGATAACGAGAATGTAATTAGCTATGAATATATACCAAGCTCTTTAGCTTACGATGCTTCGAAATGCTTCTACTACATAGCAGAAGATAATAGTATGTCTAATGCACGAATCCATGATGGTGATGCTGTGTTTATAATTCCCAATATAACTTATAAGCATAATGACATTGTGCTTTTATTAAAAGATGGAGAAGCTTTTTTAAGAAGATATAAGAAATTGAGTAATGTACACTTATTCCAAGCTGAAAGCAACGATTTTGATAGCTTCGCATTAACAAATAATGATCTTAAAAATTCTAAAATAACTATTTTAGGTACTGTTGAGCATATAAAGATAAGAACAAAGATTTAGGAAGGGATGATGTTTTTTGAATGCAGCAATATATGCGAGATATAGTTCAGATAATCAGCGTGAAGAGTCAATTGATGCACAAATCCGTGCTATAAAAGAATATGCAGATAAAAATGGAATAATAATTACTAAGGTATACACTGATGAAGCAAGATCAGCAACAACAGATAATAGGCCTAAATTTCTTGAAATGATAAAAGATAGTGAGTATGGACTATTCGATGCTGTAATAGTCCATAAGCTTGATCGTTTTTCAAGAGATAGATACGATAGTGCTCATTATAAAAGAATTCTAAAAAAGAATAATGTAAGGCTTATATCTGTACTAGAACATTTGGATGACAGTCCTGAAAGCATAATACTTGAATCAGTGCTTCAAGGCATGGCTGAATATTATTCTAAGAACTTAGCTAGAGAAGTAATGAAAGGTATGAAAGAAACTGCACTGCAGTGTAAACACACAGGAGGTCTTCCCCCATTAGGTTACAATGTAGATCCTGAAACTAAGAAATATATTATAAATGAACAAGAAGCAAAAGCAGTAAAGTTAATTTACGAGATGTATTCTGAAGGCCATGGCTATAATACTATCGTAGACAGACTTAATCTATTAGGCTACAAGACCAAAATAGGAAGAAGCTTTGGTAAAAACAGCATATCAGAAATACTAAGAAATGAAAAATACATAGGTACTTTTATATTTAATAAGGCACCTAAGTCCTTCAATGGTAAGCGTAATTCACATAGAACTAAAAGTCCTGAGGAGATTATAAAAATAGAAAATGGATTACCTGCTATTATTTCAAAGGATATTTTTGATAAAGTTCAGAAAAGAATGCTTAACAATAAAAGAAATGCTACAAATAAGGCTAAAGAAGTTTATCTATTGTCTGGAAAGATGCTTTGTGGCTGCTGTGGAGCTTCTATGGTAGGTCATACTAGTTATTCTGGAAGGAATAAAGCAAAGTACTCTACTTATAATTGCAGCTCTAGGTATAGAACAAAACAATGTGGTATGAAAAATATACAGAAGAACTTTGTTGAAGAGCTTGTTCTAAACGAAATAAAAAGTAAAATCTTAAATCCTTCCTCAATAAAAAGGCTTACGAAAAAACTTATAGAACACTATAACAAGATGTTAAATTCTAATAATGATGAATTAAAAAGTCTAGATAAGCGTCTAAAAGAAATAGATTTTGAAATTGGCAATATTGTCAATGCTATTTCACAAGGAATGTTTCATAACTCCTTTAAAGAAAAGATGGACAACCTAGAAGCTGAAAAAACCAGAATCTCCAGCTATATAAATGAAATAAAAGCTACAATGAACAGTAGCGAACTTAATGAAAAACTTATCGAGCAGTATTTAATTAAAGATATAAATGCTATAAATGAAAAAAGTGCTAATGATCTAAAAACAATCATTAACACTTATGTAGAATCAGTTTTAGTACATGAAGATAAGGTTGACATTAACCTTATCCTCTTTTTTGTACATATCAATGGTGGAGGCGAGGGGTCGCTCTGGTTCTATTATTTCTAATAGCGCTGACTATATCTTACACATTTTGCATTTTTTATAATAAAAATGTGTCCTGGCATATTATAGAAGTCATATTATAGTTTAATACTTCTATCCTAGTACTTCTTATTCAATATTTTGAACTTAGAAGCCTATGAGTCGATACACGGCTGTTGAGTTTCCTCACATACCACTCGGTATTGCCGTCGTCACAATATAGTACGTTACGGTTTCACCGATAAAGCCAAGTTATCACTTATGAATCACTTCATAAGGCGACTCTTATGAATCGAACCCCTGTCCGAAAATAGTAATATCTAAGCATCTCCGAGTGCAGTCTTTCCTTTGACATTCCCTCCATCAGACGCCGAAAGACAGGCTTCTGACTTTAGTAGCTTCATAAATTCCGTTTCTAGGTCAAAGCTTTCCTAGACTCGTTTCCCCACTATCGACGCCCATCCTTAAGCCGTGGGACTCAAAAGGCGGACGTAGCAGACTAGGCTGCTAAAGCTAAATTATCGTTTTTAGCGTTTATATTTAATCCCATAGTTTTTTAACGCGGGTCCACAGGTTCCCTCGACTCGCTTCTCAGGTACAACGTATCCCCGTCGAAACCAAATACGCCCCCTTGTCATATTACTTTCACAGATATGAAAGTATTCAAAGTAAAACACTAACCACTAAGTGGAACTAATATTTTACAGTATAACAAAGGTGATACGCTAAATGCCAGCTTTCATAACATATTAAATTTTGTTTGTTTATTAATTACTGTAACTATATATTACACCATATATATAAGTTAAGCAAGTATTATTTTTAAACATATTTTACATCTTTTTCTATTATCTCATGCTATTTTTCATTTGCCTATCAATTTCTCGCTTTGCAGCTTTTTCAAGCATTGTATCTCTTTTGTCATAGTCTTTTTTACCTTTAGCTACAGAAAGCTGCACTTTTACTCTTCCATTTTTAAGATATAAAGATAATGGTACTAGTGTGTACCCCTTCTGTGAAGTATAAGCTTCAAGTTTTCTTATCTCCACTTTATGCAAAAGTAATTTTCTCTTTCTTAAAGGATCTTTATTAAATATATTTCCCTTTTCATAAGGACTTATATGTACATTACACATAAATACTTCTCCATTATTTATCTCTGCATAACTATCTTTAAGATTAGCTTTTCCCTGTCTTATAGATTTTACTTCTGTACCTACAAGTTCTATTCCAGATTCTATAGATTCTTCTATAAAATAATCATGTCTAGCTTTTCTATTTTCAGCCAATGTATTGTTGGTCTTATTCTTTTTAGCCATAAAAACACCCACTTTAGTTTATTGTAGTATTTTATTATACTATAAAAGAATATATAGGTCAATTTTTATTTCTATAATATTCCTATTTTACACTTGATTCACAGTAGGAGAAAAGGACGAAGCTTTTCCCCATTTGATATTTGTTCTTTGAACTTTATACTTTGCTTTTTGTTTTTCATTACTCTACTCTTCATCTTCACTTATTTCAGGTTTATATGCCTCTAAGGTATCTTTCAATGCTCTTGGAGGATGAATTTCTTCTATATAATCTTCAGAATCCAGATTTTCATTATCTATTGAATTTTCTTCTGATAATTTATTTTCTTTAAGCTCATTATCATTTTCAGCTATCTCAAAATATATTTCATGGGAAGCCAAATTAACTTTTTGTACTTTTATTCTGACTTCATCTCCAAGCCTATATATTTTTTTGGTTCTTTCCCCAATAAGGCTTAGATGCTTTTCATCATATATATAGTAATCATCATTTAGATAGCTTATATGCACCAAACCTTCAATAGTGTTGGGCAATTCTACAAACATTCCAAAATTTGTTACAGAAGATATTATTCCATCATATTCTTCACCAATTTTTCCTTGCATATATTCTGCCTTTTTAAGATCATCTACTTCTCTTTCAGCTTCCTGTGCTACCCTCTCCATATCTGAAGATTGTACAGATGCATAATCAACAATTCCAATTAATTTTTTTGATCGCTCTTTATCTATTTTCCCGTGCAAAAATTCCTTTATTATTCTATGAATCATAAGATCAGGATACCTTCTTATAGGTGAAGTAAAATGGCAATAATACTTGGCTGCAAGCCCAAAATGTCCTACGCATTCTGGTGAATATCTTGCCTGCTTTAAAGATCTTAAAAGTAAAGTACTAACTACAGTTTCTTCTTTTTTGCCCTTTACTGCTTCAATTATTTTTTGAAGCTCCTTTGGATGTACTTTATTAGTTCCCCACCTTACCACATATCCGAGATTATGAGCAAATTCATTGAAATGCTCTAATTTTTCTGTGTCTGGATCTTCATGAATTCTATAGACAAAAGGAAGATTAGTCCAAAACATATGTTCCGCTATGGTTTCATTACATACAAGCATAAATTCCTCAATAACTCTATTAGCTATTGCCCTTTCATAAGGTTTTATATCTATTGGCTTTCCCTGTTCATTTAATATTATTTTACTTTCTTGAAAATCAAAATCTATAGACCCTCTATTTATTCTTCTTTTATACAGTATATTGCATAACTCTTCCATAGCCATAAAATCTTCATATAGATACTTATACTTTTCTATAGTTTCTTTGTCCTTATCTCTCATTATCTTTGTTACATCTGTGTAGGTCATTCTTTCATTTGTCTTTATTATACTTTCAAATACATCATGATTAACTACTTTTCCTTCTTCGTTTATCTCCATAAAGCAGCTTAATGCCAATCTGTCAACTTTAGGATTTAAACTGCATATTCCATTTGAAAGCTTTCTTGGCAGCATTGGTATAACTCTATCAATCAGATAAACAGAAGTTCCTCTAAGAAGTGCTTCTTTATCTAAAGGATTTTTTTCTCTGACATAATTTGAAACATCTGCAATATGAACTCCAAGATAATAGTTACCATTTTCCAATTTTTCTATAGATACAGCATCGTCTAAATCCTTAGCATCTTCACCATCTATAGTAACCATTTTTATATCTCTTAAATCTCTTCTATTTTTATATTCTTCTTCTGGTATTGTGTCTGGTATCTTATCTGCAAAGTTCAATACTTTATCAGGAAATTCTTCTGGAAGTTTGTGCTTTTTTATAATTGTTAGTATGTCTACACCTTTATCCTCTTTTTTACCTAATACTTCAATTATTTTTCCTTCAGGATTTCTCCTCTTTTCCGGCCATTCTATTATTTCTGCAATAACTACATCTCCAGTTTTTGCATTGCCTTTAACACTTTTTGGTATAAATACATCTTGATGTATTCTTACATCATCAGGAACTACAAAGCCAAAATTTTTACTATCTTCATATACCCCTATTATGGTTTTGTTGGCCCTTTCTAAAATTCTTATTATTTCCCCTTCACATTTTTTCCCGCCATTTTCTTCCCTAGTTATTTTGGCTACAACTTTATCTCCATTCATAGCACCATTCATAAAAGAACTAGCTATAAAAATGTCAGGTCTTTCCCATTCACATATAACAAATCCAAATCCCTTTGCATTTCCTTGAAGTTTTCCTACCACAAGACCCATTCTTTCTGGTACACCATAATGTTTTGTCCTATTTTTAACTATAAGACCTTCCTGTTCCATATCTTTTAAAAGTTTTTTAAAATTTTTAGATTCTAATCTCTTTATATCAAATATTCTTGAAAGTTCCAATATATTCATGGGTTTATATGCTTGTTCTCGCATAAATGCCACTATAGATTCTCTTAAGTTCATAAATTCAACTCCATTCTTAAACTAATATATTTTAAGTTTTAACCATTAAAGATATAATATTCACATATATAATTATATTTTATATAAAATTGGTTTTATATATAAATAAAAAAAGTATAATTCTAAATCTCAATAGAATTATACCTCACTTAACTTTAATTTTGTATAAATCTTGATAAGTTTTGTGCTATAACTGAAAGTGCAAATATTACAGAAAAAACAATGGTTACTCTAGCTAACATAGATTCACGAGTTTTAGATTTGTTTCTTGAAAAAAATGTATCCGTAGTTCCAGAAACAAAATTAGCAAATCCATCCATTTTGCTAGGCTGCATTAAAATAGAAACTATGATTACCACTGCAGATATCAATTGAATAACTATCAATAAATTGCGCACAAAAAAACCTCCTATAGGTAATTTAAATAAATATAATACTTATTTACACTTAAAATATTATATTTAATACTATGTAATTTTTTAATACATATTTTGTGTTTAATATAATTAATTCTAACATAACTAATGAACTATTACAACATCACATACAATACCACAGAACTTTCGCACCTAAATTCCAGTAAAAATTTTATTTTTACTGGAATTGTATTTTATTACACTTAATTAAAGAGCTGGTAAGCTCCATGACCGGTAGGTCCTAAATTTAATACACTTCCCCCTTACCCCACAAATTACACATATTTATTTTCCAGTTTAAATTAGGCTTATGTGTTTTCAAATAAAGGATTCATCCAATTGTTTATTAACAACATTTCATCCCTTATATCTTCAATGAAATCTATTTGAACTAACCGTTTCTTTCTAAAATTTCTTATACGTCTAAAAAAATATAACTGCATTAAATTAAAAGCAATAATTATAAACATTAATACCGTCTCAACGCCCGTAGGGCTATGAAGAAAGCAATGATCTAAATGCCATTCAGTTTTCAATTGGTGAAATGCA
>Ga0334885_1001270_pt1 | contig 32501 bp, 22 predicted proteins | sample GraSluR1_MG_8_FD_207233 | JGI IMG/M metagenome (GOLD analysis project Ga0334885, IMG submission 207233) | Sludge microbial communities from methane-producing bioreactor in Wageningen University, Netherlands - Granular Sludge_31_05-R1 | ecosystem: Engineered > Bioreactor > Anaerobic >...
ATTTCGTCTTCTCACGGGCGAGCCGGTCCTGGACTATCCGATCCACATCAGCCTGAGTAAATTTCTTTTCACCATCATCGCCGGACATATTCACGATCTCCGAGTTTACGGCCTCGTTTGCCTAATTGTATATTCTTATCGGGATAGTATTTAAAGCTTTGTCCTTTTTGTAGAATAGCTTATGAAATAGCTGTAGCGGTTTGGAAGGTTGCGTAATTTTGTTTCAGCCTCAAGTATTCATTTTCCTTCATGAAACTCAGTGCATCAGAATCGACCTTGCGGCCTAGACGACCACCCACCCCCTTGAAAACGGGCGAGGGAAGGCACTGACACGACGGATGATAAGGGGGCCTATCCTCTCCCCTGGTGTGCGTAAACGAGGCCATGAACTGACACCACGGACAGGGGCGAGGCCCTAAAATGATATTGAACCCATCTATCGCTTCTATCTGATCTGCGATGTTGAAATAAGCTGAATTGGAGGCGAGGGCGTGCTCTGTTCGGTAAATCTGGTATCGTTTCCAGCGCTGTAAATAGCTGAACTCTTCTCTGAACTTCTTATCAAAAGCTTCCCATGTTCCGGTCTCTCGATATGACTCGATCAGGATTCGACGTACTTCATTTCGGCCAGAAGCCCCCACAGACTTGATGAAGGCCCCGCCGCGCTTCGAGAGGTACTCGTCAACCAGGGGATCGAGTTCTCGTTTTGATGGGAAGGATGCGTAGAGGTCCAGTCCTTCGAGCTTGTGGATGGTGGCCTCTGCCTGGTTTTTGTAGGGGAGGCCGAGATAATATTTCGAGCTGGGATCAGCCATATCCGACCACAGCCGCCGCTCGAATTTCTCAACCAGGGGGTCCTTTTCCCGGACGAGACGAGACACGACCTCCACCGGGATTCCTTCGTTATAGGCGGCCATGTAGTAAGCCAGGTCTCGGAGCGGCATAGAGGCCACGTCCTCCACATCCAGGGAGATGGACATGAGGAGCGCCCGCCCCTTCGCTGTGGGGTTCGTGACTATGCCGAGCTTTAACCGCTTCTGGAAGTCGGTTAGGGTCCTGATCTCTTCGATAGTGAGCTGTCTCATACCATTATCTCACGCTTGAAGAGGTCCTCTTCCTCCTCGATACTGGCGACTTCGGCGTCGATGTCCTTCTCTGATGCGCCTTCCATCAGCCTGGATATGCTGGACCGGCGAGACGTGACTCCGGCGTCGCGCTTTGTTTTTTCGACGTTGGCCGCTTCCACAGGATCAACGGGAAGGGCTGATCTCCACTCCAGGGAGACGGTGGTGAGCTTCTGAGCCCCGCTCATCCTGGATGCAACCTCGAGTTCTGCTGTGGTCTTGAGGACCTCGATGAGCTTCGGCCTGATCCTGAGCCTCAGCCGGTTAACCTTCGCCAGGGTGGGGAGCATCAACCTCTTGAGGGCGCTTCCCGACTCGGCGAGCCCGTTCTTTGTCTCACCAAAGGCAGCCGGGGAGAGTTCTGCCATGACGTAGAGCTGAGAGAGAAGGGTCTCGATCTGTCGGAACGTGGCCTCCATCTCAGCATCCCAGGTTAGGATCTTTGGCGGGGACTCGCCCTCGTTAAGGGCGATGTACTTCTCATCGGAAGCCCACACGACCTCGCCGGTGAGAGGGTCTCGGACCCTAAGCCCCGACGGCCCGCACATCCAGGGATCGGCGAAGACGTCCAGAGTCCCCGAGACCTTAATCAGCCTCCTCTCGATCTCCTCCACAAGGTCGGAGATGTCTTTGAAGTCGTCCAGCCCGAAGACGCCGTTCCCGGCCTTCAGGTTGGAGAAGGGGAAGACCAGGAAACCAGCAACGCCGGTCTCCTCCTCTTCTTTCAGGCTGGAGTACCTCTCGATGGTGGCCAGGGGGACGGGCTCTTTGATCTCCTTACCATCAGAGGTGAGCTTCAAGAGCCTGTGCTCGATCTTTCCGGGCTTGTGGATCTCCACCTTGACGTACTTGTCATCGCCGAAGGGGACCTCCCAGGCCAGAACGTGAGCCGAGAACGCCCCGGAGTCGTCGGGGTCCACCACCGGGAACCAGTGGCGGGGATCGATCCGACTGATGACCCCGCGCTTCCCATCCCATCGAGGCTTGAGGACCCCATCACCGAAGGCGATCAGGTCGCTGAAGAGGTCGTAAGCCAGGGTCTCGAAGCCGTTATCGTCGGCGATCCTGTCCACCGTGGCCTGATCCTCGGCGGTGATCTTCGGTGGGTTCCCCACAGCTAGATCGGAGAAGAGGGTGCAGATCCTCTTGAACCAGTTGACCCTCATCTTGATGATCCGGGGGGCGTCGTCCTCATTCAATCCGGCGAAGACCAAATCGTGGTCTCCTTCCATCAGCAGCCGGTTCTTTGCGTATCGAGCCAGCCGGTCTTTGTCTGGCGGCCACTTCTGGCCGGGTTTGAGAAAATCTAACGTGGTGAATACGGTCATCTTGAAGGCCTCCTAAAATCGGTAACTCGGCGGCTCTTGCTGATCCTGTTGACCAGGTAGCGAAGGCAGTCGGCGAGGTCGTCGTCTTCTTTGATGGGCGCGTCCTCGCCCCGCTCGGTGGCTTTGGGGTCCCATCGGTAGCCTTCCAGCTCCTCGGCCAGCATGGGGCAGCCGACGAGGTAGAGCCAGCCCTGGTCGAAGGCGTTGATCACCTTCTGGATCCCGTTGAGGACGTCGTTGTCTGCCTGCTGGACGCCCTCGATCCCATCCCCCACAAACTGGAGCCGGTGAGCTTTGGCCGCCGGGTCAACGTCGATCGAGGTCGGGTACATCCCAGCCAGGAATTTCTTCAGATCCTTCGAGACCTCAGCCGGGGACTTGTCGGCCTTGCGGTACTCTCCAGCGATGTACCATTTATCGGCTAGCCGGTACGCTTTCAGCATCGCTGTGGGGTGGGTGGCGCCAGGGTCCACAGCGACTCTCATCTCCTCGATCCGACCATCGGGAAGGCGGGGGATGCAGTGAAGATCTCGGTTGAAGTTGCGGTAAACGGCGCCCTCAGCAGCCACCCACAAGCCGTCGATGTACCTCTGATAGAAGAGGGAGCCTCTCGGCCCGAACTGGCGCTTCAGCTCAGCGACGTATACGGGATCCAGCCAGGGGTTATCTGTCAACTCGAAATGCCATGTCTTGAGGTCCAGCTCGCCCTCTCGGTCTATCCATCGTTTCTTTAAAAAGTGTCCGGGGTTGCCGGGATTCGTGGTTAAGAAGAGCTGGGAGCCGGGCTCCGAGAGACGAGAGATCAGCATGTTAAAGAAGCTCTCAGGGGTTAGGGAGCCCTCATCGACGAGAGCCCCTCCGAGGGTGAGGCCTGCGATCTTCGCATAGGCCGCCTCGTCATTGGCACCCTCACAGAGGATAGGCCGCCCGTAGATGGTGGCGACCTTCAGGGACCGCCGGTATTCGAAGTTGTCAGGCCCGACGAGCTTCGAGATGGGGAGGAGGACGTTTCGCTCCAGGCTCGTCAACGTCTTCCCGGTCATCAGCAGGTTAACGTCTCTCGGAGCCTCCAGGACAGCCCGCAACCATCGGACGTTGGCCCCGACGGTCTTCGCTGATCTGACCGCCCCGTGGGCGAGGTTGACCCGGGCGTCGGAGTGAAGGCAGAAGTCCCGCTGTTTCCCCACAGGGACTTGGAAGGTCACGCCTCCACCTCCTCACCCATCTTCTCAAACAAAATGCGGATCTCCCCGCCCCTCGCCGATGGGTCGGTGGACTCTTCCAGCCGCCGCTTATCGATGCCAATCGCAAAGCCGGTCATCAGATACTGAAAATCGCGGGGGTTATCGCAGCTTTTCAGAAGCTCCCGGCCTTTGTTCAGGGCCTCGCCTATCAGCTTGATCCTGTCCTCGGAGGCGTAACAGGACTTGATAAGAGCGGCCCTTTTTGTGGTGGAACGTTCCCCTAGATCCAGGCCGTTTCTGGAAGCGATCCGGGATATCGTTCCCGTCCCTCTCTGAAACTCTTCGGCCACGTCCCGGACGGATCGGCCCGCCTTCAGGGCCTCCAGGATCGCCTTCTCTTCGTCCTCGGCGACAGGACCGCCTTTAGCCATCAGTGTACTATAAGGATAATCAATATATAAATAGCTTTGGTTAATTGTCCTAATCAGGACAATTAAACCCTCTCGAATATCCCTGTTGCTCCAGCATCCCGATAGCCATTACTGCCTTATCCTGTGGCCAGTTCTGATCTTTCATCAGGGCTTTCACGGTGGGGAGTTGACCTCCTCCCAGGTCCAGATAGTAGGGGATGCTCAGGTTGAATATCCTCGGCGGCTCGGTCTTTTCGGTAGCTGTTGCCGCTTTTGGCTTTGGGGGCTGCGGGGGTGGGCATACTGTCAATCTGTCGGAACTGTCACCACTGTCACAGGGGTATTCACTGTCACCTAGTTTGCGGCCTTCCTCTGTAACACCTTCCCCACAAGAAGATAATTTATCTTCAGATTTAGTGTTACGATTATCCTCTCGATCCTCAGTGTTACGAGTGACAGTATTGACAGATATGACTTTATTGACTGTATATACAGTATCGACACTAAGGACGACCTTGATCGTAGCTTCGCCCCTGGGGTTCTGGATCTCACAGTACTCGATGGTTCCGTCCCCGACCATGGTATCGAGATACTCCTGGAGCTCCCTCGCCTTGATCTTCACATGCCTGGATATTTTCCGCTTGGTAGAAACGCCACCATGCCTCTTCAAAAACGCTATGATCCGGTCGATCACGTTCTTCTCCAGGTCCCGGCCTACCATGTCATAGACGGCCATGGCCATGGGCTGATAATATTCGTCCACAAGCCTGCACGCCTCGACGACATATCCCACCCCTATGGGCCGAGGCCATCCCGGATCAAAATCCGAAGATCCGAGCTCGAAGAGCATCGCCAGTTTCGCCACCAACGGAACCAGTCGGCTGTGTATCTGCATCTCGTTGGCGTCGTCCCGCTTCTCGATCTCCCTCGCTCTCTGTAGTTGCCATTCGCTCCAGTACTGGGCCGCCTCTGGGCTGAATTTGAGTTGGCGCCCCGGCATCTCGGCGACCTTGTTCACCATAGCCGTCAGTTGGCCCCTGACGACGAGCTCCAGCTCGGAGTTCATCGCCTCACCCTCTTCGAGGGGGAGCCATCGCTCTTTAGGCCTCCTCGGAAAGTGATAGATGAACCTCGCCATGAAGCCGCTTAGGGTGTCGTTGATCTCGGTGTTGGCCGCTAATGATGAGTCCGTCGTCGCCCACAGGACGTTGAGATAGGGGTCGTCCACTACAAAGTCGGTTTTACTCTTCGACCGCCGGTTTGTCCGAAGCTTTCGATGAATGGGTCTGCAATCGTACAACTGCATCAGCGAATCTTTGAAGCCCCTCATGTAGTCCCGTTTCATGGCCTTTAGAACCCCGGCAGCTTCATCTCTGACCCATGGGGCATGAGGGCTTGCGTCGAGGTGCTCGATGAAGGCCTCCGGCGAGAACTCCGTCGGGACCGCGTTCACAGCCGTCCCCGGCCTGTGGTCGTTGAGGAGAGACTCGGAGACGTCGATGATTGTAGTCTTTCGGCTGAGTCCGGATTTACCCGCCACGAAGATGTAGAGATTAGGATAGATCGTCCCCTGCCTCAGCTTGACCCATATCTTCTTATCGGCGATCACGGCCAGTTGATAGAGCCCCCCGGCGAGCCAGTAGTCGGGATAAGCATCGGAGACGTCCCGCCCGTATGCGATATAACGGGTTAAGTAGTGGTTCCCAGGTAGATTAAGCTTGAATTTGGGGCCGTTGTCCATCTTCATGGTGGCGAGCTCCTCCTCGGAGACCTGTCTCGCCCCCTCGGCCCCTCTGTTCCCCTTCGGCGCCGCTGCTGATTGAATAGCTCTTCTGATCGTGGTGTCCCTGTAGTCGTCGGCGCCCCTCTCTCTCCATTTCTCCTGGGGGGACGAATCCATCAAAGATCTGATCTCAGACTCGGAGAACCCCTCTTCCCATAGCCGGGCGCAGAGGTGGAACTCGTGATCAGATCTATCACCGACACTCGCGGGAGAATAGTATCTATCCTTAAATTTCGGGTCATCATCGCAGAGGGCTGCGAATCTCTCGGCCAGATCACCACCCACCTCGCCCCCATTGCTTTGGAGGATGGGGATCTTCGGGTTCTCGGCCCATATCCGGTGGTGTACTCGATTGAGTGCCTCGTCGAAGTCCTCTATATCAGAGGTTGCGCTATCCAGCCTGTGGCCGGTGAAGGTGAGATACCTGCCCCCATCGTAGACCTCCACATTGCCCTTTTTGCGCCCCTCTCGGCGAAGCTTTCCATATCCCAGTATTCGGAGCCCCTCACCGCTCGGTGAGATCTCAACGTAGCTTCCCAGCTCCTCGACGATCTTCAGCGCCCACGGCTCGATCTCCCCTCCCTTGACGCAATGGTCGAGGTCGACGCCGGCGAGAGCCTCCATAGCATTGAGAGAGAGCCCGATCCCGTCGAATCCGCCCCGCTGGTAGGCCTGGACTGCCTGGGAAAAGGTCATCCATTCTGTGGGGTCGTGGGCGTCGATCTTTTTCCCGTCCTCGTTAAATGGGGGTTTGGTCCATTTTCCATTGACGGGGGTATATTTCCACAGAATCCAGCCTTCGACCTCCTTCAGGGCAGCGGGTGCGTTCCGATGCCAGACTTCAAGGGCCGTAGGCTTCGGGGGGAGGGTCATCTTCTCCCCTCTCGCAGGATATCTCTTATTTTTTCGCCACGTGCGAGGCGAAAGTAATCGTCAATGGGTGGCGGTTCCACCTTCATTTTGACCGCCCCCACTGCTTGCTCTCTCTGTTGAGGTCTCTTTCAATCCTTCCGGAGATCTCTTTATCCGGATCTTCCCTATAATCGGGAAGTTTATATCCCTTTGAATAGAATCTATTCATAACTGACACAGCCCCAAATGTGTTAGTTTCGCCCGGGCGACTTCGGGGTCCATCCGAAGTCACCCGTCCTTATTATCTGGCGCGAAGTATTTAAGGATTTTGATGTTATCCAACGAAATTATATAAAAACCAATTGGATGACCACCACTTTCATCAATCTACATCATGGCCTTTGCCTCGGCTCTTCGTCTTTTCATCTCCTCCAAGTCAGTCTCAAGCCCCGCGCGCCAATCATCGAGTCCGTCCTCTTTTAGTAGCCGTCTTATGAATGATATTACATAATTGGCGTGCTTATACTCATCAGCTGGAGATATACCGCTTTCACTCATCAGTTGTGCCAACCGCGCCATTGCAACATGCCACCTCTCACCAAATAGAGGGACGAGGTTTTTGTAGTGGCATACAGGACATGTGCAGTAGTACATCGACTGCCCGCCATACATCCATTCGTGGCCGCAGTTTTTGCATTCGACCAATATTGGGGCGAATTTCGCTCCAGGCATGTGAGTAAGTGGGTGAGTAAGTTATTTAAAAGTTACCCTCCTTCGCCCGCCATGGGTCGTTTTTCTTATGTAACTTGCCCACCTATACCGACCAATTGGTTACATAAGAAATATGAAGTAAGGATAAAAATATACTTGATGTTTGAGGCGTCTGTTGATGTAATGTTAGCCATAAACTTGTTATAACCGATCGATAAGTCCACTTGAAAATTTCGTCCACAAAAACGCTATCAGTCGCCGCATCTCCGAGGGCAGATACTCGGATAAGCCCAAACTTGATCGATTTACCCATACCTTTGCGCGACAGAAGGGGGCAGATTCCATAGTCTGTGGAACGCAGGGGCAGGAGTTGTAAACAAGCCCACTTTGGACGATTAGAAAAAAGAGAGAAGAGTTGGAGAAGCTTCACTTCCGAAGCTCCTTGATGATAGTTCTGTTATATTTCACGCCCAAATCTGGAAGATATCACAGAACTGCCAGCGCCTCCGCCTTCAGCTGGCGGGCCTTCTCTGTGGCCGCCTTTTGGGTCATCTTCCGAGGAGAGCCGATGTACTTATTGACGACCTTATCCCCCATCTTCCAGGACGCGAAATAGTACTCATACGTCTTCGGCCCCTTCGCGGTGATCTTCTCCACCGGGCCGAGGTAGACCGTCAACGCCTCCAACCGCGCCGCGCTCCACAGGTCCTCGGCCTCGCCCTCCAGCCTGGCCGCCTCCGCCTCCCTCTCCCTCGCCGCCGGTTCCATTCCCCGGAACTGCCGGAGCTTCGCTGCCTCGTCTCGCAGCTTCCGGGCCTCCTCTCGCAAGGCCTTGATCTCCTCCCCGCTTGTGGTTTCGTAAATGATCTTCGGCGTAGCCATGTATAATAGTTATGTGACCATACCATATATATTTGGTGGCTAGGGTCACATAACTAATCTGGCTTGTGGGATTTGGAACTCGGCAAAAAGATTATTTAGATAGAATCACAAAGCAGTAGCCGCATGTAACCACAATAGAATGAGGTGATAGTAGAATGGAATTAGTAGACCAACCCCTAGCGGATGCCAGAGGCCGGTCCTCGACCAAGGATAACATGGCCCTTCTGGCGGATAAGCTTTTCGATGACGTCCCGAGAATTAAGCATCTTTTAGCCGAGGTCCTCCAGCAGCAGGAGGATGAGATTCACCGGCTCCAGTGCATCTCCCAGCAACGACAGAGAGACATCCAGCGCCAGGAAGAAGAGATCCACAAGCTCAGGGTGGAGCTGGACACCTTCCGGGAAGAGGCCGCCCTCGAAAGAGCATACGATCGCCAGAGGATCAGCAAGCTCGAAGCCCCGGCCCCCGCTCTCAGTCAAAAGACCGCATCCGACCACCTGGACCGCCTTTTCTCAGAGATGAAACGGCTTAGGATGCGTCAGACCACAACGAAAGACGCCGCTCGCCTTCTTGGAGTGACAAAACGGCATATCAATCGATTAGAACCGCTATTGGACGACGATCATCGTTTCCAGGTCATCAAAGATCCTCGCCATAAACAACGTCATCTCATCAGATTAGTTTAGGAACTTAAACCGAGACATGTCTCGGTCCCAGTTCTCTGAAGGAATCACTAGCAGCTAAAAATCAGATCATCAGATGTGACGATCATCTGATAAAATGTAACATTATCTAGTCGGAGATATAGATATATATACGAAAAATATATATAAACAAAAGAGAAAATCGCTATCTTGTCTTGGTTTTGCCAAGCCGAGACCGAGACATGTCTCGGTTTATTTCCAGTTTTCTTCCTGAATTAATCGGTATTCGTTATTAAGTGCATGGGGCATAGCAAGCAAATGGGCTTGACAAGTTACAACATCACATAGGGATGTGATGTTTATTGTGTTTGCCTGCGTGTGCCCCTCTAATGTATAATACGTTCTTGTTATATCAAACCCTGCGGTCAAGTTGAGGGGTCAACGTTTAGTACATCTAATGGGGAGTATAATGAGGTGCGTATAAGTGGCAAGCATAGGGGTTAAAAAAAGTAACCTTGGCAGAAGATCTAACGGAGGGAAAAACCAAATATGTATGTCAGATTTACCTATACACGGGTGGTATCAATTCGTATTGGGATATCCACCTCATCTAGTCACACAGTATTTAAATAAATTCAATATCTCACATAACGCTATCGTTTTGGATCCTTTTTGTGGAACCGGAACAACAAATGTAGAATGCTTAAAAAGTAATATACCAAATTATGGAATTGAGGCAAATCCGGTTGCATATTTTGCCGCAAAAGTTAAGACGAATATGATGCTGGACGTAGAGGATCTTCACAATTATTTAGGTTATATTTATAATTCTTCACTGTTGTCTTATAAAAAACTTTATATTGCTGATAATCGTTCGATAATCGAGCCAAAAACGAATTTAAACTTATTTGTTGTCGATTCTATACCTACACTCAAAAGCGAAAAACAAAAGATACTACCAAAGGGGTTTATAAGTGATGTGCCGTTAAATAAAGTTTTAATACTAAAAAAAGTTATTGATTCGATTGAGGATGACGAAATACGATCATTTTTTAAACTTTCATTAGCAAATTTAATTATAAATCGAGCAGGAAATATAGCTTTTGGCCCGGAGATTTATCGGACTAAACCGAAAGAAGACATTAATGCATTGGATTATTACGTAGCTAATACTCAACAAATGATCGAAGATGTATCGAGATTCAGTGGCATTGATAACTCAAAAATTATCAAAGGGGACGCACGTAAAATCGATAAATGTCTGCCAGAGGAACTGATGGGACAGATTAATTGCGTTATAACTTCCCCACCATACCCAAATGAAAAGGATTATACGAGAAGTACCAGATTAGAGAGTATTTTACTTGATTTTATCAATAATAAGCGCGATTTAAGGAACGTTAAAGAGGATCTTCTACGGAGCAACTCTAGAAATATTTTTGCGAAAGACGTTGATGGTAACTGTATTGCAGAATATAGTAAAATCACAGAAATAGCAGATGAAATCGAGAAGAAAAGAATATATCTGAATAAAACTTCAGGATTCGAAAAGATGTATCACAAAATCGTCCGTCATTATTTTGGAGGAATGTATCTCCATTTAAAGAGCCTAAAACCATATTTATCAGAGGATGCTAAGTTAGCTTATGTCCTTGGTGACCAAATGTCTTTTTTCAGAGTTTATATACCAACCGCCGAATTAATTGCGGACATTGCTGGATCACTAGGGTATAATGTCATGGGTATCGAACTTTGGCGCACGAGAATAGCTACAGCAACAAAAATGAACATAGATGAAAATGTGTTGATACTTAAAAATGATTGAGGTTGACCTAAATGACTACTTTAAACAACGAAACAAAATATGATAAAATTCTTATAGAATTGTTTCAGGCTAAATTAGCAGATTGTGGGGGCGAAGATATTATTAATTTTGATAAAGATGACGTCGCTAAAGTGGCGAACGATCTCAACATAACTATTAGAAATATTCCGGATATAATTTATACCTACCGATCGAGACGACCGCTGCCAAAGACCATACTTGATAAAGGCAATTGGATTATTGCACCTAAAGGGAAGGGAAAATTTGCGTTTTGCAAGATAAGCCGCTCCCCGCATCTAACAATACAAGAGGGACTAACATCTATCGATATTCTAAATTCTTTACCTGAGATTGTAGAGAAATATTCTACAAACGATGAGCAAGCTCTTTTATCATGTATACGATATAATAGACTTATTGATGTTTTTACCGGAATAACTTGCTTTCATCTCCAGTCGCATATTAGGACCACAATTAGGGAAGAAGGTCAAGTAGAGGTAGATGATCTCTATGTGGGTGTGGATACCGATGGAAACGAGTATATTATACCAATTGAAGCTAAGGGTCCGGACGCACGTGATATGATTGGATGGGTTCAAATATCAAATTTGGTTAAATATGCAAGGCAATATTTCCCGGGAATTACCTGTTGTCCAATCGCTGTAAAGCCAATCGATGCAAATAAAATATATTTAATCGAATTCGAGGATAATCCCAATTTCGAAGAAATCTCTATAAAAAACATTAAACTTTATAACTTAGTCCGGAAATCTTCACAAAAAAGTGGATTACAGAGCAAGCTGATATGCTAAAATCCAGCCGTTCTATCTCCGTCGCTCCTCGACTTATTTCTCCAGCTCGCCGCTTTCCAGGCAGTCTTTGATGTACTGCTGGACTGTTCGATTCTTGTATCCTACCTGCTGAGCTATTGCCTGTCGGTTCCGCTCCCCACTCCTCCACAGCTCTTTGATTTTCTCTTGTGTTGCTGAGTCCTCGGATAACCTCTGAATTGTGGGTTTAACCTCTGGTTTAACATCTTGTTTAACCGGTTTAACGTCCTGTTTAATTTTTGGTTTAACTTCTGGGATCAGTTTAACCTCGCGTTTAACTTCTGGTTTAACTCCTAGTCTGCTATCAATCAGATTTATAAGCTCTTTTTTATCTAATACTATTAGGCCTGTACCTTCAGGGATCGCGACGTTAAAATATTGGTTTAACGCATCTCTCACGATGTCGCTTTTGGACTTATCGGAGCGTTTAACCTCTTCGTCGATCAGGGTCTCCAGCTCCTCTGAGATCTTGACCCCTAAGAATGGCATGTTTAACTAATTGTTAAACGATCGGTTAAATATCTATGCCAGGTTAAACGAATTGTTTAACAAAAGGTATAACCGCCCACATTAGCAGGGCGGGTTAGTATACCACAGTTCTGTATTGCTCAACACCATCAAGGTTTCTGTGGATTCGCACATCCAAAACCGTGACCTCGGTCCCGTTGTACTTGATCACGTCGTCGATTTCGATTGCTTCTTTTGTGAAGACTTTGCCGTCAGAGTAATCCCAGCCGCCACCAGATGGCTTGATAACGGGGTTCTCTTCCCATCGACACGCGAACTCTTCCCAGCCGAAGGTCTCGACGTACTCCTCGGATTGATCCCAGATTTTGATCACTATGTTCGGCGGGGTGCCTTCGTCGGCGAGTCCCGAGCTTGTGATGGTGGTTATCTTCCCCCAGTCGTCTCTCGTTGTGTAATATTCGCCGTTCCCGTTGATGGTGATGTAATCGGCTTGAGGATCACCATAACGGTCCTCGCCTATTACAACGATCTGGCCCGTTGCCGGATCTCCACCTGACACCGTGAACCAAATTATCGTGAAATAATAGACGCCTTCGTAATCAGTGGCCGTAATATCAGATAACATCGACTCGGCGGTCGCTGGCCCGTTGTAAAACTCGGTCGTGACTCCTCCCTTCTTCTCGGCAACCTGGTTGAGATAGTCCTCGATCATCGAGCCCGCGCCCCTTTCGCCAGATAGGGTTCCAGCAGCCTGTAAGCCGTCCAGGACCACAGGGGAGCCCCCAGGACTCCACCACCTTGAAGCGATCTGTCGAAGGTCTCGGATACCTCGGAGAGCTTGAATGATTTGACCCCACCACGCTGGAGTTTTCGGCGGCCCGCGTTCTCTGTGCTTAGTCTCGCCAGGATCTCCTCACAGACTGCATCTTTGATCGCCTGTGGAACCATCACGTTTCCATCAGCATCAAGGTCAGAGATCACCCATCCCCGGCGCGTCTTGATCGATCGCGGCCACTGGAGGGGCTGGGTGGAGATGTCGGTCTCATATTTCTTACCCACAAAGGGGAGCGAGTCGACGATCTTAGAAGAGTACTTCAGAGCATCTTCCTTATCTGCTGAGGATGCGCCGGTCCAGGCCGAGGAGTCGGGTCTATCGGCTACGTAACTATCAACTTCTGAGGATGTTACATATTCAGCCGTGAAAAATACCTCCTAAAGGAGCTGTGGGGGCCGCCGGTGCGAAGAGCGGCCCCTCGTTGTTATGGCTTAACCATCGTGATATTTTCAAGGCAGTGCGTAGGCCTCGATCGTTCCGGCGATGTTGGTTCCCGTGGTGTCGGTGATGTCGATGTGAATCGTTCCGTCTGCCTGGAGGTATCGAGCCGTCTCGATCGGGCCGATACAGAACTCATCGTTGGCGACTACGTCGTCTCCTCTCACAAAGTCGCCGAGACTCCGCCGAAAGGCAGGGCGAGCGGTTCCAGCCTTCAGAGTCACAGCACCGCCGGTTCCCGTCCCCGCCGAGATGTGGACGAGGATCAGAAGCCTCTTGAAGTTGGCTCCAGCGGCGATGACGTGGCCGTTGCCCTTATCGATCGCGTCGGGCGTCTCTCTGTCGGCCCATGCCCCGGCCAACTCATTTACTGTGATTTCAGATCTTACCATCTTGGATCACCTCAGCTTGGAGCACAGGTCAGAACGCACAGGCAGTCAGGATCAACGACCTTTGCGCCGTAGCAGTGCAGACCCCTCAGTGCATCCGCAAAGAATTTCTCAGGTCGGTACGCTTCGGTCTCATTCACAGAGTCGGCGAAAGTCGTCGCCCTCGCCACTCCAGCAACGACCTTGTAGTGGTCGCCCGCCGTGTTCGGTACGTTGTTGGACTGAAGGATACTGAAGCCGAAAAGCTTCGCGATCTCGCCGTTCAACATGGCCTTCTCCACACCGGACCACGTGGGGTTAACGATTGCGTCTTCCTGGAGAAGCCACTTGATAACCCAAGGCGGAAACACCACAAACCGGCCTTCAGAGGGTACGTTGTCTTCATCGAGAAGCTGTTTGACTGACAGAAGCTCCTCGGTTACAAGGTCGGTGGTTCCGTCAAAGATCTTGTCAGATCCATCCGCCCCCACAGCGTTCCCGGCACCCGCTACCATCTGGGCGACTATGTACTGATCGGCCACGTCTGCAAGCTGGTAGGCCGCGTCTCTTGTGGCGCTCTCCATCAGCTTAACGTTCATCTGCGCCTTGTCTATGTCGTCGATTCTGAAGTTGAAGTACTTCGCCTGAGTTATTTCCAGCGTGGTTGAAGCGTCGTCGAGGTCTTCAGGGTCGCCTATCCCCGTGGTCTTGTCGTAGTTATCGATCGTTATCGGACCGTGGGCGGTGATCCTCACCGTGTCGCCTTTGCCCCGGATGGTACCTTCGTAGTCTCTGTTTGCTACTCCGGCCTGACCGTAGACCATAGACTTCTGGAGACTCTGGAGGATTTGGGCGGCCCAAACCTCCCCTATGAAATTCGTTAATGCCATGCGATTTTACCTCAATGAGCCTTCTTTCATCTGGCTCTTGATCTGGTCCATGTTTGCGATGATCTCGTCTGGCTTCATGGCCTTCACAGCTTCGCGAGTGAGAGGTTTCTTTACCTCGCCCGCTGGATTGCCACCGCCGCCCACAGGCTCTTTGGGTCCGATCTCTTTCAGCAGCTTCTCGCCGTCTGCCTTCAGCTCCGCCTCGGTCGTCCCCGCCAGTCTGCTGGCCAGGGCCGGAGGGAGTTTCAGGTCGGTGGCGATCTTCGTCTTCAGAGAGTCCAGGGAGGTCTTTTCGTACTCGGCCACCTTGTCTTTCAAGGCGTCCCGTTCGGCCTCCAGCTCTTCGTATTTCGTCTTCTCACGGGCGAGCCGGTCCTGGACTATCCGATCCACATCAGCCTGAGTAAATTTCTTTTCACCATCATCGCCGGACATATTCACGATCTCCGAGTTTACGGCCTCGTTTGCCTAATTGTATATTCTTATCGGGATAGTATTTAAAGCTTTGTCCTTTTTGTAGAATAGCTTATGAAATAGCTGTAGCGGTTTGGAAGGTTGCGTAATTTTGTTTCAGCCTCAAGTATTCATTTTCCTTCATGAAACTCAGTGCATCAGAATCGACCTTGCGGCCTAGACGACCACCCACCCCCTTGAAAACGGGCGAGGGAAGGCACTGACACGACGGATGATAAGGGGGCCTATCCTCTCCCCTGGTGTGCGTAAACGAGGCCATGAACTGACACCACGGACAGGGGCGAGGCCCTAAAATGATATTGAACCCATCTATCGCTTCTATCTGATCTGCGATGTTGAAATAAGCTGAATTGGAGGCGAGGGCGTGCTCTGTTCGGTAAATCTGGTATCGTTTCCAGCGCTGTAAATAGCTGAACTCTTCTCTGAACTTCTTATCAAAAGCTTCCCATGTTCCGGTCTCTCGATATGACTCGATCAGGATTCGACGTACTTCATTTCGGCCAGAAGCCCCCACAGACTTGATGAAGGCCCCGCCGCGCTTCGAGAGGTACTCGTCAACCAGGGGATCGAGTTCTCGTTTTGATGGGAAGGATGCGTAGAGGTCCAGTCCTTCGAGCTTGTGGATGGTGGCCTCTGCCTGGTTTTTGTAGGGGAGGCCGAGATAATATTTCGAGCTGGGATCAGCCATATCCGACCACAGCCGCCGCTCGAATTTCTCAACCAGGGGGTCCTTTTCCCGGACGAGACGAGACACGACCTCCACCGGGATTCCTTCGTTATAGGCGGCCATGTAGTAAGCCAGGTCTCGGAGCGGCATAGAGGCCACGTCCTCCACATCCAGGGAGATGGACATGAGGAGCGCCCGCCCCTTCGCTGTGGGGTTCGTGACTATGCCGAGCTTTAACCGCTTCTGGAAGTCGGTTAGGGTCCTGATCTCTTCGATAGTGAGCTGTCTCATACCATTATCTCACGCTTGAAGAGGTCCTCTTCCTCCTCGATACTGGCGACTTCGGCGTCGATGTCCTTCTCTGATGCGCCTTCCATCAGCCTGGATATGCTGGACCGGCGAGACGTGACTCCGGCGTCGCGCTTTGTTTTTTCGACGTTGGCCGCTTCCACAGGATCAACGGGAAGGGCTGATCTCCACTCCAGGGAGACGGTGGTGAGCTTCTGAGCCCCGCTCATCCTGGATGCAACCTCGAGTTCTGCTGTGGTCTTGAGGACCTCGATGAGCTTCGGCCTGATCCTGAGCCTCAGCCGGTTAACCTTCGCCAGGGTGGGGAGCATCAACCTCTTGAGGGCGCTTCCCGACTCGGCGAGCCCGTTCTTTGTCTCACCAAAGGCAGCCGGGGAGAGTTCTGCCATGACGTAGAGCTGAGAGAGAAGGGTCTCGATCTGTCGGAACGTGGCCTCCATCTCAGCATCCCAGGTTAGGATCTTTGGCGGGGACTCGCCCTCGTTAAGGGCGATGTACTTCTCATCGGAAGCCCACACGACCTCGCCGGTGAGAGGGTCTCGGACCCTAAGCCCCGACGGCCCGCACATCCAGGGATCGGCGAAGACGTCCAGAGTCCCCGAGACCTTAATCAGCCTCCTCTCGATCTCCTCCACAAGGTCGGAGATGTCTTTGAAGTCGTCCAGCCCGAAGACGCCGTTCCCGGCCTTCAGGTTGGAGAAGGGGAAGACCAGGAAACCAGCAACGCCGGTCTCCTCCTCTTCTTTCAGGCTGGAGTACCTCTCGATGGTGGCCAGGGGGACGGGCTCTTTGATCTCCTTACCATCAGAGGTGAGCTTCAAGAGCCTGTGCTCGATCTTTCCGGGCTTGTGGATCTCCACCTTGACGTACTTGTCATCGCCGAAGGGGACCTCCCAGGCCAGAACGTGAGCCGAGAACGCCCCGGAGTCGTCGGGGTCCACCACCGGGAACCAGTGGCGGGGATCGATCCGACTGATGACCCCGCGCTTCCCATCCCATCGAGGCTTGAGGACCCCATCACCGAAGGCGATCAGGTCGCTGAAGAGGTCGTAAGCCAGGGTCTCGAAGCCGTTATCGTCGGCGATCCTGTCCACCGTGGCCTGATCCTCGGCGGTGATCTTCGGTGGGTTCCCCACAGCTAGATCGGAGAAGAGGGTGCAGATCCTCTTGAACCAGTTGACCCTCATCTTGATGATCCGGGGGGCGTCGTCCTCATTCAATCCGGCGAAGACCAAATCGTGGTCTCCTTCCATCAGCAGCCGGTTCTTTGCGTATCGAGCCAGCCGGTCTTTGTCTGGCGGCCACTTCTGGCCGGGTTTGAGAAAATCTAACGTGGTGAATACGGTCATCTTGAAGGCCTCCTAAAATCGGTAACTCGGCGGCTCTTGCTGATCCTGTTGACCAGGTAGCGAAGGCAGTCGGCGAGGTCGTCGTCTTCTTTGATGGGCGCGTCCTCGCCCCGCTCGGTGGCTTTGGGGTCCCATCGGTAGCCTTCCAGCTCCTCGGCCAGCATGGGGCAGCCGACGAGGTAGAGCCAGCCCTGGTCGAAGGCGTTGATCACCTTCTGGATCCCGTTGAGGACGTCGTTGTCTGCCTGCTGGACGCCCTCGATCCCATCCCCCACAAACTGGAGCCGGTGAGCTTTGGCCGCCGGGTCAACGTCGATCGAGGTCGGGTACATCCCAGCCAGGAATTTCTTCAGATCCTTCGAGACCTCAGCCGGGGACTTGTCGGCCTTGCGGTACTCTCCAGCGATGTACCATTTATCGGCTAGCCGGTACGCTTTCAGCATCGCTGTGGGGTGGGTGGCGCCAGGGTCCACAGCGACTCTCATCTCCTCGATCCGACCATCGGGAAGGCGGGGGATGCAGTGAAGATCTCGGTTGAAGTTGCGGTAAACGGCGCCCTCAGCAGCCACCCACAAGCCGTCGATGTACCTCTGATAGAAGAGGGAGCCTCTCGGCCCGAACTGGCGCTTCAGCTCAGCGACGTATACGGGATCCAGCCAGGGGTTATCTGTCAACTCGAAATGCCATGTCTTGAGGTCCAGCTCGCCCTCTCGGTCTATCCATCGTTTCTTTAAAAAGTGTCCGGGGTTGCCGGGATTCGTGGTTAAGAAGAGCTGGGAGCCGGGCTCCGAGAGACGAGAGATCAGCATGTTAAAGAAGCTCTCAGGGGTTAGGGAGCCCTCATCGACGAGAGCCCCTCCGAGGGTGAGGCCTGCGATCTTCGCATAGGCCGCCTCGTCATTGGCACCCTCACAGAGGATAGGCCGCCCGTAGATGGTGGCGACCTTCAGGGACCGCCGGTATTCGAAGTTGTCAGGCCCGACGAGCTTCGAGATGGGGAGGAGGACGTTTCGCTCCAGGCTCGTCAACGTCTTCCCGGTCATCAGCAGGTTAACGTCTCTCGGAGCCTCCAGGACAGCCCGCAACCATCGGACGTTGGCCCCGACGGTCTTCGCTGATCTGACCGCCCCGTGGGCGAGGTTGACCCGGGCGTCGGAGTGAAGGCAGAAGTCCCGCTGTTTCCCCACAGGGACTTGGAAGGTCACGCCTCCACCTCCTCACCCATCTTCTCAAACAAAATGCGGATCTCCCCGCCCCTCGCCGATGGGTCGGTGGACTCTTCCAGCCGCCGCTTATCGATGCCAATCGCAAAGCCGGTCATCAGATACTGAAAATCGCGGGGGTTATCGCAGCTTTTCAGAAGCTCCCGGCCTTTGTTCAGGGCCTCGCCTATCAGCTTGATCCTGTCCTCGGAGGCGTAACAGGACTTGATAAGAGCGGCCCTTTTTGTGGTGGAACGTTCCCCTAGATCCAGGCCGTTTCTGGAAGCGATCCGGGATATCGTTCCCGTCCCTCTCTGAAACTCTTCGGCCACGTCCCGGACGGATCGGCCCGCCTTCAGGGCCTCCAGGATCGCCTTCTCTTCGTCCTCGGCGACAGGACCGCCTTTAGCCATCAGTGTACTATAAGGATAATCAATATATAAATAGCTTTGGTTAATTGTCCTAATCAGGACAATTAAACCCTCTCGAATATCCCTGTTGCTCCAGCATCCCGATAGCCATTACTGCCTTATCCTGTGGCCAGTTCTGATCTTTCATCAGGGCTTTCACGGTGGGGAGTTGACCTCCTCCCAGGTCCAGATAGTAGGGGATGCTCAGGTTGAATATCCTCGGCGGCTCGGTCTTTTCGGTAGCTGTTGCCGCTTTTGGCTTTGGGGGCTGCGGGGGTGGGCATACTGTCAATCTGTCGGAACTGTCACCACTGTCACAGGGGTATTCACTGTCACCTAGTTTGCGGCCTTCCTCTGTAACACCTTCCCCACAAGAAGATAATTTATCTTCAGATTTAGTGTTACGATTATCCTCTCGATCCTCAGTGTTACGAGTGACAGTATTGACAGATATGACTTTATTGACTGTATATACAGTATCGACACTAAGGACGACCTTGATCGTAGCTTCGCCCCTGGGGTTCTGGATCTCACAGTACTCGATGGTTCCGTCCCCGACCATGGTATCGAGATACTCCTGGAGCTCCCTCGCCTTGATCTTCACATGCCTGGATATTTTCCGCTTGGTAGAAACGCCACCATGCCTCTTCAAAAACGCTATGATCCGGTCGATCACGTTCTTCTCCAGGTCCCGGCCTACCATGTCATAGACGGCCATGGCCATGGGCTGATAATATTCGTCCACAAGCCTGCACGCCTCGACGACATATCCCACCCCTATGGGCCGAGGCCATCCCGGATCAAAATCCGAAGATCCGAGCTCGAAGAGCATCGCCAGTTTCGCCACCAACGGAACCAGTCGGCTGTGTATCTGCATCTCGTTGGCGTCGTCCCGCTTCTCGATCTCCCTCGCTCTCTGTAGTTGCCATTCGCTCCAGTACTGGGCCGCCTCTGGGCTGAATTTGAGTTGGCGCCCCGGCATCTCGGCGACCTTGTTCACCATAGCCGTCAGTTGGCCCCTGACGACGAGCTCCAGCTCGGAGTTCATCGCCTCACCCTCTTCGAGGGGGAGCCATCGCTCTTTAGGCCTCCTCGGAAAGTGATAGATGAACCTCGCCATGAAGCCGCTTAGGGTGTCGTTGATCTCGGTGTTGGCCGCTAATGATGAGTCCGTCGTCGCCCACAGGACGTTGAGATAGGGGTCGTCCACTACAAAGTCGGTTTTACTCTTCGACCGCCGGTTTGTCCGAAGCTTTCGATGAATGGGTCTGCAATCGTACAACTGCATCAGCGAATCTTTGAAGCCCCTCATGTAGTCCCGTTTCATGGCCTTTAGAACCCCGGCAGCTTCATCTCTGACCCATGGGGCATGAGGGCTTGCGTCGAGGTGCTCGATGAAGGCCTCCGGCGAGAACTCCGTCGGGACCGCGTTCACAGCCGTCCCCGGCCTGTGGTCGTTGAGGAGAGACTCGGAGACGTCGATGATTGTAGTCTTTCGGCTGAGTCCGGATTTACCCGCCACGAAGATGTAGAGATTAGGATAGATCGTCCCCTGCCTCAGCTTGACCCATATCTTCTTATCGGCGATCACGGCCAGTTGATAGAGCCCCCCGGCGAGCCAGTAGTCGGGATAAGCATCGGAGACGTCCCGCCCGTATGCGATATAACGGGTTAAGTAGTGGTTCCCAGGTAGATTAAGCTTGAATTTGGGGCCGTTGTCCATCTTCATGGTGGCGAGCTCCTCCTCGGAGACCTGTCTCGCCCCCTCGGCCCCTCTGTTCCCCTTCGGCGCCGCTGCTGATTGAATAGCTCTTCTGATCGTGGTGTCCCTGTAGTCGTCGGCGCCCCTCTCTCTCCATTTCTCCTGGGGGGACGAATCCATCAAAGATCTGATCTCAGACTCGGAGAACCCCTCTTCCCATAGCCGGGCGCAGAGGTGGAACTCGTGATCAGATCTATCACCGACACTCGCGGGAGAATAGTATCTATCCTTAAATTTCGGGTCATCATCGCAGAGGGCTGCGAATCTCTCGGCCAGATCACCGCCGACTTTCCCCTCGCTGCTGTGGGCGGTGGGGGTCTTCGGTGTCTCAGCCCATACCCGGCGATGTACTCGATTGAGTGCCTCGTCGAAGTCCTCTATATCATAGGTTGCGCTGTCCAGCCTGTGGCCAGTGAAGGTGAGATACCTGCCCCCATCGTAGACCTCCACATTGCCCTTTTTGCGCCCCTCTCGGCGAAGCTTTCCATATCCCAGTATTCGGAGCCCCCCACCGCTCGGAGAGATCTCAACGTAGCTTCCCAGCTCCTCGACGATCTCCAGCGCCCACGGCTCGATCTTCCCGTCCTTGACGCAGTGGTCTAGGTCCACCCCGGCGAGAGCCTCCATAGCATTGAGAGAGAGACCGATCCCGTCGAATCCGCCCCGATGGTAGGCCTGGACTGCCTGGGAGAAGGTCATCCATTCTGTGGGATCGTGGGCGTCGATCTTTTTCCCGTCCTCATTGAATGGTGGTTTGGTCCACTTCCCATTGACGAGGGTATATTTCCACAGAATCCAGCCTTCGACCTCCTTCAGGGCAGCGGGTGCGTTCCGATGCCAGACTTCGAGGGCCGTCGGCTTCGGGGGGGTGGTCATCTGCACCCCCCATTGCCGTTTTTGTAGTAATGGAGCTGATCCATGTAGTTGCGAGCCGAATCGAAGTATGGCTCCTGGCCCAGTCCCTTGGCCTCGGTATCAGGCAGATCGGGCAGATCGACCTTGACCTGTGCGATGTCATATGCTACGGCTTGTCGGATCGTTTCAAGCTCCTCCAAGAGGGGCTTCACCTCGGTGTTGAAGGCGTTAATGTGCTTCCGGCCAACCTCACGGATCTGGTCTTCTAGTACCTGAAGATCGAATTCGTGAGGGAAGACGACGCCATCCCAAACCACCTGGAGCTCCTCGTCTGCCTCGGTTTTGGCTCTCTGATATTTCGCCTGAAGGTCTCTGTCCTGGAAGAGATCGATCGTATTTTTGATGATCCTACCTAGCTCTCCTGGGTGTAGCGCTTCCAGGGCGTCTAGTTCTGCAGTTCCGTCAATCTCGAAGTTCTGGCGGAACGTCTTCACCGCTCCAGGGTCGCCTTTGATTTTGTTCAGAGGAAGCTTGAACTCCAGGACCTGGGCACGGGTTAGGACCACGGGCTCCAGCTGGATAGGCTGATCAGGGCAGTATCGAGGTTTCCAGAACTCGATCTGCCTGGCCACCTGTCTGGGCATCCCTGTGCCCGCAACATCGAGATCAGAAACGTAGATGATAACAGCCGGCTTGCCGGACTGTTTTACCCGTTTCAGAAAATCGATCACAGAAGTAATGGACATGTAGCCCAATCCCGTGACGAGATTGACACCTCGGTGCTGGCATATCGGCTCTAGGACGTCGTTCATGGTGGACTTCTCGGCCCAGACTTCGACATGATAGGGCTGGAGGTCATCGGAGTACGTGTAGCCAATCCGTTTGAATGCTGGAAGCTCCAAGTCCATTGAAATGTCAATGGACGGCGTTTCCCAAAACTCCCAATCTGGTGCCCAGTCAACTGGAAGATGTTCAAAGAGCTCAACATTGAGATGTGGGTCTGGGTTTCGCCTGTCTATTATCAGCTCGGGGTCGACCAGACCCAAATATCGCGCAGCTGCTGCCGCGTTGGTCAGGAATTCCCAGCTTTTATCGTCGTTAACGTACAGCTTCCCATCCGTCCTTTTGATGTCTGCACTCGACAGGACGTGATAGTGAGCCCGCCGAAGGTGGACCCCGCCAGCGTAGCCGAACCGATTCCAGATCTCAGCGAACCACTCTGCATTTTTCTTGTCTCCTGGTGTACCTGAGTAAAATGGATCCCTCGCCGGGGACATGGCCAACAGGTCCCGGACATTCTTCGACCCCGTCTCTGATTTGAGGGCTCGGAGCTCGGCGTAAGGGGAAGGGTTCATCTTCTCCCCTCTGGTCCGATATCTCTAATTTCTTGCGCATGTGTGCTGCGAAAGTATTCTAGGGGGATCATGATTCGAACCCCCCCAAATCGTCACCATGCCTGGTCTTGTCGAGCGCGGCCGCCTCCATTTTCGCTTCATGAAGGTCCTGGGCCAACTCATTAAGTTTCTCGGCGAGCTCTGGGATGCGGAAGATGATTGCGAACGTGGCGAGCGCGTTTTTCGCAATATCCATGTGTAGTTCGTCATCGATTGCATGGTTGGACGCCATACCCACCGCGCCAAAACCCTTGATCGTCTTGGTGAAAACTGTCTTCGGACGTGGTAGGTTTTCGCAGCAGAACTGATTGATTGTCTCGGGGCTGGGCGCCCATAAAAGAACATATCTTGCGTTCCTCTCGTCATCTACGATGATGATTCGAAGACCTTCGCCTCCCACCGCGAGTGTTATGTGTGGATCTCCCGCTCGGTGTACAAGCTCGGAAATCTCGGCTACCGTGATCGGTTCTGTCATCACGACCGCCTCGTTTTACTTGGGCGGTCGAGATCTTGGTCTATTCGGGATGCAATCTCCACATCGTCTTCGGGTTCGCGGTAAACACCGCGAAACTTATATGCTACAAAGTCGCACCTATTCATATACAGTCACCTTACCTGGGTGAAGGTCGCGTCAACGTCGCCGGCGGCAACCGGCGACGTGCTACTCTTATTCTTTCACAGCCTCTGCTTTCATGTGTATTTTTTCCAGTCTAGTGGAATTAATGTTGTCTTCAGATACATCAGCAGCGAAGACCTCAGCGAGATCATTAAGAAAGCTTTTTGCAGTCTCCGTTAGCCGCTCGTCGACTTTATTTTCAAGCAGAAAAAGGCAAATCTGGACCAGTTTCAAATTCTGCTGCCTGGAAGTTCTGTTTACACGGAGAACTTCATTGAGAGCTCGGACTGCAAAGTTGCGCTGTTCCTTGAATTCCTCGATCTTCGGTCCGCTGGCGAGCCCAGCTTCGATGAGGTCCCGCGCCGTCCCCGCTAGCGTGGCATTTTCTTGATTGGATTTTTCCAGGATTTTGGCTTTAAGCGTGCCTGGTATCCTGATTACGAGTTGTTCGTCTAACGTTTCGAGCGGCATGAGAACTACCTCGGTATATCGTCTGGCATTCAAGATATAAAAGGGTTTCTATTCGGATTTGAATAATATAAAATCCTGATGTGTAAACTTACTGTGAAATAATATTTAAGCAAAGTATTTCATCTTTTCTGTGGGTTATCTATCGAGCCCACAAAAATGATGAACATTGATCTATAAAATTAAGCTAGAACCCGTTATTTGTTAACTCGATCGTTCCAGACACTATACGAATTGAGCCAGGCCGTAGCGTACCATCATGGGGTTCGGGCCGGATTTTACCGTCATCCGAAGGGCGGCTTCGCTTGGTAGTGGTTTTGCTGATGGTGCTTTTCACGCCGTCGATGTCCTTCGCGACGGCTATAAAATCAGCTGGATATAATCTCGCCGGCGGCGATCACTTAGAGAAAAATAGGCCACTGTATGAACATATCGGTAAATGCTCCATTTATTTTGGTCTGAGTTTTAGAATAAAAATTCGGTTCTCATCTTTAAATATTTCATAATAAGCTCGATAATCACCTAGTCTTACACGATATCGATTTTTATGACCTCTGCATTTTTCTATATCGTAATTATGTGAATCCTGGGACAAAACGAACGTTTGCTTTTGAAACTGAAATGGATTTTCTTGAAGAAAAGAAATAAACGTCCCAAAGTCTTCTTGATGTGATCTAGGAAGGTCTTCGATAAACTCGGTGACCCTCTTATGCAAATCAACTTTGAAGCTCATAAGCCTAGTTTTGCTTTGAGGCTCTCCCATGGAACGCCATTTTCTCTCGTTTCTTTAGAGAGGCGGTCCAGCTCTTCGGCTTCCGCTTCGCTTAAATCGATTTCCTGAATTTGAAATATATCCATATCTGTGGGTTCTGCCCTACTGAATGTTCTCTCAAATATTCCTTTACCACTGGTCCCTGTCGTGGTTGGTGGTGCTGCAAGTCCCCTTTCAATATGGAATCCGATACGATGGTATCCACTTGTTTTCACGTCGCTGCTATTTGCGGGTAACCTAGACCACCAATTTGGGGAGCTGCTGATCCCACCAATTTCAGTATAATCATCTCGCAAGGAGTTCATCTATCTCCGAATACGTGATTTTTCTTAGGGATTCTTTGGGCGGCTCGACTTCTTCGCTGGTTTTGATTTTGCCGTATATGCTTTCGTAGGTTTTTAGATGATTCAGTAGCCACATAACCAGCGATCGGGCTTGTTGTGGGGTAAGTTTTAGACAGATTTCTTCGGTGTGCTCTACTACTTGTCGATTATGGAGCATGGCTTCGATGGCATCCACCTTAGTTGTGATAGCAACTGCTTCGATATATCCCGGCCGGACGCCTCCCCAAAAGCTAGTCGGCGTAATCTCCCGATAAAACTCCGACCTACCGCCCGTTTGATCTTTTACTTCTGGTATTTCGATCTCTTTTTCGCCCATCTATTCACTTTTGTTGTCCGTGACCGCAATATATCTGTCGGTGTCGCTACTTCGTCCGAATCCCCTCGATCTTCTCCCTCTGCTCGAAAGTGTACCGCCGCGCCTTCACTTTATCCCGCCAGCAGTTCATGTTCTCGATCCCCGCCGCCTTCAGCAGTCGTCCTAGGGGCCTGGACTCCATCCCCACAGCCTCGGCAACCTCGGACACGCTCGGCTCTATTCCCCGGCTATGAAAATCTCTGATCGCCTCCAGCGCCCTCGCCACCACCTCCCCCTCCTCTGTCTTAGGTAAGGGTGTCTTAGGTAAGGGTGTCTTAGGTAAGGGCTCGTCTTGTGTAAGGCTTGATGTCTTATGTAAGAGACGAGGACGCGCCCTTACATAAGACTCTTCGCTGTCTTGTGTAAGGCTCGCCGGAAGGGTCTTCCCGATGTACTTCTTTCGAGTCTTCCCATCCGCCCACCAATAGGCATACCAATAAGGGCCGTGGCCTTCGCCCTTCGCGCATTTCTTGCATCGCTCTTTTCCACAGAAGACGACCTCCTGTTTGTATAACCTCCCCGTTGTGGGGTCTTTGATCGCATCCATGATTTGTCTTATGTAAGGAATGGTATATATGGGTTTCCTTACATAAGACGGTGCCTTACATAAGATTCTTATGTAAGGATTCGACGGGTTCCAAGTCTTACATAAGACACGTGGGGGGACCGAGGACTACGCCCACATGAGAAATGCCTTCAGAAATTAAAATAACGAATCGGGATAAAAATCGGTACAGCCCTTAACACGATGGAGCAAGCCGAAGAGCCCACAGCGGACAGAGAACCCAAAGGAACCGCCAAAATAGTAAGTGAAGGGTGCTCAATATACCAGCGTCCGATATTGCTCTTCACCATCAAGATCCCGATGGACTCGCACATCAAGAACCGTGAACTCGATACCCTCGTATTTCAGAACGTCGTCGATCTCGATCGCTTCTTTCGTCATAACTTTGCCGTCGCCGTAATCCCAACCACCACCGGACGGCTTGATGATCGGGTTTTCTTCCCAACGACATTTGAACTCTTCCCATCCAAAGGTTGTAACGTACTCTTCGGATTGATCCCAGATTTTGATCACTATGTTCGGCGGGGTGCCTTCGTCGGCGAGCCCCGAGCTTGTGATGGTGGTTATACTTCCCCAGTCATCCCGCGTTGTATAATATTCGCCGTTCCCGTTGATGGTGATGTAATCGGCTTGAGGATCACCATATCGATCTGTACCGATAACCACGATCTGACCCGTTGCCGGATCTCCACCCGACACCGTGAACCAAATTATCGTGAAATAATAGACGCCTTCGTAATCTGTGGCCGTGATCCCCGATAACATCGATTCGGCGGTTGCGGGGCCGTTGTAGAACTCAGAGGTTTCCCCGCCCTTCTTCTCGGCGGTCTGGTTAAAGTAGTCGTCCTCTTCGATCATCGAGACCGAGCCCCCACAGCTAAGTAAGGTTCCAGAAGACGGTATGCTGTCCAAGACCAAAGGGGTGTCCCCATCACGCCACCGCCTTTAAACGAGCCGTCGAAGGTCTCGGAGATCTCGGATATCTTGAACGATTTGACGCCCCCTGCCTGGAGTTGCCGCCTCTTCGAGTTCACTGTGGACAGTCTCGCCAGGATCTCCTCGCAGACCGCGTATTTCACCGCCCACGGGATTATCGCGTTCCCATCTCCATCAAGATCTGCAATCCTCCACCCCTGGCGCGTCTTGATCAGTCTAGGCCACTGGAGGGGCTGGGTGGAGATGTCGGTCTCGTACTTCTTACCCACAAAGAGAAGAGAATCAACGATCTTGGAAGCGTATTTTAAGGCGTCCTCTTTGTCTGCTGAGGATGCGCCGGTCCAGGCCGTGGAGTCGGGTCTATCGGCTACGTAACTATCAACTTCTGAGGATGTTACATATTCAGCCATGAAAAATACCTCCTAAAGGAGCTATGGGGGCCGCCGGTGCGAAGAGCGGCCCCTCGTTGTTATGGCTTAACCATCGTGATATTTTCAAGGCAGTGCGTAGGCTTCGATAGTTCCGGCGATGTTGGTTCCCGTGGTGTCGGTGATGTCGATGTGGATCGTTCCGTCGGCCTGGAGGTATCGAGCCGTCTCGATCGGGCCTATCGCGAACTCGTCGTTGGCAACCACATCGTCGCCTCTCACAAGGTCGCCGAGCCCCCGCCTGAAAGCAGGGTGAGCGGTTCCAGCCTTCAGAGTCACAGCACCGCCGGTTCCAGTCCCCGCTGAGATGTGGACGAGGATAAGCAGCCTCTTGAAGTTGGCTCCCTCGGCGATGACGTGATGGTTTCCCTTATCGATCGCGTCCGGGGTTTCCCTGTCAGCCCACGCCCCGGCCAGTTCATTTACGGTAATTTCAGATCTTACCATGATTCACCACCTCAGCTCGGAGCACAGGTCAGAACGCACAGGCATTCAGGATCGATGACCTTCGCGCCGTAGCAATGCAGACCTCGGAGGGCGTCGGCAAAGAATTTGTCAGGCCTGTAAGCCTCGGTCTCGTTCACAGAGTCGGCGAAGGTGGTCGCCCTGCTGACACCGGCCAGGATCTTGTAGTGATCTCCGGCGGTGTTCGGCACGTTGTTACTTTGTAAAATATCGAAGCCGTAGAGCCGGCCTATCTGGCCGTTGAGCATGACCTTCTCCACACCGGACCAGGGCGGCGTGGTGATCGTGTCCTCCTGGAACATGACCTTGGACACCCACGGAGGAATGATAATCCAGCGGCCCGGGGTGGGCACGTTGGCCTCATCGAGCTTCTGCTTGACCTCAAGCAGCTCCTCGGTTACGATGTCGGTCGTCCCGTCGAAGATCTTATCGGACCCATCCGCCCCCACAGCAGAGCCGGCCTGAGCGGCCATGATCCCGGCGATGTACTCGTCAGCGACCTCGGCGAGCTGATATGCCGCGTCTCTCGTGGCGGATTCCATCAGGGCCACGTTCATCTGAGCCTTGTCGATGTCCTCGATGCGGAAGTTAAAATATTTCGACTGAGTGATCTCCAGGACGGTGGAGGCGTCGTCGAGGTCTTCGGGGTCGCCTATCCCCGTGGTCTTGTCGTAGTTGTCGATCGTTATCGGGCCGTGCGCCACAATCCTCACCGTGTCGCCCTTCCCCTTCACGTCGCCCTCATAGTCCCTGTTGATCACAGGGGCCTGGCCGTAAACCAGGGCCTTCTGGAGACTCTGGAGGATTTGGGCGCTCCAAACCTCGCCTATAAAGTTCGTTAGTGACATGTACTTACCTCAATGAGCCTTCTTTCATCTGGCTCTTGATCTGGTCCATGTTTGCGATGATCTCGTCTGGCTTCATGGCCTTCACAGCCTCGCGAGTGAGAGGTTTCTTTACCTCGCCCGCTGGATTGCCACCGCCGCCCACAGGCTCCTTTGGTCCGATCTCTTTCAGCAGCTTCTCGCCGTCTGCCTTCAGCTCCGCCTCGGTCGTCCCCGCCAGTCTGCTGGCCAGGGCCGGGGGGAGTTTCAGGTCGGTGGCGATCTTCGTCTTCAGAGAGTCCAGGGAGGTCTTTTCGTGCTCCGCCACCTTCTCTTTCAGGGCGGTATTTTCAGCAACGACCTCGTCATACTTCACCTTCTCACGGTTGACTCGATCCTGGACTATTCGGTCCACATCAGCCTGAGTAAATTTCTTTTCACCATCATCGCCGGACATATTCGTGATCTCCGAGTTTACGGCCTCGTTTGCCTAATTGTATATTCTTATCGGGATAGTATTTAAAGCTTTGTCCTTATTGTAGAATAATCTATGAAACAGTTGTAGCTGCTCGGAAGTTTGCGTAATTTTGTTTCAGCCTCAAGTGTTCATTTTCCTTCATGAAGTCAAGGGCATTAGAATCCACTTTGCGGCCTAGACGGCCACCCATCCCCTTGAAAACGGGCGAGGGAAGGCACTGGCACGTCGGATGATAAGGGGGCCGATCCTCTCCCCTGGTGTGCGTAAATGAGGCCATGAACTGACACCACGGGCAGGGGCGAGGCCCTAAAATGATATTGAACCCGTCTATCGCTTCTATCTGATCTGCGATATTAAAATAAGCTGAATTGGAGGCGAGGGCGTGCTCTGTCCGGTAAATCTGATATCGTTTCCATTTTTTTAAATAAGTAAATTCTTCTCTGAATTTCTTATCAAAAGCTTCCCATGTCCCCGTCTCTCGATATGACTCGATCAGGATTCTACGTACTTCATTTCGGCCCGACCCCCCCACAGACTTGATGAACATTCCGCCGCGCTTCGAGAGGTACTCATCAACCAGGGGGTCAAGCTCACGTTTTGATGGGAAGGATGCCATCAAGTCCATGCCTTCGAGCTTGTAGATGGTGGCCTCGGCCTGCTGTTTGTAGGGGACGCCTAGATAATATTTCGAGGTGGGGTCCGCCATATCCGACCACAACCTCCGCCCAAATTCCTCGACCAAGGGGTCGGACTCTCTCACCATCCGAGACACGACCTCCAGGGGGATCCCCTGATTGTAGGCGCTGAGGTATCCGGCCAGGTCTCTGAGGGGCATACTCGCCAGGTCCTCCACATCCAGGGAGATGGACATGAGAAGAGCCCGCCCCTTCGCTGTGGGGTTCGTGACTATGCCGAGCTTTAACCGCTTCTGAAAATCGGTTAAGACTCGGATCTCTTCGATGGTTAGCTGCCTCATACCATTATCTCACGCTTGAAGAGATCCTCTTCCTCCTCGATTCTGGCGACTTCGGCGTCGATGTCCTCCTCTGAAGCCCCTTCCATCAGCCTGGATATGCTGGACCGGCGAGACGTGACGCCCGCGTCACGCTTTGTTTTTTCGACGTTGGCCGCTTCCACAGGATCAACGGGAAGAGATGACCGCCACTCAAGGGAGACGTTGGTGAGCTTCTGAGATCCGGGCATTCTGGATGCAACCTCGAGTTCTGCAGTGGTCTTGAGGACCTCGATGAGCTTCGGCCTGATCCTGAGCCTTAGCCTGTTGACCTTCGCCAGTGTGGGGAGCATCAGCCTCTTGAGGGCGCTTCCCGACTCGGCGAGCCCGTTCTTAGTCTCACCGAAGGCAGCCGGGGAGAGTTCGGCCATGACGTAGAGCTGGGAGAGAAGGGTCTCGATCTGTCGGAACGTGGCCTCCATCTCAGCATCCCAGGTTAGGATCTTTGGCGGGGACTCGCCCTCGTTAAGTGCGATGTACTTCTCATCGGAAGCCCACACGACCTCGCCGGTGAGGGGGTCCCGGACTCTAAGGCCCGACGGCCCACACATCCAGGGATCGGCGAAGACGTCCAGGGTCCCCGAGACCTTGATCAACCTCCGCTCGATCTCCTCCACAAGGTCGAAGATGTCTTTGAAGTCGTCCAGCCCGAAGACGCCGTCCCCTGCCTTCAGGTTGGAGAATGGGAAGACCAGGAAGCCAGCCACGCCGGTCTCCTCCTCGGGCTTCAGGGTGGCGTATCGCTCGATCGTGTCGAGGGAGACGGGCTCTTTGATCTCCTTACCGTCGGAGGTGAGTTTCAAGAGCCGGTGCTCAATCTTTCCGGGCTTGTGGATCTCCACCTTGACGTACTTGTCATCGCCGAAGGGGACCTCCCAGGCCAGGACGTGAGCCGTGAACGTCCCGGCGTCGTCCGGATCGACTACCGGGATCCAGTGGCGGGGATCGATCCGACTGATAACCCCGCGCTTCCCATCCCATCGGGGTTTGAGGACACCATCCCCGAAGGCGATCAGGTCGGTGAATAGGTCGTAAACGGCGATCTCGAAGCCGTTGCCGTCGGCTATCCTGTCCACCGTGGCCTGATCCTCGGCGGTGATCTTCGGTGGGTTCCCCGCAGCCAAGTCTGCGAATAGGGTCGTGATGCGCTTGAACCAGTTGACTCTCATCTTGATGATCCGAGGGGCGTCGTCCTCATTCAGTCCGGTGAAGACGAGATCGTGGTCTCCTTCCATCAGCAGCCGGTTCTTTGCGTATCGAGCCAGCCGGTCTTTGTCTGGCGGCCACTTCTGGCCGGGTTTGAGAAAGTCTAACGTAGTGAATACGGTCATCTTGAAGGCCTCCTAAAATCGGTAACACGGCGGATCTTGCTGATTCTGTTGACCAGGTAGCGAAGGGCGTCGGCGAGGTCGTCGTCTTCTTTGATGGGCGCGTCCTCGCCCCGCTCGGTGGCTTTGGGGTCCCATCTGTAACCTTCGAGCTCCTCGGCCAGCATAGGGCAGCCGACGAGCTGGAGCCACCCCTGGTCAAAGGCGTTGATCACCTTCTGGATCCCGTTGAGAACGTCGTTGTCTGCCTGCTGGACGCCCTCGATCCCATCCCCCACAAACTGGAGCCTGTGAGCCTTCGCCGCCGGGTCGACGTCGATCGATGTCGGGTACATCCCAGCCAGGAAGGTCTTCAGGTCCTTCGAGATCTCAGCCGGGGACTTGTCGGCCTTGCGGTACTCTCCAGCAACGTACCACTTATCGGCTAGCCGGTACGCTTTCAGCATCGCTGTGGGGTGAGTTGCGCCGGGGTCCACAGCCACCCTCATCTCCTCGATCCGACCGTCGGGAAGGTGGGGGATGCAGTGAAGATCCCGGTTGAAGTTGCGGTAAACAGCACCCTCAGCAGCTACCCACAAACCGTCGATGTACCTCTGATAGAAGAGGGACCCCTTCGGCCCGAACTGGCGCTTCAGCTCGGCGACGTATACGGGATCGAGCCAGGGGTTATCTGTCAACTCGAAATGCCAGGTCTTGAGATCGAGCTCGCCCTCTCGGTCGATCCATTTCTTCTTGAGGTAGTGACCAGGGGGGCCGGGATTCGTGGTTAAGAAGAGTTGAGATCCGGGTTCGGAGAGTCGGCTTATCAGCATGTTGAAGAAGCTCTCGGGCTGGAGGCTCCCCTCGTCGACGTAGGCACCGCCGAGGGTGAGGCCTGCGATCTTCGTGAAGGCGCTCTCATCGTTGGCTCCCTCGC
>Ga0334885_1001272_pt1 | contig 32476 bp, 15 predicted proteins | sample GraSluR1_MG_8_FD_207233 | JGI IMG/M metagenome (GOLD analysis project Ga0334885, IMG submission 207233) | Sludge microbial communities from methane-producing bioreactor in Wageningen University, Netherlands - Granular Sludge_31_05-R1 | ecosystem: Engineered > Bioreactor > Anaerobic >...
GCCGACTCACGTCGCCTCACCCCCCCCAGCCCCGCCTCTCGGCGTCTCTTCGAGCCGCTTGTACTCCGCCAAACGGCCGGCGGAGACGGGAGGAGGGGGGAGAACGGCAGTACTTCGACCGTTCCGGACGCGCGAATGGCGAAATGTGGCCCCAGTGCGTTCATGCATAATGTGGGTCTCCAGCCCGACTCAGCGATCCCGCCCTTGCGGGATCGCTGCCTGGCCGCTGCAACGACCCGAGGCCAACCTCGGCGGCGTACTCGTCGGTCTGACGCAGAGCTTCGCTAGCCCCATAACGGAGGTAACCCCATGTCACCGAACGCTCAGTTGCGCAAGGACCCCGCGGCCGCGGCGGCCGGGGGTGTCGGCTTCGCCTGCGGACCGTTGCCGCCCGGCCTCCTGGTCCCGCTGGGTGGTGCGCTGCGCCGGGTGCTGCTCAGTTGCCTGCCGGCGCCCGCCATCGTCTCCGCTCAGATAGCTCGGGCGCCGCACCCCTTTGCCACGGTGGCGGGGGTGAGCCCGGATGTCCCCACACTGCTGAACCGACTGGCGCAGGTGTGCTTCACGGGACGGGTCACCGCCGCGGCCCGCGTGGACCTGGGGGTTCGCGGGCCGGCGGTGGTCTGCGCCGGAGGCCTGCGCTGCCCCGAGGGGCTCGCCGTCGCCAACCCCGAGCTGCCGCTGGCGGAGGTCTCATCCGGCGCCACGCTGGCTCTCGTCGCCACCGTTGAAGGTGGCATCGGCCGTGCGCCGCGGCTGCGGCAGACGGCGGAAGGCGGCTTCGCCGTAGCCGGCAGCCAACGCCCTGTGCAGAGCGTCCGGATGGAGCAGCGGGGTGAGGACCTGCTGCTGCGCATCACCGCCGCCGACGGGGCCGCGGAATCGCATCTGCGCGATGCCGCCGCCCTGCTGCGGGCACATCTGCAGATCGCTTTGGCCTCCGGCACGGTGGACGACTGTCTTGGGGAGCTGTCCTTTGCGACGCGCCGGCAGTGGGGCGCCACCCTCAGCTCAATCACCTACAGCTATGAGGCGGCTTCACGCCGCATCGAGCTTTCCGGGGTAGAGCCGCATCTGGCCGGGGCCGTGGGCGAACTGCTGGTGGCGGCCCTGGCCGCGCCGGGCCCGCAGCCCCCCCTCTTCGCACGCTCATCGGTGCTCTGCCCTCCCGCGGGCGAGCCGGTCCTGCAGCTCATCTGCGAGCCCGGCGAGCGGAATACCGACTGCCTGGAGGCCGTGCGCCAAGCGGCGGACCGGCTCTGCGGGCTGCTTGCCGCCATGTGCCGGGAGCCCGTCGCCGAGCCTGTGGCCTTTGGGCCCACCCCGCCGGCGGCCCGGAGACGCGTCACCGGACGCATCGAGCTGGAACGGCCCGATCTCGCCTTCGTCCCGGAGGACCCGCTCAGTGTACCGCAGCGGTGCTTCTCGCGCCTGGTGGGGCATACAGAGGGATCACTGGAAGAGCTGGTCGGTGCCTTCTTCCCTCTGCAGCCGGACGACTGCCCCTGGCGTCTGGAGCTGCGTCAGGTGCGCATCCCGGCGCCGGAGTCCGCGCCTCAGGAGTGCCTGGCCACAGGGGAGGGGTACGGCGGCCCCATCCTCCTGCGACTGGCACTGCTGGGCCCGGGTGGCGAGCTGGTGCAGGAGCGCGAGGCCTCGGCCGGCCTGCTCCCCTGGATGACACCGGAGGGCACCTTCATCCTCCCCGGAGGATCCACCGAGCTGGTGGTCGCAAACGAGCTGGCCCCGGCGCCGGGGGCCATCGCCTACCGCCTGGAGAACCGCGCCTTCGCCACGCTGGCACCGCAACACGGCCCGGCCCTCACCTTCTCCAGCTCGGAGAGCCGCGGCTGTCAGGTCTGCATCGGCAACGGACGCAGCATGAACGTGGGTGTCTTGCTCCTGGCGTTGGGAGCCGACGGTGCCGAGGCGCCGGTCATCTTGGGCCTTGACGCCGCCGACTGCCGCCGGCAGGTGGGCGGTTGGCTCGAGGCCGTCGGCGGGCCCTCCCGGTCACAGGCGCAGGAGGTCGTGGCCACCTGCCTCGACGCCCCGGCGATGGAGGGCTCGGCCGCGGCCTTCAACGCCGCGCTCACCGATCCCCGGGCCTGGAGTCTGGGAGACCTCGGCAGGCGGCGGCTGGAGCAGCGGCTGGGAGTGCCCACCGCCGGAGCGCCCGCTCTGGCGTGGCAGGACGTGGCGGCCGTCGCGCTGCTCCTGGAGGCCGTGGCAGGAGGCGTCCTGCCTGCAGACGACCCCGTCGCCCTGTCGACCCACATCCTGCGCACGCCCGGCAGACAGATCGCCGAGGTCGTGCGTCAGGCTCTCGTCACGCAGATCCCGGCCATCGCCCAGAGGCTGCAGGCCGCCGGGTCGCGGCCCCCGGAGATCGGTGATCTCATGGCCGACCTCACACCGGGTGCCGCCATCGGCGCGTTCTTCTCCGGCTCACCCCTGGTGTCCCCGGTGGAGGCCACCAACCGGCTGGCGCGAATCGAGCACTGTCGCAGGGTCGTGTTCGGTGTCGGCCGTCGCCTGGGCCACGAGGCCGATGGCCCGCTCTGCCGCCAGTTCCCGCGCGACGCCCCCGGTCGGCTGTGCATGATCGAGACACCCGAGGGGCCCAATGTCGGCCTCATCGCGCACCTGGCCCTGGGGGCCGCGCTGGATGACGACGGCTTCGTCCTGGCGCCGCTGAGGCCGGTGAGAGACGGCGAGGTTGCCGCGGAGATAGTGTGGCTGCATCCCGAGGCCGAGCTCGCCGCCAACGTCTGCGACCCCCTGCCCCCCGGGACGCCCCTTGCCACCCTCGGCGACGAGATCGTGTGTCGCAGGAACGGTCTGCTTAGCCGGTGCCGCCCGGATGCCGTGGACTACTGTGAAGCCGGACACGGCAGCAATGTCGGCCTCAGTGCGGGGCTGATCCCCGCCTCGGCCCACTCGGACTCCGCCCGGCTGCTGATGGGCGCCAACATGCAGCGCCAGGCCGTGGCGCTGCTTTCGCCCCAGTCGCCGCTGGTGTCCACGGGCCTGGCCGATGACCGACCACAGCCGCCGGCGCCGGGCCACAACCTCCTGGTGGCCTACATGCCGTGGCTCGGGCACAACTTCGAGGACGCCATCGTGCTCAGCGAGGAGGTCGTGGGCGCCGGGGCGCTGTCCTCCGTGCACCGCCGGCGGCTGACCGTCACCCTCCGGCACGACGAGACCACCACGGCCACACCGGATGGTCTCGCCTCGGACCGGCTGCACGCGCTGGCACAGGACGGCGTCGCCCGCCCCGGGGCCGCCGTCTCACCGGGTGATGTGCTGGTCGGAGTGGGCGAGTTGGGGCGCGACCGCGACCTGGTCAGACAGGTGGCGGGAGAGGGCGGCGAGGGGCGCTCGCTGCTGGTGCCGCCGCACGTCTGGGGCACCGTGGCCGCGGTGGCAAGACGGCCGGAGGGCCGCGGCAGGCTGCAGAGCATCGAGGTGGAGGTACTCTCCGAGCGCCCGCCGGCACCGGGCGACAAGCTCGCAAACCGGCACGGCGGTAAGGGCGTCGTGGGCAGGATTGTCCCCGTCGAGCAGATGCCGTTCCTGCCCGATGGCACGCCGGTCGAGATGCTCATCAACCCGCTGGGCGTGCCCTCCCGGCTCAACCTGGGCCAGCTTTACGAGACCTCACTGGGGTGGGTGGCCAACGCCCTGGGCTCCTGCGTGGTGCTGCCTCCGGGAGCCGCCGTGGACCGCCGGCGGCTTGCCGAGCTCCTGCGCCGCGCAGGCCTCCCGGAGACCGGCAAGGTCCACCTTCGCGACGGACGCACCGGACGGCTGTTTGGCGAGCCCGCTCTGGTGGGATTCCTGTTCCTTCACAAGCTCGACCACCTGGCGCAGGACAAGGTTCACGCCCGCTCCACCGGCCCGTACTCCGCGGTGACCCAGCAGCCGGTGGGGGGGCGCGCCCGCTCCGGCGGCCAGCGGTTCGGCGAGATGGAGACCTGGGCCCTGGAAGCCTATGGAGCGGCCCACACGCTGCGCGAGATGCTCACCATCAAGTCTGACGACGTCCGCGGGCGCGAGCGGGCCTTCGCCGCGCTACTGGCCAAGGAGGCCCCCGCACCCGTGGACGCCCCCGAGTCGCTGGCGCTGCTGATCGAGGAGCTCAGAGCCCTGGGGCTGGCGGTCGAGCTCAAGCCGTGAGGGGCCAAGATGCCGTGGCCGGGCCGCCCGCCACACTCTCTGCCCACAGCCCGGAAAGCACAGGAGGAGACAGCCCATGCTGCGCCCTGATGAGATACAGTCCATCCGCGTGTCCTTCGCCACGAGCCGGAGCATCCGCGACCGCTCCTTCGGCGCCGTGACCGAGCCGGCCACATCTGACGCGGAGACCGGCGATCCGGTGCCCGGCGGGCTGTTCTGCCCGGTCATCTTCGGGGAGCCCGAGGCCGAGAGCTGCGTCTGCGGGAAGCTGAGCGGCCCCGATGCCGTAGGGCAGGTCTGTCCCGACTGCCGGGCCACCGCCGGCCGCGCCGTGGCCTATCGCCGCCGCTGTGCCCACATCGACCTCGCCGCGCCCGTGCTACACCCCTGGCTGCTTCACCAGGAGCCGCACCCGGTCGCGCGTCTCCTGGGCCTCGCGCCGGAGGACGTGGTTGCCGTGGCGCACTATGAGTCGGGGCTCGCAGTGGACGACCGAAAGCGCGAGGGCGCCGCCCGTGTGACCCTCGATGCCTCTCCCGGCGCTCTCACGGGCCCCGCGGGGATCCGGCAGGCCCTGAGCCGGGTCCGGCTGGAGGTACTGGCGTCCGATGACGACGAGGAGAGCCGACTGCTGCTGCGATCGCTGCGGCAGTCCGGGACCCAGCCGGCCGATCTCGTTCTCGACGCGGTGCCCGTCATGCCCGCCGGACTGCGACCCCGATCGCTGATGCAGGATGGCGTGGCCGTTACCGTGGAGGCCAATGACCTGTACCTGACGGTCCTGCAGCGCAACCGCCGACTCGCCGGCGCCATCGCCGACGGTCTGCCCGATGCTTTGCGTCGCGATCTATCCCGCTCGCTGCAGGAGGCCGTCGAAGCCCTGCTGGACAGCGGCGGCGACCGGCGCCGTGCTCCGACCGGCTCCCCCTCGGGCAGGACGAGCTTCCGCTCGCTGGAGGACGCCGTCGAGGCTCTGCTGGACGACGGCGACCGGTCCCGCTCCCTGGCCACGCTGCTGCGCGGCAAAGAGGGCATCTTCGGCCGGAACTTGCTGGGCAAGCGCCTGGACTACTCCGGCCGTTCCGTCATCATCCCCGCGCCGGAATTGAGCCTGGAGCAAGTCGGCCTGCCCCTGGAGATGGCCCTGGAGCTGTTCCGCCCCCATGTCATGGCGGAGCTCTTGCGAAGCAGACAGGCGCGGACGCTCATGGCCGCCCGGCGGCTCGTGGCCGAGCAAAGCCCGGCCGCGGTCGCGGCCCTGCTGGAGGTCAGCTCCGACCACCCCGTCTTGCTCAACCGCGCTCCGACCCTGCACCGCCTCGGCCTGCAGGCCTTCTATCCCCGAATCATCGCCGGCAACGCCATCGCTCTGCACCCTCTGACCTGCTGCGCCTTCAACGCCGACTTCGACGGCGACCAGATGGCCGTCCACGTCCCGCTGACCCCGGAGGCCATCGAGGAGGCCCGCACGCGGCTGCTGGGGCCGCTGAACATCTTCTCCCCCGGCACCGGCGAGCCCCTGGCCGGCCCCACTCAGGACATGGTGGCCGGCTGGGCGTACGCCACCCGCGATCCACACCCCCAGGCGGAGGTGATCTTGGCTGCTTCACTGCAGGAGGCGCGGGACAGGGCTCTTGCCGGCGCCCTGGAGCTGGACGCACCCGTCCACATCCCCTGCGCCGGCGAGACCGTCCACACCACGGCGGGCCGGGCAGTTCTCAACGCCCTGCTTCCCGAATCGCTGCGCGTGGTCAATGAGCCCGCGGACAAGCGCCTGCTGACCGACCTGGTGCGCCGCTGCCGCGATGTCGAGGGGACCGAGGCCACCATCCAACTGGTCAACGAGCTGCACCGCGTGGGCTTCTCCCTTGTCACACGCTCGGGGCTCAGTGTGAGTTGGGCCGACTATCCCCAGGTTCCCTCCACGGAGGCGATCGCGAGACAGGCGCGGGGAGACGAGGCCAAAGCCGGTACGGATGAGGAGCGGCGCGCGGCCTGGCTGTCCGCAATGGACGAGCTGCAGCAGGAAGTCGAGCAGGCCTTCGCCACCGACAGCGAGGGCCAAAACCCCGTGCACCTCATGGTGTCCTCCGGTGCCCGGGGCAACCGGAACATGCTCCGCCGGTCCGCCGGGATGCTGGGCCCGCTGGCCCCGGTGGGGTACTCGGAGAAGGCCCTCGAGGTCGTGGACCGCGGGTACATCGAGGGCCTCAGTCCGCTGCAGCGCGAGGCGCAGGTCAAGACCGTGCGTTGGTCCCTGGCCACCACGATGTACCGCTCCACGACCTGCGGCGTCCTGGGGCGCCGGCTGGTCAACGCCTGCGTCGACATCATCGTCACCGCCGCCGACTGCGGCACCGGCCGGGGCGTCGAGGTCCCGGCGCAGATGGCCCGTGGACGGCTCCTGGCGCAGGACGTTGCCGGACCGGACGGACGCCTCCTCGCCTCCGCCGGCACCGTGACGGACGAGACCCTCATCAGGGATGGCATCGATGGCGTGCTCGTGCGCAGCCCGCTGACCTGTGAGACGGTGGGGGGAGTGTGTGCCGCCTGCTGGGGCACCTCACCGGAGACGGGGCGCGGGGTAGACCCCGGGACCGCCGTGGGCGTCGCCGCCGCGCAGGCCTTGATGGAGGCGGCGGCGCAGTTGACCTTCCGCACCTTCTTCGGCCCCGCCGGGAAGCCTCCGCACTCCGCCGCCCCAGTCGGGCTGCTACGGCTGGTGGCTCTGACCGAGGCCAAGGGTCTCGGGATCGGTGACGACGGCGAGAGCTGGTTGCCTGTTGCCGAGGCACTGCAGGAGTTGGGCGAGGAGGGTTTGGGCCCGGCCCTGGCCGCCGACATGCGCCGGGTCTTCGCCAAACAGGGCGTCGCCCTGGACCCGCGGCATTTCGAGCTCATCGCCCGGGCCCTGCTGTCCCGCGTGAAGGTCATCGACCCCGGAGACAGCGATCTGCTGACAGACGAGACAGTTGCCCGCGATCGCGCCCGGGAGCTGATGAATGCCCTGCGGGCCGAGGGCAAGAGGCCCCCCCGGGTGGCGGTGACGGTCACGGCCGCCTCCGAGCTGGGACAGGTTGGCGACAGCTTCCTCGCCGCCGCGGGCTACGGCAATCCGGCCCGGGTACTGACCCGCGCCGCTCTCAGGGCGGCCGAGGACGACCTCAGCGGTATCAGAGAGCGCCTGATCGTGGGCAAGCTCATCCCGGTGGGTACGGGATGGACGGCGGAAATGCCCGGGGCCAATGGTGACAGCTAGCGGGAGACCGCAATCGAGGCCTGTACCCAGCTTCCGGACGGCGCGCCGCCAATGCCGCCTTGGCCGTGCGCTGTCCTGCGGGTGGCCGCGACGCCACGCCGCCCGACCGCGTGCCGCACCTCATGACCCGGCGCGTGGCCGAGAAGTCTGGCCGGCCCGGTTCCAGCCATTCTGAGCGTCCATCTCGCGCAGCGAGGTAGCGAAGAATCTCGCTGAATGCCGGGGGATCCTTCGAGCTGCTCCCTCTGGGATCGGACGCTCTCAGAACGACATTCCCGGCGAATGCGGGGTTTCCGGCCGCACCTCCAGGCCTCATTTGCCATCACGCCGTCCCTGTACCAGCCCTGCGATGTCCTCGAACCGCTCCTGCACCAGCCACCCGGCGTACTGCTCGAAGGGCCGCAGGTCGTGCCAGGCGGTCCAGACGTCGCCGTTTCGCCCGCCGGCCTCGAGCTGGTAGCCCACCAGCGCCTGTTCCGCATGGATGAAGCGACTCCTGGTCTCCGCGTCCCATTGCGGCATCCGGCGTGCCAGCTTGGCCAGCCGTGCCACCATCACCTCACACAGCCTCCCGCCCAGCTCGCGGCTGCTCTCCCGCCCGGCGTCACCCATGCCGATCCCCTGGTACGGCGGATCCCCCTCAAGCCGCGACAGGTCCACCAGCTCGGGCATCAACTCCATCATCAGCGAGGTCTCGAAGGGCCCGCCGTGGTCGCCCGAGTACCCGGCGTCCAGCGCCAGCCAGTACTCCGGGGTGCCGAGGATCGGGATGTCCAGTCTCTGGCTCTCACGCACCGCCGTCTCCCGCACGGCAAGCTGCTGGGAGGCCCCATAGTGTCCGGTGAGGAGGATGACGGCCCGGAAGCCGTTGCGCCGAAGCTCGCGGCACAGGGGCCGCAGCCAGCCCTCCAGCACGGTTGAGTGGAAGGTGGGCTCCGGCTCCATAACCACCGTGTGGGGCTGATCGACGCCGCCCACGCCGCCGTACAAAGGTGGCAGCACCACGCCGCCGCCCAGCCGGGCGGCGCGCAGACACAACGCATGGGCCTTGAGCGCGTCCAGCCCCAGGGCATTCTGCCGCCCGTGCCACTCCAAAGTCCCCAGGGGCACAAAGGCCGTCGGGCACCGCTCCAGGGCGGCCTCCATCTCGTGCGGCAGCATGAGCTCCCACTGCACCTTGCGCGGCTCGGGTTCCATGTCGGCAGGCCTCCTTCTACGGTCGCCGGCAGTGCTAGATGCCTGCTATGGGCGTACTTCTTGACGTTTGAGGCAGGTTCCCGGGCTTCTTCAGTTAGTCTGCAGCCCCGCCGTTCGCGACCCCGTAGGTGGGGTCCCGCCCTGTGGGATCGCCGTCTGGCAGTGGCACCGACCCGAGACGAACCTCCCTGCCGTGCTCTTCGATCTCGGGCGAACCTTCGCCATCAGGGTTTGTCATCCACAACGCCGGAACCTCTTTGCTCTCCAGACATGGCGGCCAAGGAGGCCTCCCCCACCTCCGGGTCGAACTACCGCGGCCTGACCCTTCACCCTGCGCAGGGAGAGTGCCCGGTGTGAGTGACAAACTCAGAGGAATCGCGGTGGCTCTCAATGCCCACCTCGCCGGCGTGCGGCGCCATGTGGACACCTGGGAGCCGGAGAGGCTCCGGCGCGAGCTGGCGGTGGCCCGGGCCATGCTGGAAGAGGCCGGCGACATGCTCGAGCCCGGAGACATCGAGGCGGCCCGGACGGAAGCCCGGCGGCGCATCTCTCAGCGCAGCGCACTCGAGGTCGATCCGCTCAAGGGCTACTGTCTGTGGGCCGAGACTTACGATGACGACCCCAACCCGGTGATCGAGGCCGAAGAACCGCTGGTGCGGAGGCTCCTCGGGGAAGTGACCGGCCTTCGCGTCCTGGATGTGGGCTGCGGCACCGGCAGATGGGCGCTGAGATTGGCCCGGGCCGGGGCCGTCGTCACGGGTGTCGATCCCTGCGGGGCCATGCTGCGGAGGGCACAGAGCCGTGCCCGCGAAGAGGCGCTCACCCTCGACCTGCGCCAAGTCGGCTTCGGAGCGCTGCCAAAGGCGCAGTACGACCTTGTCCTGTGCTGCCTGGTGCTGGGCCACATCCCCGATGTCGGGGAGGCGATCGGGCAGATGGCGGCCAGAGTGGCTCCCGGCGGGCGACTGCTGCTCACCGACTTCCACTATCTTTGCCTGCTGGTGGGCTGGCGCACCGGCTGTCGGTCGGGCGAACAGAGGTATCACATCGAAAACTACGTCCATGACTATGGGGACTATGTCCGCGCGCTCTTGGCCGCAGGCCTGAGGCTGACGGCTATCGAGGACGGGCGCTGGGACGAGAGAGTATCCGACCACGGCATCGACGGTGTATCGAGCCCCTGGTGGGGCTTCCCGCTGTGCATGGCAATCGTCGGTCAGAGGTGACAGGTGGGCAGCCGGTGAGAGGTAAGGGACACAGGACGATGCAGACCGGGGCCACCGACCGAGAGCGGCGGCCCGCGGAGCGATCACGCCCGCCTCTTCTGATCCTGGCGGGGCTGTGCGTCGCGATGGCACCGTGCGTGCTGCCCGGCTGCGATCGCGGTCGGGCCCAGACGGTGGTCTGTGCCCGGGAATCGGTGGCCCTGGTCAGAGACGAGACGCCGGTGGACCCGGACGTGCCGTGGTCCAAGGAGCGGCGCCAGTACTACACCGTGGTCCTCGACGCGCTCCGCCGGGCCGGGATGCCCTATGAGGAGATCTCCGGAGCGAAGTTCGATGCCGCCATGCTGTCGCAGCACGGCGTGGCCGTGTTTCCCTACGCGCCGAACCTCACCGCCGGCCAGATGCAGTCCATCCAGGCCTTCATCGACGGCGGCGGCAAGGTCATCGCCTGCCACCAGGTGCCGGAGGCCCTGACCACCGCGCTGGGTGTGCGCATTGTCGGCGCCTCCAGCGACCGCACCTGCGCCCGGTTCACGGGCTGCGAGCTCGTCAAGCCCGGCATCCTCGGCGCCCCCGAGGTATTCCACCAGTTCTCCTGGCATATCGTCCAGGTGCGCCCCCGCGGCCACCACGCCCGGGTGCTGTACCACTGGCAGGACGCCGAGGGCCAATCCACCCGCACCCCGGCGGTGATTCTCTCCGACACCGGCGCCTACTTCACCCATGTCTTGACCAAGACCGATCGCGAGAGTAAGGCCGGCCTGCTGGCCGCGCTGATCGGCCACTTCATCCCCTCCCTGTGGCCCCAGGCCGCCCGGCGGGCGGTGGAGGACGTGGGCCGGGTAGGGACCGCTGAGAACCTGGACGCCCTGCGCGAGATGGTGGAGGCGGCGCAGGAGGAGGGCCGCGCCAAGGGTGCCGACACGGCACTGGACGCCGCCCGCCAACTGGTGGACAGCGCCCGGCGCCGGGCGGGCAACAGGGACTACCCGAAGTCAATCGCCATCGCCATGCAGGCCCAGAGGCTCGCCTCCCAGGCCTATGTGCGCACCTTCCCCACCCGGGACGCCGAGATGCGCGGGGTGTGGGTTCAGAGCCCCACCGGCGCCAACGGCTGGGACTGGGATCGGAGCATCCGCCTCCTGCACCGGGCCGGCTTCAACGCCGTGTTTGTCAATATCGCCTGGGGCGCCGAGGCCGCCTACAAGAGCAAACACGTGCCCCTGTCCCCGCTGGCCTTGGGCCAGGATCAGTTGGCCCTGTGCCTCGAGGCCTGCCGCAAGTACGGAGTGGAGTGCCACGCCTGGTTCCTGACCTACTATCTGGGCCGCTGCTCGCCGCAGGTGGTGGAGAGGATGCGGGCGGAGGGCCGCCTGCAGCGCGACAAGCAGGGGCGCGAGGTGGAGTGGCTATGCCCCTCACACCCGGCGAACTACGAGCTGCTCCGGGCCATGATGCTCGAGGTCGTCACCAACTACCGGCTGGACGGTATCCAGTTCGACTATGTGCGCTATCCCGACCAGAGCACCTGCTACTGCCCGCGCTGCCGGCAGCAGTTTGAGGAGCAAATGGCGCATCGCTTCGAGAACTGGCCCCAGGACCTGTTCCCCAGCGCCCTCATGGAGCCGTACCGCGTGTGGCGCACCAACCGCGTCACCCGGCTGGTAAAGAACGTGTCGAAAGAAGCCCATCAACTCCGGGGGAAGATCAAGGTCTCGGCCGCGGTGCGCCCCGACTGGGAACCCGACCGCCGCGTGGTCGGCCAGGACTGGGTCAAGTGGGTGCGCGAGGGTTATCTGGACTTCGTCTGCCCCATGGACTACCTCACCGACACCGAGGCCCTGCGCCGCAAGGTGCAAAAGCAGATGGGGTGGGTCTACGGTCAGGCCCCGCTGTACGTGGGATTGGGGTCGTGGCAGCTTCAGGATGTCAGCGATCTTGCCGACCAGATGGCGCTCACGCGCCGATTGGGGGCCGACGGGTACGTGCTGTTTCACTTCTCGGACCCGACCCTTACCGGGGAGTGGATGCCGCTTTTGCGCGACGGCCCGGCGGCGATCAACGCCGTCACCCCCCACTCCAGTCCGGACACGGGGCTGCGTGTGGTAGGCGGCGCCGTGGGGCGCGGGGTGGGCTGGGAGGCGCAGGAGGGCAAGGCCTTCACCGTCGCCGGCTGGGTAGCGGAGGGCTCGGGGATCTGGGGCGCCCGAGTGCAGCTCCACACGCTGGACGACGATGTGGCCAATCGTGGACGGCGCCTCTACGCCGGTCGTCGTCGCGAGGTGCAGTTCGCCCCGCCGCCGGGCAAATACCGCCCGGTCATCACCGGGCGGGCAGGTAATCGCCCCTTTGTGAGGAAGGGTGCCATCGTCCAGGTCGTCAAGGCCGGGTAGCGGGGCGCCCCGCCGCCCATTTCCCGCAGTCCGCAGAGCTGGAGGTGCGGCCGAGAGGTCTGGCCGGCCCGGCCTATGTCATCCTGAGCGTCACTCTCGCGCAGCGGGATAGCGAAGAAGCTCACTGGATGCCGGGAGTTTCCGCGAGCTGCTCTTGCCGGGAGCGGGCGCGCCAGGACCGCACGATCGCCGGGCCCGCGCAGCGCCCCTCGCTTCGCGTGGAGCCTCACCACATCCCCGGGAGGGACCCCCATGTCGCTCACAGTCGGCGTCGTCGGACTGCGCAGAGGCGGCTCCTTTGTGCCTGTGTTCAACCACCGCTCCGACAGCCAAACCACCTGGGTCTGCGACCTGAACCGGGAGCGTGCCCGGAGTTTCGCCGAGGCTCATGCCGTCGCCAACTGGACCGGCGACTACGAGGAGCTCCTGGCCTCGGACGTGGACGCCGTCGTCGTCGCCACCCCGGCGCCCCTGCATGCCCAGATGTGCATCTCCGCCCTGGAGGCGGGCAAGCACGTACTTTCCGAGGTGCCCGCCGTGTGGACCCTCGACGAGGCCCGGCGCCTGGTGGCCGCGGTGAAGCAGTCGGGGCGCAAGTACATGTTCGCCGAGAACATGAACTACGTCGCCTACCTGCAGAGCTTCGATGTCATGGTCAAGCAGGGCCGCATCGGCGAGCCGTATTACGCCGAGGCCGAGTATATCCACAACTGCCGGAGTCTGATGACCGGCCGCGATGACGGGGTGACCGAGGGCTCCGAGAGCGGGCGGACCTGGCGCGCCTCCCTGCCCCCGATCCACTACTGCACCCACAGCCTCGGGCCGCTTCTGCAGATCATGGACGACCGCATCGTCTCCGCGGTGGGCATGCACACCGGGCCACGCATCGGAGCCGCCACCGATACCATCGACATGGAAGTGGGGATCTTCAAGACCGCCAGGGGGAACGTGATCAAGGTCACCTGCGGCTTCTATGTGGCCCGTGAGCCCTCCTTCCACTACTTCTCGATCTACGGTACCGAAGGGGTGCTCGAATCCCCCCGCGGCGGCTGGGAGGGCTTCAGGGCCAACTTCCACGACATCCCCCATCTGCAGGGGATGGTGCCGCTGCCGCTTTCGTGGGCACACACGAACCTGCCGCCCGAAGCCCATGCCGGCGGTCACGGCACCTCGGAGTACCTGATGATCGATGACTTCGTGCGCGCGGTGCTGGATGACAAGACTCCGGCCATCGACGTGTACTTCGGTCTGGACATGACCCTTCCCGGCATCTGTGCCCACATGTCCGCCGAGAACGGTAGCGCCCCGGTTGCGGTACCCGACCCGCGCGAGGGCTAGAGCGCCGGCGGTTGGGGTCGAAAGGGCAGAAGGGGGCGGCTTCCAGGCCGCCCCCTTCTGACACGGCGACACGCGGCCGGGCCGTTTCTCCCCGCCGCTACAGCAGCTTCCCCCGCCGGATCGTGTCGCTCCCGTACCGCTTCCGCAAAGCATCCACCGCGTCATCCAACGCCGAGTGCTCCAGAACCTCCTCGTCGGCGAACAGCGACGCCTGAGCCGGCCGGTCGAAACCCGATACCCCCACTCCGAGCAGCCGCACCAGACGCCCCTCCAGCGGCACCTCCGCGAGCAGCCCGCAGACCATCTTGTAGATGGTGTCATTGGCGTCCGTGGGGCCCGGTAGCGTCCGACGCCGCGTGAGGGTGTGGAAGTCGCCGAAGCGGAGTTTGAGCTGCACCGTGCGCCCACGCAGCCCCTGGCTCCTTAGCCGCGCTCCCACATCCTCGGCCAGCGCAAGCAGCGTCCGCTCGATGGTGTCTTGCTCCCGGGTGTCCTGCTGATAGGTATGCTCCGCACTCACCGACTTGGCGTCCCTTCCTGTTTCCACCGGTCGGTCGTCGATACCGTTGGCCAGACGATGCAGGTGTCCGCCCAGCTCGCCGAACTGCCGCTGCAGCACCTCCTCGGGATATGCCGCCAGTTGACGGATGGTGCGGATGCCCAGTTGTCGCAGGCGCTCCTCCGTGGCCTTCCCCACTCCCCACAGCCGCGAGACGGGCATGGGGTCCAGGAATCGGCGCTCCTCTCCGGCGGGGACGAGGACAAATCCATCCGGCTTGCCGTGGTCGAAGGCGACCTTGGCGACGAACTTGTTGGCGGCAATGCCCACCGAGGCCACCAGCGACAGCTCGCTGGCGATGCGCTGCTTGATCTGTCGCCCGATCTGCTCGGGGCTGCCGAAGAGCCGGCGAGAGCCGGTGACGTCCAGGAACGCCTCATCCACGGAGATCTGCTCCAGGAGAGGGGTGTAGCCGCCGAGTATCCCCATCACGGCGCGGGAGGCCTGCAGATAGCGGGGCATGTCCACCGGAACGAAGATGGCCTGCGGGCAGAGTCGCTGGGCCTGGATCGAGGGCATCGCCGAGCGGACGCCGAACCGCCGGGCCTCGTACGAGGCGGCCGAGACGACTCCGCGGCCGCCCGGAGCGGCTCCCACCACCACCGGCTTGCCGCGCAGCTCGGGCTTGTCCCGCTGCTCGACAGAGGCATAGAAGGCATCCATGTCCACGTGGATGATGCTCCGCGCCATGATAGGCAGTTCGCCGGCGGAGGGGAGGGCTCCTTGCAGTGGGGGCAAAGCACGCTCAGGGGCAGAGCACGGAGCGCCGCGGGAGCACAGGCGCCCCGATTCGGGGACGCCAGACACACCGGTAGCGACCGGCAAGCCTGCGAGCGCGACGCGGAAGCTCGGGAGCTTCCCAACGGCCTCAGCGCCGGCTGTGGTTGATGGCGGTCTGCCCGCCGGCCGCCGCAATCGGGCCCCGGCCGCCGACCGATATGGCGGGTACCGGCTCGCCGGGTGCCTGTCGAACTTGACAGGGCCTGTCTGACCAAAGGAGAATGTAGTCCTATGCCGGGCCGCGACGAAGAGCCAGGGCCGCCTGCTTCCGTACTCCCCGGAGCCCGAACTGGAAGCTGTGCATCCCGGTCATCCCCCGTCGCCGCTATCCGCCCTCGCATGGCGGGACCGTTATCCTGTCCGTCCTGTCGGTGCTGTCATCCTGTCGTTGTCCGCGCCCGCATGGCGGTACCGTTGCCCGGTCCAACCTGTCTTTCGTTGCCGTTCCCGCCCGCCGCCGTCCCGCCTCGGTGGAACGCGGATTGCAGACATGTGGTGCAATTGCCTCGACTTCGGGCGTGGCCCATGGGTCACGCATTCTGGCTTCGGGGGCAGGATGCCCGCCGAAAGCGCCACACACAGGAGGAAGGCCAGCGTGAAGGCTTTCAGGACGTACACCGTCACTCCCAAACTGCCCGAGGGCCTGGAGGGCCTGCGGCAGATCGCCTACAACCTCTGGTGGTGCTGGAACCCCGACGCCATCGAGCTTCTGCGACGCATCGACCGCGACCTGTGGGAGCAGCATAGCCACAATCCCGTGGCCGTGTTCGGAGCCGTGCCCCAGGATCGCTGGCAGCAGTTGGCCGTGGACGAGAGTTTTCGGCAGCATCTGGAGCGGGTGCTGGCGGCCTTCAATGACTACATCAACGGTGATACCTGGTTCAGCCGCAACTATCCCCACGCCAAGAGCTCCGTCATCGCCTACTTCAGCTTCGAGTACGGCCTCAGCGAGGCCCTCCGCATCTACGCCGGAGGGCTGGGTGTGCTGGCCGGCGACCATCTCAAGGCCGCCAGCGACATGGGGGTACCGATCTGCGGCATCGGCCTGCTGTACCAGGTGGGGTACTTCACCCAGTACCTCAACGCCGACGGCTGGCAGCAGGAGTCCTACGCCGAGAACGATTTCCACACTCTTCCCGTCGAGCCCGTGAACGGTTCCGACGGCTGCCAGTTGCGAATCAGCGTCCCCACGGACGGTCACGATGTGCACGCCCTGCTGTGGCGGGTCAATGTGGGCCGCGTGCCCTTGTACCTGCTGGACACCAATACGCCGGAGAACCAGCCGGAGGATCGCGCCATCAGCTATCAGCTCTACGGTGGCGACGTGGAGATGCGGATCCGGCAGGAGATCCTGCTGGGCATCGGCGGCATCCAGGCTCTCGAGTGTCTGGGGATCGAGCCCAGCGTGTACCACATGAACGAGGGGCACGCGGCTTTCCTGGCCCTCGAGCGCGTGCGCCGCGCGATGGTCAAGAGCGACCTGAGCTACAGGGAGGCCGTGGAGGCCACCAGGGTCTCCAACGTCTTCACCACCCACACCCCGGTGCCCGCGGGACACGACCGCTTCCCGCCGCAGCTCATGGAGAAGTACTTCAAGCACTATCATCCCCAGTTGGGGCTGTCGATGGAGGAGTTCATGGCTCTGGGGCGCGAGGGCGAGCACGACCAGGGCGGTCGCTTCTGCATGACGGCTCTGGCGCTGAAACTCTCGGCCTGGCGCAATGGGGTGAGCAAGCTCCACGGCCATGTGTCCCGGATGATGTGGCAGTCGCTGTGGCCCCGGGTGCCGGTGGATGAGATCCCCATCGGCTCGGTGACCAACGGGATCCACGTGAGCTCCTTCATCTCCGGCGACATGGCGGTCCTGTTCGACCGCTATCTGGGCACCGACTGGCGCACCGAGCCGGGTGAGATGAACATCTGGCAGCGCGTCTCCAGCATTCCGGAGGCGGAGTTGTGGCGCGCCCACGAGCGGCGGCGCGAGCGGCTGGTCGCCGTGTCCCGCCAGCGCTTCCGCAGCCAGCTCGAGTACCGCGGCGCCGGCCCGGCCGACCTGGCCGCCGCCGAGGAGGTCCTCGACCCGGAGGCCCTCACCCTGGGCTTCGGCAGGCGCTTTGCCACCTACAAGCGCGCAACGCTATTACTCAGCGACCCGGAGCGGCTCAAGAGGCTGCTGACCGACCGCGACCGGCCCGTGCAGATCATCTTCACCGGCAAGGCGCACCCCAACGATCCCGGCGGCAAGGAGCTCATCCGCCACATCGTCCACTATGCCAGCGACCCGGAGCTGCGCAACCGCATCATCTTCCTGGAGAACTACGACCTCAACCTGGCCCGTTACATCGTGCAGGGCGTGGATGTGTGGATCAATACGCCCAGACGGCCCCAGGAGGCCAGCGGCACCAGCGGAATGAAGGTCAGCGCCAATGGCGGGCTGAACTGCAGCGTCCTGGACGGCTGGTGGGTGGAGGGCTACACTCCCGACACCGGGTGGGCCATCGGCAGGGGCGAGGAGTACTCCGACGCCAACCAGCAGGACGCCATCGAGGCCAATGCACTGTACACCATCCTGGAGCAGGAGATCGTGCCGCTGTTTTACGAGCGCGGCGCCGACGGCATCCCCCACGGCTGGGTGCGGAAGATGAAGTCCTCCATGGGAGCCCTGTGCCCGGTGTTCAACTCCAACCGCATGGTGGGCGAGTACACGGAGAGCTTCTACCTGCCGGCGGCCCGCAGGGGCAACGAGATGGCGGCCAACGGCCACGCCCGCGCCGGTGCATTGGCAAAGTGGGTCAGCAAGGTGAAGGAGAGCTGGTCGCAGGTGAGGTTCGCCGAGGTGACCGACGATGCCGGAGACGTCACCCAGTTCGCCGACCGCGTCACGGTCAAGGCCAGGATCGCGCTGGGGGCATTGGAGCCCGGCGATGTCCGAGCCCAGCTCGAGTACGGCAATGTCGACGCCGCCGGGGAGATCGTGGACGCGCAGGTAGCGCGCATGGAGTACGTGGGCGCCTCCGGCGATGGCCACATGTTCCTGGGCACCGTGGACTGCCAGGGCACAGGCCGTTGGGGCTACACCGTCAGGCTCATGGCCTCCCACAGCGACCTGGTCTCCCCGCTGGAGACCGGCTGCATCCTGTGGGCGTAAGCCCAAAGCTCCGGCGACCCAGAGAAACACCGCCGCCCGTGGCGCGCATGCCACGGGCGGTTTCGTGAGTTCGCGGACGGCGCGCCGAAGGCTGCGTGTAGCCTGGCCCGATCGGTAGCGGCGGCGCGCAGTGCTGCACCCCATGCCCGGAACCAAGCCCAGACCGTCACTGCCTCTTCCCTGCCCCTCCCCCGGAAGGCCCTCTCCCCTCCCCCGCCGAATTTACCGCCGGCCATTACCCCACCCTGAGAGGTGTGATGCCCCGTGAAGGTCCTCGTCACCGGTGCCGCCGGGGAGTTCGGACGCGACCTTGTCCCCTGGCTTGCCCGCAAGCATGACGTCCGCGCCACCGATATCGCGCCCGCCACTGTGCCCTGCGAGTTTGTCCAGGCCGATTTGCGCGACCCCGAGGCCCTCGGCGCCCTCGTGGACGGCGTCGACGCCGTCATCCACCTGGCGGTGCTGCTGCCCATGCCGCACCCCACGGCGGCGTTCGTGGATGTCAATGTGAAGGCCACCACGCTGCTTTGTGAGGCGGCGGCGAGGGCGAGGGTGGGACGGTTCGTCTACATCAGTACCGTCTGGGCCACCGGGCACGGCACCGAGGAGGGCTGTCTGCCCGTGGACGAGGAGGCTCCCCTGCGGCCGCAGGAGATGTATGGCCTCACCAAGCTGCAGGGCGAGCTTTCCGCCGAGTTCTACGCCCGCATGCATGGGCTGAGCACGCTGGTGTTGCGCATGTGCGGCTATGTGCGCTGCAGCCAGTTCTCTCCGGACGGCAGCGTGGACCTGGCCACCGCCAACCTGGGCGAGATCGCCGCCTGCCTCCTGCGGCCCGGTCAGAAGGTCTGCACCCCCAATGACCTGGGCAACCTGATGGACGCCGCCATCAGCCGGGACATCGGCAACTTCCGGCGGGTGATCGCGGGCAATGCGGTGCCCTGGCATCCGGGGGACATCGAGCAGCTCGGCACCGATCCGCTGCCGGTCATCGAGCGGTACTATCCGGGGGCGAAGGCGCTGTTTGAGGCCTTTGGCGTCACCCCGGCGCCGGTGGATGCGTACTACTCGGTGGCCCGCTGCCGGGAGCTATTGGAGATACAGCAGGAGTACACGGTGGCGGACCTGGTGAGGTGACAGTAACGGCAGGGGTGACGGCGGAGGTCACGACGGTGGCAACGACGGAGATGACGGCGGGGACGGCGGAACGACGGGGACGGCGAACGGCAGGGCACGGCAGGGACGGCAGCGCCGTTGGCCGTGCTGGAAGCGCGGGCGTCTTGCCCGCATGTCGTTGGTCGTTGGTCGTGCTCCCCTCTCCCGTCTCCGCCGCCGTTTGGCGGAGTAAGGGGCCGGGGGTGAGGAGCCGTTGCCGTCCGGTCCAAAGGACCGGCGGCGCCCGAAGGGCGCCTATAGCGGCGGCCGTAAGCCCGCCGCGCCGTTCGCCCGGCGCCAACGGCAATGCGGGCGGGACGCCCGCGGTCCCAGGAACGGCTACGGCGGACGGCTACGGCCAACGCCAAGCAGGCCGGAAGCCTGCGCTCCCAGCAAACGACATCGCCCGCCCACACCACCACAGGAGACGCACCTACATGGCTTCACCGGTCGTGTCTATCGTCCGCTTTGATGGCGAGAACGGCCCCTCCTTCGGCAGGGCGCTGGAGCTTGCCGGCCTGGGCGACATCGTCTCTCGCGGAGACAGAGTGCTGCTCAAGCCCAATCAGCACGGCGGCCACGGGTTCACCAACCCCGACGTACTCAAGGCCGGCGCCAGATGGGCTTTCGAGGCCGGGGCGGCCGAGGTCTGGATCGGCGACGGGCCGGTGTGGTGCATGCTGGACGCCGGCCCGTACTTCACCCAGACCGGCCTCCGCGGCGCCTGCGAGGCCACCGGAGCGAAGGAACTCAACTTCCACGCCGGACAGTACCGCGTCATCCACCCGGACTGCCCCGACCTGCCGGAAACCATCGGTATCTCCGAGTACCTCTATGAGGCCGATGTGGTCATCAACCTCCCGGTGATGAAGACGCATTTCAACACCCTGGTGACACTGGGGATCAAGAACCTCAAAGGCTGCATCCGTCCCATCGACAAGAAGACGTTGCACGAGATGGAGCTCAATGCCGGGATCGCCGAGGTCTGCCGACTCATCGCCGAGCGGGTCACGGCCACCGTGGTGGACGGCTCCATCGGCTACGAGGGCATGGGGCCCGGAGGTGCCACCGAGGTAGACGTAGGCCTCCTGCTGGCCTCCGGTGACGTGGTGGCCGTCGACACCGTCACCTGCCACCTGATGGGCATCGAGGCCTGCCGGTCGCGGCTCATCCGCTTCTGCGCCGAGCGCGGCGTGGGCGAGATGGACATCTCCCGGATCGCCATCGTCGGTGAAGACCCTGCCGAGCATCGTCGGGAGTTCAAGCTGCCCTATCGGGTCATGGCCGAGGAGTTCCCGAACCTGCGCCTGTGCACCGAGCAGGCCTGTAGCGGCTGTGCGATGAACCTGCTGCGGGCCATGGAGATCGCCAGACAAGCCGGCCAGAGCTTCACCTGCGATACGGTGGTGATCGGCCCGTGCGTGGAGACCGAGGGGCAGGCGCTCCTCGTCGGCCGGTGCACCAAGCCGGGCTGGGACGGGGCCCCGCACGTGGAGGGCTGCCCGCCGACGGTGGATGCCATCCGCGTCGCCATGACCGGGATCGAGGCGGACGAGACGGTGCCTAGAAGTTGAGTCGCGAGTCGGTGAGTCGCGGGTCGCGAGTCAACGGCCCCGCACGGCGGGAGCAACGGCGTCGACGGATACGGCGTCAACGGAGGCGGCGTCAACGGAGGCGGCGTCAACGGAGGCGGCGTCAGCGGACACGGCCTCGACGGACCGGATGAGGGGAGGGCCCCGGCAGTTCGGTTGGGGGAACGCCTCTCGGCCGGGGCCACGGCCGATGGAGGTCGCCAATGCCGGTTGGGTGGGCTTCCCCCTCACCCGCAAGCGGTCCGCAGGAACGCCCGACTCTCCCGATGGGAGAGGTGAACGGCGTCCGCCGTTCGCCGTACTCCCCCTCCTCCCGTCTCGCCCGCCGTTTGGGCGAGTAAGGGAGAGGGGGGCGGGGGGTGAGGCGCCGTCAGCCGTCAGCAGTCCCGCGCCACGAGACACGCGCCACGGCCGGTGACCGTCGGCCGTAGCCGTACGGCCCGCAGGGCCATCGGCGCCCGCAGGGCGCCACCCAGCGGCGGCCGTGAGCCCGCCGCGCCGTTCGCCGTTCGCCGTTCGCCGTTCGCCGTTCGCCGTTCGCCGTTCACCGTTCGCCGTTCGCCGTTCGCCGCTCACCCCTCTCCTGAGCGGCCGTGTCGCGAAGGAGAGGGGGCGGGGGTGAGGCCTCATGAGTGCCGTTCGCCGTGCCGCGCCACGCGCCACGGCCGTCGACCGCATCAACTCACCATCGCGAACGGAGCGCCCCATGAGACAGACACTGCTTGTCATGCTTCCGATGCTACTGTGCACCGCGGCCGTCGGCTCCGAGGGGCCAGACTGCCGCGACGTCTACCCCGACACCTGGGTGGCCACCGACGCGCTCGGACGCTCCATGCCGAGCTATGCCGAGGTCGGTCCCGTCAAGCAGGACCAGCGGCGGGTGGTAGGCATCTTCTACATCACCTGGCACAGCGATTCGGCCGCCAACCTCAAGAGTCCCTACACCGCCGACGTCTCCCGCGTGCTGGCCGCCGACCCGGCGGCGCGCCTGGACGCCGCCCATCCCCTGTGGACTGAGGGCTCCTACCACTGGGGCGAACCGGAGATGGGCTACTTCCTGAGCAAGGACGAGTATGTCATCCGCAAGGACATGTCCATGCTCGCCGATGCCGGAGTGGACGTGTTGGTGATGGATGTCACCAACGCGGTGCGCTACTGGGATGAGTGGGACGTCGTCTTCCCCGTGATGCAGAAGATGAAGGCCGAGGGCAACAAGGTACCCCAGTTCTGCTTCTGGGCCTTCAACGGCCCCGTCATCACCGTCGTGCAGGACCTGTATGACAGGATCTACAAGACCGAGAAGTACAAGGACCTGTGGTTCATGTGGGATGGCAAGCCGCTGCTTTTGTACAATGCCAATCCCAGCGTCGACGCCAACGGCGGCGGGGTGCAGAACCCCAACCCGCACTACGACGCCGCGGCCAAGACCGACCCCACCCACGCCCACTACGGCGATCCGGACTATGCCGAGGAGTTCTACCGCGACTACACGCAGGAAGTGCAGAGCTTCTTCACGCTGCGGAGCATGTGGTGGGGCTACTATGAGTGGGCCGGGAAGCGCTATGTGGGCACCGAGGACAACTGGAGCTTCGGCCTGGACATGAGCGACCCGCGGGTGGCCGCGCTCACGCCCGACCAGCGCGTCTCGACCCACGAGGGCGAGAAGGAGCAGGCCGCCGTCACCCCCGCCCAGCATCCCTCGAGCCTCGTGGGCAAGTCCTGGACCGTGGAGCACGGTGAGCCGCAGCTTGACGAGCAAGACCTCCCCGTCCCGACCTTCGTCCCCTGGCTGGGCGATACGGTCGAGCACCCCGAGGGCTACGGCATCTACTTCCAGGAACGCTGGGACGAGGCCCTCGGCAGCGACCCGCAGTTCCTGTATCTCAACGACTGGAACGAGTGGACCGCCGGCAAGTACCCGCCGGGCGGCGCCACGGTACAGTTCATGCGCCGCGACAGCACGTACTTCTTCGTCGATCAGTACAACGCCGAGTTCAACCGCTGCATCCAGCCCATGAAGGGCGGCTACACGGACAACTACTACATGCAGATGGCCCAGAACATCCGGCGCTACAAGGGCGTGCGGTCCATCCCGGTCGTGCGGGGCTTTCGGAGGATCGAGCTGGACGGCAGCTTCGAGGACTGGGCCGACGAGCCGGTGGAGTACCGGGACACGGTGGGAGATACCTTCCGCCGCGACTACAAGGGCTACGGAGGCCTGCACTATCGAGACGGATCGGGCCGCAATGACATCATCACCAGCAAGGTAGCCGTCGACGATGCCACCGTCTACTTCTACGCACAGACCCGGGAGCCCCTGACCCCGCCCACCGGCCGCAATTGGATGCTCCTGCTGGTCGACGCCGACTGCGATCCCACCACAGGCTGGTATGGCTATGACTTCCTGATCAACAAACGTGTGCCCGGCAACCGCCGCACACTGCTCATGCGCTATGAGGCCGAGTCGGACGGCGGCGCCTGGGTGCAGGTGGCGCGGCTGAACTACCGCTGGTCGGGCAATGCGCTGGAGCTGGCCGTCCCGCGGGACCTGCTGGGCCTCGAGGGCGACGGCTTCACCTTCGACTTCCACTGGTGCGATAACCCGCAGGACCTGCAGGACCCGATTTCGCTGTGCACCGCCGGCGACAGCGCCCCCAACCGCCGGTTCAACTACCGGTGCGTGTGGCAGAGGTAGGGCCGCGCGCCGCAGGCCACAGCGCCCGAGAGGTGACTACCGATGTTTGCTCCGCTTCGTCTCGCGCCCTCTGGGCTGGCGTGTCTTGCCGTGGTCCTGCTCCCCGCGGGAGCCATGGCCTGGACGGTCAGGCCTTCCCTGGGCACACCGGACCTGCACACCACCACGCTGGCCATCGACCTGCGCCCCGAAGGGCCTCCGCCCGGCGGATTGGTGGTGGACCTCACCTGCATGGATGAGGGAGTCTGGCGCGCCCGGGTCTCTCTGGGGGCCTGGCCGCAAGATCCCGTCGCCCTGCGCCCCCGGGACTTCCGCTGCATCCAGGTCGGCAAGACCCACGAGCCCCTGCGCTTTGCCTACGCCAAAGAGATCTGCGTCGGGGGAGATGGAAGCTCCGGTGACGCCGCCCCGGAGGTCGCCGTGCGCTGGCCGGGCCGAGACGAGGTGATCCTGCCCTGGGAGCGTGACCCAGAGCCCCTCACTGTCGGCGGCGCCGGGATGTGGCCCGGACTGCACCGCAATAACGCCGGGCATTTCGGCTGGCGCTGGGAGCCCAACGGCCTGCTGATCAACAACGTGAGCTTCGACCGCATCGAGCGCTCCTGGTACTACTTCAAGCCGCGACGCGAGCCCAATGAGAGCTTCCAGTTCAACTTCGGCGTTCCCGGTGGGAAGGTCCTGGGTTCCGAGGCCGTCGTCACAGACGATGACACCGAGGGGCGCACCGGCCTGCAGCATCTGGAGAAGACGATCACCGCCCACGATGCCACCGCCGAGGATGACCTGGCCGCCGACTGGACCTCGGTGCGTTGGCGCCGCCTGCTAACCGGAGAGGACGAGAGCCGGTATTACCAGGAGCTGCGCTACAGCGCCCTGGCGGTCGGGATCCAGGTCGAGACCGATGCGCCGAAGTTCGCCCTGTCCTTCAGTGACGCGACCACCACCCGCGGTGCCGCCGGCATCGCGTACATGACGGACCAAGGAGTCAAGCTGGCCGCGCAGTCTGAGGGCGTCTCGCCCGCGGCGATGGCGGAGAACTGGCTGCTTCTGCTGTCGGCCGACGGCAGCCCGGAGGTGCCGGTGCTGGTGGTGTTCGGGCGTCGGCCGGATGCTATCGACTGGTCACAGGAGCGCATCGTGCTCCATCGCGCCGGGGGCATCGGGACGCTCGCCATCGCCACCCCGCTGGGAGCCTTCGCTCAGCCCTCCGATCTCTGGGCCAGATGGCAGGCGAGCCCCGGCGACCTGCCCCTGGAGCATATCCGCCGCGCCCGCGACCTCTTGATCGCCTACCCCTGGCGCTGCCAGGAGTTCTTCGCGGTCGACGACGGATGGGTGTCCATCCGCGATGAGGTGAGCTTCCTGCCGTGGACCGATGACTGGGGCACGCAGGCCGAGGCCCACTGTCCTCTCCCCCCGCTGATCGCGTACTCGATGGATGAGGGCTACCTGCCCCGGGACTGTGTGGCCGATCTCGTGGACATGCACATCCCCACCAAATGGGGGCCCTATCGCTGCGCTCCGGGCACGGCCATCCAGTACCGCCTGCCGGTGCCGGATGACTGGGACTACTCCGCCCTGGCCTCCGGGCCGGAGGGTGACGGCACCTTTCTCGCCGAGGTCTTAGCCAACAGCCTGACCGACGAGGCTCTGGAGCGTCTGAAGCCCGGAGAGCCGGCCCCGGTGGTGTACCCCCACTACGTGACCCACGACTTCGCGGCGGGGGCGTGGCGGGCGGCCAACTTCCTCGAGGCACAGCAGCGCCGCAGGCTCCGGGCCTACACCCGCGACCGGGTACAGAGCGCCCTCCTGCCCCAGAGCTACCGCCTGCGTCGCGATCCGGTCACGGGAGCCGCGTACCTGGGCTGTAGCTTCGTCTGGAACGGGCCGGACGAGGCCAACAGCGACGGTTTCGCCGATCTCGATTACTGGCTGGGCCTGACGCTGTACGGCCTGTACACCCAGGCCAAGTACGCGGCGGACTGGGAGAATCTGCGGCCCCACTGGCCCCGGATCCGCTCCCTGGCCGGCTACTTCGAATCCACGAATAGTTGGGCCCTCATGGGGCCGGGAGCCCGCGAGGCGGGGGAGATCTACGGCGGCGACATGGCCACCGCGGGCTATGCGGGACTGGTGGGCTTCCAGCGCCTGGCCGACAGGCTGGGCACCGACTACCAGCGCGACCTGGCCTGCTATCTGCTGGCCCGCAACGCCGTGCCGATGGCGGCCAAGTTCGGATTCTTGCCCTATGCGCTGGAATGCCTACACCAGGAGGGCTCCTGGTCGGGACTGCCGGGAACGGGCTTCGGGGAGCGCTATCAGGCGGCGTTCTCGGGGGTCAACCCCGGGGAACGCGGGCACGGCTACGGCGATCCGTGGTGGCGCACCGGCTGCATCGGCCCTCAGAGCGGACAGCCGGAAGTGCTGGACCTCTACATGCAGCGCTGCCCGCAGGACCTTCTGGCCTTCGAGCGCTCCTTCATGCAGTCTTGCCCCGACGAAGTGCTCAAGACCCATGACGAGTGCCGCGTGCCGCCGCATATCATGGCCCGCACCTACCTGTCCCAAGCGTTGCCCGGAGCCGCCCTCGAGCTCGCCCGGCAGTGGCGTGGCGCCGCGATGCTCCGCGACGCCCATGTCTACACCGGCCTGGTGTCCTGGGACGTCCCGGTGCGCCTCATCGACTGGGCGCCCGCCTACCCGGCCTCCGGAGTCTGGGATGCCGACAGCCAGACCGCCACCATCGCCCTGCAGTGCGAACACGGCCCCGCGCGGGTGCGGTTCGCCGTGCAAGGCGGAAGACCCGCCGTCACGCTGGACGGTCACTCCGTGAGACCTGAGCCGGATCAAAGACGCGGCCGCCGGCGCTCCTACTGGCTGGACGTGCCGGAAGGCGACCACCAGTTGCGCATCACGCCGGGAAGGTAGCGGTCGGGACACGCCGGCCCTCATCCATCGGAGGAACCCTACTTGCCCACCACCTACGTCCCCTCTGCACCGGCTCTATCACCCTCCGGGGAGGTCCGTCTTGCCGCGCTCCTCAGTGCCTTGCCCGCCCTGCGCGAGGGGTACTTCTGGGAGCGTCGGCTTCACTGGGCCGAATCGCACCTGCAGACCCGCGGGCGGCCTCAGGCCCTGCGCACCGCCCGGGCCTTCGCCCACGTGCTGGACAACATGAGCATCGACATCGGACAGCACGAGCTCATCGTCGGCCGCCACCCCAAGGGCGAGCCGGATGCCGCGACCCGGGAGCGCATGGAGCGCGCCGCCGAAGCCTGGGGCGGCCACGGGCTGCAGGAGTGGGCCCTGGCCCAGATACCCGACCCGGCGCTGAAGCTCTGGCACGGCGGAGTGTTCACCACCGGCTCCAAGACCGGGCACATGACTCCGGACCACGAGGGCCTCCTGCGCCGCGGCCTGGCCCAACGACTGCGACACATCGCACTGCGCCTCGATAGCATCGACCCCGCGCTGCCCGACGCCGGTGAGCGCCGCACCTTCCTTTTGGCCGCGCAAATCGCCTGCGAGGCGGCGGGCCGGTTCCTCGCTCGCTACGCCGACCTCGCCGCGGAACTGGCCGCCGAAAGCTCCTGCCCCCGCCGCGGCTCGGAGCTGCAGGCCATCTCCGCGAGCTGCCGACATCTGTCCACAGGGCCGGCGCGCACCTTTCACGAAGCGCTGCAGCTCTCGTGGCTGCTACATCTGTGGGTCTGCATCGAGAACGGTGAGAGTGCCGCGGCCTTCGCCCCCGGTCGCATCGACCAGTATCTCTACCCCTACCTGGAGCAGGACCTGCAACAGGGCCGCCTCACCGAGGCCGAGGCCTACGAGCTGCTCCTGTGTAGCTTCATCAAGATCAACGAGATCGGCGACGACCTGCCCCAGTCCGCGGTCCTCGGCGGCATGGTCTCGGCCACCGAGGACGGCTGCAATCGGCTCACGGAGCTGTGCCTGGCCGCCTCGGAGAGGCTGGGGATGCTCAACCCCGCCCTGGTGCTGCGGGTGAATGACAAGACCCCGCGCCCCGTCCTGCGCCGGGCGACGCGGCTGCTCCGCACCGGCATCGGCTTCCCGCAATTGTACAACGACCGCGTCACCATCCACTGCCTGCGACAGGCGGGCTGCCGCGCACCGGACGCCCGCGAATACTGTATCGGCGGCTGCGTGGAGCTCACCGTCCAGGGGCGCAGCAATCCGTGGGTGGGCAACTTCCTCAACCTCCCCAAGTGCCTGCTATTGGCCCTCAACCGCGGCGTCTGTGCTCTCTGCGGCGAGAGGATGGGCGCCGACACGCCTCCGCCCGCCGAGTTGACCACCTTCGAGGATGTGGTGGCCGCCTTCCGCTCTCAGCTCTGCTACGCCATCGAGCAGATGGCCTATTGCGAGAACGTCTTCGACCGCGCCCAGGCCCGGTGCACTCCGTTCCCCTTCCTCTCCGCCAACATCCTCGACTGCATCGAGCAGGCCCGAGACATCTCCGCCGGTGGGGCGAGGTACAACTTCACCGAGCTGCAGGGCGTCGGTCTTGCCAATACCGCCGATTCGCTGGCGGCCATCCGCTCCTTCGTCTACGAGCAGGGGAGGCTGTCGCTGCCCGAGCTGGTGGCAGTGCTCGCTGACGACTGGGCCGGGGCCGAGAGTCTGCGCCGGGAGCTGCTCCGCGATGGCCCCAGGTACGGCACCGGCGACGGCGGCGCCGATGAGATCGCAAAGCAGGTGGTGGCGTGGTTCACCGCCGAGGTGGGCAAGTACCACAATCCCCGGGGCGGCCGGTTCCGACCCGGTCTGCTGGTATGGACTCTGGGCGACGGGTTCGGCCAGATGACGGGAGCCACACCGGACGGGCGCAAGTCGGGCGCGGTCCTGGCCGATTCCGTCGGCCCGGCTCAGGGTCGCGACCGCAAGGGGCCCACTGCCGTGATCGCCTCCGTCACCAGCATCGACTACAGCCCCATGGTCGGCGGCCTCGCCCTGAACATGAAGTTCACCCCCGAGTGCCTGGCCTCCGATGAGGGGATTGAGAAGTTCGTCGACCTGCTGCTCACCTACTTCGAGGCCGGCGGCATGCAGATGCAGGTCAACGTCGTCGACGGCGATCTGCTGCGCCGCGCCCGAGAAGAGCCCGAGCTGTACGCAGACCTCATCGTCCGAGTCTCCGGCTGGAGCGCCAGGTTCCTCACCCTCAGCACCAGGCTCCAGGACGAGATCATCAGCCGCACGGAGCAGAAGCTGTAGACCGAGCAAGCCGGCGGCCCCCGGCGGGTGCGTGCCTGCCGCGTGCCAAGGCCGCGCCCCCCACCCGCCCTCCCTGACGCGGCACGGCTCCGCGCCCACGGTTCGCCAGCTCTGCTGCTATCCCCCTGAACCGCCCCTGCGCTCACCACCACCCTTCCCCGGCGCCTGCCGGGCCGGCAAGATCCATCCGCTGTGTCACGCTATGCCAGAGCCGTGTATACAGACAGGTGATAGAGGCGGGCAGAGCCAGGGGCGGGGCCGGAGTCGGGTCCGCCCGCTGCCATCGGTCCGCATACCTCCTGGGGCAGAAGGAGCGTGACAGACGATGGGTGTACCCGCGGCACCTCGACTGACGACGGCAGACGGAGCCTTGCCTGTGGTGAGCGTCACCGCACGCGGCAGCGTGCGACCGGCGCTGGCAAGCCTCGGCATCGTGCAGGAGTTCACCAATGCCGGACCTCCGGCGGACGTGACTTGCCACTTCCCGCTGCATCCGGACTGGGCCGTGGGCAAGGTCACCATGCGCTGCGGCGACAGGACGATTGAGACGGAGATCGTGTCGGATCGGCAGGGCGCCGCGACCTTCGACCGCGCCCGGCAGCAAGGGCATGCGGCGATCCTGGCCGAGGAGCACGCGGCCGACGAGCTGCGGCTGCAACTGGCCAACGTCCCCGCCGGGGCGGACGTGCGGATCACCACCGAGATCATCGCCACTCCCGCCGTCTACCACGGCCGCGGCTCTGTGCTCATTCCCCTCATCAATGGCCCCAGGTACGGGGGCTCTGAGGCCCAGCAGCCCGACATCGCTCCCCTCGACCCCGACGCACGGGCAACGGCGTGCCATCTCGACCTGCGCCTTCACGTGGACCAGGCTCGGATAGACGTCGGCCGCATCGAGGGCGACCGCATCCGCTGCGAGATTCCGCCGGTCGGACAGGTCACGATAGACTTCGACGCCGAGCCTGCGGCTCTGTACCACGAGGATGACAGCGGCCGCTACCTGGTGGTGGGCGTGCCCCCCCTCCCGGCGCAGGAGAGCCGGGACTGGGGCGAGACCGCGCTCCTTCTGGACCGGAGCGGGTCCATGGGGGGGCAGGGGATCGCCGTGGCCGCCGCCATGGCCCGGGACATCGCCGGGCGCCTGGGAGACGCACTCCGTTGTGTGTACGCCTTCGACACCACCTGCACGCGGGTCTGGGCCGCAGCCGAGGCCGAGGACGCAAGTGCCGCCTGCACCCTCTCCGCCGTCGACGCCATCTCCCGGGTGAGCGCGGGCGGCGGTACCGAGCTGGGTGCGGCTCTGAAGCGTGTGCGGGCCGAGCTGTCCGGTCAGATCACCGAACTGGTCCTCATCACCGACGCCCTCGTATCGCAGGATGAATGCGGCGCCCTGGTCAGGGCAGTGCGGGCTCTGTCCGAAGCCGGAGTAGCCGTTCACGTGATCCTCGTCGGCCCCTCTCCCGGCCGCTTCATCGCCGACTGCATCTCCCACGCCGCCGGCGGCCTGTACCTCGAGCAGGCCGGCTCCACATATGATGCCGCCGAGCTGAACCAGGCCGTGACCCGCTTTCTCACCGGTGGCGCCATGGTAGTGGGAGTCGGCGTCGATGGCGGGGCCCTGGCCTGCCGGCACGTCATCCGCGGAGGTCCGGTGATGCTCCCTCTGGCGCCCGAGGCCCCCGTACAGGCGGTCACCATCGAGCTTGAGGGGCAGCCGAGCATGGATGCCCCCGTGGTCGCCTGCCCGGAGGCCCGGGCCGTCTGGGCCCGGCAACGGGCCATGGACATCGTGCGCGGAGCATGGGCGGAGGGGCGGAGCATCGACCACTGCAGCGACGAGATCCGATCGCTGGGCCTGGAGCACCGGATACTGACACCCTTCACGGCCATGGTCGGGGTGGATGCCTCCCGGACCTGTGAGCCCGGTGAGGCCCGGCCGGTGGTGGCTCGAGCGTCCCTGCCCGTGGGCATCGACGCCCGGACCTTCGCGGGACGCGGTGGCTGCCTGCACAGGACGGCCTACAGAGCATTTGCGGTGTCGCTGCCGGGCGACCCCGCGCGGACCTTCCACCGCACCGACCCCGGGGCGGACGGGTCGGACGAGCAGGGGGTCGTCGAGGAGGCCACTCGGTTGCTGGCGGCCATCCTGCGAGGGGCCAAGACAGCGGGGGAGGCCGCAGGTCTGGAGCTTCTCATCGGCCCGTGGGTGGCGCTGTACAGCCGCAGCGCCATCGCTCTGGCGGCCGTGGCGCTGTGGAATGCGGGCTGCAACGGCCTGGGAGCCCTGCTGATCTGGGAGGCGCGGCTGTCGCTGGCGGCGGTGAACCGGACCGAGGCACCGGCCGGACGGCTGCTGACGCTGGCCGAGGAGATCGCCGGCCGACTCCGGCAGAGGGCACACCGGCTGTGATCTCGCGCCCCGTCCGGGGCGGCGGAGGGAGAGCTGAGGGGACCTCCCCGGGTGGGACGGCCGCGAGGCTCGGCGGCCGCCGAGCCTCGCGGTTTCTCAACGCACTGCGTGGTTATCCAGGAGCCTCTGCGCCTGTTGGCAGACGCGGCGACGCAAGGCTTGAGGGGCGAGCACCTCCACGCTGCCACCCAGCCCCAGCAGCCACGACTCAAACTCCTCGGTGAGCGCTACATTCAGCCGCAGCTCGAGGTCATCGTCGGCGTGCCGCGTCAGCTCCTGAGTGGGGTGGACGCAGGCCTGGGCCAGACGGCGCGCGGCCTTTCCCGTGATGCGGAGACGGACGCTGTGCCGGCGCCCTCCCACCAGCTCCCAGGCCCCGGAGAAGTGCTCCTCGAGGTCGTAGTCCTCGTCCACATCCGCCCGCTGTGACAGCACTTCCAGAGCGGTGAAGCGGTCCAGCCGGAAGGTGCGCACAGAGCGCCGCTGCTCGCAGTAGGCCACGATGTAGTGGGCCTGAGCCCGGTAGATCACCGCATAGGGATGCAGGATGCGCTCCGAGGTAGTGCCGCTTTCCGGGCTGCAGTATGTGCCCCGCAGCTTCCGGCATTCACGCCGCGCCTTGAGGGCAACCTTGAGATTGCGGGGCGTCGCCGGTCCATCCTCGGCCCGGGGCTGGATGCGCAGGCCCTCCTCACCGGCGTACAGCCGTGCCTCCTCGGTGCCGCAGGCAGCCGCCAGCTTCCCCACCAGAGCATCCGCGCCGATCTCCAGAGCGTCCGGCAGCGAGCTCTCCAGCCAGTCCAGGGCGTAGTGGATCGCGCTGAGCTCGGTGGCGGAGAGTAGCGGAGGCAGGCTTCTGTCCATGGGCGACAGATAGTACCCCGCCCCATCGTTACCCACAGCGAAGCCGGCCTCCACCAGCAGCTCCACGTCGCGATAGACCGTGCGCTCGGACACTCCCATCGCGGCCGCCAGCGCCGCGGCCGTGCTGGTCTCGCGCCCCTGGAGCCGCGGCAGCTCTCGCAGCAGGTGCAGCACGCGCAGACACTGGTTCACCGGGCAATCGCCTCCTGCACCGGGATGAGCCGGTCCGGGATCCATCGCACAGCTTCCCGAGAGTGCGGCCGCAAAGACCCGTCGGCTGCGCGATGTCATCTTGAGCGACGTGTGTGTCTGGCGCCTCCCGCCCTCAGGGGCCGGTCGCGCGCCGTCCTACCTCTCCCGGCGGCTCGCAGAGCCGCTTGCCGGGAGAGGTCGGGCGTTCGGACCCGCCGAGCGGGCCGAACGCCCGGGTGAGGGACCGAGTC
>Ga0334885_1001280_pt1 | contig 32278 bp, 30 predicted proteins | sample GraSluR1_MG_8_FD_207233 | JGI IMG/M metagenome (GOLD analysis project Ga0334885, IMG submission 207233) | Sludge microbial communities from methane-producing bioreactor in Wageningen University, Netherlands - Granular Sludge_31_05-R1 | ecosystem: Engineered > Bioreactor > Anaerobic >...
TTTGTAATGATTGTTCTATTCATCGTTGTTTTTGTTAAGACAGGATTAACAGGATTGACAGGATTTTCAGGTTCCAAAGTTTACTGATGCCGGTGAATTTTCTGACCGGACTTGTTCCGGGAGACGGCGATGGCCTGATAATGAGAGATTTCGGGTTTTGGAATTGTTGTTCTATTCATCGTTGTTTTTGTTAAGACAGGATTAACAGGATTGACAGGATTTACAGGTTCCAAAGTTTACTGATGCCGGTGAATTTTGTGACCGGGCTTGTCCCGGGAGACGGAGATGGCCTGATAATGAGAGATTTCGGATTTTGTAATGATTGTTCTATTCATCGTTGTTTTTGTTAAGACAGGATTAACAGGATTGACAGGATTTTCAGGTTCCAAAGTTTACTGATGCCGGTGAATTTTCTGACCGGACTTGTTCCGGGAGACGGAGATGGCCTGATAATGAGAGATTTCGGGTTTTGGAATTGTTGTTCTATTCATCGTTGTTTTTGTTAAGACAGGATTAACAGGATTGACAGGATTTTCAGGTTCCAAAGTTTACTGATGCCGGTGAATTTTGTGACCGGGCTTGTTCCGGGAGACGGCGATGGCCTGATAATGAGAGATTTCGGATTTTGTAATGATTGTTCTATTCATCGTTGTTTTTGTTAAGACAGGATTAACAGGATTGACAGGATTTTCAGGTTCCAAAGTTTACTGATGCCGGTGAATTTTGTGACCGGGCTTGTTCCGGGAGACGGCGATGGCCGGATAATGAGAGATTTCGGATTTTGTAATGATTGTTCTATTCATCGTTGTTTTTGTTAAGACAGGGTTAACAGGATTGACAGGATTTTCAGGTTCCAAAGTTTACTGATGCCGGTGAATTTTGTGACCGGGCTTGTCCCGGGAGACGGAGATGGCCGGATAATGAGAGATTTCGGATTTTGTAATGATTGTTCTATTCATCGTTGTTTTTGTTAAGACAGGATTAACAGGATTAACAGGATTTTCAGGTTCCAAAGTTTACTGATGCCGGTGAATTTTGTGACCGGGCTTGTTCCGGGAGACGGCGATGGCCGGATAATGAGAGATTTCGGGTTTTGGAATTGTTGTTCTATTCATCGTTGTTTTTGTTAAGACAGGATTAACAGGATTAACAGGATTTTCAGGTTCCAAAGTTTACTGATGCCGGTGAATTTTCTGACCGGGCTTGTTCCGGGAGACGGAGATGGCCTGATAATGAGAGATTTCGGATTTCGGATTGCATAACTCTAATACACATTTCTTATCGGGCTTTCCAATGATTAAACAGGGAATAGCATGAGATGTAATTGTCGGGCACTTTTTTAATCTGATAGCGGTTAGCCGGTCTGTATTCAGAAAAACAGGCCTGATATTCTGAATATAATCAGAAAAACAGGCCAGAAAATCTGAATATATGTTGTAACATACTTTAATTGAACGGTCACATTAATGAATCTATTATCATTCAGGGTCTGATCCGGTAAAGGATTCATAGTTTTCTTTGTTTACCAGCAGGGTTTGATGCTGAGGATAGGCCTCGAGAAATGAAGCAGGGAACCTGCTTCTGGTCTCTTTCCATTTGATCTCGTATGCATGCAGAACGCCATCCTGCTCTTCAATGTAATCGATTTCGGCCTGATCATGCGTCCTCCAGAAATAGGTATTCGGGTACGCTGCCGTGTAATGGTTTCTTTTCATACGTTCTGAAAGCAAAAAATTCTCCCATAATGTACCTTTATCCAGGCGGAATTCGAACGGTGCAAAGTTGCTGATCAGCACATTTCTTATCCCATTATCGATGAAATAGTACTTTTTCCCTTTCTTGATCTCATTGCGCATATTTCTGTTCAGCGCAGGCAGCTTGTATATTACATGGGTTTTTTCAAGCAGATCAATGTATTTTTCTACGGTATTGCTATCAATATTGCCAATGGTATTTGACAATTCATTATAGCTGACTTCATTGCCGGTCTGAAAAGCCAGTGATTGAAGGAGTTTCTGGAGCTGAGCGGGTTTTCTGATCCCTTCGAATTTCAGGATATCCTTGTACAGATAGCTTTGGGCTATTTCAATCAGAATTTCTTTTTCATACCCGGGATTGTTGATTACTTCGGGGTAGGACCCGAAAATAAGTCTGTTTTCAAGACTTCTTCTGGCTTCGAGAATGCTTGTATGATTTACCAGTTCATTGTAACTTATCGGAAACAGGTAGAAGGTCCGCTTTCTTCCGGTAAGAGGTTCCTGCATCTGATTCATCAGATCAAAAGCGGATGATCCGGTGGCTATTATCTGCAGCCCGGGTTTCGTATCGTGCAGAAGTTTCAGTTTTAATCCGATATCAGGTACCTGCTGTGCCTCATCAATGATCACAAGGCGGGTATCATTCCCGATCAGGTGGAGGAGTCGTGTGCTGGTGTCAGCCAGGGAAAGCTCGCTGAAGATATCAGCTTCATCGGCATTCAGCCAGATTGTTTTTACCTGTAATGATTCCACTACCTTTTTCAACAAGGTTGTTTTTCCTACCTGACGGGCTCCGAGCAGCAGGATTATCTTGCTTTTAAAGCAGGCATTTTCAATCGTTTTCTGAAGGGTCCGGGTTATCATGAGTTCTCTTTATTTGCAAAAATACGCAAACATTTCAAAATATTCAGAAAAATAGGCCTGATATTCGGAATATATTCAGAAAAACAGGCCTGAAATTCTGAAAAAGTATGCCTGTAAGGAGATAATCACCTCAGGTCCCGGGCTGCAGATCAGTGAAAAAACAAATACGCTACAAAAATGGCTGCAATTACCCCTGCCAGGTCGGCCAGGAGGCCGGCGGTGATGGCGTAACGGGTCTTTTTAATACCTACTGATCCGAAATAAACGGCAATGATATAAAAGGTAGTATCGGCGGCGCCCTGGAAAATGCAGGATAATCTTCCGGCAAACGAATCAGCGCCATATTGTTTCATGGTGTCAACCATCATGCCTCTTGCGCCTGAGCCGCTGAGCGGTTTCATAAAGGCGGTGGGCAGGGCATCCACAAAGTCGGTGTTCATACCCAGGGCGGCAAAACCCTGTCCGATTCCCTGAACCAGAAAATCCATAGCGCCGCAGGCCCTGAACACGCCTACGGCAACCAGAATGGCGACCAGGTAAGGGATAATCCGGATGCTGATGCTGAAACCTTCTTTTGCCCCTTCGATAAACGACTCATAAACGTTGATCCGTTTGATAAGCCCCAGGGTTATAAACGAAAATATTATCCCGAAAAGGATAAGATTTCCGGCAACGGAGGAAATTACGGTTACCTGTTCCTGGGAGATGGTGCTGAAGTACCATATAATGGACGCGATCAGCAGTGTAAATCCTCCCAGGTAAGCGAGGATCACCCTGTTGAACAGGTTGATTTTCTGAAAGGCTGAAACTGCGATGATTCCGGTGAGGGTGGAGCAGAACGTTGCCAGCAGGATAGGAATAAACACATCGGAGGGGTCGGCGGCGCCCAGCTGCGCCCGGTACACCATGATGCTTACGGGGATCAGGGTAAGCCCTGACGCATTCAGTACAAGGAACATGATCATGGCATTGCTTGCTGTATCCTTGTCTTTATTAAGTTCCTGGAGCTGGGTCATCGCCTTGAGCCCCAGGGGAGTTGCGGCATTGTCGAGCCCCAGCAGGTTGGCTGCGATATTCATCATAATGGATCCGCTGGCCGGGTGGCCTTTGGGGATTTCGGGGAACAGCCGGCTGAAGAGCGGCCCGACGGCTTTCGACATCAGGTTGACAATACCTCCGGATTCACCTACCTTCATCAGTCCCATCCACAGGGTCATCACCCCTGTCAGCCCCAGGGATATTTCAAATCCGGTCCTGGCCATGTCAAAGGTACTGTTCATCATTTCTGGGAAAATAGACACATCTCCCATGAAAATCAAGCGGAACAGCCCTACAATAAAAGCGATGATAAAAAATGCTACCCAGATGTAATTCAGAACCATATATAGCCGGTAAGAAGTTCGGACCTCAAATGTATTAATTTAATGTCAGATTCTTGCGGTCATTTTATTTCTCCCTGATTGCAATGGTTCTCTTCATGATTAAGTCTGAAGTGCCGGATAATAGCTACATTTGAAATCCGAAAAGCCAAACTGATTTTTTCATCTCATAACACTCAATTATGAAACTGCAATTTTTAGGCGCTGCCAGGGAGGTAACCGGAAGCCGGCACCTGATTACCACCGAAGCCGGGAAAAAGGTACTGCTTGACTGCGGGGTTTATCAGGGTAAAGGGCTTGAAACCGATACCATGAACCGCGATCTTGGTGTGGATCCCACGGAAGTTGACCACATCATTCTGTCGCATGCCCACATCGACCATTCGGGATTGATCCCGTATATGTACCGTCACGGTTTCAGGGGGTCGGTAGTGTGTACCAATGCCACCCGCGATTTATGTTCTGTTATGCTTCCCGACAGCGGGCACATACAGGAGAATGATAACTACCATTTCAACAAGAAGAGGGCCCGTCAGGGACTGAAGCCTGTTGAACCGCTGTATACCCTTGAGGACGCCCGCAAATGTATGGAGTTGTTTATCGGGGTTCCTTACAACCGTAAGTTCAATATCGACAACAACATCAGGGTGAAATTCACCAATACCGGCCATATGCTGGGCAGCGGGGTTATCAGCCTTGAAATACGTGACAAGGGCGATTTTGTGAGGATAGCTTACACCGGTGACATCGGCAGGCCTGAAAACCGCATCCTGCGGCCCCCCGATGCTTTTCCGCAGTGTGATTACCTTATTACTGAAGCTACCTATGGCGACCGCCTGCATCCGGCCCGACAGGATGCCGAGGCAGAACTTCTGCGCGTGGTTACCGAAACCTGTGGCGAGAAAAAAGGAAAACTGATCATTCCATCGTTTGCTATAGGCCGCACCCAGGAGCTTGTTTATACCCTGAATAACTATTTCAATGAGGGAAAGCTGCCAAGGGTGAAGATTTATGTGGATAGTCCGCTGGCTGTAAATGCTACCGATATCTTCCGCCTGCACACCGACACCCTGAACCGTGACGTGCAGGAAGTGATGGAGAACGATCCCGATCCGTTCGGATTCAGTTCGTTGCATTACATCAAAAGCGCGGATGACTCCAAAAAGCTGAATACCCTGAAAGAACCCTGCGTGATCATTTCTGCTTCGGGCATGATGGAGGCCGGACGGATCAAGCACCACCTTGCCAATAACCTCAGCAATCCGAAGAACACCGTGCTGGCCGTCGGTTATTGTAGTCCGTCAACCCTTGGGGCAAGGATATTGAGGGGAGATCCTGAAGTATCGATTTTCGGTGTGATTCACAAGGTGAGGGCGAAGATTGAGCGGATAGAAGCGTTCAGCGGTCATGGTGATTACAGGGAAATGATCAGCTATCTGGGATGCCAGTCGAAGGATAAGATCAAAAAGACATTTCTGGTTCATGGCGATGCGGAAGCAACTGCTGCCTACCGGTCGCACCTGCACGAAGCGGGGTTCGATAAAGTTGAGATTCCTGTGCTGAAGCAGGTTTACAATTTATAGGATTCAGGTTTCAGGGTTTAAAGCAACGAAAAAGGCGGTTCCTTGCAGAGCCGCCTTTTATGATTCATTAACTATGAAAACTAATCTTGTGTTTTAGCCGCTTTTTTGCGGGTTGAGTAGTTGATTTTAAAAGCACCGACTTTACGAAGTTCCTGTTTTACATCAGTTACAACGCCCATCTTTACCTCTTTATCAACTTTAAGTGAAGTTGTCAGCAGCGGACGGTCGGCTTCATTACGGGCTTCCCTTTCCATGTAGATAAACTCCGCAATATCAGCAACTGTGCGAAAGCTGTCGTTCAGCTGAATACGCGATTCCGTTCCATAGAGTCTCGACTGGGTAGGAGGCCCGATATAAATAAAGCTTACCAGCGCTTTCTTTTCCAGTTTCTGAACTTCGGTGGCCTCCGGCATTTTATTCCGCACCTTCAGGGTAACTTCACGCATGGTGGTGGTCACCATAAAGAAGAAGAGCAGCATAAAAATGATGTCGGGCATCGAAGCAGTGCTGATTGCAGGCAAATCGCCTGACTTTTCTTTTTTAAACCGTGCCATGTTACTTTCTCCCTCCTATATCTTCAGGTTCAGCTTCAGAGATTGACATCGGGATGGCTTTCTGAACGGCATCGGTGTACTCCTGATTCAATTCAGAAAATTTAACCCCGAATTTCTGCCGTGAGAGTTCATCCCTGAGCTCATTAACAGCAGCGGTCAACTCGTTTTGCACCTGAATGTACATGTCATACGAGGTTCCCCTGTCATTTTTGAGTGAGATAATACCTCTTGAAACCGGGTATTCACCCAGGAAAGGGATGTTCTCAAATTTTTTCTCAGGCAGGTCTTCACGGTTATTGGGATTTGCCAGGAACTCTTTTGCTTCAGTGCGCAGGGTGCTGATGTCGCCCCATCTGCCTTCTACAAACAGACGGTCGCTTTTATTGACCAGCACATTAAACACATTGCGCTCCTTAACATCAGGAGTTTCGGCCGTAGGGTCGGGAGGAGGAGGCAATCTCCTGACGATACCTGAGTCTACATCCATGGTAGTAGTAACCAGGAAGAAGATCAGCAACAGGAAGGAGATATCCGCCATTGACCCCGCATTGATTTCGGGAACTTTTCTTGCCATAATTAATCCTTTCTTAAAGGAGCATAATTATTTAAACCACTTTGCCACTTCGGCATAGAGGATACTGATGATTACACCTGCAAAAACAATGTAAGTCGCCAGTAAACCGCCTCCGATTGCTTTAGATGCAGTTGCCGAGATCTCATGCTTTTCGTAGAATGCGCCGGTTTCGGCCGGTGATAAAGCAAAAGCCAGCAACAACACGCCAACCAGCACTAAAAATCCGATCAATCCGCCCTTTGCCTTCTTTAAGTTACCGAAGGTCTGGATCAGGGGGAACACGATTGCTGAAACTGCAGCAACAAAGATCAGGATGTAAGCGAGGTAGAGGCCTATGTTAATTAAAGGACTGTCTTGCATGGGTTTTACTTTTTAACGTTTTTGTGTTTTACCAGGATATCCATGAATGAGATGGTGGCATCTTCCATGGAGTTTACAATACCGTCGATCTTGGAGATCAGGTAGTTGTAGAAGATCTGGAGAATAATGGCCACGATAAGACCGAATACGGTTGTTAAAAGGGCCACTTTCATACCACCGGCAACAACGGTAGGAGAAATATCGCCGGCAGCCTCGATGGCGTCAAATGCCTGAACCATACCGACAACTGTTCCGAGGAACCCGAGCATGGGGGCGAGGGCGATGAACAAACCAATCCAGGAAAGGTTGTTTTCGAGGCGTCCCATCAATACACCACCATAGGAAACAATTGATTTTTCAACCATTTCAAGACCTTCGTCGTGGCGGTCGAGACCCTGGAAGAATATGCTGGCAACAGGGCCGCGGGTATTTTTGCAGATTTCTTTGGCAGCACCTACACCTTCCATTTCCAGCGCTGTTTCAACCTTGTTCAGCAATTTCTGGGTGTTGGTGGTTGAAAGGTTAAGATAAATGATGCGCTCAATTGCAAGGCCAAGGCCGAGGATAAGCACAAGCAGAACAGGGAACATCCATCCGGGTGAACCTTCGATAAATTTTGCTTTCAGCACCTGGTGGAATGATTTAGGCGCCTCATCTTCAGCTACCAGGGTTTCCTGGGGGGCTGCAGCTTCTTCCTGTACTGTAGTGTCAGCAGTCTGTTCGGTCTGCGCAGCAGCCTCATCCTGTGCCATAACAAAGCTGGTTACTCCAAAAGTGAGCATTCCTGCTACCGTCAAAAACGCAATTAATTTTTTCATAGTTAATGGTTATTGATTTTTGTTTTAAAAGGAACTTGTTTTTGTTTCAGTTTATTGTGTGAATTATCAGTTTTTCAATTTATTGGCGGAGAGAATGGGATTCGAACCCATGATACGCTTTTGGCGTATACACACTTTCCAGGCGTGCGCCTTCGACCACTCGGCCATCTCTCCGTAACAGGCTCAACTTAACGCCTCTTATTCGAATTTCAGGGCGCTAAAATACAAAAAAAAGTGTACAATATGTTTTCAGGCATATTTTTTAATCCTCTGCTTTTGGTCATTTAACCGTTAATCAACGCTTTAACAATTTAGACTGTTTCTAAATGATGCCTCAGATCAACTTTTTCAATGTCTGCCGGTGACTGCCAAGGGAAAGCTTAATCGATGGTTAATTCACCCCTGAGCGGCGTTTGAAGCATTTGTGAAAGCTGCTCCCCCGTAAAGCCTTCTCCGAGCAGGTACATGGTCTTGGCAACTGCCGATTCGGTGGTAATATCATATCCGCCTACTACGCCTATGCTGCCAAGTTGTACGCTGGTTTCGTATTTACCCATCTCCACAGAGCCTCCTTTGCACTGCGTTACATTAAAAATGGTTATCCCGCCTGCAATGCCCTCACTCAGGGCTTTTACAAACCAGGCGTCCGTGGGTGCGTTGCCGGCTCCGTATGTCTCCAGAATAAGTGCTTTCAGGCCCGGAATATTGAGGATACTCCTGACCACGTTCTCGGTAATCCCCGGGAAAAGCTTGAGAATCGCCACGTTGGGATCAAGATTGAGATGGACTTTCAGTTTCCTGAAGTTTGGTTTGAGAATATGCTGATGATTATATCTTATGTGTACCCCCACCTGGGCAAGCAAAGGATAGTTTCCGCTCAGGAAAGCATTGAAATTTTCAGCATTGAATTTATTGGTGCGGTTTCCGCGCATCAGCCTGTTTTCAAAACAGATGGATACTTCAGGGACAATGGGCGTGTCGTCGGTCCGTGCCGCAGCAATTTCAATGGCGTTGATAAAGTTTTCCCTGCCGTCAGTCCGCAGCACCCCCATAGGCAGTTGTGAGCCGGTAAATACCACGGGCTTGTTCAGATTTTCGAGCATAAAACTCAGTACCGAGGCCGTATAGGCCATGGTGTCGGTGCCGTGAAGCACCACGAAACCGTCGTATTTCTCGTAATTCTCCTCTATAACCTTCGCGAGTTTAATCCAAAAGGAAGGATTCATGTTGGATGAATCGATAAGCGGATCAAAACAGTAGGAGTCAATCCTGCAGTTGAAATTCTGAAGTATGGGGATGTGCTTGTACAGGGCATCAAAGTTGAAAGGCGTGAGGGCGCCCGTAGCGGGGTCCTGTATCATCCCGATAGTGCCGCCGGTGTATATAACAAGGATGTTGGATTCCATATATTTATCTGTAAACATTTAAACTGCGATTTGTCAAAGTTAACGGGAACTGCCGGAATGTTGACGCATGAAACCGGTTCTTAATCAAACCGGAAAAGCTCTCTGGCGTTTTCCGTTGTATTACGGGCTACCTCTTCTGTACTGATGCCCTTTATCTCTGCTACTCTTTCAGCTATAATGGGAATGTATGACGGGTCGTTCCGCTTGCCGCGATAAGGCATGGGCGCCAGGAAGGGGGCATCGGTTTCAAGTACAAGATATTTCATGTCAACATGTTTTAATGTTTCCTGCATCCTGTTGTTTTTAAACGTGATTACCCCGCCGAGTCCCAGGCTGAAACCCAGCCCGGTGGCCTGTTTTGCCTGCTCGGGACTTCCGGAAAAACAATGGAAGATACCGCGGAGGTCCGGTTTGTTCACATCCCTGAGAATCCTGATCACCTCGTTGAACGATTCCCGGATATGCACAATCAACGGCAGGTTACATGATAGCGCCAGTTCAATATGATGCCTGAAAACAAACTCCTGCTCTTTTGCAAAGGTTTTATCCCAGTAAAGATCTATTCCACACTCACCGATTCCGTAAAACTTCCGCTCCTGAAGCTGCTTTTCAACAATGGCCAGTTCTTCCCTGAAATTTTCTTTCACAGACGTGGGGTGCAGGCCCATCATGGGAAAGCAGTTGCCGGGGAATTCATCAGCCAGCGCAAGCATAGTGGATATGGAGGTGCTGTCGATATTGGGCAGCATCATGTATTTAACGCCTGACCCGGTCGCCTTCTCAATAACTTCGCGGCGGTCCTGGTCAAATTCTTCAAGGTAAAGATGGGTGTGGGTATCGGTAAAAATCATGCTGCAAAGATAATGGTTTAAAAGAGTGCGGGCTAATGTTGCCGGTTCTGCGGAAAAAGGTGCCGGCGATTTGTGGTTGCAATTTCATTACTTTTGCTTTCCTGATTATTGTAATGCCCGATGGCCCGAAAAATCCTGATCGTCCGGTTCAGTTCTATTGGTGATATTGTGCTTACTACGCCGGTAGTGCGGGCCGTGAAGCTGCAATTGCCCGGCGCAGAAGTCCATTTTCTCACAAAGGAGGCATATGCCCCGTTGCTCAGAGCCAATCCCCGCATCGACAAAGTGATCACCATCAGGAAGAAAGTTGGTGAGGCACTTCCGGAGCTGCGGAGCCATCGTTACGATTTCATCATCGACCTGCACAACAACCTGCGTTCCTGGCAGGTAATTCTCGCGCTGGGCAGGCCCTTCAGCCGGTTTAGCAAACTTAACCTGCGCAAATGGCTGCTGGTAAGGCTTAAACTCCGGGTGATGCCGGATGTGCATATCGTTGACCGCTACCTCAAAACCGCTGCAAGGCTGAAGGTGTCCGGGGATGGTGAAGGCCTTGAGTTTTATATTCCTAAAGGTGAAGAAGTTGGTGCTGATCAGTTACCGGAACCTTTCCGGGCCGGCTATATCGCACTGGTGACGGGAGGCCGGCACAATACCAAGATTTTACCGGCTGAGAAGATGACCGAGATCTGCCGGTTGCTCCGCCTGCCTGTGGTGTTGCTCGGTGGCCCCGAAGACAGGGAAAGGGCCGGGGCCGTTGCAGATGCGCTTGGCTCCGGAGTCCTGAATGCCTGCGGAGAGTTCAGCCTGATGCAGTCGGCCTCGCTCGTTAAGCAGGCGGTGGCCGTGGTTTCGAACGATACCGGGCTGATGCACATTGCCGCGGCATTTCATAAACCTATTGTGTCAGTCTGGGGAAATACCGTTCCCGAACTCGGGATGTATCCATATCTTAAAGCCGGTGAACCCCATCTGGTGGCGGAGGTGCGAAACCTGAGCTGCAGGCCCTGCAGCAAGATTGGCTTTGAAAAATGTCCGAAAGGTCACTTCAGGTGCATGATGGACCAAAACAGCAGCAAGATCGCTGATTTTGTCAACCGGCTTTCTGATAGTACCGGTCAGGATAACATTAAAATTTAAGGCTGATTACAGCCGTTTTGCCGTTTCCGATTTCAGGTCATCGATCCATTTACTGTCCACTTTCAGGTTAACATGATTATGTATTTCGGCGATCAGTCTGGCAGGGTCATCGTTCACTATAAGATTGTTCCGGTGCTCTGGTCTGACAAACTTCTGGTGGGTGACGTGGTCGAGAAACTTCACGAGGTCGTTGTAAAAACCGGCAGTATTCAGCAGGGCAATGGGTTTGTCCATGATTTCAAGCTGGTTCCACGACATGGCTTCAAAAATCTCATCCAGCGTGCCGATCCCCCCCGGCATGGCAATGAAAGCATCTGATAGTGCCGCCATTTTCTCCTTTCTTTCGCTCATGGAAGCCACAACGTGGAATTCCTTCAGATCGCGGTAAGCCACTTCCCGGTCAATCAGCCCGTGCGGCATCACACCGATCACATGCCCCCCTTTGGCCATGCAGGCATCGGCAATTACCCGCATCAGCCCTATGTTGCTGCCGCCGTATACAAGCGTAAGCCCCTGAAGGCCCATCAAACGGCCCAGTTCACGCGCGGCCGAGCTGTATTCGGTTAGTGCTCCGGGAGAAGAACCGCAAAAAACACAGATTGACTTGATCGTACTCATGGACTATAAATTGTTTTGCCGGTTATCACAGGATAAAACTGCATTTCTACTTATTGGTAATTGGTTGAGTTATCCTGTTCAGTGGATGTAAATTTCGAGCATCTGCCGGATGGCTTTCTGGCATACCGGACAGAAGTTGTTATAGGACAATGATTTCATGGTGCAGTCATGCGCCGGCCGGAAGATTCCCTTTGTCATATAACCTCCTCCTTCGTAAGCGCCGACAGGATATTTATTTTTATCTCCGGGAGGGGTCGGAATGGGGGTTCCTTCCGGAACCAACTCTTTCCATTTCGATCCGAAATCAACCAGGGTGGTCAGGTTCGGTTCCCAGGGTTCTATGCTGAGGTTATAAAAATCTTCATAAGCCACTTCGGAGTTGTAATACTCATCTCCCAGTCCGGCAAAACTGTGGCCGAACTCATGCACAAAAACATAATTGGCAAAAGGATTGTCGCTGGTAAAAAGGGCATAGTGGTTGTAAATACCCCCTCCTCCGTATACCTGGGAATTGGCAATGATGCAGATGTGGTCGTAGGGGACATTGGCGGCCACATCGCGCACGCTTTTCATATCATAGGTGGTCAGGTAACGCTCGATGTCGAAGGTGTAAAAGTTACTGTTGAGGATGGTTTTCTTCCAGATATCCTTGCCCGGGATATCTGCCCCGCTTTCGGCCGATACGGCTTCTACACCATAAATATTGATATTTCCGCGGTATTCGTCGAATGGCTTGCACTGAAGCAGAAAGTCGGCCAACCGCCGGCTGTCGGCTTTGAATTTGTCCATTTCTGCAGCGGTGTAACCCTCGGGAATAAAGACAATGTCGAGGCAGGTTTCAGGTTTTCCGGCCTCATTTACCATAAAGTACGGAAACTCATGCCTACGTTCTTTTTTGATGAAATAACTCTTCGGGTCGATGTTGAGGGTAAACTGCTTTTCCCATTGACCGTCGCGGTTTCTTTTGAAGAAATCCACGATTGCCGGCTTCTTTGGATAGGGCATAACGACATTTTCGGGATAGGCCCGGCGCGTTTCCCTGGCTTCCGCGGTAGTCTGCCATTCGGCAAACAGGCTGGAATAACCCTTTGAATAAATGATTTCACCGGAAGCTTTGTCGGTGACCGTGAATTTATAGTTGCCGTAATCAAAAGGACACAGCAGGTTGGTTTTTGATCCCCCCCAGTACGGTTCTTCTATCAGTTCATCGAGCGCATAAACATCCGAACCGGCGGTACCGGCATGCATATAGTCGATACGCAGGGTTTTGTTGTAGAAATGCTTTTCAAACTGCGCGGTGGCTGTGACGGAAATAAGCAGCAACAGAAAGGCCAGTGACTTTTTCATAGTTAATGGAATGAAAATGAGGGGACAAAAATAGGGATTGTCAGGCAACGGATGGCTGAAAAGCAGGATTATATGGTTAATTATGCGAAAAAACCATGTAGTTCACTATTTGATGTGCTGTCTGTTCTTTGCCACAGAAGCACAAAAACACAAAAGAACACCAAATTGTTGCAGGAAAATGGATGCCGGATACTTGTAAAAAGTTTGATGACTAACTTGAGAATACCTGCGCTGATATTCCCAAAACCAATGCCGGTCAGATTCAGTCTACCCAAATCTGGTGTAATGGGCTGTAAAACATCATATTAAATCTGAATATACTCTTGCATTCAGCTCACATATGACTTAATTTCAAAGAGTACATACAATCAATTCCCATGCTGATAGCTGGATTTTAATCTGCTATTGAAATTTTATCCTGACAATGTGATTGATTTTCTTCCTTTCTCCGTTACTATATTTTATAATTGAAGCAAATTATTAATGCTTCTTGTTGTAAGCCGGGTCCGGATTGTTTTAATGTGGTGCAGCATTTGTAATCAGCTATTCAGGTTTTCAGGTTTTTTAAAACTGATATAAAATTCTTTTGTGTGTTTTTGTGTTTCAGCGCTTTGGTGACTTCTTTTAAATGCCAAAGTCGTTATGTAATTTCCAGCACATCAAATAAGGGTTTACCCAAAAAACTAAAGCGTCCTTTAAGTGCTTGCATGATGTTTAAATATTGTTTATTTTTGCAGCCCGTTAACCATGGCCCTGTAGTTCAATGGATAGAACGGAAGTTTCCTAAACTTTAAATATAGGTTCGATTCCTATCGGGGCTACAAAAAAGGATGCAATCCATTGAAAGTCAGATACAATAACCTCTGATTTTTATCATGTACACAAATGGTGTGCACTTTGCATCAGATTTTTCTTAATTTACAATTACAAAAGGTTGGAAGTTGTCCAGCCTTTTTTGTTTTGTGAAAAAGGTATTCACAGCGCTTCTGAATGGCTGTTGTGTTCATATAATTTTCTATCGCTTATTGCATTTTATCTTTTAATGCTATACATTTGGGCCTGGGTTGCGTATATAATTCTGCGATTTCAAGCGCTTATAAGTGTTTAAAAATAAGAAGAGTATCCGTGAGTTGTGGATTTTAGTGTTGAATGACAATAAGTTAAGGTTAATTTGAGAGTTGATTAAGTTCCTTGGAATAATCGCGGGTATGCGCGCGGTGGGGCCAGGCTTAAGAAATATTGCAAAATTATCAGAATAGAAAATAATTTTGATTTCCGAAAAAATGTTTCTATTTTTGGAAACTCAACGATTGGGTAATTTTATGGAAAAGCCAATTGAAGTAATTTTCCTTAGACAAGCAGAGGAGTTTGCAAATGCTATGGAAGAGAAAGCAAGAAGAAAGCTTTTTCAGGCAATAAGAAAGACTAAGGATAGGCTTATTGGTCAATGGTTCACTAAATTAAAAGCCAGCGATGGTATTTATGAATTCAGAGTTGATGAAAGCGGAAAGTTTTATCGTGTTTTTGCTTTCTGGGATACTGAGAATAATGAAGAAACTCTGGTTGTAAATACTCATGGATTGATTAAAAAGACAAACAAAACCCCCAAATCAGAAATTCGAAAAGCTGAACAGATTAGACGGGAATACTTCGAAGAAAAGATGAGGGACCTGAAAAACAACTTGAAAGGATAAGTCTCATGGAAACAAGAAAATATAAAACCCTGGGAGAACTTGAAGATAAGTTCTTCGGAGAAATTGGAACCCCCGAGAGAGCACAATATGAATTTGAACTAAGTATGGAAATACTTGGGGCAAAGCTTAAACAAATAAGAAAAGATAAAAATATGACGCAGGCGGAACTCGGGAAGTTGATAGGAGTTCAGAAAGCTCAGATTTCCAAGTTAGAAAATGGTGGTAGTAGCGCTACAATAGCTACCATTTTGAAAGTGTTTAAAGCACTGAAAGCTACAGTGAAATTTCAGATCGACATAGAGGACGAAACGCAAATAGCAGTTGTTACATAGGATTAACAGGAAGACTTTAGCCTGGCCCCAACAGAGGCTAAAACGCTATCGGGCGCATGGTTGTATGGAGAAGGATTGTACATTTATTGAAAATTCTGCTTGCCGTAATTATATATTTTCAAAAGTTCCCGCCAGCGCTTAGCCTCGGCCGTTATGTGGAATTTAGAACAAGACAAGCGTACCCTCCGGCTGGACAAGGTAAACCAGGTGCTGAAACTTTTTGGGTATGAGGTTGGTGCCATTCCTGTAAATCGAAAAAATTTAATCCATGAGGAAAGCTGAAATAAAAATTCAGGACATTCCGGCTGGCTGGCTTACCCGGGAAGAAAAGGGCTACAGGTTTGAATATGATCCAGGTTATATGAGAAGAAAAATATCGAGTCCGTAAGTCTTACATTGCCTTTGCAGGCAGAACCTTCTACCGGGAAGGTTTAATTCCCGTTTTTCGATGGGCTGATCCCGGAAGGCTGGTTGCTGGAGATAGCTGAGAAAAACTGGAAACTGAATCCAAGCGACAGTATGGGCCTGCTAATGGCCTGTTGTAAGGACTGCATCCGGGTTAATCACGATAAGGCAATGATGCAAGGATTTTCAGAAGACCTTCAGGGCAGATTCCGGAAAAAGTCCTCATTCACCGGATTCAGGATTGAAAACTTCAAAGGTATTTCAGGGTAAGCCGACCCGAATAGTTTGTATTTTGACGGGTTGATAAGAGATGTATTGAGTTTTGCTTCAATAGCTGATGGATTTTGTTGAGCAGGCAGGATAAAATCTACTTCGTTGCCGGCAGAAGTGCCAATAATGAATTTCGTCAGTTTCGTGATTCTCCATGAGAAGTCTGAATACAACATTCTCCCAGAGCTCACCCCGGTCACTGCGTTCTGTAAAGATCTGAAAATTATTCAGCAGGCAATTGCGCAGGCCACTGTCGGGCAGATATACTTTTTGCATTTTGGTCAGCTCTTTGCGTAAGTTCCTGAAATATGGGCGAATCAGCGCTATATGGAAACACTTTTGCATGATATTGAGGTAGTTGACTACTGTCTCATTTTTAATTTGCAAGGTGGATGCCAACTCGTTTACATTTACCAGATTACCGGATTGAGTTGCCAGTGTTCTGAAAAGCTTATAAAAGGCTACTTCGTTTTGTACGCCCGATTCTATAATATCCCGTTTAATAAATGAGTCCCTTATCTCTTTCAGTAAGGCTGCTTTTTCATTTAAATCCGGCTCAGCAGCCACGGCGGGGTAGCCCCCGTAAATCATATACTTTTCCCACTCCATGCGAAGCAGTTCTGTTTTCAGGCTTTTATTTTCTGGTTGGCTGTTGATGGTTATAAGTTCCTGAAACAAAAGCGCTTCTCCTGTAATGGACAGATATTTATCAAAGCTGCATCTAAGCAGGTGAAACAACCTTTTCCTGCCGGCAAGCGAATCGCGAAAGCGTGTATCAATATAAAAAGCACTGCTGCCTGTTTCTATTATTTTGATTCTTCAGGCATATTCATCGAAAAGTAATTGCAGGAAGTTGGAAGGGTCACCCAAATATTGAACTTCATCTATAAGTACAATTATTCGTTCTTCTGTTTCAGGTAAATACCAGGGCAGATTCAGCGGACTCTGATTCAGGTCTGCAACCAGAAGTTTGTTTTCAAGATTTATAAAGACAGCAGGTTTCTCGAGTTCTTTACAATGCATTTCGAGTTGCCTCAACAGTGTGGATTTGCCGGTTTGCCTGGCTCCGGTTATAATGCTGAACTCCTTTTTGTCAATGTGTGTCAGTAATTTGTTATATAATTTGCGACGTACCATAATTCGTTCCATTTTTACAAAAATTATATAAATACAGATAATATTACCGGTGCATGGGTAAAAATATCCGATAATAATGCCGGTGTAAGGGGGATAATATCCTGAATGCATAAAATTTCAGGTGGTAATCTCCTGAGTACTTGACAAAAACAGGAAATATGCCTGAATCTATCTAAGTTGTTTGGTTACAGTATATTTGACAGGTTCGTCAGTCCTGATGTGAAAAAATCCCGGCCACTTCTCCCGATAGTGCGATGTTATTCGTGATGATGTCCTGAATGTCTTCCGCGATAATTCCAAACGTGTCGGATTCTGAATAGCAGCGTAAATCCGGCATGGCGCTGAGCTTTGCGGATACAGTGATTATTGCAGGTCTGATCCGGAGAAGTTGCAACAATCAGGCTGTGCATATCAGCATAAATCTGACCTGAAATAAATTTATGATGTAAAGAAGAAACATCTGTGAAAATATACCCGATGGGGTATAATTGCAATCGTTTAATCTTAATATATACCCTTTAGGGTATAATATGAATGGGCATAACATAATATATACCCGAAAGGGTGTATTCTGTCAATAATATGCTATATTTGTACCCGAAAGGGTATATGCTATGCAATTAAGTGAATTTGTAAAGGAGAGAAGACGGCTTACCGGCCTCACACAACCAGTCCTGGCAGAAAAGGCCGGCGTAGGTCTGCGTTTCGTCAGAGAACTGGAACAAGGTAAAGAGACACTCCGTCTTGACAAGGTAAACCAGGTGCTGAAACTTTTTGGGTATGAGGTTGGTGCCATTCCTGTAAATCGAAAAAATTTAATCCATGAGGAAAGCTGAAATAAAAATTCGGGACATTACGGCTGGCTGGCTTACACGGGATGAAAAGGGCTACAGGTTTGAATATGATCCCGTTTATCTGAGAAGCAAAAATCCCGAACCCGTTAGTCTTACATTGCCTTTGCAGGCAGAACCTTTTACCGGGAAGGTTTTATTCCCGTTTTTCGATGGGCTGATCCCGGAGGGCTGGTTGCTGGAGATAGCTGAGAAAAACTGGAAACTGAATCCACGCGACAGAATGGGCCTGCTAATGGCTTGTTGCAAGGATTGCATCGGGGTTGTAAGTGTAAATCCTGTAATGTTGGAGGATGAACCATGAAGAAATGTTTAGCCTGTTATCTGCCATTATACGAGGATGAAATTGATTTTCATCCTGCTTGCAGCAAAAGGCTGTTTGGACAGTCAATCCCACCGGTAATTCCATATAGTGAAGAGCAGATGGAGGAACTGGCAATCCGGGTTATAAAAAGTCAGATAACTGTTACCGGCGTTCAGCCTAAATTATCGCTTGAAATAGCAAAAGGTTCAAATAAACAGGAGCCCGCCCGGTTTACAATTGTCGGGTTGTGGGGAGGTTATATCTTAAAACCCCCGACCCCTGATTATCCTCAATTACCGGAGGTTGAAGACCTCACCATGCACCTGGCCGGCATTGCGAAGATCAATGTGGTGCCGCACAGCCTTATTCGCCTGAAGTCCGGAAATCCGGCATACATTACCCGAAGAATTGACCGTCGCAAGCAGGGAAAGCTTGCCATGGAAGATATGTGCCAGTTAACTGAACGTCTGACTGAGGATAAGTACCAGGGCTCATGCGAGCAGGTGGCAAAGGTTATTTTAAAGTATTCGGTGAATCCGGTTCTGGATGTAGTCAATTTCTTTGAACAGGTCCTGTTTTCTTTTTTAACCGGCAATGCCGACATGCACCTTAAGAATTTTTCATTGATCAACCAGCCCGGGATTGGGTATATACTTTCACCTGCTTACGACCTCGTGGCTACAAAACTGGTAAATCAGGCAGATGATGAGGAAATGGCCCTTACCCTGAACGGGAAAAAGAAAAAACTCAGGCGAAGCGATTTTACCGCAGCCTTCCAAACGCTGAAACTCGAACCAAAGCAGCAGGAAAATATTTTCAGAAAAATGGAAAAGGCAAAAGAAAAATGGATTGACTTTATCGATGGTAGTTTTTTGAGTGAGGATTTTAAGGTTGCATACAAAGAACTCATCCTGGAAAGATTTTCCGGAATATTTCCAAAAAATTGAATATCCTGATCATGAGGAGTTTCTGATTCAGAGCAGACTGATCCGTTGCGTATTTGTCACGAATCCAGGGTATAACCTGGGTATTATTGTAACATATACAGGGTTTTTGCCGGAATTGAATTCCTTGTCTTGGTAATTTACCTTTATAGCAGTAATCTGTACGATTTGTACAATATAATGAGTACTAAAGAACCAAAAATTGCTGTTATAGCAGTAATATCAGCTTAATGCTTCACCGGGATAATCAACCGCGGCATCAATAAATCCCCTCTTAACATTTAGTATAGTAATCAGGACCTATTTTATCATTGATTCATATATCATTGGCTTTGGTTTATAAACTGAATTGCTATCTTTGCGGGAGTAGCAGTATAAAAATCAATCATTGTTTGCTTTTGCGATTGGTTTGCTGCCGGCATGAACTCTCTTGATCTCATAGTACGCAACAGTCTGCAAACCGATGCTTCTGACCAATGACCGGTTATGAATCTTAATACCCGTTTGAACCGGTTGCCCGAGAAAAAGGACCGGGAAAAGTTTAATATTATTTTCAGGGAGTATTATCCCCGTTTGCTTGCTTATGGAGAGTTGTTCCTTGACCGGGACTCGGTTGAAGACATCATTCAGGATCTGATGGTCTGCATTTGGGAAAATTCTGAAACCATAGTGATTCACACCTCACTGGAATCATATCTGTTTCGCTCGGTTTACAGGGCCTGCCTTAACCGGATAAAATCTGAGAAAATCAGGGAATCCTATAAAAAGAACCAGGCATTGGCGACTACTGATGAAGTCCGTTATTATGATCCTGAAGAAAATGATGTTATTAAAAGATTGTTCTCGCTGGAGTTGGGGCGCGAGCTGGAAGACGCCATCGCAGCTTTGCCGGAAAAATGCAGGGAAGTTTTTATAAAAAGCTATATCGGCAATCAGAAAGTAAAAGAAATAGCTGCAGAACTGAATATTTCGGAACGCACTGCAGAGGCTCATGTTTACAGTGCCCTCAAACAGTTGCGAAACAAACTGAAAGACAAATTCTATATCCTTCCGTTCTTACTGCCGTGAATTGGTAAGCAGATTCTTGCCGGTTCTCCGGAAATAAATGATTTCTATAATAATAGTCCGTTAAATTTAAGAATCGCGCAAGGACGCAAAGACGCAATGGCTTGATTATGAATTATTTGTAGCATTTATGCATGTTTTTATAACCCGCTGTAAATCAATTCATTAAAAACTATCAACGGAGAATTGTAATAAAGTCCGGGCAGGTTCCATACGGAAATACTGCCGGCCTTCCCTTTTATCAGTATCGTTTTATGCTTTTCAGGATAAAGCCGGTTAACCGGTTTGGCCTCATTTTACTAAAAACGAATTTTCCCGGAGTTTAATTGAAAAAAGTGTGTTTCCGGCTAAGTACTTTTCCAAGGTTAATTGTCATTGGTGTATAGGACACTAAAACAATGCCCGTGAAGGAGTTTGATGAAATATTGCTGTTAAAGAAGATTCAGGGACTTGCCGATGAAGCGGAAGAGAAGCTGATAGAGCGCTGGCTGTCGGAATCCGAAGAAAATATGAGAACCTACGCCAGGATGAAATCGCTGTGGTATGCCCTGAAGGTTAAAGAATATTCGGAAGATGAAGCCCTCAGAGAACCCATAGCCGATATAAATGCACGTATTGACAGACTTGAGGCCGGACGCAGGCGTATATCAAAGATGCGCTGGCTGAAGATTGCTGCCGTTTTTGCTTTATTGTTTGGTATTGGTGTGGTGGTTATGGAAGTGGCCCGGTTCAGCAAAGGGCCTGAAATGGTATTGGTTGAAAACGGGATAAATCAGGGTATAAAATACATTGAATTACCTGACGGAACAAAAGCGTGGCTAAACCTGGGGGCAAAACTCAGTTATCCTGAACGGTTTGATGCGCAGGAGCGCAAAGTTGAAATTGAAGGGGAGGTTTTCCTGGCGGTGGCTAAAATCAAGGCAAAAAGGTTTCTTGCAGAAACAACGGCATTTACTGTTGAAGTAACCGGTACAAGTTTCAATGTAAACACCAATGCATCGGGAAAGGTAGAGGTTGTGCTGGTTGAAGGAGCCGTAAATTTGCTTGATAATTCCGGCAGAAAAGCCGGTTCGCTGATTCCGGGACAGATGGCAAAGGCCGGGCCTGAAAGTGACAGCATAGAAATCAGTCAGGTAAATACCGGTTTTTACACAGCCTGGAAGGAGGGACTTGTGATGCTGGAAAATGCAGGGCTGAATGAAATCGTGAAAAAGATTGAAGAGGTTTACGGAGTCGAAATCGTAATTGATTCCCTGAAGGCGCGGAAGGACGATACCCGGTACAACTTCGTCTTCAAAAAATCTCAGCGTTTCGACACTGTTTTTGAGATGCTGCAGTTTGTGGCACCTTCCAGGGAGATGCATGTTAAAGAAAAGTCCGGTAAATGAAATTCATCGAATATCAGAAAATAACCAACCAAAACGCGAAGATCTATGGGTCCCTGAAAACAAAAAACCGGAAAAATCTCGCACATTTTTCCGGTTCAGTCAGATTTAATCAAGAAACCAATGAAGTTTTTAACTAAATCTTTACAAAAGTATGAAAGATGCAGCAAAGGCCTGGGCTTTTGACAGGAGTTTTTTACTCAGAATTCTCATTATGTCAAACATCAGCTTGATATTCGTGCTATGCTCCTTTATCTCAGTATCGGCTGCTGAGAGCTATGCACAGAGGGTAAGGGTCAGCCTTGATTACAAAAATGTTACGCTTGAGAAGGTAATCAATGACATTAAAAAGCAGACTGAATTTGAGTTCGCCTATCAGGCCGATCTTGAAAAAATGGTTCTGAAGAAAGTAACGGTGAATGTGCAGGACGAGTTGATTGAGAATGTTATGAAAACTGTACTTCAGGGAACCGGGCTCTCGTTCAGGATTATAGATAAAATTATTCTGCTGTCGAAGAACCGGATGCTGATCACTACGGAATCAAGTGTTATTGATGATCCGGCCAGAAAGGTCAGCGGAGTAGTAAAGGACAAATCGGGCACCCTGCCGGGGGTAACCGTAAGGGTTAAGGGGACAAACTTCGGCACGGTAACGGATGTCGACGGGAGTTACAGCCTGTCCATTCCTGACGGCGAAGTGGTGTTGGTATTTTCATATGTTGGTTATCAGACTGTTGAAATTATTCTGAAGGATGAAACCATCATAGACATTATGATGGTGCAGGATGCCCTTAACCTTGATGAAGTTGTGGTGATGGGATATGGCACCCAGAAAAAGCGGGACATCACCGGGGCGGTTTCAACCATCAGCAGCGCGGATATTCAGAAAAGTCCTGTGGTGGGCATAGATCATGCCCTGCAGGGTCAGGCCGCCGGGGTTCAGGTAACTCAGAATTATGGAACTCCCGGAGCAGGCATACAGGTCCGCATCAGGGGTATAGGGACCATTGGTGATAGTGATCCGCTATTTGTAATTGACGGCGTGCCAACGAAAGAAAATCTTAATAGCCTGAATCCCAATGATATTGAATCAATAAGCGTATTAAAGGACGCTTCGGCAGCAGCAATATACGGGGCAAGGGCCGCCAACGGGGTAGTGCTGATTACAACAAAAAAGGGCAGCGCCGGAGAATCTATGGTTCAGTTTAACGCAACCTATGGCGTTCAGCAAATATCAAACAAGCTCGAATTGCTTACTGCCGACGAGTATGCCATGGTTATGGACGAAGCCCTTACCAACGCCGGGCTTGCTCCGGTATGGAACAATCCCGGCCTGGGCAAAGGTACCGACTGGCAGGATGCCATCTTCCGGAATGCAGCTTTTCAGAAATATGATCTGTCGGTAAGCAGCGGGAATGATAAAACCACCTATCTGCTCGGACTGGGATATCTTGCACAGGACGGAATTGTTAAGCATTCAGACTTCACGCGATACAATCTTCGCTTCAATCTCAACTCCAACGTCACTGAAAAGTTTACTGTCGGGGCGAATATGAACCTGTCCCGGATCAAGGAAAACCTGATTGATACGGAGATCAACGGTGTGGTGAGGTCAGCAATCTTTCAGCCGCCTACCATTCCCGTTTATAATGAGGATGGCACCTATGCCGGCCCGGGAGAGAACGAGGGTGATGCACAGAACCCGCTGGGGATGGCCGACAGATCTGACAAGACCCAGGCCAATAACAAACTGTTCGGGAATATATTTGCCAGCTATGACATTATTTCCGGACTCAGATTCAAATCAAATCTCGGACTGAATGTGTATTCACTCCAGACCATAGATTTTGATCCGACGTTTTCGGAAGGCAACGCCAACCGGCTGATAAACAGCCTGAATCATCAGCTGATCAATTATTTCGATGTCAATTGGGAAAATACCCTTGAATATACCAGGAAAATGAGCCTGCATAAAGTGACGGCCCTGGTGGGGAATACCATGCAGGAGGCGTCTACCGGCCTGGTTTCGGGGTATCGCGAGAATTTCAGCAGCAATGAAGATTACCTGCACTACCTTGATGCCGGTTCAGCCAACGATAAAGCCAGGGGAAGATTGACAGAATGGTCATTATTGTCATATTTCGGGCGGATCAACTACGATTATGCCGATAAATACCTGCTGTCATTAAATGCCCGTTACGATGGCTCATCCCGCTTCGGAAAAAAGAATCGCTGGGGTCTATTCCCTTCAGTTTCTGCCGGCTGGAGAGTATCGGGTGAGGACTTTTTCAAATCAGATTTCATCGACGATCTGAAGATCAGGGCTTCATGGGGGCAGCTCGGCAATCAGGATATAGGGTTGTACGCCTTTTCGAGTGTTCTGCAACAGATTTTTTATCCTTTCGGAAATCCCCAGGTGATTCAGGTTGGTTATCTGCCGGCATCTGATTTTAATCCTGATGTAAAGTGGGAAACTACCACCCAACTCGATTTCGGCGTTGATTTCTCGGCTTTTGATTACAGGCTTTATTTCTCTGCCGACTACTATAAGAAGAACACCACCGATATGTTGCTGATTCTGCCGCAACCGGCCACATCCGGATTTGGAAGCACCGGTTACGAGAATGTAGGTGAAATCGTAAACAAAGGACTGGAATTTCAGGTCATTTGGAGAGATAAGATCGGGAAACTCAATTACAATATTAACGCCAACCTTACGACCAACAAAAACGAGGTGCTGAATCTTGGTGAGAATAATGAAGCCATCACTTCCGGATTGTTTTTCGATATGTCCACCCGCACCGAGGTGGGTCATTCGATCCGTGAATTTTACGGCTATGTAACTGACGGTATTTTCCAGAATCAGGCAGAAATTGAGGCACATGCCGAACAACCCGGAGCGGTTCCCGGAGATATCAGGTTTAAGGATATAAGCGGCGATGGTGTGATTAACAGTGATGACAGAACCTTTATCGGGAATCCCTATCCGGATATGTTTTTTGGACTGAACCTGGGGCTTTCATACAAAGGTTTTGATGTATCCCTGTTTCTGCAGGGCCAGTACGGAAATGAGATTTACAATGCCACAAAATTCTGGTTGACCAATTCGGGATACAATTACAACAAAGGCACGGCCATCCTTGAAAGATGGACGGGTGAAGGCAGCAGCAATTCAGAGCCCCGGCTCAGCACGGTTGATGCCAATCAGAATGCAAGGGGGTCTGACAGATACATTGAAGATGGCTCTTACCTCAGGTTAAAAAACCTTCAGATCGGGTATACCCTTTCTGAAAGCATGGCCCGGAAACTAAGTCTGAAAGGGGCCCGTGTGTTTGTATCGGGTTCAAATCTGCTCACCTTTACCAAATACACAGGGTATGATCCTGAAGTTGGTGCGGCAAGGGCTACTTTGGGCGACCGTACTGTTGGATTTGATGAAGTTACTTATCCGCAGAACAGGGGTTTTATTATGGGTGTGACAATTTCAATGTAGTAACCGCAAAAACGCAACTGTCATGAAAAATCAACTATACATTGCAACAATAACGGCACTCTTTCTGCTGCTTTTTGCTTCCTCCTGCCAGAAGGATGATGGATTCCTCGACAAGGCGCCCAATGGCGTATTGTCAACGAGCAATTTTTATAAGACTGCTGAAGATGCTGAAGCCGCAGCCAATGCAGCATATTCAATACTGCACGATTTCTGGATGAAGAGCATTGCCTTCAAAAAGGACATCATATCAGACGATGCCGTCAAAGGGCAGGGTGTGGACCTGGCTGCCCTTACCAGCTTTGACAACCTGAATTTCAGTGCTACTGACGGAGTAAATCAGACCATCTGGGGGTTGTATTTCAAGGGTATTTACCTCTGCAACCTGGTACTGGACTACGTGCCTGATATAGAAATGGATCAGGCGAAGAAAGACAGGATACTCGGGGAAGCTTATTTCCTGAGGGGATTCTATTACTATAACCTGGTTATCAGGTACGGCGGTGTTCCGATTATGTCTTCAACGAAAAATGCTGAGAAAACCCCAGCCAGGGCAACCACAGCGGCAACCTGGGCATTTATCGAAGAAAACCTGACTACTGCCGCCGGTTTGCTCCCCTGGAAAAACCAGTATTCCGCTTCCGAAATTGGCAGGGCCGACAAAGGGGCTTTGCTGGCTTTACTGGGGAATGCTTGTCTGTTTCAGGAAAAATGGCAGGATGCTTTCGAAGCATACAAATCGGTAATTGAAAGCGGAAACTACCGCCTCGAAACAAACTTCGGCGATATTTTCAAGCCCGAATCCGACAATGGTGTGGAGTCTGTATTTGAAACTCAATTCAAGGGTGGGGAGGAGTTTTCCTATGGCAATGGTTTCAACTTCTGGGTAAGGCCCAGGAACGGATCTACCATCTTCGGCCTGGGATTCTGCATGCCTACCCAGGATCTGGTTGACGAATTTGAGGAAGGCGACCCCCGCTTAAGATATACTGTCATCAGGGAAGGCGATATCATTTCGGAAGAGGTAAAAGACTTTCCTTTTCAGGCTGCATGGGCCCCCGAAACCGGCATGAGCTACGGTAAATATGTTGTGGATGTTCCGGTTGGCGGGAATGCAGAGCGGCACGAGCAGAACCTGAAACAAATCAGGTATGCTGAAGTCCTGCTGGGATATGCCGAAGCAGCTTTCAGGCTCGGAAATACCGGAGAGGCTGTGGCAAAAGTCAATCTTATCAGGCAGCGCGCCCGCGGCGGTAATACAGGAGTACTCCCCGATCTTACCGGCTCAGAGGACCTTTTTGCTGCTATTGTTCATGAGCGGCGGGTGGAGCTTGCCCTCGAAGGTAAGCGGTATTTCGACCTGGTTCGCTGGGGCCTCGCCGTGCAGGAACTGGGTCCGCTCGGATATCAGCCGGCACGCCTGGGGCTTTACCCTATCCCTCAGACCGAACTGGATGTAAATCCCAATCTTACGCCGAATCCCGGTTATTAAATCATTGGTTGGTTGGTGTGTGCTTTGAGTAAAGGGAACGGGTTTTCCGTTCCCTTTCTTACGGCATTCCGCTGCCGTGAACAGTATATCATTGAAAATTGTAAAGACATGAAAAACAATATATTCACCCTGCTCTTCTTTTTTTTATGTTCCCTGGGCTATGGCCGGGTGCATTCGCCTGATATGGATTCATCATGGGTGATTGTCGTGAAAAATCCTGAAAACTATATCGGCATCGCGTTGTCGAACGGAAGAATCGGTTTAACGCCGGCGGAAATTCCGTTTAAGGTAAAGTCCGTTATTCTCAATAATATTTATGAGAAAGAATCTGATCTGGGCGTCAGTAAAATTGTGGAAGGCATAAATTTTGCCGGCCTGAATATAACAATTGACGGGGAAACTGTTGACCTTCAGTCGGTAACCGGATGGCAGCAAATCCTGAATATGAAAGAGGCCTATCTGGAGACCTCATTCGTTTTCAAAAACAAAGCAAGCATATCGTACCGGACCTGTGCACTGAGGGGTATGCCATATATGGCACTTACGGATGTTAATATCACCTCTTTGCAGCAATCAATCAATATCAGTGTTTCGGGGGTGATCCATACACCGCAGGACCTTATTCCCGGGATTTCCACATTCAGGATACTGAAGGACAATGAAATTGAGATGCCCTTGCTGCAAACCAATGCAGTAAGCAGGTATCAAAGGCATAAAATATCTGCCACAGCCTCATTTATTTTTGAAAAAGAATCACCTGAACTCAGCCATGTGTTAATTGACGAATATGAGCATCAGCTGAACTTCAAAAGTGTGAAGGGCAAAGGACAAACCCTGAAATTTGCCTGGGCTGGCGCGGTATGTACTACAGGTGATTTTGCCGACCCTCAGAATGAATCGGAGCGGATGGTCATTTATCTGATGCGTGATAACAAGGATAAAGCACTGGATCAGCATAAAAAGCTTTGGGAGGAATTATGGCAGGGTGATATAATCATTGAAGGGGATAAGGAATCGCAGCAGGACGTCAGGCTGGCATTGTATCATTTATATGCTTTTGCAGCGCCCGGCACGGGTCTGAGCATCCCTCCGATGGGCCTTTCTTCCAGGATTTACAACGGGCATGTGTTCTGGGATACAGAGCTTTGGATGTTTCCTCCGCTGCTTGTCTTTAACCGGCAAATAGCCGCTTCCCTGCTCGATTACAGGATAGACCGGCTTGGAAAGGCAAAGCAAAAGGCATCTGTTTACGGGTATCAGGGCGCAATGTACCCCTGGGAGTCAGACGACACCGGGGAAGAGGCTACGCCCTCGTGGGCACTTACCGGTACATTTGAACATCACATCACCGCAGATATCGGAATTGCACTCTGGAATTATTTTCGTGTGACGCATGATACTGCCTGGCTTAGAAGTAAGGCTTACCCGGTGTTGGCTGAGATTGCGGCATTCTGGGTAAGCAGGGCAGAAAAAAACAGAGACGGGTCGTGGTCTGTCAACAATGTGGTGGGAGCCAATGAATTCGCGCCCAACGTGAATGACAATGCTTTTACCAACGGATCTGTCATTACGGTCTTAAAATATGCTGCAAAGGCCGCATCAGCGCTTGGAATGCAATATGATAAACTATGGGATGAGGTCTCAGGTAATTTAAGAATCCTGAAAATGGATAATGGCGTTACCCGTGAACATGCTGAATATAACGGGGAAATCATCAAACAGGCTGATGTGAATTTACTGTCTTATCCCCTTGATGTGATTACAGACAGGGGTCAGGTTAAATCTGACCTTGAATATTATGAGCCGCGCATTGCTGCCGAAGGTCCTGCCATGAGCCATTCAATTTTATCAATACTGTATGCCAGGATGGGTGAAGCTGAAAAAGCATTCCGGTTGTTCAGGAAAGGATATGTTCCCAACAAGCGCCCTCCTTTTGGCGCCCTTGCCGAAACGGCAGATTTCGACAATACTTATTTTGCTACCGGTGCCGGGGGACTCCTTCAGGCTGTTATCTTCGGTTTTGGCGGTCTGCAACTGACGGATTCGGGGATTGTTCAGCATACCCCCTGCTTGCCGGATCACTGGAAAAGTCTTACAATTACCGGAGCCGGCCCTCTAAAAACGACTTACCGTGCAGTGCAATCCTCTGGTCAAAAGAAATAGATGGTGCTGCCAAACTGAAATAATTCAGAATTAATTTGTCCTTTTTATAACAGGGCTTCAGTTAGTAAATCCCGCTGCCTTAGCTTAGAAAGGGCCTCAGATATTTTTAACCCGGATTAAGCATTTGACAATGCTTAATCCGGGTTTACAGTTTCTTCCCGAATTAATATCTGGCCTCTACCCGGGCATAAAAATGCCTGGGTATTCCGCGGAATCCTATCTTTTTGTCAATAATTCAGGCAATGGCTCATTGATACAGTAATTGCCATTTTCCGGTTTTGCTTTTCGTTGTAGTTTAACTGCGGCCAAGGTATTCAGGTAATTGGCGGTTGTTAAGCTCGAAACGTCACGATATAGAATGGGTTATTATGTATAGATTTTCCATTTTTCTTTACAATTGGAACCCGGTATGTATAGATTTTACGGTTTTCTATACAAACAGAGGTTTCATTTTCCGTGGCAATATCAAATCTTCGGCTTTCAAAATCTGACCTCCACCCCCGCATAGAAATGTCTGGGCAGACCAGGATAATAATAACGCGGTTCGCTGTTGCCGAAAGCCGGGGCATTCACCAGCAGCATGGAGGCGTAATGGGTGTTAGTCAGGTTATTGATGCCTGCGAATACCTTGAAGTTTCCGGTTTTCTTCAGGCTAAACTGAGCCAGGGCTTTCAGGTTCAGCAGAAAATAGCCCTCATATTCTTTTGTATTGGCGTCGTTGATATACTGATTGCCGGTGTATTCATAGTTTGTGGTTACTTCAAGCCGATCAGCAGGACTCCAGGTCAGCTGCAGCCGGGCATTATGGTCAGGGATGCCGGGCAGGTCGTTGCCATCGTAAGTATTTCCATCGTCGGTAAAATCGATAAAACGGTTCCGGGAGAATGTATAGCTGAAAGTGGTTTTCAGTTTTCCCGGAATGTTTCCTGAATCGAAGATCCTGCTCCGCAGCAGCAACTCCAGTCCCTGGTGACGGGTTTTTCCGGCATTGATTCCGGTGAAAATATCTTCGGTGATGCGCTTGGTCAGCAGCAGGTTGTCAAGCTCAATCCAATAAACGGATATTTCTGCCTCCAGTGCTTCGTTTAACAGGTTCATCCGGGTTCCGGTTTCATATTGCATGCCTTGTTCGGGCCTGATATCCGGATTTACGGTTCCGGCAGGCAGGAGGGTCTCCTCGGGCGAAGGCATGGAGAATCCATGACCCGCCGAAGCATAGAAAGTAAAGTGGCTGTTGGCGACATAGTTGATTCCGAACCGCGGGGAGACAATCACGGGGAAATGGCGGCTGCCGGATTGATCCCCATCACCGGCAAACAGATCGGTGAGCCGGTAGCGGATATGGTTCAGGGCCGCGGCCAGCGAAATACTGAGGCGGGGGGCAGGCCTGTAATTCATAATGCCAAACAAACCCAGCAGGTCGCGGTTTTCACGGTTCTCATTCAGCAGGATGCCGTCCAGATGAAGCCTCCATTTGTACTGTTCCGTACTCCAGTCAATGCCAAGCACCCAATCGGTGGCAGGCCCGTTATAGCTCAGTTTTCCACGGACTCCGGCACTCAGGGTCTGATCGCTGAGGTTGTTGAATGGCCTTTTTTCGAAGTTATCGCTCCACTTCCCGTGAAGGGTAAGCTGACTGCTGAGGGGGGGCGACAGGCTGTTGGTAAGGGTGGTTCCCGCCAGGGCCTTCCGAATCCGCTTGTAGCCTTCAATCGCGGCCCAGTTGGAAGCGGCGGCCCGTGGTTCGTTTTTAAATTGTGTTTTGCCCAGCGAACTCGGAATCTCACCCTCCGAACCCGTCAGCATCAGTGTGGATTTCATCGTCCATTTGGGTTGTCGCCACCTGCCCGTGGTGATGAAGGTTGTGCGTTTGAATTCATTGTTATCGCGGTAACCGCCAGAATTCAGGTGACTGAGGCTGCCCCACCAGCCGGACTTTGCCATGTTGACCGTTCCGGAGAAGCTGGTTCTTAGGGTGTTGAAGCTTCCGTAGCTTATATTGAATATGCCCTCCTGCTGCAACTTTTCGGGGGTGAATAAGTTGATGCTTCCTCCCAGTCCCGAACCATACAGCGCGGATGCCGGCCCCCGGATCACTTCAATCCGGCCAAGGCCGGTCGCATCAATGTCTTCGGGGGTTGAAATGCCGTCGGAAGTTGTTAGTGGAATGTCGTTGAGGTAGGACCTGATGCGGTTGGTATTGTAAGGGGTGCGGCTTCCTATTCCCCTGATCACAATGCGGTTGGTGGCGTAAGTGCCGCTTTGCATACTTACGCCGGGAACAGCATTCAGTGTGGCTGCCAGGTTGGTGCCGTCGGCAGGGACAAGCGCATCTCCGGAAACAACAGCCAGATTGCCCGGGAATAAGCGTTGATAGCGGCTCAAACGGAAACCTTCAATGGTGATCTTTTCCAGGATAATGGCAGTATCCGGCGACTGAGTGCCGGCCGGAAGCTGACCGGTATTCTGACTAAAGATATTTGTCAGTCCTGACAGTAACAGCAGGGCAACGGAGAGTATAAATGTCAGGCCTTTTATTGGCATGCATAAACATATTAGATGAAATAACCGGTCTTGTTGGTCGGACTTCAATATTGTATCTGGTGCGGAAACCGTGGTTTCATTTTTTATCCACAGGTACCAGGCGCACTATCTTGCCGGGTGTTTCGGTGGCCACGTAAATCAGACCGTCGGGGCTTACCACCACGTTTCTTACACGGCCGATCCCTTCCAGCAGCTTTTCAGTGTGCGTAACCGACCTGCCGTTCAGCACCACCCTTTCAAGGTATTCAAACCGCAGTGAACCGATAAAAAGATTGTTCTCCCAGTTTTTATAGCGGCCGCCGGTAAGGAATGTCATGCCGCAGGGGGCAATGGAGGGGGTCCAGTAATAAACGGGCTGCTCCATGCCTTCTTTTTCCGTCAGTTCGGTGAGAATGGTGCCGTTGTAATTGATTCCGTAGGAAATTACCGGCCATCCGTAGTTTTTTCCCGGTTCCGCCAGGTTTAACTCATCCCCCCCGCGGGGGCCGTGTTCCGACACCCAGAGTTCGCCGGTTTGCGGATGAATGCTGGTGCCCTGCGGATTCCGGTGCCCGTAGCTGTAGATGGAAGGCAGCGCGCCGCTGACATTTGCAAACGGATTATCAGCAGGGATGGAGCCATCGTCGTTGATGCGGTGGATCTTTCCGTTGGCATTGTCGAGTTCCTGCGGGAAATCGAAGTGCTGTCCCCGGTCGCCGATACCGAAAAACAGGTGCCCCTTGCCGTCGAAGGCCAGTTTGCACCCGAAGTGATGCGAGCGGTCGGTATAGGGGGTTCCCCTGAAGAGCACCTGCTGATCCTTCAGCTGATTGCCTTCGAGCCTGGCCCGCATTATGGCCGTATTGCTGAGGGTTTTCCCGCTTTCGGTATACTGGGCGCTGTAGGCAATGTAAATCCAGCCATTCTCCTGATAATCGGGATGCAGGCACAGGTCGAGCAGTCCGCCCTGTCCTT
>Ga0334885_1001281_pt1 | contig 32255 bp, 21 predicted proteins | sample GraSluR1_MG_8_FD_207233 | JGI IMG/M metagenome (GOLD analysis project Ga0334885, IMG submission 207233) | Sludge microbial communities from methane-producing bioreactor in Wageningen University, Netherlands - Granular Sludge_31_05-R1 | ecosystem: Engineered > Bioreactor > Anaerobic >...
AGATCAAGGCCAGCGAATAGGTCAAGGTCCCGGCAGCCAGGGAGTAAAGGTTCGGTCCACTATAAAAGGAATAAAGAACATTTATCATTCCCGTTACCACGGCCACCACTGCCAGGGCATCGTATAATCGGAGGGGGATCCGGGTTTTGTCACTGATACGGGGTTTAATCATGGAAATCCCATAATAATTGGCTCCAATAACAACCAGAGTCCCGAACATTATGGAATAATCAAAGTTATTCAAGGCGAATATAATCGTGGTTAAAGAGACCAGTTCATAAAGTCCCAGACCATCCAGGAGGAAACCAAGGAATCCGGCCATAACCACAGCATTCACAAACATTATCCCCACGAATCTGGTTAAATTTCTCACATTATCCAGACTTGGGGGGCTGATGGTTTTATCCCGGCCCAACAGGTACCATAGTTTGTAGGGAATGTACCCGTAGAGGAACTGGACAAAGAAGTACACCAAATAAATTTCAGGAGGATCACCGGAGAGTATATCCGCACCCAAGTATCCAACAGCCGACCCTAATGCACCCCAGGGGCCGAAAAGCAAACCAAAAACAGGGGGTAAGGCACTGGCAGGGCCCAACTCGGATATGGGCAGCACCGGGAATAAGTAACTGAAACAAAGGTTAATTAAGAAGATCACGACACCGCAGAAAACCATTTTCTGGATCTTGTGTTTCAGGGGAGTGTAATTCATTTTAATCGTTATAAATACATCTTAATCCAGTTTTGAATTTTATTTAGTCTTAAATTTTAATCCAGTTTTATTCTTTATCGAGTTTTAATTCTTAATCTAGTCGTAAATCTCAGTCAAGTCTCTTCTGTATGGTTAAAATATTCCTTCCATCAAGGTACTGGTAGTGAACCTGGTCGATATTATGCTTTATCAGGAGAATGCCCAGTCCACCCGGCTTTTTATCATCAATTCCCAGGGAAATATTAGGATCCTCTTTTTTAAGGGGATTAAACTGGATTCCGGTGTCTATTAACTCCACCGTAACGACTAGAGGGTTTTCATCTATCTTCAAACCCACAGTTACCTCTCCAGGTTCCTCAGGATAAGCATAGCTGGCAATGTTCACATATGCTTCCTCAACAGATAGCTCCAGTTGCAATAACGAACTCTCCTGGTGGGGGAAGGCCTGCATTTTACTTCTTATAAATTCCAGCACATCAGCCAGGTTTTCTTTATATGCGGGTACTGTTATCGGGTCCATTTGACATCTCCTTTAACTCAGTTTGACCCTTATTTTTAGAACCTTAACAAAAGACTGTTAATTGTGGTCCTGGTATCTTTTTTAATTAATTGAAGCTTCTTTTAGTTATTAAAGCTTATTTTAATCTTTTGAAGTTTCATTTTTCTTTAATGGTTAGAACATCGGCAAATCCAGTGGTTTCAAAGATCTCCATAACCATGTCGTTCACGTTTTCAATCACCAGAGTTCCCTGCTGGTTCATGGTCTTCTGGGTGGAGAGGATTAAGCGCAGCCCTGCACTGGATATATATTTCAGATCACCGAAGTCAAAGATCAGTTCCTGCACACCGGAAAGAATTGCCCCTAATTCTTCATCAAGCTCCGGGGCAGTGTTGGTATCTAGCCTGCCATCTAACTTTATGGTTAATCTGTTCCCTTCTACTATTTTCTCAATTTTCATCTTTTCACCTTGGAAACCTATTACCGGTTCATAAATACTAAATAATCTGTTGTATGTATTGTTGTACCTCTCTATACCCCACCATGAAATGCCCAATAATTAGTATTATGATCTTTTTATGGTAATCACAGTACTGTTTAAACCGATCAGCCGGGCGTAACTTATATCATCAGCTATCTTCTGCAGTACTTCAATACTCTCAAATGATCCCACATCCTCTGGTGTATAGGTGGAGGGGTCGAATTCTCTTCCCGAATCTTTAAAGGCAATCTTTATTTCTTTATCTCCCATTTTGGTAAGGATATCCATGTACTCTATTTCCTCAGGATTGTAATTAATTGTATTCACTGCCATCTCTTCCACAGCCATACCAATGAGTAGGGAAGTCTTGGGGTCCAACCCATTTTCCCGGGTGAAGTCCATCAGCTTTTCAGATATGCCCACGGCATCGTCCAGGGAGTTGGTGATGGTCACATCCAGGACCGGCACATCCTGATAGTTACCCATCAGGAAGAAACCAGAGAGTTCACCCTGGGATCTTCGGGCTATTAACCTGGTGGCAAGGTAGATCAGTATTATGGTGCCGACTTCGGCTATCAGGAAGGATATCCAAACCCCATCAATACCCATAACTCCGGAAAGCAGATAGGCAAAGGATACCGGTATTATCAGTCCTTGGGTTATGGAGATCAGGAAGGATAGTTTTTCCTGTTTTATGGCCTGGGTGTAGAAAAGCATGAGGAAGGTGATGGCTGTTCCCATGATGCTCAGGGAGAGTATGCGTATGGCATTCACTCCCACCGCCATATCCACTGGGCTGCTCACCCCGAACAGGTGGAGCAGGGTGCTGGGGAAGGCCAGTAACACTGCGGTGAACACCGCCCCAGTGATTAACACTATCTTGAGTGAGGTGTTAAGGGTGTACCTCACCCCATAGTAATCCTTTTCCTGGTAGTATATGGAGACTATGGGGGACATGGATTGGGAAGTTCCAATCAGGAACATGTAGATTATGTAGAGGCTGTTGTAGAAAACTGAGAATGCGGTTAAACCTGGCTTACCAGCATACATTGAGATTAGGGTGTTTATGAAGAACAGTTTAATGGTTAAAAATAGTTGCATGGATGCTGGGGGAAAGCCGAGCTTTACAATATCCCGGACAACAAAGAGTTTGCACTTGGCCAGGGAGAGAAAGTGCATGGTCCTTTCTCGACGGAAGAAGTACTGCATTATAAATATGGTTCCCACAGTGTATCCGGAGATGGTTGCCAGGGCTGCTCCTTGAATGTCCATGCCCAGAACCAGGATGTAGAACAGATCCAATACCAGGTTCACAATGTTGGACACTAAAAGTGCGTAGAAGGATAGTTTAGGCATGCCATCGGCGCGTATGAAGTAGGCTATACCCATCAGGAAGAAGAGGAGGGGAGATCCCATGAAGTAAACTCCCAGGAATCTTTCCACCAGAAAGGCCAGTTGGGGGTTGCTGGTGAGGGCAGCCACCAGGTTGTCCATGAAAACCAGGCCCAGTACAGAGAAGCATGTCCCCACCAGGATCAAGAGCACTATGGAAATGGTGAAGTACATATCACTCTTCTCCTGGTTACGCTCTGCCTTGGACACTGCGCTGAGCAGGGAGCCCCCCAGTCCGATCATCCAGTACACCAGGTTTATGAAGGTGATGATGGGTGCGATGAGGGCCATTGCTGAGATATTAATGGGTCCCAGGGTGTTTCCCACGATCAGGGTGTCCATGAATGTGCTGATGTTCATGGCCATGGACATGAGCAGGGTGGGGAGGAAAAACTCCCTGAACTTGGCGCTAACCAGTTTATAGCTTCTTTCGTACATGTATGACTCCCAATATTCCTGATTGATTACTCATTTTATTGGATTGATTACTCATTTTCAGATTAACTTTGGCCGATTATTTACTCATTTATAGATAAACCACTTATTCCCTTAGATCAGTCGAAGAAGTTCATCTCCTTAAGGTACTGTATAAACATTTCCAGATATTGTTCATTTATCAGGGGCCATTTATAGCCTAAACGGTACAGGATCTGGGTGGTGTAATGGTTACTCACATCCACCAAACCCCTACCCTCACCTTTACCCATCCCCATAGCTGTTACCAGTCCACTAATAGCATCCTGTTTTTCTTCATCTTCCCTTGCCTGGGCAAAACTTTCTGAGAATTGGTCATCCTCTGCCCCGGATATGGGAAGCCCCACCTTTTTCATACCCTCCACAATATCACCTATGTAGATCTGGTGACTGTTGTAGACATGGAAAACTGAACACTCTGGTGGGGATTGTGCCAGGAGCAGGATGGCCCGGGCTGCCATGTCTATGGGTGTGAGCTCTACCTGACTTTCTAAAACAGGGTAAGGTATTTCCCCTATTGCGGCGTAGGCCCGAAGGCGCTTGATGAAGGCATTGGTTTCGAAGTTTATCTGGAATTCACTATCTGACTGCCGGGCCATGAGATTGCCCATCCTCATTATCTTAGCATTTAATCCCTTACTTACTGCCTCCAGCACCACCCTTTCTGCCAGGAATTTGCTGCTCAGGTATTTGTTGTCCAGAAACTGACCCACATATAAGGTTCGCTCATCAAATACCGTGTCCAGTGGGGGTACATTATCCACACTCTCACCAGCCACACTGGTGGTGGAGATCTGTATATATTTACAATCCTTTCTACGGGCGAAGTCCACCCCATTAACCACACCCCCAATATTAACATCCTCGATCTGGGTCCCGGCAGCGAAGTGCTTCACATTGGCAGCACAGTTTATAACCGTGTCTATATCCAGACCCCGAGATTTTTCAAAGTCCTCTTTACTGGTAACATCCCCCTCGATAGTGTGGATCCGTGTGCCGAAGAGTTCCTCATAGTTTTCACTGAAGTAAAAGAAGAGGAGGGTTTTAAGCCGTTCCTCTGGACTGGTGCGCCTACCCCTCCGGAGCATGCAGTAGATGGTTCCACTTTCGTTTTCTATAAACTCTCGCAGGACATGTATCCCTAAAAAGCCCGTGGACCCAGTTAACAGAACGTTTCCTAACCCATCCTTCTCTCCATCCACAAAGTTTTCCAGGGTGTTCTTATCCAGTATGGAGTTGATGGTATTATAGGAGTATTCTTCCTGCTCATGGACTGATTTTTCTGCTTCATTTATGAAATGGGCCAGTTTCCTCGGGGTGGAGTGTGCGAATACATCCCCATATTTTATTTCATATCCCTGGTTCAGGGCTTCAATGGTGATCTTGGTCACCAGTAGTGAAGTCCCACCCAGTTCAAAGAAGTCATCAGTGGCTCCCACTTCAGGCACTCCCAGGATGTCACTGAAGGATTGGGCAAAGAATTTTTCAACCCTATTCTCTGGTGGGACATATATCCTCTCCTTTAAAACAGGTTCCGGGAGAGATTTAACATCAGTTTTACCGTTGGGTGTTTGGGGCATCTTTTCCAGGTGCATGAATACTGTGGGCACCATGTACTTGGTGAGCCTCTTTTGCAGTGCTTTCTTGAGATCCTCAACATCAATTTCACTGGTACTGGTGAAGTAGGCGCAGAGGTGGTCCTGTCCCTGCACTGGTTTAAGGAGAACTGTCACTGACTTTACACCCTCATAATCAGCTATGGCACTTTCAATCTCTCCGATCTCAATTCTAAGGCCCCTCAATTTGATCTGATTATCCAGGCGTCCGAATATATGGTACTCCCCGTTTTTATCCCGACTTGCAAAGTCACCACTCTTATAGAAGGGGATGCCATGGCGGGTGATGAACTGTTTCCGGTTGAGTTCCTCCCGGTTCCAGTATCCTCGGGCCACTCCCATTCCCCCTACATATAACTCTCCGATAACTCCACTGGGGAGGGGGTTGCCATCCAGGTCCATAACTTCCTCATAAACATTAAGCAGGGGTTTACCAACGGTTATGTTATCCTGGTCTGTGATTCGGTTGGTGTTGCAGGAAATAGTGGTCTCAGTCGGTCCGTAAACATTGTAGATCTCCCCGGAGCTGCAACTTTCCAGTTTTTTATGAAGCTGTGGCGGGTATTTCTCTCCCCCTATACTGATAATCTTACACTTGGACACTGCCTCACACATACCATCCAGTTCTAAATACTGCAACATCCGGGATGGTGTGGCAAAGAAGGAATCCACTTCGGCCCGTTTAAACAATTTCACCAGTTCCAGTGGGTTTTTGGTCTCCTCGTCACTGGCCAGTACCAGGGTGCGGCTGTTCAGGAGACTGATCATAACCTCATGCAGGAAGGCATCGAAGGCCACAGTGGTGATGGAGAGCATTTTACGGCCCCTGGTTACAAATGCATGGGCAAAACAGTTCTCAGGGTCAGGGGAGGCATAGTTAGTGATATTGGCATGGGTTAACATCACACCCTTGGGCAGGCCAGTGGATCCGGAGGTGTAAATTAGATAACACAGATTCTCAGGGGAGATATCTGGTTCCAGGTTCTCTTCAACCCTACTTTCCAGTGGGTTCTCTTCACCTCTACTTTCCAGTGGGTTCTCTTCACCTCTACTTTCCAGTGGGTTCTCTTCACCTCTACTTTCCAGTGGGTTCTCTTCACCTTCTAGTAATTCATCCACACTGATAGTCTGGGGTAAATCAATGGTGTTTACATGATGGTCAGTGATAATGTACCGGGCACTGCTATCGTTAAGGACGTGTTTCACCCTATCATCAGGATATTCTGGGTCAACAGGTATGAAGGCACAGCCCGCCTTAACAATACCGAACATGGTGGCGATAAGTCGGCTGTCACGTTTCAGGATGAACATAACCCGGTCTTCCGCATCCACACCCCTCTTAACCAGGCTGTGGGCTATGCGATTGGCCATCTGGTTGAGTTCATGGTAAGTGTACTCCCCATCCGCGGCAATCAGGGCCACTTTATCCGGGTTTTTCTGGACCTGTTTTTCAAATAATTTATTCACCAGTGGCTCGGGCACTGGTTTCATCTGGAAGCCTTCCCCAGTATCAACATCAGACACCATGGAAATATCACTTAATAAAACAGCCGGATCCTTCATCATCTTGTTTAATATTAATTCCAGACTTTTCACAAAGGTCTCCATGAGATCACTAGAATAAAGGGCGTCATTGTACTGGCTGAAGAGGTAGAAACGGGATCCAGTGTCGGTTACATTAACACTGGCCTTGAATTTCAGTGCCTCGTATTCCAGACTTTCCCTCTCCAGGTTCTGTCCATTTATGTCTATTTCCTCGATGATCTTCCCATGATAGGCGTAGAGGAATTCAGGGAATATGTCATACTTGTCTGAAATCCGGGTAAAGGGGTACACCTCATATTTCAGGACATCCAGCCAGGTGTTCTCCACCTGGCTAAAAAATTCAGTGACACTGGAGCTGCTGTCAATGTTCATGGTAATGGGCAGGGTTTTAACCATCATGGCCACTGTCTTCTGGAACAATGGATTGCTACGGCCATTGGAGATGGTGGATATCAGGATATCCCGGTTGTAAACAAATTTGCTTAAAGTAAAGAGGGTGGCTGCTAAAAAAAGGTTATTAGGCGTAATGGAATTTTCCCTACAGAAATTTTCCACCTGTTTTTTATCTAAAGACACGCCTACCTCACCTAAGTTTCCCTCTTCTTCTGTTCCATTGAGATCAGGTGAGATGACGGTGGCACTGTCAAATTCCGCCACTTTACCTTCAAAGTAATCCCTGGCCTGGCTATAGATATCGCTTTTTTCCAGGTCCTGTTCCTCTAAACTCAGATCATAGCCATCATAATCCTCATCCTCCACCACCCGTCCATCATAGATAGCTCCCAGGTCATTGAAGAGGAGGTTTAAAGATGTTCCATCCACCATCAGGTGGTGGAAGTCGGATAGGAGTATGGTCTCATCAGGGTGGCTGTAAATTTTAAAACGGAACAACGGACCCTCAAATAGGGAGAAGGGTTTTATGAAGTCATTTATTGCATCATCATCCACCCTGCCTTTGCCAACATCAATGTTAACCTGGAGGTCATCCCTTCGTTCCTGGTATATTTCACCATCCCTCATAATCAGACGCATTTTAAGGTAGGGATGTTTTTTGACAAGTTCCAGCAGGGATTTTTTCAGCCTATCCAGATTGATGTTTTTAAAGCGTACCAGCTTGGGCAGATTGTAGGTCAGTTTTTCTGGATTTTTAACACAGTCAAAGTACACACCCAGCTGGTTCTGGGTCAGGGGATAATATTTCCTTTGCGAGTATTCCTTCCGGTCAACTGCCTTTGAAGTTTCCACCTCCTTAGCTATCTTGCGTATGTTCCGGCTACGCATTATGCTGGTAACACTGACTTTAACCCCCAGTTTTTGGGAAATCTGGCTAACCAGTTTGAGAACAGATAGAGAAGTCAGACCTAACTGGAATAAGTCGGTTATCACCCCGAAGCTGGTGGTTTCAAGGATATCAGAACACATCTGGAAGAGTTCATCCTCTAACTCAGTTTCCGGTGCTATTACTTCATCCAGCCTGTAATCCTCCTCATCAGGGTCTGGGAAGTTCCTGAGATCCGCCTTTCCATTGAAGGTCAGTGGGAACTGGTCCATTCTCACCAGGTAGGATGGAACCATATACTGGGGTAATTTATCCAAAAGAAAATTCCTTAAAAGGCTAGTATCCACAGGACTCTTTTGGGTGAAGTAGGTGCAGAGGTGTTCAGTTCCGTGAACCTCCCTTACCAGTACAAAGACAGATTTAATACCATCATAATCTGCGATTGCATTCTCAATTTCACCCAGTTCGATCCGAAGTCCCCGGAGTTTGATCTGGGTGTCCATCCTTCCCAGCACATACAACTCCCCTGTACTATCCCTTTTTGCCAGGTCTCCAGTGTTGTAGTAGCGGAGGCCGTTGTAGTTTATGAAACGCTCCCTGGTGAGTTCTTCATTATTCCAGTAACCCCGGGCTACTCCAGCACCCGCAACATAGAGCTCACCCACCACATTAAATGGAAGGGGATTGGTGTCTATGTCCATGATCCTGTCAGTGACATTTAAAAGAGGCTCACCAGCTGATATGTCCATGCTGGTGAGGAGTTTACCATGACTGGCAATGGTGATCTCGGTGGGACCATAGGAGTTGTAGATCTCGGCGAGGGTATACTGGGAGAGGGTTTGGTAAAGCTGGGGAGGGAAGGTCTCACCCCCCACTATTATCACCCGACAACGGGGCATAACCTTCTGCACCTCTTCCATCTCCAGGTACTGGAGGAGTCTGGTGGGTGTGGCACCAAATGCATCGGCCCCAGTTTCCTCAAAGAGTTTCACCAGTTCCAGGGGGTTGACAGCCTGTTCCTCACTGGCGAAGACAACCGGCATCCCGTTGGTGAGGGTGGCCAGCATTTCCCTGAGAAATACAATGAAAGATACTGTGGATATGGATATCATTTTACGGGACCGGTTCACCAGGGCATGTATGGGAATGTTTTCTGGATGAGGGGACACGTAATTGGTGATACCCCGGTGGTTTAACATGACACCCTTGGGTTTACCAGTGGAGCCTGAGGTGTAGATAAGGTAGCACAGGTTCTCAGGGGATAAGTCCGGTTCCGGGTTGCTCTCATCTTCTTCCTGCAAGAGTTCATCCACACTGACTGCCTGGTCAGGCTGAAATTTAGGGGAGTGTCCAGAATTGGTGATTATGTAACGGGCATCACTATCCTGGATAATCTCTTTTATCCTATTTTCAGGGTACTCCGGGTCAACAGGTATGAAGGCGCAGCCAGCCTTGACTATACCCAGCATGGTGGCCACCAGGCGACTGTCACGTTTAAGGATGAACATAACCCGGTCTTCAACATTAACTCCACGCTTTATAAGGCTATTGGCTATGCGGTTAGCCTTCCGGTTCAGTTCATCATAGCTGAACTGGCCATCCTGGGCAATTAAAGCAACTTCATCCTTGCTTTCATCTACCTGTCTTTGGAAGAGTTTGTTTAAGAGTGGCTCTTCCACCGGGTTCATCTGGAACTTCTCCTCATGTGTGGGGTCATCCACAAGGGCAATCTCCTTCAACACATCTAGGGGTTCGGTCAGCTTCTGCACCAGGGTGACCACACTCTCAGTGAAGCTATGGCTTAGGTCTGCTGAGTACAGGGCATCATTATAGAGTAATGTTACCTTAAAGTCATCCTCATCTTCCATAACATTAACCACCAGTCGAGGTGGTTCCAGGTCATCCTCCCGGTATGAGTCTGGACTGTGTGGGGGGCCGTAATTGTATAAAAATTCGGGTAAAATGTAATGTTCACTTTTAACCCGGGTGAAGGGATAATAATCATAGCCAGTGACCTGGGTGAAGGAATCATGAACTGAGCTTAAATAATCCCTCACTGATTTACCGGTGTCAACATTGAAGTAAAAAGGTAATTCCTGTAATTGGCTGGTTTTTCCAGAACCATTGGAAGAGTTATCTGTAGTAATGGAGATAAAAATGTCTTTACTGAAGACGAATTTAACCAGTGCAAACAGGGTGGCTGCTAAAAACAGTTCACTGGGAGTTATCAAATTTTCCCGGCAAAATCCTTCTATAATCTCTTTATCCAGGGATATTGCAGTTTCTTTAAAGTTTCCCCCTTCTTCTTTACCACTCAAATCAGGGGTGATGATGGTGGCACCGTCACTGGACTGGATCATATCTTTGAAATACTCTCCAGCACTATAAAATGAGCTGGTTTCTATTTCTAACTCACCACTGGTGATATTAGGGTTATCTGCAACCACATGGAGGAGTTTTCCTAAACCTTTAACCAGTGATTTGATCTCTTCCCTGGAAAAGCAGTTGTTATTGTATTCAATTGTTAAAAGTTGCAGGCCATCCTTATCATCCAGTGAGGGGTTTACTCGGATGTGAAAGGGGAATTCACTTTTTGAGCTATTAAACAAGTATTCCATAGGAGCATCAGTGGAATTGGATACAATGGAATACATTGACAGCATGCCCGGTTCTATGCCCTTTTGCTGTAGTTCCGGTCCGTAGACATTGAATGACAGCTTCCCATGGGTTAATCCATCCTTCAACACGGATTTGGTGTAAGTCAGGACTTCTTTAAATGTTCGGTTTTTATCATAGACCAGTCTGAGGGGCATCATATTCACGAACATGCCCATCATGTCCTGGATGTCCTCTCCAAAGTCTCGACCATGGTACACACTGTTCCATACCATATCTTCGGTGTGAGTGCTCCGGGCAAAGTAGAGTGAAATTGCGGATAAGGCCAGTACAAAGGGTGAAATACGTTCCCCGTTAACATTATACAAATCTTTCAAAAGTTCCTGTAAATCTGCATCCAGGTGGAAATATTCCCTGCTTATACTCATATCCGGGGAGGAGTACCAGTCACTGGAATATCCATCCAGGTTAGAAAGCCAGAATTCCTCATCTTCCCGGGCTTCTTCACTGGAAAGGTATTCCTTTTCTTTTTCAACATAACTCTGGTATGAAACAGGTGAAAAATGATATTCTTCCCCTTTTTTCAGGGCCTCTACACATTTTCTGAGTTCTTTGACCAGGATGGAAAGAGAGGTACCATCCATGATGAGGTGGTGGACACGCCCCAGCACAATCAATTCTGCTCCTGTTTTAAGGATCCTGAAATCATAAAGAGGAGCATCAAAGATTTCTTCAAAGGTTTTAATGGAAAATTTGTGGATATAACTGTTTATTTCATCTTCATCTTTACCCGCCATATCCACAATGGAAAATAGGTCCTTATCATCCGTAGATGAAGAATCTTCCTCATTATCTTCAAGTGAAGAACCTTCCCCTTCAGCATAATACTGCATGAAGTTCATATTTTCATCTTTTTTAATGCGCAGAAAGAGGTTTTCACTTATAAGGAGTGATAAGCCTTTTTTAACATGTTCTTCATCTTCCAATTGAAATTTTGCCTTAAATGGAATTATATAGGCCTCGTTTCCAGGATTGCTGATCTCGGTTATGATGGTTCTTTTCTGGGCATTGGATAACTCAAAGTACTTCACGGATGAATCCCCCTTCTCTGGTTTTGACACTCTTCTGACATGATTTCCCTCTTTAGATCTTCTAAATTAATTAAATCTGGCTGAATGATTCTACTTTCTGAGCACACCGCCAGAATGTATTTATCCCCAACCACACTCCACACCCCAAATTCCGGTTGATTTCCTGTGTGTTCTAATCTATCCGTCTTTTCTTCCCTGCTGTGAACTCTTATTCTGGCACTGTTATCCCGCAAACTGTTCTGGATATCTATGGAGAATTCATCCAGGGGCAAACGGAATCCCAGGCCAGTCATTTTCATGTAGCTTTCCTTTAAAACCCATAACTCGAAAAAGGTTCTCTGTTTATGGGCACTGTTCTGAATATGGTGGTATTCGCTGCCGAAAAAATAGTTCTGTGCTATATTTAGGTCGATGTTGTGGACCTGTTCAATATCCACACCAACAGGAGAATCAGAAACTGCACAGGCCACATATTCCTCAGAATGAGACAGATTAAAATAAACATGGGAGTGGTTCATCAAAAAAGGTTTACCATAATTATCATGGCCGAATACAGGATTAAAAATGTTAAGTTGAATCAAAGCATATCTTAAAAGAAGTTCCGCACCTATGGATAGTTTTTTATCCTTTTGAAAGATGTATCGGCCTGTTTTTTCAAGCCTCTCCACAGATACAAAATGTTCCATCTGGTTTATATCCAGCTGTGAAACATCCATGTAATATACCAACATGGCATTACCTTAAATTTTAACTCCCACAATTGCCCTAAATTATACTCCCACATAATCAACGGGCTTTAAACTAATTACCATTTAGTCTATCAACTAATTACCACTTTCTTTATCTTATATAGTTTGATGATAAAAATGTTACTTTATATTTTTTTGATATAAATTTTAAGACTAGTAATGGGCATAGATTTATAGACATGTTTACTTGAAATAAGATTAAATGAGATACTTTTATAGATGAAGAATGATCAATAAACATTAAAGTTTTCTGTCACATCAAACAGACGATTAATCTAGAAGACATTGGAAGAGTAGTAAAGGATTATAGAAGATTATTCATATTTTTGAGGTTTAATACTAATCTTGAGATTTGCTTAGAATCATTTAAAAATAGGTGGTGGAAATATGGATTACACTAATTACAATGATAAAACGGTTCTAGTAACTGGTGGTGCAGGATGCGTGGGAAGCAACCTCACCCGGAAATTATCACAACACGCTGATAAGGTCATCATTTTAGATAACCTTGATTCAGCCTATGAATGGAATATCCCTGATGAAGATAATATCAGCTTTGTTAATGGTGACATTCTGGATGATGAGATGCTTAAAAGGGTTTTCAAGGAAAAACCCGACTACGTGTTCCACCTGGCAGCACACTTCGCCAACCAGAACAGTGTAGACAACCCTGAACTCGATCTCATGGTGAATGGGATGGGAATCTTACGAGTTCTAGAATACGCACATCTGGTGGGTGTGGAAAGATTCGTATACTCCTCATCAGGATGCGGAGTATATGGGTTGGACTCCAAGATGCCCTTCGAAGAACATGACATCTCCATAAGCCTGCACACCCCATATCAGGTCACCAAACTCTTAGGAGAACTTTACACTAACTATTTCCACAACCTCTATGGCTTGCCCATAGTTAATGCACGGTTTTTCAATGTCTTCGGCCCGGGAGAAGTACCCGGCAAGTACCGGAATGTGATACCCAACTTCATGTACTGGTCCATTACAGGTCAGGCATTACCCATTACTGGTGATGGTTCAGAAACCAGGGATTGGACCTACGTCGATGATATTGTGGACGGGCTCATGGCCATGGGAGTGGTTGAAGAAGCCATTGGAGAAGCCATCAACCTCGGTTCCAGTGCAGAGACCAGAGTCATAGACATGGCCAACATGGTCAACGAGTTAACCGGTAACCAGGAGGGAATTGCCTATGCAGCCCGGAGAAACTGGGATGCCAAAACCCGATTACTATCATCAATTGAAAAAGCACGCAAAATCCTGGATTACAATCCAAAGACCACCTTTAAGGATGGTTTGAAGAAAACCCATCAATGGTTTGTTGATAACTGGGAAGATATTGAGAATAGTGCTGAGTTCTGATTATTATGAAAATACTTGTCCTCCAGGAATCCGACTGGTTGCAACGGAACCCCCATCAATCGCACCATCTTATGGAACGATTGTCTTTGAGGGGTCATGAGATAAGGGTTATAGACTATGAAATAAACTGGAAGACCAACAATAATCCCGGCTTAATTGCTAAAAGAACCATCTTCAAAGATGTTCACAAAATCCATGAGGGAGCCAGTGTAGATGTTGTAAGGCCGTCATTCCTCAAAATTTCAGTTTTAAACTATTTTTCTTGGATTTGGACCAATTGGAGAGAAATCGAGAGACAAATCAAAGAATTCGAACCTGATGTAATTGTGGCTTTTGGTTTACTTAATGCTAATTTAGGGGTCAAAATATCGAAAAAATATAACATCCCCTTTGTTTATTATCTTATGGATGTTCTATATAATCTGATACCTGAAAAATCACTCCAAATTCTTGGAAAAAAGGTAAAAACCAACACCCTTAAAAATTCAGACATGGTTATAGCCATAAACAAAACTCTAGCAGAATTTGCTATGAAAACTGGTTCTGTTAAAGAAAAAACCATGGTCATAGATGCAGGTATTGATCGGGATAATTTCAATCCTGAAAGGGTTGATGGTTCTTTTATACGGGAAGAATATGGGGTGAAGGATGATGAACTTTTACTATTTTTCATGGGCTGGATCTACCACTTTTCCGGTGTAAAGGAAGTAGCAGAAGAACTGGGAAAAGGCACACATGAAAATATTAAATTAATGGTAGTGGGGGATGGGGATGCCTACGATGATTTGGTGGAAATCAGAGATAAGTATGATATGGGAAATCAACTTATATTAACTGGTAAACAACCATTCAGTAAAATTCCTGAGTTTATCGCCTCATCTGATGTGTGTATTCTACCAGCTTATCCCGACGAAATTATAATGCATGATATTGTCCCTATAAAATTCTATGAGTATATGGCTATGAGGAAGCCAGTTATAACCACCAAACTCAACGGGGTTATAGCTGAATTTGGAGACGATAAAGGTATATTGTATGTTGATAAGCCAGAAGATGTGGTGAGTCTTGCTTCTAAGATTGATGTTAAAGATCTTGGCGGGAAAGCATTCGAATTCGTGAGAAGCAATGATTGGAACACCATCACCGACACCTTTGAGGAAACCTTAAAAAAACTCATAGAAAGTCGAAACTAAAATAGGGGTTAATTTAGCATATTAAATCAGATTTATCAATATTATAATTCGTCGGTTATATTCTAATTGGAGGAGGCCTAATAATTTGATTGGAAAAGTTTCTATTATAGGTGCTGGTAGTCTGGGAACGGCAATTGCACAGCTGGTCTCAAACAATGCCCAACTGGTTTACCTGCACGCCAAGAGAAAAGAGGTTGTCCAGGACATCCAGAACACCCACCGAAACCTGCAATACTTCCCTAACACACTGCTCTCACCTAACATCCAACCAGAATACAAATATGAATCCGGCCTTGATTCGGAAATAATCTTTTTCTGCGTACCCTCCTCTGCAGTACGGGACGTAGCCTCCGAAGTTAAAGATCTGATAAAACCGGACACCGTAATGGTGAGCACAGCCAAGGGCATAGAATATCCCTCCGGAAAAACCATGAGCCAGATCATACATGAAGAAACAGGCAAACATCCAGTAATACTCTCCGGACCCAACTTCGCATCAGAAATCGTATTGAACCAGCCAACAGCCACCACCATAGCATCAAACGAACCCGCCGATCTTAAAAAAGTCAAAGAAGCCCTAACAACTGGGGAGTTCCAGGTTGAAACCACTGATGATGTGGTGGGAACAGAAATGTGCAGTGTACTTAAAAACATCAACGCCATTGCCTATGGGATCTGTGAGGGAATGAACATCAATGAAAACGCCAGATTCGCAGTGTTAAACAAAAGCTTCCGGGAAACCAAAGACATCGTAACCAGTCTGGGAGGAAATCCGGACACAGTAGATGGATACTGTGGACTGGGGGATATGGTTCTCACATCAACCAGCAATCAGAGCAGAAACCACACCCTGGGAATATTGTATGGACAGAAGATCACCGTGGATGAAAAATCATCAAGCATCCTATTCGAGGGTAAAAAATCGGTAATGGCCATTAAAAAGGTCTGCCAACAAAACCAGATAAACTGTGATGTCTGTGAATTCACAAATTCAGTTCTAAATCATCAAAAAACACCAGAAATCGCTTTCAGAGATCTCTGGGGGAAAATGGTCTAAATGATAGCAGTAATACTTGCCGCGGGCATGGGAGAAAGATTAATGCCCCTCACCAAGGACATACCCAAAACACTACTGGAAATCAACAACCGAACCATAATAGAAAACATGGTAATAAAATGCCTCAACAACGGGATCGAAGAATACCTGGTAGTTGTAGGCCACTTTAAGGAAAAAGTAGTCCAAGAATGCCAAAGACTCGCCCTTAAATATGATGTAACCTTCACTATTATTGAAAATAATGAATACTTCAAAACCAACACTGGAGTTTCAACCCTCCTGGCAGTAAAACAACTAAGAAATAGGGATTTCATCATCATTAACGGAGACAATGTTTTCGATGAAAAGATCATAGAAAACCTCCTGGAATCCGACTCCACCGCCATGATCATCGACAACCATAAAAAGTTGAACCAGGAATCCTTCAAGATAATGATAGAAGACTCCATAATCAAGGATATGGGTAAAGAAATCAGTATTGAAAGCTCCAGTGGCGAGTTCATCGGCATATCCAAGGTGGCCAGTGGTGATGTAGAACTATTTGCTGAGATACTATCCAAACTCACCAGTGAAGATCCCCAACAATACTATGATATTGCCTATGTGGAGTTGAGCAGAAAATCAAAAGTGGACTACGTATACACTAACGGCCTTAAATGGACTGAAATAGATGATATTAACGATTTTAACCATGCAAAATCAACTTTTAGTTAACTAGATAAATTATAATGTTTTGAACACAACTATAATGTTCCCAACACAATCCTAAGGTTCTATACACAATTATAAGGTTCCCTACACAATAAGGTTCTCCCCAAAATTAGGTTTTCAAATAAAAGTTTTTAATGTCTGTAAGGTGTCAATGTCTTATGTCTATATCCCATTTCATATCCAACCTATCCCAGAGACAGATTAACCTTATCCGAACACTTTTTATCCCACTGGAATACTTAATAATCATTTTAGACTTTTTCTATCCCAAAAATGATAAACTCATAATCTTCGGCTCCAACACAGGGGAATATGCCTCAGGAAGCCCCAATGCCATGTATCAATATATAAAGAAGTATCACCCTGAATACAGGGTATCTTATTATTTACCATTCTCAGAAAAATCCGGTTTAAAGGAGCAATTAGGTTACATGCTCCGTTTCATACCAAAATTCTTAAATGCGAAGTTTTTAATCTCCAGCCATCCCACCACAGATTTCTTCCCATTGGGCTGGTCAAGAAGGAAGACTTTAATTAATGTATGGCATGGTGTGCCCCTCAAATCCCTTTTCTATGCTGATCCTGGTGACAATGAGAGTAATCTTAAAAAGATCAGGAAGATGGTTCATAGAACCTCTATTTTCACTGTTTCCTCCAAACTGGAATCCGCCTTAATCTCAGAGTGCATGTTAATGGATCCCAGAAAGATCAGGGTCACTGGCCATCCCCGTAACGATGCATTAATTAACAAAAAGGATGTGCCTGGAAAGGAAAAAATCCACAAAATCCTGAAAGACACACCCCGGAATGTAAAAATAATCCTGTACGCCCCTACCTTCAGACGAGGAGATGAAACCAGATTCTTCCCCTTCCCAGATTTTGACCAGGATGATTTAAACCAATTCTTAAAAGACAATAACAGTATAATTCTCATCAGAGGCCATGTTTATAACCAGCTTGACGAATCAACGGATATATTTACAGATAGGATAATAGATTTCGGTTTTGATGTCTGCAACGATGTGAACAGCATACTCAGCGAGGTGGACATACTCATTACTGACTACTCATCCATCTACATTGACTATTTGATCCTCAACCGGCCCTGCATATTCATACCCTACGACTTGGAAGACTACAGAAAAGGCCGAGGATTACTATTGGATGATTATGAGTTCTGGGCCCCGGGTGATAAAACCCTAAACTACAGGGAATTTATAAACTCCCTAGAAAGGATTATGGCTGGTGAAGATCCCTACAGGGAAAGAAGAGAAGAAATAACCAACCAATTCCATTACTATACTGATGATAAATCGTGTGAAAGACTTTTAAAATTAATTAAATAAATCAAGAAGCAAAACATAACTTATTAAAACTCTCTTAGAAGGACTTTTAAATGAACATACTCCAGGTTTCCCATTCATTCATCCCCTGCTATGATTCAGGTGGAGTAGTCAGGTCGGTGTACACCCTCTCCAAGGAATTAGCATCCAGGGGTCATAATGTAACTGTTTATACCACTGATGGATGCACCAAACGATTGGATGTTGAGAAAAATAAACGAGTTAGCCTGGATGGAGTGAATGTCTACTACTTCTCCAACATCTCCAACACACTCCGGATGCGTTTTAAGATAGCAACACCCTACCATCTTCTCCGAATTATAGGTAAAACCATCAAAAACTATGATGTCATCCACATCCATGAGCAGAGAACCATAATCGCACTCATAGTCGCATATTATGCTAAAAAAAATAACATACCCATTGTAATACATGCCAGGGGTTCCACAACCCTGGAAAGGGGAAGAGTTTTCTATAAAAAGGTTTTCGACACATTTTACGGTAAAAAAATGGTGAAAAACGCATCCAAACTCATTGCATTAACCCCTGCTGAGGCCCAGCAGTACCAGGAAATTGGTGCCGACCCCCAGAAAATCGTGATCATCCCCAATGCCATCGAAACCTCACTCTACGATAATCTCCCCCCTCAGGGTAATTTCAGGGAAAAACACAATATCCAAGCCAATGAAAAAATGGTCCTCTTTTTAGGGAGGCTGAACCAGATTAAGGGTGTTGACTTACTGGTTGAATCCTTCGCTCTTCTTACCAATGATATAAAAGACTCCCGGCTGGTGATAGTGGGGCCTGATGATGGCTGTCTGGACCATTTAGAAGAGATGATCAACAGACTGAAAATCAAAAGTAAGGTGCTTTTCACTGGCCCCCTCTATGAGGATGATAAACTGGAGGCCTATGTTGATGCTGATGTTTACGTGTTACCCTCACGTTATGAAACATTTCCTAACACCGTCCTGGAAGCTGCTATCTGCAAAACACCAGTAATAGTAACGGAAAGATGTGGGATAGCAGAAATGGTGAAAAATAATATGGGGTTAGTGGTAAAATATGATAAAGAGAGTCTTAAAAAAGGAATATATATATTATTAACTGCTAAGAGTGATGCATTTAAGGATAAAGGATATTCATTTGTCAGGGAAAAATTCAGTCAAAAAGTAGTAGTTGATGAGATCGAAAACATTTACAGGGACCTACAAAAAAGATGATGAGGTTTATAAGGATAATCAAAGCTTAAAAAAACGATATTATGGCTGATAAAACTAATATTTGTATTGTAACTCTCCCCTTAGGTAAAAGTGGAGCTGTTCCCTTTTCACAGATCGTTAAAATATCGGAGGAACTCTCTGATGAACTTTTCATAATCAGTGGGGGGCAGGCTGGTGAAATTTTCAAAGAAAAGGGGAAGTCAAATTATTTAGAAATCTCCCATAAAAAAAGGCAGAACCCCATTATGAGGGCTTTGGCATACATAAAAATTCAGTTCTCCATTTCATATTTAATATTCCAGATAAGGAAAAAAATTGACACCGTAATCTTCTTCATAGGCGGTGAAGGCCTGATTTTACCATCCATCACTGCTAAATTGTTTAACAAGGAACTTTACATTGTGCTGGCCGGTGACCCGGCAAAACAGGGCCAGCTAAAAAGTGACCCCCTGAAGAGGATGACCAGATTTTTATCCAACCTGGTGCTCAGGGTCTCGGATAAAATCGTGATCTACTCTCCCAGTATTATGAACCAGAGAAACCTGGACAGTTTCTCCAGGAAAGTGCTGGTAGCCCACCGACACGTAATCGATTTTGATAAATTCCATATAAAAGAAGATTTCCAAAAAAGGGAGAACCTGATAGGCTATATCGGCTCATTCAACGAACTCAAAGGTGTTAGGAACCTGATGAAGGGTATAAACCTGTTTCTAGAAGAAGATAAAGATATTGATTTTAAGTTTATCTTCATTGGTGACGGACCCTTAGAAAATGAAATAAATAGTTGGATTGAGGATAACCATCTACAGGAAAAAGTAACCCTACGGGGATGGGTGGAACACGACCTGCTCCCTGGTTACCTTAACCAACTGAAATTATTGATCCTTCCATCATTATCCGAGGGATTACCCAACATTGTATTGGAGGCCATGGCCTGCGGCACCCCAGTCCTCACCACACCGGTAGGTGCCATTCCAGACATTGTCACTGACGGAGAGAATGGATTCATACTAAGCGATATCGAACCATTAACCATTGCCCAATCCCTCAAGAGATGTATTGAACATGAAAAACTGGATAAAATTGCAGATAACGGGTTCCAATTTGCCAGAGAAAAATTCAATTTCCAGGAAGTAACCCGGAACTGGCAGAACATACTCCGGAAATGAAATCCAATAACCATTTACAAGACGATAAACATGATTAAAACAGCTATATACAAGAAAATCAAAAACACTTTCGGGGATACCTCCCACCAGGAGTATCAGGAGTTTAACAATATCCGATCATCCCATGATCTTGAAAAGTTCAGAGAAGAAGCTCTTAAAAAATTGATCATCCATTCCTATCATAATGTTCCCCATTACCATCAGATAATGAAGGAAATCGGCTTAACAGATGGTAAAAAAGTAGATCTGACTAAATTCGGTGCCCTGCCCATACTTACAAAAGAGGGAATAAAGACGGATGAAGAAAACTTAATAAGTAAAGATTATCATGAAAGAAAATGGCTTTATAACTATTCAGGAGGATCTACAGGAAAACCTATAAGGGTTATTCAAGATTATTCCTACACCAAGCACTCCATTGCCTCCAACTATTACTATTACAGAAACTTGTTAAACATTGATGAGCCATACGCCAAAAAGATTCTTTTATGGGGTTCCCCCACTGATTTTTCGAAGACTAGTGGATTAAAATCGAAAATACTGGACTGGTTCACAAATAAGGTTTTTTTAAACAGTTACCGGATGACACCGGATGACATGGATGGTTATATAAAAACCATTAACTCTTACCAGCCAGATCTCATCAGGGGTTACTCTGGATCATTATATGAACTGGCTAAACATGCCAAGAATAGAAACATGGATCTATACTCTCCCCCGGTTCTGGTTGGATCAGCAGAATCATTAAACACGCAGATGAGAAATCTCATTGAAGAAGTGTTCAAGACCAAAATACATGATTTCTATGGTAGTAGGGAGATAAACAATTTAGCAGGGGAATGTGAGGAAGGAATGATGCATATACTCCCCTCAAACATCATAGAAATTTTGGATGATAATAACAATCCCGTATCTCCAGGCCAAACAGGTAAAGTAATAGTCACCAACCTTTTCAATTATTCCATGCCTTTGATAAGATATCAAATTGGTGATATGGCCACTTTAGGTCCTCTAGAATGTAAATGTGGAAATCCGCTGCCTACCTTAGAAAAAATTGATGGTCGGTTATTTGAATCATTTGTTCTGGAAGATGGTACTATCATCTCCGGAGAATTTTTTGTACAACTGATAGGAGTTTACTGCAACAAAGGATTCATAGACCAATTCCAGGTTATACAAAGGGATTATGATGACCTGAAGGTATTGGTGGTTAGTGAATCATTAAATAAAAGCGAAATAGAAGATATTAATGAAAAAATAAGGATTTTCATGGGTGAAAACTGTAAAATTCAGTGGGAGTTTGTCAGTGAGATACCACCAATTAGCACTGGAAAATTCTTATACACCAAATCTTTACTTCTTGACTAAGTAAGGAGAAGATGATGTAATTTATTTCTTAACTGAGAGCATCATCTTAACCAGATTTAATTCTTTCCTATCAATTGCTTTCAACAGCAACATCACCACAAAGTAGATAACTGCTGAAACCAGGACGATAATTCCGATCTCAACGAGGCTGTTGAAATGGAACTGGAATATCAATAGATACAGGAATATGGACATTACAGTTGCTGCCAGAATGCTTTTTGTGATGAATTTAATGTTCAGGGAGAAGACAAAGTACTTCCGGGAGTAGATCAGGGTCATGATGCTGATGAATGAATAGGTTATAATGGTTGTGAGTCCTGCTCCATTAATTCCCAGGTAAGGAATCAACAGGTAGTTTAAGACGATGCTCATCACCGATGCGGATATCCAGAGGGCCCCTATTATTTTTGTTTTCTTATTCACAGTCATTATCTGAATACATATCTCCTTCAAACCCAATAGTAAACCACTGAACGCGGTGAAGAAGGTGATCTGGTACCCTTTAGAGGCTATGTCTGCTGTGGATAAGATGGTTAAAATATCTTTAGACAGTAGTGATAATCCAAAGGCTGCGGGTATGGCCAGAAGGAAGAAGTACTTAAGAGAATTTTCAAGTATGATCTTCATCTCCCCATATTCGCCGTTATCATAATATTTGGGGAGGACGGCAGGAAGTACTGCGGTGAAAGGATATATGAGCATGGTTATGAGGTATCCCAGAGCATACCCTGGGGAGTAGTAACCTACAAAGGCGATTCCTAAAAGGATTCCTATAATGTAACGGTCACTGGATGCTAAAATCCAGTAAGACAGACTCGTTGGGAGTAAAGGGAGACCGTAATCCAGGTATTCATATAAATCCTTGAAGGTAGGTATTTTGAATGATATTTCCTTCATGATGCGGTATTGCATGAACAAAAACAGCAGGATGTTGGTGGTCAGCATACCCAGTATGGCCCCCATAAGTCCGAAACCCATATAAATCAGGAATATGGCCACTCCCAGGCTCAGATAACTCTGGGTAACCAGGAGGATGGAGTAGAGTTTCATCTGCCTGAACGCATTGAAATAGGCCATTAATAACTTATTCAAACAGTAAAAGAACAACACAATGGGTAAGAGATAGGCTACCTGGTAAGCACTGTTAAAAATCAGATCAGCAATGGGATGGGATAGGAGCATGAGAATTATGATCACTACTACCAGAAATGCCAGGATCACAAAGAAAATCGAATAAAAAACTTCTCTAATCTTATTAATATCCTTCTTTGATGCCAGAAATCTTATCAATGTGGTGGTAAGGCCCAGTGAGGCTACCAGTGATAACAGGGTGACGGTGGTTGTGAACTGAACCCATATCCCATAGTCAGCCACACTCAAATTCTTGGTTAAGAGGGGCAGCATGAATAGGGAGGTTAAATTAACTAATATCTGGGTTATTCCCATCAAACCCAATCTCTGCATTAACACCTTATATTGTTCCAACTAAGATCACCCGATATAATATTCATGGACTAACTTTTCACCCACAACCAGAAGCCTGGAAAGTTAAGATCGGTTCTGTGTCTGGTAAATATTCCATAATAACTTATTTATAATAACCAGTAAATATAAGAACAGGATTGGAGCGTTTTAGGACATCTGAAATTATTTTACAAGCATACAATTAATATCATGAATACTTAGAATAATAGTAATTTATAGATTTCCCCTTATACAATCCCTGGATTCTCTCCCTAAAAATAGAAACCCATAGAAATTTACTCAGAGAAACAATGAAGATCTTATTAATTGTCTTTGCATTTCCCCCAAAATGGATTGGGGGCACAGAGTTAGCCACATTGAGCATAGCCAACGCTCTCTCCAGAAAAGATCACGAAGTCCATGTTGCAACCTCCCATGATGGTGAAGTCTATGAATCAGACTCTGAATATATTTTTAAACTTCACAGAATACGTTACCCGAAAATAAGATTAATCTGGGATGTGATTTTTTCATTAAAAGTGCTTAAACTGGCTTTTGATCTTAAACCGGATATTGTGCATGCCCAGGGGATTGGAATGGGATTCACTGCCCTGGTAATAAAAAAACTCTTAAACATCAAATACGTGCTGTGGGGTAGAGGATCCGACGTTTACGGTGATAAATCCAAAACTATGGTCTCCAAGGCACCCCTAATAAATGCATGTGCCGTGATATCACTAACCCGCAGGATGGAAAAAAAGCTTCTAGAAATCCACCCTATAGAAAATAGCCATGTGCTGCCCAATGGGATAGACCTGAATAAACTGGAAACCTCAAATAATAATAAAGTGTCACGCCAACAAATGAACATCCCGGAAAATGTGCCCCTCATCACATTTGTGGGTAATCTAAGACCGGTCAAGGGAGTAAAGTATCTAATCGAGGCATTAGGGATGGTTCTAAAGAAAAATGATGCTCGATTACTGATAATTGGGGATGGCCCTGAAAGGGAACACCTCCAATCCCAAACAGATCAGTTGGGAATTAGAGAAAAGGTGACATTCCAGGGTAAAATATCAAAGGAAGAAATTATGAGTTATCTTAAAATTTCTGACCTGTTTGTGTTGCCCAGCATATCGGAAGGATTCCCCAATGTGATATTGGAGGCAATGGCTGCCGGGCTGCCCATTGTATCCACCAACTTTGAAGGAGCATCGGAAATTATAAGGGACGGAGAAAATGGATTCATGGTCCCGGTAAAAAATCCAACTGCAATGGCAAATGTTATTAGCAAAATTCTTGATAATCAGGATATTAAACAGTTCATGGCTGCCAAAAATAGGGAAGAAATCGTTAAATATGACTGGAATAATATCATTATTGAACTGGAAGAAATCTACAAGGAATGTGTTTAAATATAACTGTATGGATTAACCATTCATAAAAAAATATTAAAATAAAAACCATGAGCAATCTAAAGAAATTATTAATGAAGGATATTGGCCGATTCAAAGATCTGGATTATCTAAAGCATTCCAGCAATGCATCCATCAGGATCTTCTTAATCATATCCAGATATTTCATCACCAACAGTGCCTTCAGGTCCATATTATTCTACAGGATTTTAAATAAGCAGTACACCAAAAACAAAAGGGTGAACAAACTTTTATGGTTCATCAGCCTTATTTTAACCGAGATAAAAATCCCCTACACTGCTAAAATTGGTGGTGGACTGCTCATGCCACACCCCAAGTGCATATATTTCCATTCACAATCCGCAATTGGAGAGAATTTCACCATATCCCAGGGAGTGACCATTGGAGGGAATCTATACAAAACTAAAAATGGTCGGAGAAGTCCAATTATTGGAGATAATGTATTGCTAGGTGCCGGTGCAAAGGTTCTGGGGCCAGTGGAGGTAGGTGATAATTCCATTATTGGCGCCAATGCCGTGGTGGTGAAAGACATTCCTGAAAATTCAGTGGCTGCCGGTGTTCCTGCCCGGGTGGTGAAAGAAGTTGGAATCCCCTATCCAGAACTTATGGAGAAAATGAGAGGATTTTAACCGGTTACATTATACCATGCCAACATATATTTTTATATACATTCAAAATCAAACTTACTTTTCACAAGTAAAACTAAAACTAATTTAAGGTGCTAAAGTGTATCAAGAATTACTAAATAAGATTAAAAACAAGGAATCAACTATTTGTGTGGTTGGATTAGGTTATGTGGGACTGCCAACTGCCATATTCTTCGCTGAGAACGATTTTAACGTTATCGGAGTTGGGGTTGACCCAAAGAAGCTTGACATGATTAACCAGGGAATATCACCCCTGGGAGAACTTGGTTTAGATGAAAGACTAGAAAAAGTAGTAGAAAATGGGAAGCTGGTGGCCACCCTCGACCTGCCGGAGGCAACCCGCCAATCTGACATTATTTTACTCATTGTCCCCACACCGGTGACCAAATCCAAGGACCCTGATCTTTCCCATGTTATGGATGCCGGGAAAAATGTGTCCAGAGGACTGGGAAAGGGCAAACTGGTAGTACTGGAGTCCACAGTATATCCGGGAGTGACTGAAGAGGTCCTGCAGCCCATACTGGAAGAATCAGGCTTAAAAGCTGGTGAAGACTTCGGACTGGCCTACTGTCCGGAAAGGTATAATCCAGGTGATGATGCCCACTCTATAGAAAAAGTCGCCCGTGTAGTTGGTGGAATAACTCCTGAATGGGCTGAGATAACCCGCGAATTATACCAATTCATCATAGAAGAAGATATAAAGGTTTTGAGAAATATCAAAACCTCTGAGGCTGCTAAGGTTATTGAAAACACCCAGCGTGACCTGAACATTGCACTGGTCAATGAACTGGCCATGATATTTGAGAAGATCGGTATCGATGTCATGGAAGTTATTGATGGTGCCAGCACCAAATGGAACTTCAATGTCTACTACCCTGGAGGAGGAGTAGGAGGACACTGCCTACCCGTAGATCCCTACTATTTAGTGAAGAAAGCCAAAGAGCTGGGTTATCATTCTAAGGTTATAGCTGCGGGAAGAACCATCAATGATTACATGCCGCAGCATGTTTTTGGGCTGCTTACAGATGCCCTGAATGATAATGAAAAGTCGGTTAAAAACTCCAAGGTGGTTGTCCTTGGATTATCCTATAAGGAGAATGTGGGTGATGACCGGGAGTCCCCATCTGAGGAACTCATCAATGAACTAGAACACTACCATGCACGGGTCACTATTGTGGATCCCTACATCGAAGAAACAAATGTTTACGGTACCCTGGAAAGTGATGTTTACCAGGCACTGGAAGATGCCGATGCCCTGGTCCTCATGACAGCCCATCAGGAATTCAGGGACCTGAACTTTGAAAAAGCCAAAAAACTGATGAAAATCCCTATAATCGTGGATGCCCGACGCATATATGATCCTGAAAAATTAAAAGAAATGGGATTCTATTACAGTGGAGTGGGAGCAGTAAATAACTCCCATTAAACCATTCTTTTTTTTCATTGATAAAAAAAAATATAATTCGTAACTTATTATCATTTCAACCGCTTAAAAACACGTGGATAATTCGAAGATGGATTCTCCATTTCATAGTAATGATCTAAATCGATATTTTCCCTGGTATTCCAGACCAGATAAAAATCAATATTATTTTTCAGTAGATTGGCCTCCAAATTATCATTTGGTGGAATAGTTCCATAGTATTGTGCATCTAGATAATATGCGTATGCCATGCTCAGTCTTCGATCAGTATTGGTGGCTATGTTCCCTTGCACCTGATAGTTTTCTATGATATTTTCACTCAGCTCATAGACCGTGTTTTCAGGATTAGCAGTGTTGTATAAACTGGTTATTGGTGAAATAACCAGTAAAATAAACACTGTCGCCGCCATGATTGTTTTAATTTTATGGTCTATTTTGAACTCTTCTTTAATTATATTCAGCAGGTAACCTGCCATTAGGGGGATTAAAAAGTAGATAAGCATAATATATCTTGGTTCAATACGGATAATCCAGAACCCAATGAGGGTCAGGAAGATTGTAATTAGAAGAGAAGCCATCTTAAATTTCTTTTCAGAGTCTGCTGATTTCAAGAGGAAAATAAAAGCACAAATAATAATTATAAAGGTGATTATGGAAAAATTATACAGCATTGTCGCTGTTCTCACCATATTGTTCCAGGTCACCTTCAACTGATGATTGAAGTTGGCCCATGATTCAAAGGGACTCCATCTTGGCATTTTAATATAGGAGGGATCTTCCCAGGAACTGGTTGCACTATCATTCGGTGGTTTATAAAGTCCAAACCCGCTCTGGGGGTGGTGCTCTTGTATTTCCGGACCAACCAGGGCGAAGTTATATTTACTCGAGGTTCCGAACGTTAACTCATCATATTTCTCACTGATTGTGACAGCCCAAACACCACTGATTATTAGAAAAACTGTCAATCCGATAATTAAATTATTTCTAACCCTCTTCTTATTTGGTTTATATTTTTTAAAGTAGTATAAGCAGTTGAATAATATAAAATGGGCCAGGAAAAAAGGAAGAGCAAAAGCTTTGCTCAGATAAGCCAGGGCACCAGTTAAACCTGAAATAACTCCATTTTTATATTTCTGAGGGTATTCTGAATCAAATAATGAGTTCAAATAAAAAATTAAAGCAGTGACCATCAGCAAATCAGGGGTGATCTTGCCATAGATAAATGATAAAATTATGGGAATTATACTGAATAAGAAAAAAAGCCTTATTGTTCTGTCCATAGGGAATTTTTTGCTTAAAAACCACAATCCCGCAATTGTGAACACTCCAGTCATTAATAGCACTATTTTGGCAGCTGTAAGTGCAAATAAGGGTGTGTGATCCTTTAAGAGGAAAGGAATTAGGGCCCAGGAAAACAAAGGCCCCCAATAACCGTTAACAGCATTTCCAATGTCACCAGTGGCATATTTCTCTGCGATGTTAATATAACAAATGACATCAGGGTTAATAAGGTGCTGATAATATTTAAGGATAAAAATACCAATAATCAGATAAATTACCAGTGCAAAGATTAAATCCTTGTTACTTGTAAAATGTTTCTTACTAAGGAAACTTGATTTTTCGTTATTCATATAAATCGGCTTTTTTAATATCCATTGAAATTAAACATACCTCGATGTTATCCTGATACAAATTTCCAATCTTCAGCAGTAATCAATAAATTATACGTGATATGAATATTTTTTTTCTCTCTTAAATAAAAAATCATACCCCAATTATATCTTTATAAACCACAGTTTTATGGATGTTTTTTATATTAATGTATAAATAATATCATAATACTTAATAAATTTAAAAAAACGTGATTGATTACTTATGAAAACGCTTCTAAAAACTTTGAGCAGAAAGCTGATAAAAGAACAGACTGATAAAATCCTGATCCAGTTTATCAGATACTTCGTTGTAGGGGGAACAGCCTTCATAGTAGACATTGGATCACTTTATATCCTCACCGAATTTTTCGGAATATATTACCTGATTTCAGCCAGCATATCCTTTATTCTGGGATTGATTACCAACTATCTCCTCAGTATTAGTTGGGTCTTCAATAAAAGAACCCTGGACAGTAAAAAACTGGAATTTGGGGTTTTCACATTAATAGGAATAGTAGGGCTTGCCTTAAATGGTGTGCTGATATGGTTCTTTACAGAGTATCTTCAGATTTATTACATCTTATCCAAAATCATTGCCGCAGCAATAATACTATCCTGGAACTTCGCTGCCAGAAGATTCATTTTATTTAGATAAGATTTCTCTTAATCAATAGACTCAATAAAAATAATGGTGTATGAGCATATGGATGATACTGATAAAACCGCAATTACTGATAAAACCGCAATTATAATCGGGGCTGGACCCGCAGGATTGACAGCTGCCTACGAACTCCTTGATAAAACAGATATCAAACCAATCATCTACGAGAAAAGTGATTATATTGGTGGATTATCTAAAACCATACATTACAATGGTAATCGTTTGGATATTGGGCCCCATCATTTCTACACTAAATCTGACAGAATCCTGGAATGGTGGACCAATATCTTACCACTTCAGGGAGCACCAGAAATTGATGATCTTGCCCTGGACAGAACAGTAGAACTTGCAAGCCAATCAACTACAAGAGAGATAGGCTCGGATAAAACCATAAACAAACCCTCACCTGACCCCCAGAAAGAAGATAAAGTCATGTTAAAACGCACCAGGTTAACCCGGATTTTTTTTATGAGGAAATTTTTTGCCTATCCAGTATCCCTTAACTACCAAACCCTATCTAATCTCGGGATCAAAAAAACCATTAAAATAGGTTTAAGCTACATTAAAACAGCTATACGTCAAGTTGAACCTGAAAAATCCCTTGAAGACTTTTTCATAAATCGTTTTGGAATGGAATTATACAGCACCTTCTTTAAAGACTACACTGAAAAGGTATGGGGCGTTCCCTGTGACCAGATCGCAACAGACTGGGGATCCCAGAGGATAAAAGGACTTTCTATTACCAAAACAGTTACCCATGCCCTGAAAAATAGTTTCAAAAGAAATTCATCCATTTCCCAGAAAAATGTGGAAACCAGTCTTGCAGAGCAATTCCTTTACCCCAAACTGGGTTCAGGTCAGATCTACGAGGAAATTGCCAGGATAATAGTAGAAAACGGTGGAAAGATCCACAAAAATCATAGAGTAAATGGAATCATCACCAAGGGGGATCTGGTCACTGGAATTACTGTGGTGGATGAGTCAACTGGAGAGATTAAAAAGATAAAAGGGGACTATTTATTCTCCACCATGCCTGTATGTGAACTTATAAATTCATTTAAATGTGATGTCCCCGAAAATGTTAAAAACGTAGCTAATGGCCTCGTATATCGTGATATAATAGTTGTCGGCCTGCTTTTGGATAAATTATTAATAAAAAACGACACTAAGACACCATCAGTCAATGATATTGTACCGGATCACTGGATTTATATCCAGGAAAGGAATGTTAAGATGGGTAGACTTGATGTATTCAACAACTTCAGCCCCCACATGGTCAAAGACAAAAATAAAGTTTGGATTGGCCTTGAATACTTCTGTAATAAGGGTGATGAATTGTGGAACATGTCTGAAAAAGACTTTATTGATTTTGCCATTAGTGAACTTGCCAAAATAGACATCATCCATCCTGATGACGTCCAGGATAGTATGGTCATTAAGGAAGAAAAAAGCTATCCTGCCTATTTCGGAACTTACAACCAGTTTAACATAATCAAAGAATTTGTGGAAGAATACCCGAACCTGTTTTTAATCGGTAGAAATGGGATGCATCGCTATAACAACATGGACCATTCCATGCTAACCGCCATCACTGCCGTTGAAAACATCATCAAGGGGGAAACATCTAAAGAAAATCTATGGTTAATAAACACTGAAGAAGATTATCACGAGGAAAAATCATGATTGAAAAAGCCATATCCACTATAACTATTGATTTTGTATTTTTAAGGTGGGAGAAATGAAAATTACAGTGATCGGAGCAGGATACGTTGGATTAGTCACCGCAGCTTGTTTTGCTGAGCTGGGCAATCAGGTTTTGTGTGTTAAAAAAACCGAAAAAAACCTAGAGGATTTGAGGAAAGGAATCTCCCCCATATATGAGCCGGGATTGAATGAAATACTCCAGAATAACTTAAAAAAAGACCGTATCAAATTCACAACTGAAATTGGTAAAGCTGTTAATTTCAGCCAGGTGATATTTGTATGTGTGGGCACCCCCCAAAATGATGATGGAGAAGCAGACCTGTCCCAGATTGAGGAAGTAGCCAGGGAAATAGCCAGGAACATAGAAGGTTACAAACTCATAATCGAAAAGTCAACTGTCCCTGTTCACACGCATCAGTGGATAAAAAAGACTATAAAAAGATATTCACCTGATGAAGTGGATTTTGAAGTGGCATCGAACCCTGAATTTCTACGGGAAGGATCAGCAGTTGAGGACTTCATGAACCCGGATCGGATAGTAGTGGGAGTAAAAAGTGATCATGCAAGGTCTACTTTCAAAAAACTGTATTCACCACTTACCGATAAAGGCCATGAACTGATCATGGTTAGCCCGGCATCTGCAGAACTTATTAAACACGCTTCCAATTCATTCCTGGCCATGAAGATATCCTACATCAACATGATAGCCGAACTCTGTGAAAAAGTCGGAGTTGACATTAAGTCGGTGGCTGAGGGCATAGGCAGTGATAAAAGGATAGGAAAAAAATTTCTAGAAGCTGGTATCGGCTATGGTGGGTCGTGTTTTCCTAAAGATCTCAAAGCATTCATTAAAATAGCGGAAGATTCAGGTGTTGATTTCAAACTCCTCAGGGATACTGATGAAATCAACTCCAACACCAGAATTAAGTTTCTGGAGAAAATTGATGATATATTATGGATAAATAAAGATAAAAAAATTGCCGTCTGGGGTTTGGCATTCAAACCAAACACTGATGACACTCGTGATGCTCCTTCACTGGAAATAGTGGACAGACTGCACCAGAAGGGTGCTCAATTAAATCTTTTCGATCCTAAGGCTATGGGCAATTTTAAGTTGTCCTTCCCGGAAGACGATCTTATCCATTACCATGATAACAAATACGATGCCCTAGAAGATTCCGATGCACTCATTATCCTCACGGAATGGGAAGAATTTATTGATGCAGATCTTAGCAGGATGAAAAATCTGATGAAATTACCAATAATAATTGATGGCAGAAATATATATGAACCCCGAAATATGCGGGGATTCGAATACTATGGAATCGGGAGAAACAACTCTGATGTTTCTGAAATCCTTAAATGATAAAGGT
>Ga0334885_1001285_pt1 | contig 32179 bp, 23 predicted proteins | sample GraSluR1_MG_8_FD_207233 | JGI IMG/M metagenome (GOLD analysis project Ga0334885, IMG submission 207233) | Sludge microbial communities from methane-producing bioreactor in Wageningen University, Netherlands - Granular Sludge_31_05-R1 | ecosystem: Engineered > Bioreactor > Anaerobic >...
GCGGGCTCACGGTAGGGGGATTGATCGAGCAAGCCGGCGGCGCCTGGCCCGATGTCCTGCTCGAAGTCGCGTTGGTCGATCGCGTCGATGAGCGCGAGCAGCGGTCGTCCTTGACCGTACCGCTGGGGCTGGTTTTGCGCGGCGAGACCGCCGACGTGCCGCTGCAGGAGCGCGACGTCTTGCAGGTTTTCGCCGAGGGCGCGATGCGCGATCGCGAGACGGTGACCGTCAGCGGCGAGGTCCGCGAGCCGGGCACGTTCGAGTACCGGCGCGGCCTGACGCTTCGGGATTTGCTGGTGCGCGCGGCCGGTCTGCCGCCGAGCGCCGACCTCGAGCGCGTGGAGATCCAGCGCCTGCAGGCGGAGAAAGTCTTTTCGAACGCCGCGCAGCCGCCGGTCGGGTCGATTGTGCAGACCTTGCGGCTGGACCTGACGCCGGATTTTCTCGTCTCCAGCCGAGATATACCGCTCGAGCCCTTCGACCACGTCGTGGTGCGGCGGTTGCCGTGGTACCAGAAGCAACGGCAGGTGACCGTGCGCGGCGAGGTCTTTTACAACGGCATCTTCAGCTTGGAGACGGCGGACGAGCGACTGGCAAGCCTCGTGGCGCGGGCGGGCGGACTCAAACCTGAAGCTTACGCGCGCGGCGCGCGCATCGAGCGGGAGGGACTGGGGAACCTGGCGATCGACCTCGAAGCAGCGCTGCGGCAGCCGGGGGGCCCGGCGGACATCGTCCTGGAAGCGGGCGACCGTCTCCTGGTGCCGGCGCGGCTGGACGCAGTGCGGGTGATCGGCGAGGTTGGCTTCCCGACGGCGCTGGTCTGGGAGCACGGCCGCAAGATCGACTGGTATGTCAACCGGGCCGGCGGCTACTTGGAACGAGCCGACAAGAAGCGGTCGCGCGTGGTGCACGCCAATGGTCTATCGCAACCCAACAGAGGCGGGCACGAGGTGCTGCCGGGCTCGACGATCATGGTGCCGGTGAAGGCGCCGCCGGAGGGCAAGACGACGCTCGAGACGATGAAGGAGATCGCGTCGATCCTGGCGAGCGTGGCCACAGTCTATCTCGTGATCGATCGGGTGGCGGATTGAGGTGAGGGGTCCGTATTTTTTCCGAGGTCGCCATGCCTGACGTAGGCGAAACCCCGCCCCAACGGCCGCGGGACAAAGATGATGCGTTGTCCCTGCTGGCGCTCGGCAGCGTCTTGTTGCGGCGCCGGCGCTTGATCTATACCTGCGCGCTGGCGGGCTTGGCGGGGGGTCTCGCCCTGGCGCTGCTGCCGCCGCGGGTCTATCGCTCAAGCGCGGTTTTCCAGCCGCAAGCAGCCGAATCCAGAGCGGCCAACTTCGCCGCGATGGCCAGCCGTTTCGGTTTGCCGACGCCGAGCGGCGACGGCGAATGGAACGCGCCCGTCTATGTTGAACTGCTGCGGATGCGGTCCATGCTCGAGCCGCTGGCCCGCGACACGCTGGTCGTGGCCGAACTGGGCGAACGCGCGACGGCGGTGACCGATCTGTTGGGCGTCAAGGCGCCGAGTCAAGCGCAGCGTGTGGATCGCGCCGTGCGCGAACTCCGCCGAATCATCCGGAGTCGCGAGATCAACAACATTGGCGCCGTCGAGGTGACCGCGACGACGCGCTGGCCGAGCGTCTCGTTGGCCCTCGTGCAACGATTGGTGCACGGCGTCGATCGCTTCAATGTCGACACGCGCCGTTCGCAAGCGGCGGAAGAACGAGCTTTTGTAGCGCTGCAAGTCCAGGAGGCCAAGCAAGCGCTGCAGCAAGCCGAGCATCGCTTGCTAGAATTCATGCAGAGTAACCGAGCCATTGCCGGATCGCCGGAGCTGAGTTTCGAGCATGATCGCCTGCAGAGGGAAGTGTCGCAGCGGCAGCAAGTCTATACGATGCTGATCCAGAGCCTGGAAGAAGCGCGGATCAAAGAGGTCCGCGACACGCCGGTGATCACGGTCCTGGAACCGCCGCGGTTGGCCCACGAACCGCAGTCGCGCGGGCTCATGCTCAAGGCGATGCTGGGCTTGTTGAGCGGCGGCGTCTTGGCGGCGCTGGGCGCGTTCTTGGTCTTTGGCGTGTCGCATGCCTGCCGCGCGCAGGACGGCGATGCGCTGGAATTCCTCGCGCTCGTCAAGGACGCGGCGCCCCGCTTCAAACGCGCGCCGAAACGGTAGGTAGCGCTGGATTCGTTCCCGTCGACGGAGTTCCCGCTTCATGAACCACGCTGGCGAGCCGGTGTCGAAAAGCCGCGAGGCACGCGGGGGATTCTTCTGGACGACGCTCGGCGTCGGCGTCCAAGCGGGGATGCAGATCCCCGTGTTGGCTGTGCTGGCGCGGCACATCAGCCCGGAGGAGTTCGGCATCGCTAACGCGGCGCTGCTGGTCATCGGGCTCGGTCTAAATGTCTTCGAGGGCGGCGTTGCGCTCAACGTCGCGCAACGCAAGAACATCGACCTGCGCGATGAGGCCGTTGCTTTTCAGATCTCGGTTGTCTTGGCGCTGGCAGTGCTGGGTGTCGTCACTTCGACGAGCGGCTTGCTCTCGGGTTTCTTCGGCCGACCGGAGATCAAGCCGGCAATTGTCGTTGTGGCCTGGAGCTTTCTGCTGAGCGGACTGACCGCCGTCGCAGAAGCTCTTCTCTACAACCGCGGCGCCTACCGCACGGCAGCCTCGGTGAACATCGTTTCCTATGTGGTCGGCTATGCAGCGGTCGCCGTGATTCTGGCGTTGAAAGGCTACAGTTACTGGTCGCTCATCTACGCGCAGATCACGATGAAGCTCGTCAAGCTGGGCTTGTTGCTTGGCTGGGCGCGGCATGCCGTATGGGTGCGTCCGACTCTCGCCGTCTGGCGGGAGCATCTGGGCCAGACCCTGGCTTTCTCGTTGGGCCGGGTGGCGACGTACTTAGCCAATGAAGGCGATATGATCGTGGTCGGCAGGATCCTCGGCGTCGAGGCGCTCGGTTTCTACGGGCGTGCGCATCAACTGATGATGGTCCCCAATAAGGTGTTCATCAAGGTCGCCATCCGCGTTTCGACGCCGCTGTACGCAAGTATCCAGGACGACCTGCCGCGCGTCGGCCGGGCGTTTCTGCATTCGGTGCGGCTGACGAACCAGGCGATGATCCCGGTCACCGCTTATCTGGTGTTGTTCCGGCGCGAGATCGTGCAGGTTCTACTCGGACCGTCCTGGAGCGAAGTGACGGCGTTGCTGGCCATTCTGGCGGTTGCCGGATTCTTTCACGTGATCTACAAGGTGCCGCTGTCGGTCATGCACGCCCAGCGTCTCGCGCGCAATTCGGCATTTTCCCAGAGTATCTTCGCCGTCTGCCTCCTGCTCGCTGTTCTGGCCGTGGCGTCACGCGGCCTGCCCGCCGTGGCGTGGGCCGTCACGACGGTCACGGCTGCGAACTATGTGTTCATTTCGAGCCAGATCGTGAGACGGTTGGGCGTTGCTCCAGCTGCCTACTTGCAGGCCCACTTACCGGGCTTATTGGGCGGCGGGTTGCTTCTTGCCGCGGTTCTGCTGTTGCGGGCCGTTCTCGACGGAGCGTTGTCCGCCGTGGCGATCGCGGCCCTCGGCGGCTTGGCGCTGGCGGCTGTCGTCGGTGGATCGCTGCGGAGGTTTCTGTTGTGACGCTCCCGGAGAACCGTGACGTTGTGATCTTGATTCACTTGAATCGTTCCGGCTCGACGTTTCTGGCCAATCAGGTCAGCGCCCATCCGCAGATCTGTGTCTGCCCGGAGGCGCACCTGGCCCTACAGCGGTTGCTAGGCGGGAAATATCGACGCCAATCGATCGCACAAAAGATCAAACGCCTCTTGGCCGACGTGTCCGGCGACCAGAAGCTCGCCTCCTGGGGCCTGAATCCCGATCTCGTCGCCGCGCGCGTACGAGGCGCCGCCGACGATGTCGAAGCTTTCCATGGCCTGTTGAATGCCTACGCCGACACGATTTGCCCGCAGGCCACGGCGGTCATGGTCAAGGGCTACTTCTTCATCGACTTGATCCAGCGGCGGCGGTTCGCGGGACTGGCCCGCGGGCGCGAGGCGAAGGCCATCCTTTTGATGCGTGATCCCCGCGCGATCTTCAACTCGCAGAAGCGTAGCATTTCCAGCACTTTGCACCGCCCGATGCAAGAAAGCGCGATCGCCTGCGCTTTGCGGTGGCGGATCTACATGCGGCATGTCTCACAACTTGCCGCCGATCCCCGCTGCCTGCTCGTCCAGTACGAACAGTGGACGGCGGACAATGACGCTCAACTAGCGAGGCTCTTCGCATTTTTGGGGCTTGCGCCCCAGGCCGCGGGCGCGGCCGCCGCCAGGCTCGCGACAGCGATTCCGTCCAACCAGCGACACCTGCACCAGAATATCGCGAAGGGCCCGCTCGTCGAACGGAACCTGGCTTGGAAACAGAGTCTGCCGAACGATCAGATCGCGCTCGTCCAATCGTTCTGCGGCCGCAACTTGCGCGAGCACTACGAGATCTTACCGGTCGGAAGAGCTCCTTTCGTCAGTGCGGCGGCTGACGTTGCCAGATGGGCTGCCGGCCGGCTCTCCTTGTTGCGTTGAGGAAGACGGCGATGGGTCTTGAGACGCTGCTCATCAATCTGTTGACGTTGGGCGTCGCCGGCCTGGGTCTCGCCGCGTTTTTACGCTACCCGCTCAATATCGGCCTGATCGTAGCAGCGCTGAATTCGGTGTTCCTGTTGCTGCCTATGTTCCTCTATGTGAACTTCCAGCCGTCCTTTCTGGCCTATGCGATGTCGAGCCTCGGCGACAGCCGCAGTGTGTTTCCCTACGTCAAGCCGCAAGCGATGACGGCCTTGACCTGCGCGGCGTGGCTGGTCGGCGCCTGGACCGCGCAGCACGTGCGGGTCGGCCTGCCGCGGTTCCTGTCGCTGCCCAGAGTCGGCGCGGTGATCTCGACCTGGCGGGCGACCGGCTTGTTCCTGCTCTGCGTCGCGCTGGTGGTGTATTTCGTCGCGACAGGCGGCTTCTCCCTGCTCGAAGTCATCAGCCCATCGCGCAAGACGATCGCGGACCTGTATGGCAGCTACTGGATCTCTACGTTCCTGATTTATGTGCCGGCGATCCTTGCCGCCTTGACGGTGGCTGGCCGCGGCAAAGTGACGCCGCGCGCCTTGCTGTTTCTGACCGTGGCGGTGCTTGTCGCTTTCGGGACCGGCCAACGCCGGACGATCTTCCTGCTCGTTCTCATCGTGTTCTTCTCGCTGCTAGCCTCGCGTGCCGCCACGGGGTCAGCGACCGTATCGGGGCGGCAGGTCAGGCGCGCCATGGTGCTGTTCCTGACCATCCTCGCGCCGCTGGGGCCCTTGCTCTGGGCTGCGCGCAACTATTTCACCCAGCTCGCTGTCGGTTTCGGCGCGGTGACCAATCCCTTCGTCTACCGGGGGTTCTGGGAGTTGTTCTTCGGCTCGGCCGCGACGGGATTTCGGACCGCGGTCTCGGTGCTCGACATGTGGGAGGCAGAGAGCGCCAGCCCCGGCTACTCGTTCAGCTACGTCCTCGCGGCACCGATTCCGCGGGCTATCTGGCACGACAAGCCGATCGCGCCGGACGGTGTGCTGCAGGATTTCCTGAACATCCCGACGAACCCATCGCTGTTCGTCGCCGCGGATCTCATGTTCAATTTCTTCCTGTTCGCGCCGTTTGCCGCCTTGATCTTCGCCTTCGCGTTCTCCAGACTGGGTGTCGTGCTCTGGCAAGAACTGCGCGGCGCCGGCGACGGCGGACCGCCAGTCAGTCTGCCGGGGGTCGTCCTGTTTGCGATCTATGTTTCCGGCGCGATCGTGCTCTTTAAAAACGGCCTGGCTCCGTTCGTGATCTTCGTCCTGTCGACCAGCGCCATGCTGTTGATCGTCGCCGCGCTCACCGTCAAACGAAAGCGTTGTCTGCGATGACGGTGCGCGTCATGCTCGTGGCGCCCTACGAGCGGCCGCAGCTGAGCGGTGGTCAGGCGCGAGCGGGGCGATTGCTTGCCGATGGCCTGGCTGCCGACGCGCGCGTGGATTTCCACCACGTCGTTGTTCCTCACCAGGCAGAGGCGAAATCCTTCAGCCAAGCACTCCGCTTCCGGCTGCGATTCTACGGACAGTTCCTGGCCGCACTAGTCCGCCAGCGCCCGCAGGTCGTGCACTTCTTCTCGCCCTGCAGCGCCGCGGGTTTCGCGGAGAAGACCGTGCTGGCGGTGGGCGCGAAGATGGCCGGCGCCCGCATCGTGATCAATCTGCGCAGCGACTTGCGGCCGTTGTTGGCGGTGTGCGGTCGCCGGCGTCGGCGTTGGTGGCTGTGGGGTTTGCGGCGCTATGACGGAGCGATCTGCCAGTTCCGCGCGCTGCGGGATTTCTTCGTGGCCGAGGTCGGTCTGCGCAAGGACCGGGTCTTTGTCGTGCCGAATGCGGTCGCGCCGCGCGCGTTCCATCTGACGGAGGAAGTGCTGGCGCAGCGGTTCCACGAGCGACGCCTCATCTTCCTCGGCAGCCTGCAGGAGGTTAAAGGCGTCGATACGCTGCTCGCGGCCGCGGGCCTGCTGCGCGATCGTGGCTGGCTCCGAGAACCGATCGATATCGTGGGCGAGGCCGGTTCGCAGGATTTCCTGGCGGCCTTGTCGGCGCTCGGCGAACGGCTGGCGCTCGGCGCGGCGACCGTCTTCCACGGACCGAAGTACGGACCCGAGAAGGCCGTGCTGTTGGAACGGGCAGGGGCGCTGGTATCGCCGTCGCGCAGGGAAGGATTTCCCAATGTCGTGCTCGAGGCGCTCCAGGCCGGGGTTCCGGTCGTACTGTCCGAAACCGGAGCCGCCGCCGATATTGCCGCCGCGTTCGGCGACGCCGTGCGCCTCGTGCCGGTCGATGCGCCGGACGCCGTGGCCGAGGCGGTGGTCGCGCTCTTCGCGGAACCGGACGCCTACCGGCAGGCGGCGCGGGCGGCGGTGCGTATCTGCGCCGATTTCCTACCCGACAACATCAGGGAGCTATACTACCAGGCTTACGCCGCGCTGAGCGCTTGAGAGCCACGCCTGGCCGCGCGATCGCGATGGTGCGGCGGTGGTCACCAGGCGACTTCGGGCGGCGGCTTGCCCTGGGCGATGGCCGTCAGGATCAGCTCGGTCCGCTCGGCGATCACCTGCCGATCGAAACGCGCGGCCAGCGCGACGGCGTTGTCCCTGACCCGCCGGTATTCGTCGCGATCCTCGTCGAGTTCGCGGATTCTGGCCGCGAGTTCGGCGCCATCGAGCGGCGTGAACGCGCGCCCGGCATTGTGGCGGGTGACCAGCGCCTCGCCCTCGCAATATCGGGCGACGATGGGCGGTGTGCCGGCGGCCATCGCTTCGTAGATTTTGGACGGCATCGTGCCCGGTAGGGCGCAACAGAGCGGCACCAGGCTCAGGTCGCAGGAAGCGAGCAGGGCCGGCATGTCTGTCTTCGGCCGTCCATCCCAAAAACTCAGGTTGGCCAGCGCGAGCGCGGCGGCGCGCCGGCGCAGGTCTTGTTTCGTGGGGCCTTCGCCTACCATGACGAACCGGATGTGCGGGTGGGGAGCGAGGATCGCGGCCGCAGCGACGACCGCTTCGAGCCCCTGCGCGAGGCCGTGCAGGCCGCAGTAGCCAACGAGGAAATCGCCGGGGGCCGCGCCGAGCGATCGCCGCAGCGCCTGGCTGCGCAGCTCCGGCCGAAACAAGGTCGTGTCGACGCCGTTGCTGATGACGGTCGTCGTGACGTGTGGAAACCGCGCGCGAATTTGCGCGGCGGCGCCGGGATTTGTCAACGCGACAGCGTCAGCGTGCCGGTACCCGAAGCGTTCGAGCCATTCCATCGCGCGCAGCGGCAGGCCGGCGGTCAACTGCCCCATCCTGACGAAGATGTCCGGCCAGATGTCCGAGACGTTCATCACCAGACGGGCGCCGGTCAGGCGGGCGATGGCCACGCCCGCGGGGACGAGGAACAACGGCGGGCTTTCCAACAACAGCAGGTCCTGACGCCCGAGCCGCCAGGCGCCCAGCAGCAGGCTGGAGGCGGCGAAGGACAGGTAGTTCAGCATGCGTGGTAGTTTGCGCGGCGACTGGGAGGGATAGATCGCGGTCCGGATGACGCGCAACCCCTGGCTCTCCTCGCACAGCCGCAGGCGGTGGCAGTAGCCGGGAAAGATGCGGCCGGTCGGGTAGTTCGGCATGGCGGTGATTACGGTCATCGCGTGACCGCGGCTCCGGAGGCGGGCGGCGAGCTCAGAGAGGCGCGCCTGGGGCGCGCCCATCTCCGGGGGGAAATACTGGGTCAGGATCAGGATCTTCATGGTTCGGTCGCGCGCGTGAAATACGATCCGGACGCGGTGGCGAGGGCGATCGACCACCCGCAGCGCTCGTAGAGATGCATCGCGGCCTGATTATCGTTGTGCACGCTGAGTCTCATCAATTCGTAGCCGCGCCGGCGGCTCTCCTCGCGAAAACCTTCCATGAGCATGCGGCCGATGCCGCGGCCGCGCTGCCGAGGATCCGCACAGATCGAGAGCAGGCTGGACCAGCGACCCAGCGGCAGGTCCGGGTGCGCGGTGGACGAGGCACTGCCGGTTCGCCCGCGCAACCGGCGCAACGCGCCGCCAAGGGCCCGCTGTAGGTGTTCGACCAGGCGCTGCCGCACATGTCGATGCTTCAGGGCCCCGTGGACGACTCCTTGAACCAGACGGAACGCGCAGCGGCGGCCGAATCGGCGGCGTAAGGTCGGCTCGCCGCCGCAAACCAGGCCCAAGACCGCACCGGATCCCGTCTCCACGACAACGAGCGCGATCCCCTGCGGTTGGCGGATATAGAAGCGGTAGAAGGCCCGCAAGACTGCCGGTCCGAGCAAGGTCAGGAACTCGCCCGGGAAGGCGCGCGCGTGGACCGCGACCATGCCGTCCAAGTGGGAGTCGTCGGCCGTAGCAATGCGTAATGCCCGCTGATCTGCTGCCATCGTCTAGTTGCCTCGACCGGCCGCGCCGGCCACCGAGGAAGTGTCTGAGCGCAATCCGCCGCGCCGCCACCGGTGCGCGCCGTAGGCCACGGAGGCGACCGGATTCGGTGACTCACCCGGCAGGTCGAGTTCGATATTCCCCTCGACGCCGTCGCATTGCCAGTGCAACTCGCATAGCCGATCGTCGACGGCGATCTCCAGGACGGAGGTGAAACCGACCAGGGTGATGAACCGCACCGGCAGCGGTCCACCGACGGCGACCCGTACCGTCGGCGCGGGCGTGCGCTCGCCGTAATAGAGAGACTCCCAGCCGGCGCGCACGGTTGAATCTTCGCCGGTGAAGGCGCGTAGCTCGAACGGGGCGTTGCACGCCAGGTGGAACGAGACCGGCCCTTGCGCCGTGTCCAGGCGCCAGCGCGAGTCCGCTAACGCCAATGGCGCGTCATGCAAGTGCCAGAACAACTCGACGTGTTCGCGGCCGCGTCCGCGGATCTCGTCGATCACGATCCAGCAGTCATCTTGGCAACGGCAGATGGTGCGCCCGTGAATTGCGCGCGAGGGCAGCCGCCGGTAGCCGCGATGTTCGCCGGTCCAGATTTCCAACTCGCCGGCGGCGTCGCGTAGGATTCGCTGTGAGGCGACCAAGCTGTGCCACTGGAAGCGTGCGCCCTTGAGCATCTGATCCGTGGCGCCAACGCGAACGGTGTTGTGCGCCGCGGTGGAGCGGAAATACTGATCCCAGCCCTGCTCGGGATCGTAGTAGGTATATGTGCCGGAATCCCGCAGGATGTTCAGGCCCCGCCACCACAGGTCGAAGTGCAGCATGTCGGCCTGGTTGGGACGGTTGCGATAGGTGTGGCAGCGAACCATGCCCCAGCTTTCGCGGCCGCGAAACGTGTCGTAGCCGCCGCTGGCGAACCAGCAGCCTCGCCGGCAGGGTGATGTGACCGCGGCCGTGTCGTTCGGGATCAGCGCTCCGCACAACCAACTCGTCTTCTCCGACCAGGGCCCATCCGGGTAGCACCGATGACCCCGCGACAGTGCGCAGCAGGCGTCGAGGGTGGGTCGGTGATCGAGGTAGCCGCAGCCGTGGAGGGGCACGGCCTGCGCGCCGTCGTTGGGGCCGTAGTTCGGCACACGGCCGGTGGCCGGATCCTGTAGTTGATAGAGAAACTCCCACGAGGCGTCGAACCGCTCCTGCACTGCGGGCGGCAGCGGGTCGTCATGCAGTCGGCCGAGCGCGCCGGTCCATAGATACGCGTCCAGCATGAGACGATGGTAGTTCAGCGAATGCTGCACGTAGGATCCGTCGGGCCAGTGAAAGAGCCGGGATTCATCGGCCAGCACACGCTTGCCCAGCGCGAGCCATCGCGGCGAGTCGGCCAGCTCCGGGAACAGACGTCCGACCGTGACCAGGGCCGCGGCCTCGCTCGTGGCGTGATTGCCCATCTGCGCTCGCGCGTACGCGATATTCCCGGCGATGCGCTCCGCCGACGCCGCGAGCAGGACGACCAAGTCGGCGACCTCTTGCGCCGTGGCCGCGGGGCTGTGCCAGAACGCATGTAGACCGAACACCAGGGCCAGGGTGCGGATAGCGATCTCCTGTCCGCACTGCCAGTTGGGACCCATCTGCGGCGGATTGGCCCGGCGCCAGGACGCGACGAGGTTCCAGAACGCGGCCGGGTAGCGCTCGTCGCCCGCGACGGCATACGCGCGGGCCAAATCATACACCCACAGGCAGCGTGACGGTTCCCAGATCACCTTGATATCGCCAAGCGCCGGCGAGAAGTCGGACCGTTCCAGCCAGTGGCTGGCGGCGTCGGTCGCACGGCCGGTCAGCGGGTTCTTGAACCAGGCCGGTTCCGGGTAGCCCAGGTGGCCGACCAGGTGTTGGAAGTAGCAAAACCGTCCGGCGAGCACGTCGTCGGCGCGTCGGACGGCATCGAGGCGCCAGATCGCCGGCGCTGCGGGCGCCTGTCCGAGCGGAAAGAAGAACGGCGGCGCAGCCTGCTGCCGGGCCGCGAGGTATGATTCGGGGTCGGCCGGATGGCCGGGCCGCAGCCAGTCGGCGAGGGGCCGTTCGGGCCAGGCCCAGTGCGGGAAACGCCGCTGCAACCAGCCGCGTCGCCGTCGGAAATCGTACCAGGCCCGGAACGCGCAACGCCGCAAACCATATTGCCGGACCAGGGCGTCGAGTCGCTGGACCGCGTGGGCTCTCCGGACGTTCATCGGCGCCGCCTGTCGAGGTCGTGCCGAGACCGGCGCGCCGCGGTCACTTCGCGCCGATCGCCTGGACCGCCGCTTCGACGATCCGCTCCAGGCCTTCTGTGGCAAGGCCTCCGTGCAGCGGCAGGCTCACGAGTCCGCGGTACGCTTCCTCGGTCACCGGGAACGCGCCCGGCTGCCAGCCATACTTCTCGCGGTAGTACGGGTGATAATGGATCGGAATGAAATGCACCGAGGTGCCGATGTTCGCGGCTGTCAGGCGCTGGACGAACTCGTCGCGCCCGACCGGCGCCTCCGGCAGCAGGCGGACCGAATAGAGATGCCACGCGCTCTCGCACTCGGGTCGTTGCACCGGCAGGCGCAGCGGCAGGTCGGCCAGCGCCGCGGTGTACGCCGCTACCACCTCGCGGCGGCGCGCCTGCATGCGATCGAGCTTGCGCAACTGCGCCAGGCCGATCGCCGCCAAGACATCCGGCAGATTGTACTTGAAGCCGGGCATGACGACCTCGTAGTACCAGCTGCCGCCCTTCGCGTGCCGTCGCCAAGCGTCGCGGCTCATGCCGTGAAGGCTGGCGATGCGCGCCTTGTCGATGAACTCGGGCGCGCCGGTGAGCATGCCGCCCTCGCCGGTCGTCACATTCTTGGTGGCGTAGAAGCTGAAGGCCACCGGGTTGTCGCCCTGGCCGATCCAGCGGCCACGATAACGCGCGGGCAGCGCGTGGGCGGCATCCTCGAGCACGGCCAGGTCGTGCTTGTGGGCGACGGCCCACAAGGCGTCCATGTCGCAGGGATGGCCGCCATAGTGTACCGGCAGGAGCACGCGTGTACGCTCCGACACAGCTGCCGCGACCGCCGCCGGGTCCAGGTTCAAAGTATCCGGCTCGACATCGACCAGAACCGGGGTGGCGCCCACGTGCTCGATGACGCTCACCGTTGAACAAAAGGTCAGCGCGCTGGTGATCACCTCGTCGCCCGGTCCGACTCCCAGGACGGCGAGCGCGGTATGCAGGGCGGCCGTGCAAGAGTTGACCGCCAGCGCGGCGGGGCTGCCGAGTCTAGCGGCAAGCGCGGCCTCGAAGGCGCGGCACTTGGGGCCGGTGGTGATCCAGCCCGAGCGCAGGCTGTCGCTGACCTCGGCGATTTCATCTTCGTCGAGACAAGGCGGCGAGAAGGGCAGAAACCCGTCACGCATGCGTTGATCCTTCCGTTGCAAACCCGTCCTTCAACGACAGCGGCGCAGCGCCGTTGATGAAATCGTATCATCGATCGACGCCGGCCCGCCGTTTGCTACAGATTATCCCCAGCGGTGAAGCGCCTCAAATAAAATCCTTGGCTCGCCGCGTATTCTCCGGCTACGGTACACACGTCACGGAAATCCCAAGAAGGAGTCGTCATTGCCGCGATTCATGGAAGTTGCGTTGTGCGGCCTTGGTATTCTGCTTCTATCGCCCCTGCTACTACTGGTCGCTTTGCTCTTGAAGTGCTGCAGTCCCGGCCCGGTGCTCTTTCGCCAGCAGCGGTTGGGCTATCAGGGCCGGCCGTTCGAGCTGCTCAAGTTCCGCAGCATGGTGCATGGGGAGCGAGTGCCCGGCCTGCCGTTGACGACGAGCGGTGATCGCCGCGTCACCCGCATCGGGCAGTTCTTGCGCTACACCAAACTGGACGAACTGCCGCAGTTGTGGAACGTGATCCGCGGCGACATGGCCCTGGTGGGGCCGCGCCCCGAGGTGCCCGCGTATTTCAGGCACCACCCGCGTCTCTTTGCGCTGGCGTTGCAGCAGCGTCCCGGCATCACCGACGCGTGCACGTTGCATTTGCGGCGGGAAGAGAATCTGCTGGCGCTGACCGAGGATCCGCAGCGCTACTACATCGAGACTCTGCTGCCGCGCAAACTGAGCGCGTCGATCCGCGAAAGCTGGCGTCGCACGTTCTGGCGGGATCTGCGGGTGATCCTGGCCACGGTGATTCCTTGGCTTGCCTTTCTCGCGCCCCGAGCGGATTTTCGGCTGCTGGCCGATCTGTACACGCTGCCTGCCGCCCCGGCGGCGCGGGCGCGCGCGGGACGCGGCCGGCAGGCGGCAGCCGCCGCGGCGCATGCGCACGACGACGTTGCCGGTAATAAGGTCGAAATCGGCTCTTGAACCGAGCTGATCCGAGGTGAACCGGCTCGCTGCGGCGAGGTCGGTCCGTCCGGCTTGTCCGGGCGGCAACCGTCGGCTCAGGACACTTCTCAGGCAACTTTCGGGAAAGGCGCAGGGTCAACATGGACACCCCCAAGAGCAAGCACATCACCTGGACCGACTCTCACGTCACCTACGCCATGCGGACCGAGCGGAACCGGCATCAGGGCGCGGTCGTCTGGTTCACCGGCCTGTCCGGCGCCGGCAAGACGACCCTGGCGCAACTGGTGGAGAGGGAACTTTTCGCACTCGGCGCCCATTGTTACATCCTGGACGGCGACAACGTCCGGCACGGTCTGAACCGCGACCTCGGCTTCAGCCCCGCGGACCGCACCGAAAACATCCGCCGGATCGGCGAAGTCGCCAACCTGATGCGCGACAGCGGCATGATCTGCTTGACGGCGTTCATCTCGCCGTATCTGGCCGACCGTGCCACGGCGCGCGCAACTTGCCCTGCCGGATCCTTTTTTGAGGTATACTGCCGCTGCGGCCTCGCCGAATGCGAACGACGCGACCCCAAGGGCCTCTATCAGAAGGCGCGGGCGGGCAAGATCCCCGAATTCACCGGAATCAGCGCTCCCTACGAGGAACCGACCGCTCCGGAGCTCGTCCTCGAGACGGACCGGCATACGCCCGACGCCTGTGCCGGGCAGGTTCTGGCCATGCTGCGGGAGCGGGGGATTCTAGTGTCCTGAGTCGGAAATACGTCGCCTTTTCGCCGGCCCTTCCGACGCCCGCCCGCGTTGCTCCTCCTCGGCGTGGTTGTCGTCGTCGCGCCTTGCCGGGCGCCGGGATGACTCGCCGAAAAGGCAACGTATTTCCGACTCAGGACACTAGCGGCCGGACAACCCCCGTCGCCGACGGGGTTGCGTTGAAACCGGCGGCGCGAGTCCACGGCTTGCCAAGGCCGGCTTGATCGTCTATATTCGCCCGGCACGACGCGGACAGCGGTCCGCGTCTTATGTGTGCCCGCAGGGCGCTACAGTCCGCAGCGGGTCGACCGATCATCAAGCGCGCCCCGGCCGTGAACCAGTGGCAGCGGCCAGGGCGAGGGTCGATCTGCGGCCATCGTGACGCGTATGCGTTGATCAATCGTCTGGAGGTTCTCGACGATGGCACTCAGCAAGGAACTCAAAGATCAGGTCATCGCCAAGCACAAGAAGCACGACAAGGACTCCGGGTCGCCAGAGGTGCAGATCGCGCTGTTGACCGAACGGATCAACTCCCTGTCCAACCATTTCAAGCTGCACGCCAAGGACCACCATTCGCGGCGCGGACTCTTGAAGATGGTCGGGCAGCGCAAGCGGCTGCTGAACTACCTCAAGAAGAAGGACCTCGAGGGCTACCGTGCCCTGATCAAGCAGCTTGGCCTACGGGGTTGACCCCCCCGCCGGGATTTCATGGCATCCGGTCAACATCGCGGTGCACGGTTGTGACGTGGTCGTGAGGGCCTCTGTCCCTCACGACCATTGTTCTACCTGCCCACGGATGCGCGCCGCCGCTGGGGCGGCCAGACGCAAGCAGTTGGTTGAGGAAGGGAAAGAAACACATGGCTAAGCACGTCGTCAGTCTGGAGATGAACGGCACGACTTTCAGTCTGGAAACGGGACGGATGGCCAAACAGGCCAACGGCAGCTGCCTGGTCCGCATGGGCGACACGATGTCGCTGCTGACCGTCACCGCCGACCGTAATCCCAGCGATCGAGATTTCTTGCCGCTTTTCGTCGAGTACCGCAACAAGACCTACGCCGCCGGCAAGATCCCCGGCGGTTTCTTCAAGCGCGAGGCGCGGCCGACGGAGCGGGAGACCCTATCCGCCCGGTTGATCGACCGCCCCTTAAGGCCGCTGTTTCCCGAGGGCTACCGACACGAGACGCAAGTCGTGGCGTTCATCATCTCGGCCGACACCGATTTCCACGCCGACGTGCTCAGCATCACTGGCGCGAGCGCGGCGCTCGCGCTCAGCGATGTCCCGTTCGCGGGTTTCGTCTCCGGCGTGCGGGTGGGACGCGTCGATGGCCAGTTCGTGGTCAATCCGACGTTCGCGCAGCTCGAGTCCTCGGAACTCGATCTGATCGTGGCGGGCACCGACGACATCGTCTGTATGATCGAGGGCGACTGCCGTGAGATCGCCGAGGACGACCTGCTCGACGCCATCGAGTTCGGCCACAGCTGGGTGCGCAAGTTGAACGAACTGCAGCGCCAGCTGCTGGCGGCGGCCGGCGGTAAGCCGAAGTGGGAGTTCGTGCCCCCGCAGACGGATGCGGCCAAGCTGGCCCGCGTGCGCGAGCTGGTGGGCGCCGATCTGCCGGCGGCGATCGCGATCATGGGCAAGCTGGAGCGGCAGGCCGCGGTGTCCGCCCTGAAGGAAAAGATCGCCGCGGCGTTCACCGGCGAGAATGGTACGCCGGACGCCGAGGCGTTGGCGCTGTTCGGCAAGCTCGAGAAGCAAGCCATGCGCGCCATGATCCTCGAGCGCGGGGTGCGCGCCGACGGCCGCGACCTGACCACGGTGCGCCCGATCACGATCGAGGTCGGGGTGCTGCCGCGCGCGCACGGCTCCTGCTTGTTCACGCGCGGCGAGACTCAGGCGCTGGGCTCCTGCACCGTGGGCAGCAAGCAGGCGGAGCAGCGCGTCGAACCATTGAACACCGAGCAGTACTGGTCCAAATACTACCTGCATTACAACTTCCCGCCGTTCTCGGTCGGGGAAGTCGGGCGCTACTCCGGCACCGGCCGGCGCGAGATCGGCCACGGCAAGCTGGCCGAGCGGGCGATCGAGCCCATCCTGCCGGACACGCAGGCGTTTCCCTACACCATTCGCCTGGTCTCGGACATCCTCGAATCGAACGGTTCGAGCTCGATGGCGACGGTCTGCGCCTGTTGCCTGGCGCTGATGGACGCCGGGGCGCCGATCACGCGCCCGGTGGCGGGCGTTGCCATGGGACTGGTCAAGGAAGGCGACAAGGTCGCGGTCCTGACGGACATTCTCGGCCTCGAGGACGCGCTCGGGGACATGGACTTCAAAGTCACCGGCACCCGCGCCGGCGTCACGGCCTTCCAACTCGACACCAAGATCGGCGGCATCAGCCGCGAGATCATGAGCAAAGCGCTCGCCGACGCCCGTCGTGCGCGTCTGCACATCCTCGACAAGATGGCGGAGTGTTTGGCGGAGCCGCGGGCGGTGATGTCGCCCTACGCGCCGAAGATCGAGACCATCCAGATCCCGGTCAAGAACATCGGCCTGTTGATCGGCCCCGGCGGCAAGATGATCAAGAAGATCCAGGAGGAAACCGGCGCCACCATCGAGGTGGACGACGACGGTATGGTGTTCATTTCCTCGACCGACCAGTCCGGCGGCAGAGCGGCGCTGGAATGGATCGAGGGCATGATGGCCGAGCCGGAGGTCGGCAAGGTCTATACCGGCCGCGTGGTCTCGCTCGTCGATTTCGGCGCCTTCGTCGAGTACTTGCCCGGCAAGGAGGGACTGCTGCACATCTCCGAACTGGAGCATTTCCGCGTCGGCGATGTCGGCGACGTGCTGCATGAAGGCGAGATGGTGCAGGTCAAGCTGGTCGAGGTGGACAGTCGGTCCGGCAAGGTCCGCCTGAGCCGCAAGGCGCTGCTGCCGAAACCGGAAGGCCTCGACGAACTCAGCGACGGCGAGCGCGTCGGCGGTCCGCGCGGCGGCGACCGCGGCAGTCCGCGCGGCGGCGACCGCGGCGGGCGCGGCGGCGACCGCGGCGGACGCGGCGGCGATCGCGGCGGGCGCGGCGGCGACCGCGGCGGGCGGGGGCGTCGCTAGCGTGAACCTGCGCTACTACCAGGCTGAACAGCCGCCCCGCCGCCACGAGCTTCCCGGCGGGGCGGTCCTGCTCGAGGTGTCGGCGCCGGCGGCGCTGGCGGTCAGTTTCGGCTTCTGGCTGCGCCGCGGCAGCACGGTCGAAGCGCCGGGCCGCGGCGGCGTTCTGCATTTCCTCGAGCACATCGTTTTCAAGGGCTCCCGGAGATATCCGGCGCTCGCCATCGCCGAGGCGTTCGACGCGATCGGCGCCGCGGTCGACGCGTTCACGACCAAGGACTACGTCGCGTTCACGTTCAAGGTCCTGCCGGAATACCTCGGCGAAGCCGTCGACGTGCTGGCGGACATGCTGCTGCGGCCGCTTCTGGATCCGGAGCTGATCGCACTGGAGCAAGACGTGGTCTGCGAGGAGATCCAGGAGGCGCTCGACACCCCGGAAGATCGTCTGCACGAAGCGTACGCCGCCCACATCTACCAGGCGCACTGGCGAGGCCGGCCCATCCTGGGCACCCCGGAATCCGTGCGCGCGCTCGACGCAGCGGTTCTGCGCGAGGAACACAGGCGCCTGTTCGCCGGACCCAACGTCGTGCTGGTCTTGGCCGGCAACCTGCAACCAGGTTACAGCGAGCTGATCCGCGCGGCATTCGCGGATCTACCCGGCGGCGGCCTCGATCCCGACGCCTCGTGCGGTCCGCCGGCGCCCGATCCCACCCGGCGCGCCGCCTCGGAACTGGTCATCCAGAGCCCGATCCTGCAGACCTATTTCGAGATCGGCAACCAGGCCGTCCCCAGTACGCATCCCGATCGCGTGCCGCTGCTGTTGTCGGGCAACCTGCTCGGCGGCGGCATGAGCAGCCGCATCTTCCAGGCGGTACGCGAGCGCGAAGGCCTGGCCTATACGATCTACAACTACACGGACATGGGACGGGACACCGGTCTGGTCAGCTGCGCGGGTAGTTGTTCGCCGCAGAAAGAAGCGCGCGTGCGCGAGGTGGTGGACGCCGAGTACCGCCGCCTGCTGCGGGAGGGGCCGACCGACGACGAACTGGCCAGCAACAAGGCCCAGATCAAGTCACAGCTCGTCTTCGCGCTCGAGGGTGTGCACAACCAGATGCACCGCGCGGCCAAGAATGAGATCCTCTTCGGCCGTTTCTTGCCGCTGGGCGAACTGGTGGCGCAGGTGGATCAGGTGGATCGCGAGGCGGTGATGCGTTGCGCGGCAGCGTGGTACGACCCCGATCGACTCGTCTATGCCGCCCACCGTCCGTCGCAACAGCGCTGAGTCATTACCAGGGCGATCGGGGTTGACCCCGTGGACGGGACCTGCGGCGTCGCTCGGCCGGGGAAGCCGTGCCGCGGGTCAGAACACCAGACGATAGGCGAGTCCGGATTCCAGCCGATCGTACCGCCAGCCCAGGCGTTCAGCGAGGCGCCAATTCTCCCGCGCCAGAAGACCGGCTTTGACCAGCGAGTCTATCGTTTCCGGATAGTTGCCGTGAATTTGCTGGTAGTGCGTGGCAGCGTCGTTGACTTCGGCGCGTAGCTGGCGCAACCGCAGCAACCGGCAGGCCTGCTGGTTTGCATCCAGCCAAGAGACGGCGACCGCGGTAGGACCGGCATCGGCGTTGGCCGGTGCCGGCGCGGCCAAGCCGATCTGAGCCATCTCGCCGGCGCCGAGCGGAGTCCAACGAAAAACGCCGAGCCCGAGCACGGCAATCGCCGCGACGACGCTGAGCAGAGGATGGCGCAAGGTCAGCAGCGGTAGCTTGCGCCGGCGACGGTTCCGCTGGTTCGACTCGGCGTCGCCGTCCTGTTCCGGCAGGACGGCTTCGAGCCAGCCCGCTTCGAGAAAATTCTTCAACATCTCGCGGGTCGTGAAACTGTCGATCCGCGCCAGCCGGATGATGCGGCCGAGGGGCCGTCCACCCAGAGCCAGCTTGATGATGCGCCGGCCGGCGGGCGACAGCGCGTCCGCCGGCGGCGGTGTCGGCCCTTGGCGAAACGTGACATCCTGGCTCGGCAGCAGGCGCGCCAGTTCGCCTTCTTCGTCCACGCGCCGGGCGGCTTCCATGAGCAATCCCTGCACGTCCATCGCGATGCGCCAGCGCACGCCCGGAGGCGAATCCTTGGTGGCGGTGAAGTTGTAACGGCCGCGTCGCATCTTCATGCCCTTGTGCGCCATTTCCCGCGCGACGTTCTGCAGGACGACGTTGAGATCCTCGCGGCTGAGCAGTTCCTCGGAGATGAGGATCTCGGCGAGATCGAGCGAGCTGTTCTGGCGGATGTAGCCGACGTGTGCCCACTGAGCCTCCGTAAAAAATCCGTAATTGCGCAGGAACTGCTCCAACGGATCCGGCGCTTCGCTCCGCCGATCCCGGGTCGAGATCAATACGCCGCGGTCGAACACGAAGACCATTTCGCGATGGCCCTCGAGGACCAGAAAGCCGCTCTTCTGCTGGGTAGCGATGAGCTGGAGGATTTCCGCCAGGTTGAAATCATGCAGCTGACCGTTGAGTGCCATGTCGTCAACCTTCTTGCGGCTCGTTCACGCCGCCGTTCAGATCCTCCCGGGTCCCGGCAGGGGACCGGAGTGTTGCTGGACCAGCCGCTCGGGCAGACGCTGACGCAGGCGCGCGGCGTCCATCAGGGCCAGGGCGTAGGTAACGGCGAGCAACAGCCATCCCGCAACCACCGGCCAGCCCAGCCAACCGGGCCAGGCCGCCGCCGGCAACGGCAACCACAATGGGTGCACCGCTTCCTCGGCCAGCAGCAGGCCGGCCGCCGCCCGCTCCGACGCGGGGTCGAAGGCCCAGCCGCCGCCGATCAGGAAGACCGCCAAGGCCAGCAGGGCCAAGCGGCGCACGGCGCGGCCGGTCTGGCCGATCGCCAGATGCGCCGCGCCGGGCAACAGCCGCGCCAGACGCGCCAAACGCGCTGTGGTTGCGAGGCCGACGGCGCGGCTGCGATTCTTCAGCAGCGTCGCCAGGACCATCTCGCTACGCGATCGTTCCGCGGTCTCGGTGCAGGCGGGACAGATCAACGTGTCTTCGTGGACGCTGCAGCAGCCGCGGCAGATCTCGGTGCCGCAGCTTTCGCAGCAGCGTACATCGAGGTGAGACGCGCCCCAGTATACCATCAGCAACGCGACGGCCAGCAGGCCGCCCAAGAGCAGATAGAGCGGCAGCGGCGGCGCGCCGAGGAAATAGTTCCAGGCGGCAATGGCGGCCAGGGGTGGATACAACCCCGCCTCCAGCTTTGCGCTGGCGCGCAGATCCTGGCGCGACAGGTCGAGGTAAACGGTAGCGGAGAAATCGCCGGCGCCGCGCGTCGTGGCTGCGTCGTTGACCGGAGCGAAACCGAGGCGTCGCGCGTCCTCGAGGGCTTGCCCGGCCTCCGGCACGAAGAGCTTCTTGAAATAGACCTGCGCCATGTTGAACGGGATCTCGCCGCGGTCGGGGGCCAACTCCCGCGCGCGCTGGTACCCGCGTAACGCCTCGTCGAAGCGACTCAGGTAATAGGCGTTGTTGGCCAGGCCGACCAGGGCGTTGACGTCGTGCGGGCGCTGTTGCAGGACAGCCTGGAAGTGCTCGCTGCTGGCGGAAAAGCGGCCGCGCCGCGCCTCCTGCACTCCCAACGCCAGGAGCAGGCGCTGCTGGCGCTGCGGCTGTTCGGCGGCGGCGAGCCGTTCCCGCAGTTGCTGCATGACCGCGGTGGAAGCGTCTTCGCGGCTCGCCCGCACCAGCAGCATGGTTTCGCTGTCAGGGTCGATCACCGGCACGCTCTCGCGCAGCAGCGGCCAACTAGGAAACACCAGCGCCATCGCCACCAGCCAGGTTCCCAGCAGATGGGCCCGCACCATGCCGCGAGCCTGCAACAGCAACGGGATCGAGATCAGCGCGAGCGCGCCGAGCCAGCCGGGGCGCACGAGTAACACGACGCCGACCACGAGCCACGGCGTCCAGTTGCGCAGGCGATGGTTCGCGCCGCGAAAGAGCAGAGCCGAAAGATCGTGGGCGAGCGAACGCCAGAGCGCGGCCAGCACGGCCGTCACGAGCAGAGTCCAGTAGACTGCGACCAGCAACACGGCGGCTTGGTGCATGTGCAGCGCGAGGCGCGGTGCCGCCAACGGATCGGTCTGGACCGCGCGCCAGGCGCCCGGCAGGCGATAGACCAGCCCGCCCGGATCGCGGGTTCTCAGGGCCTGCATCACCTGCCACAACGGCAGGCGGCTGTCGCCCGGCCGGGCGGCCAGCGCCGACCTGATCGCGGTGTCGGCCTGGTCGCGACGCTCGTTCCGCGCGGCGTGCACGGCGGTGCGGAAGAATCGTTCGCCGGCCGCGGGATCGTCCAGGCGCGGGGGAACAGCCGGCGGAGCCTGGCGAGGCACGGTCGTGGTGGAGATGTCGGGCAACGTGCTGCGGGTCATCACGATCGCGCCGGTCGACACCTGCGGCACCGGCGACGCGACCAGCGTGTCGAGCGGCGCGGTCGGCGGCCGCGTCTGGGCCGACGCGAAAACGGCGACGAACAGGAAGGCAAGAGCCGCCAGCGCGGAGCGGCCGAAGCGCGGCCGGTCCAAGGCGGCGCGGCTGGTCTGCGGTGCCATGCTGGTCACGTCGCGGCGGCCTCTCGCAGGGTGCCCGGTTAGCGGTCCGCGTTCGCGGCGGACCACAGGCGTTGCTGCCGGGACGGGTCGGTCCGGGGTGCAAAACGCCATGTTATTCCTCTACCGGTCGTTTCGGTACAATGTTCGTGCCGTCGCAGTCGCAAACGTCCGAGTACTGCCTCGCGACGGCTGATCCGTTCGCAAACACCGCCGAAGGGTGGCTGTGGAACGCCCGGGCACAGCCGCGGCAGACCGCCCAGGCCGGCGCCAGGCCATGGCGGCGGGCACGGAGCACCGGTGCCGTGCAAGATGCACGCCGGTCCCGGTCGGCGGCCTGGACGCCAGGATCCGGCTTGGCAGCGCCGGTTCCGCGTGATAAGTTGTTGACAACCAATTCTGCGGTGTCAGGATGACGCCGTCGAAGATGACGTCCGCGGGAAATGGAGTTCAACGTCGTGCGTCGGGGCGGCCTTGTCTTGCGCACCCCAAGGCGCCGCTAGTCGGTAGGAGGAACACGATGAAGATCCGGATGCTGGTACTTGCGGTCGTAGCGGTCTTGATCACCACTCTGACCGGGTGCTCCTGTAAGAAGTTCGAGGATCAAATCTTGGCGCTGGATGCCCAGATCGCCGATCTTCAACAGCAGGTCGGCGAGCGGGAAAGCACCCTGGCCGAGTGCAACGACCTGACAGAAGAACTGCGCCGGAGCATCCGCGAGGCCCAGCAGGAACACGCCGTGGCCATCACCCAGCGCGACAACCGCTACATCGAGATCACGTTGCAGGATGCGGTCACGTATGCCAGCAGCCAGTGGATCGTCCTGGATACGATGGTGCTCGTGTTGGAGTCCATCGCGGCTTCCATCCGCGACCGGGCCGACTTCAAAGTCTACGTCGAGGGACACACCGACGACCGCAAGATCATGGAAGAATTCCATTACCAGTGGCCGTCGAACTGGGAACTGGGGGCTTTCCGGTCCGGAGCAGTAACGCGCTACCTGACCAACGAACTCGGCCTGCCTGCCGAGCGCTTTGCCGCGGTCAGCTACGGGCCGTACCAGCCGGTGGCCACCAACGAGACCGAGGAAGGTCGGGCGCAGAACCGACGCGTGGTCATCACGCTGGAGAAGATTACTAATTATTAGCCGCGGGCGGTGCTCGGGCGCCGCATGGCGGCGATGTCCTGCATGCCGGCGATCGCTGCTTCGACGTGAGCGGCCGTATTGAAGGGACCGAGCGAGAACCGCACGGTCCCTTTCGGCGTCGTGCCGATGCCGACGTGCGCGAGCGGCGCGCAGTGCAGGCCCACGCGAGTTGCGACGTTGTGCTCGACATCGAGCAATTCGCCGGTTTGCGGCGACTCGAATCCCGCCACGTTCGCGCAGACCACCGGCAGGTGCCGCTGGTTGCTGTCCGCGCAGTAGAGCGTCACGCCCGGGATGCCGCGCAGGCCTTCGATGAGCTGCGCGGCCAACGCCATCTCGTGTGCGCGGATCTTGTCTAGGCCTTGCTCCAACACCCACTCGACGCCGCGTTTCAAGCCGGCGATGCCGACGGTGTTGGCCGTGCCGACCTCGCCGATGTACGGGAAGTAATCGAGATGCGTGCGCACCGCCGACTCGACGCCCGTGCCGCCCCAGCGCGTCGCGCGCAGCGGCACGTCCGGGCCGACGACCATGCCGCCGGTGCCGGTCGGGCCCATCAGGGACTTGTGGCCGGTGAACGCCAGCACGTCGACGTGGCAGGCCGCCATGTCGATCGGAACCACGCCGGCGGTCTGCGCCGTGTCCACGGCGAACAGTACGCCCTTCTCGCGGCAGACCGCTCCGATCGCCGCGATGTCCTGGATGGTACCCAGCACGTTGGAGCCGTGGTTGACGATCACCAGCCGAGTGTGCGGCTTGATCGCGCGGGCGATGTCCTGGGGATCGACGAATCCCCGTCCGTCGAAGGCGACGAGGTCGTGCGTGATGACACCGGCGAGTTCCATTTCGTAGAGCGGCCGCAGAACGGAGTTGTGCTCGAGCATGGTCGAAACGACATGGTCGCCCGGCCGGCAGAGGCCCTGGATGATCATGTTGAGCGCCGCCGAGGCATTCAGCGCGAAGCAGACCCGATCGTGGTCGCGGGCGGGATTGTTGAAAAAGCGATCCAGAAGACGCCGCGCGCCGTCCAGCATGAGCCCGGCTTCGACCGCGAGGTCGTAGCCGGACCGGCCGGGGTTGACCCCGTACTCGCGGTAGAAGTCGCTCATCGCGTCGATGACCACGGGCGGTTTCGGAAAGGCCGTGGCGGCGTTATCGAGATAGATCAGGTTGCTCATGCAAGCTCCCGGGCGCTGCGACAGGCCCAGATCGAAGGGGAAAACGGAACTCCGAGGTCAATTATGGGTCAAAGCGCGGGCGGAAGCAAGATGGCGCCTGCGGCGCGCCGCCCTTGCCAGGCGGGCCGCAGGCCGCTACCATCGGCGGATGTCCGCTTGCCGGAAACCCTGCGCAGTCGAGGAGGATGTCATGCGCTGGAATTCGATTCGCTGCCTCGCGCCATGTTGCCTGGCCTTGACGGTCTGGCTGGCCGCCGCGAGCGCGCCGGCCGTGCCGCCGGATCACGAGGTGCCGTGCATGCGCCTGCATACCGAGGCCGGGGAGATCCTACTCGCCCTGTTTCCCGATCTGGCGCCGCATCACGCGAACAACTTTTTGCATCTGGCCCGCACGGGCTTCTACGACGGGACGTACTTCCATCGCATCGTGCCCGGGTTCGTCATCCAGGGCGGCGATCCCAACACCAAGGATCGCGATCCGCGCAACGATGGGCAGGGCGGACCGACGCTGGCGGACGTGCTCACGCCGGCCGAGCAGGCCCGGCTGCAGGAGGCCAGCGCCGTGTTGACCGCGAAGGGCTACACCGGGTTGCCGCTCGACGCGCGCGCGAACCTCAAAGCGGAGTTCTCGCCGACGGCGCGCCACCTGCGTGGCACCCTGAGCATGGCGCGGGCGCGCGAGAACGATTCGGCCGGCAGCCAATTCTTCATCTGCGTCGACCGCACCGCGGCGCTGGATCGGCAGTACACGGTGTTCGGCCACGTGATCGCCGGCATGGAGGCCGTCGACAAGATCGTCACGGCGGAGATCGATCCCGCTCGCGGCCGCGAATCGCCGCGCGATCCCGTCAAGATCCTCAAGATCGATCTGGTGACCGGCATCGGCTCGCTGGCGGCGGTCGAACAGACGGCCTACCGCGAGATGTTGCAGACGCTGGCCGCAGGCGGCAGCACCTGGTAGCGCCTGGTTGCGCCGGAGCGCTGTGTACGCCCGCACCGAAGCCATGAACGACCACGACGCCGCTGCCGCCGGCGGCCGCCACCAAGGTGATATCGTCATCAAAGGGGTTCGGGTCCACAACCTGAAGAACCTCGACTTGCGGCTGCCCCGCCGCAGCCTGGTGGTTGTGACCGGTCCCAGCGGGTCGGGCAAATCGTCGTTGGCCTTCGATACCTTGTATGCCGAGGGGCAGCGGCGCTACATCGAGAGCCTGTCCAGCTACGCCCATCAGTTTCTCGACCAGCTGCCCAAACCCGACGTCGACCGCATCGAGGGGTTGTCGCCGTCATTGGCCATCGACCAGAAGGGGCTCGGCACGAGCCCTCGGTCGACCGTGGGCACGACCACGGAGATCAGCAGTTTCCTGCGCCTGCTCTACGCGCGCGTCGGCGTGCCGGTGTGTCCGGCCTGTGATCTGCCGGCGGCGGCGCGGCCGCTGGCCGAGATCGAAGACGAATTGCTGGAGTTGCCGCCCGGCAGCCGCTGCTATCTGCTGGCGCCGGTGATCCGCGGCCGCAAGGGCCAGCATCGGCAGCGGCTCGACGACCTGGTGCGCGCCGGCTATGTGCGCGCGTTGGTCGACGGCGAGCTGCGCGACCTCGACGAGCCGCTGGCCCTGGCGCCGGGCCGGCGTCACGACGTCGCGGTCGTCGTGGACGGATTGACGGTGCGCGACGGCGTCCGCGAGCGCCTGCGCGCCGCGCTCGGCAAGGCGGCGGAACTCGGCGAGGGCTCGGTGCTGGCGCTGCTCGACCAGGAGCAACGCTGGTACAGCCGCACGGCGAGCTGTCCGAGCTGCGGCCTGGGTTTTCCCGCGCCCGACCCGCGGCTGTTCAGCTTCAACAGCCCGGTCGGCGCGTGCCCGCAGTGCAATGGCCTCGGTACGGTCCGCACGATTCCAGCCGAGTTGCTCGTCCCCGACCCGCAGTTGAGCCTCGCGGCGGGCGCGGTCGAGTTTCTCAAGGGCAAGGAGACGAGTTGGCTCTACACCCAGATCGAAGCCCTGGCCGGAGCGTTGGGTTTCGCGCTGGCGACCCCGTGGTGCGAACTCGATCCCGAGGTGCAAACGCTGCTGTTGCACGGACTCGACACCGCCAGCGATCGCCGGTTGCAGTCGCATCCGCATTACCAGGCTTTCCTGAAGGGATGGACGGGATTGGTGCCCGAGCTTGTGCGGCGCCACCAGGAGACGCGCAGTGAACGCATCCGCGCCAACCTCGAGCGGATCATGGCCGAAGAGCCGTGCCCGATCTGCCGCGGCTGGCGCCTGCGGCCCGAGGCGCTGCACTTTCGCGTCGGCGGCCTGCACCTCGGCCAGGTGGGCGAGCTGACACTGACCGAACTCGGGGACTGGGTCGCGGGCCTGCATTTCAGCGGCCGGCGCGATCAGGCCGTCGCCGGTCCGATCCTGCAGCAGGTCCGGCATCGGCTGGGTTTTCTGCTACAGGTGGGCGTGGATTACCTCTCGTTGGCGCGGTCGACGCGCTCGCTGTCCGGCGGCGAGGGTCAGCGTGTGCGACTGGCCACGCAGGTCGGCAGCCAGCTGACCGGCGTGCTCTACATCCTCGACGAGCCGAGCGTAGGGTTGCACCACCGCGACATCCATCGCCTGATCGCCACGCTCGCCGCGTTGCGCGACCGCGGCAACAGCGTCGTGGTGGTCGAGCACGACCGCGACGTGATGCTCGCCGCCGACCACATCGTCGACCTCGGTCCCGGCGCGGGCGAGCACGGCGGCGAACTCGTCGCCCAGGGCACCGTCCGCGAGGTGATGGATACGCCCGGTTCGGCGACCGGCGACGTCCTGGCCGGCCGGCTCGGCGGCGGCGGGCCCGCGCCGCTCGTGGGCCGGCCGCCGGACGACTGGCTGCGGCTGGCCGATCTGCGCGGGCGCAACTTGAAAGGTTTCGAGCTGGCGATCCCGCTGCAGCGGCTGACCGTGGTGACCGGAGTTTCCGGTTCGGGCAAGAGCACGGCCGTGCACGACACCCTGCACCGCGTGCTGGCGGCGCGCCTGCACCGCGCGCGCAAACGCTCGGAGCCGCACGGCGCGCTGCGCGGCGCCGAGCACTTGCACGCGGTGGTGCTGGTCGATCAGTCGCCCATCGGGCGCTCGCCCCGTTCGACACCGGCGACTTACACCGGCCTCTTCGGCCACGTGCGCAGCCTGTTCGCGCAAACCAACCTGGCGCGGATCCGCGGCTACGGCGCCGGTCGTTTCAGCTTCAACACGGCCGGCGGCCGCTGCGCCGTGTGCGAGGGCGCCGGCGTGCGCCGCCTGACCATGGATTTCCTGCCCGACGTCGAGGTCCCGTGCGACGAGTGCCACGGCCGGCGATTCGACCGCGAAACCCTCGAGGTCACCTTCAAGGGCCGCAGCATCGCGCAGGTGCTGGACATGAGTGTGGAGCAGGCCTTGGCGCTGCTTGGGACGGTGCCGTCGTGCCGCAAGATCCTGGCGACCATGCAGGAGGTCGGACTCGGCTATCTGCGGCTTGGTCAAACCGGCGCGACGCTTTCGGGCGGCGAGGCCCAGCGTTTGAAGCTCGTCAAGGAACTGGCGCGCGGCGGCGCGCGGTCGACGCTCTATATCCTTGACGAGCCGACGACCGGACTGCATTTCTGCGATGTCGACCGCTTGTTGCAGGTGCTGGCCCGGTTGCTGGACCAGGGCAACAGCGTCGTCGTGATCGAGCACAATCCGGAGATCATTCGGCGGGCCGATTGGATCATCGATCTCGGCCCGGAGGGCGGGGCCGCCGGGGGCGAACTCGTGGTGGCGGGCGACCTGCGCACCGTGGCAGCCTGCGAGCGGTCGTACACCGGAGCCATGTTGCGCCGGTATGTCGCGCCCGCGTAGTCTGCGCGGCCCGTGAACGCGCTTGGTTTTCGCCAGCGGTCGGGTTAGATTTCGGCGCGTCATGCGGCCGGCGGGCGGGCTGCCGCCGGCAATCGCCGACTAGCTGTAGGAGGACGCCGTGACATCGCTCCAGACCACGCCGCTGACCGCCTGGCACGAAGACCACGGCGCCCGCATGGTGCCGTTCGCCGGTTTCACCATGCCGGTGCAGTACGAAGGCGTGCTGGCCGAGCACGCGGCGGTGCGCGAGCGCGTCGGTCTCTTCGACATCACCCACATGGGCGAAGTCTACGTCGGCGGCCCCGACGCCGAGCAGTGGATCTCCGGGCTGGTCACCAACCGCATCGACGGCATCGCCCCGGGCAAGGTCGTCTATACGACCATGTGCAACGAGCGCGGCGGCTGCCTGGACGACATGCTCGTCTACCGCCTCGACGGCGAGCGCTGGCTCATCGTCATGAACGCCGCCAACCACGCCAAGATCGCCGCCTGGCTGCGCAGCCACTTGCCGCCGCGCGGGGTGACCCTCGACGACGCGAGCGACCGCACCGGCCTGATCGCCGTGCAGGGACCGGACAGCCGCGAACTGATGGGCCGGCTCGGGCATCTCCGGTCCGCCGCCGCTGCCATCGCGGCGCTGGAGTTCTACACGCATTTCCGCTCGGCCGGGCCCGGCGGCGAATGGATCGTTTCGCGGACGGGCTACACGGGCGAGCACGGCTACGAACTCTACCTGCCGGTCTCCGACATGCTGCCGGTCTGGCAGGAACTGGTCGCCGAGGGCGGCGACCTTGGCGTCGCGCCGATCGGTCTCGCAGCGCGCGACACGCTGCGCTTCGAGGCGGGATACTGCCTCTACGGCCACGAACTCAGCGAGGACTGGACCCCGCTGGAAGCGGGCGTCGGTTGGGCGGTCAAGCTCAAGAAACCGGGCGGCTTCATCGGCAGCGAGGCGCTGGCGGCGTTGAAGGCCGCGGGCCTGCCGCGCCGCCTGCTCGGCCTGGAGGTGCTGGGCGGGCCGCTCGCCCGCGAGGGTTCGCCGGTGTTGGTCGGCGAGCGCAAGGTCGGCCATGTCACCAGCGGCACGTTCGCGCCGACCCTCGCGCGCAAACTGGCGATCGCGCTGGTCGACGCGGCTTACGCGGAGGCGGATCTGACGGTCGACGTCCGCGGCAAGCGGCTGGCGACGCGGCCGGTGGCGCTGCCGTTCCTGGCGGCACGGGTCAAGGGTGACCCGCGCGCCGAACGTACGCTGTCCTGGTGACAGGCAAACCCAAGGAGCGAGCATGATTCCCGACGATCGCAAGTACAGCCAGGACCACGAGTGGGTGCAGGTAGAGGGCGACATAGCCACTGTGGGCATCACCGATCATGCCGCCGGCGAGCTGGGCGACATCGTGTACGTGGATCTGCCGGAAGTTGGCGCCGAGTACTCCGCCGGCGATGCGGTGGGCTCGATCGAATCGGTCAAGGCCGTAGCCGAACTCTATCTGCCGGTCAGCGGCGAGATCGTGGAGATCAACGGCGCGCTGGACGCGGACCCCGGCCTGGTCAACAACAGCCCCCTGGATGACGGCTGGATGGTGAAGGTTCGCCTTGTCGACCCCGCGGAGCTCGATACGCTCCTGGATGCAGCAGCTTACGAAGACCTGCTCGGTTAAGGGGTCGGCCGCCGCAACCAACAGCCCGGAGGAATCATGCCCTACGTTCCGCACACGCCCGAAGACGTGCGAGCGATGCTCGCGGCGATCGGCGCCGCCTCGGTGGACGCTCTCTTCGCCACCCTGCCGGACGCGATCCGTCTGCGCGGCGAACTGGACCTGCCGCGCGGTCTCAGCGAGGAGGAGGTGCGCCGGTTCATGCAGGACCTGGCCGGCGAGAACATCACCCAGGCCGACCTGGTCTCCTTTCTCGGCGGCGGCATCTACGATGCCATCATCCCGGCAGCTTGCGACGCCATCGCCTGCCGCAGCGAGTTTTTGACCGCCTACACGCCGTACCAGGCGGAGGTGAGCCAGGGTACGCTGCAGATGATCTACGAGTGGCAGACGTTCATCACGCGCCTGACCGGCCTGCCGGTCGCCAACGCCAGCATGTACGACGGGGCGACGGCGCTGGGCGAGGCGCTGGTCTTGGCGGTCGGCGCGCGCCGCAAGCGCAAGGTCGTGCTGCCGGCCCTGTTGAATCCGCGCTGGCGCCGCGTCGCCGCGACGATGCTGCGCGGGTTCGACGTGCAGATCGTCGAGGCGCCGCCGGCCGCCGACGGCACCACCGACCCGGCGGCCGTGGCGCGCCTGGCCGACGCCGACACTGCGGCCGTGGTCGTGCAGAATCCGAACTACCTCGGACTCATCGAGCCGGTGCAGGCGCTGGCGGCGGCTGGCAAGGCGCAAGGCGCGCTGCTCGTCGCGGCGGTCAACCCGGTCAGCCTGAGCCTGCTGGCCGCGCCGGGCGAGTACGGGGCCGACCTCGCGGTCGGCGAGGCGCAGCCCTTCGGTATTCCGTCGGGCGGCGGCGGTCCGCTGCTCGGGTTCTTCGCCGCCAGCGAAGCGCTCATGCGCCGCATGCCGGGCCGCGTCGTCGGCCGCACCGTCGACCGCAACGGCAACCCGGCGTACACCCTCACGCTGCAGACCCGCGAGCAGCACATCCGGCGCGAGAAGGCCACGAGCAACATCTGCTCCAACCAGGGCCTGAACGTCCTGCGCGCGACCGTTTACCTGGCCATGCTGGGCGGTACGGGCCTGGTGGAGCTGGGCACCGCGAATCACACGCGCCTGGCCGCGTTGCGGCGGGAAGTGGAGCGGATCCCGGGGGTCGAACTGCCGTTCGCCGGCCCGGCGTTCAACGAGACGGTGGTGCGGCTGCCGCGACCGGCGCAGGCGTTCCGCGACTTTGCCCGCCAGTACGGCCTGTTGGGCGGCATCCCGTTGGCGGGCGTGGCCGGCTGCACGGAGAACGACCTGCTGGTCGCGGTCACCGAGAAACGCACGGCCGAGGATATCGAGACGTTCGCGGCGGCCCTGGCCGCGTTCGCGAGCGGCGAGGAGGTCGAGTGGTGAGCGAGCCGATCCTGCCCGCCAACATCTGCCAGCGCTGGTTGGGGGCGCTCCAGCCGAGTCTGTTCCGCAAGGGTCAGCGCGGCCGGCGCGCGTTGACCATGCCCGCCTGGGACGGCGACGCGGTGGCTGCCGAGCTGCCGGCCGCCTGCCGCCGCGCGGCGCCCGCCGACCTGCCCGACCTCAGCGAACCGGAGGTCATGCGGCACTTCACGCTGCTCTCGAACCTCAATCATCACATCGAGCGCGGCATGTATCCGCTCGGCAGTTGCACGATGAAGTACAATCCGCGCCTGAACGAGCAGATCGCCGCGCTGCCCGGTTTCGCGGCGCTGCATCCGGAGCAGGATCCGCAGGACATGCAAGGACTGCTCGCGGCGCTGCGGCTGCTCGAGGACGATCTCTGCGAGATCACGGGATTCGCGGCCTGCAGCTTGATCCCGTCCGCCGGCGCGCAGGGCGAATACCTGGGGATGCTGGTGATCCGAGCGCTGCACCTGGCCAACGGCCAACCCGAGCGACGGGAGATCTTGATTCCCGACAGCGCGCACGGCACGAACCCCGCGTCGGTCGTCATGGCCGGCATGGTGCCGCGCACCATCGAGAGTCGCGCCGACGGGCGCATCGATCTCGACGCGTTGCGCCGGGCGTGCGGCGACCAGACGGCCGGCATCATGATCACCAATCCCAACACCCTCGGCCTCTTCGAGAACGAGATCGTCGACGTCGCCGCCATCGTCCACGCGGCCGGCGGCCGACTCTACATGGACGGCGCCAACCTCAACGCGATCCTCGGCCGCTGCCGTCCCGGGGACATGGGCTTCGACGTCGTGCACATGAACCTGCACAAGACGTTTTCGACGCCGCACGGCGGCGGCGGTCCCGGCGCCGGCCCCATCTGCGTGACGGCGGAATTGGAGCCGTTTCTGCCCGGTCCGCGGATTGTCGAGGACGACGGCGCCTACGCATTCACGCGGATGCCGACGGGCGACGATCCGGCTATCCACGCCTATCTGGGCAACGTCGGCGTTTGCCTGCGCGCGCTCGCCTATATCCTGCGCGCGGGGTGCGACGGCCTGAAGCGGGTCAGCGACATGGCGGTGCTCAACGCCAATTACCTGCTGGCGCGCCTGCGCCCGCTC
>Ga0334885_1001296_pt1 | contig 31983 bp, 24 predicted proteins | sample GraSluR1_MG_8_FD_207233 | JGI IMG/M metagenome (GOLD analysis project Ga0334885, IMG submission 207233) | Sludge microbial communities from methane-producing bioreactor in Wageningen University, Netherlands - Granular Sludge_31_05-R1 | ecosystem: Engineered > Bioreactor > Anaerobic >...
TCGCCGCTGTAGGGGTTGGTGGAGAACCGGATAACCATCGGCGGCTCAGGGGGGGAGTAGCTGTTTTCGGGTCGGGTCCCGATGATGTAGCTGTAGGGAAGATAATCCTTCCCGGCCAGGCGCTCTTCGACGAACCTCAGCCTGGAAGCGGGCAGTGAAGGATCCGCGGCTGTGACGCACTGCTTCCCCAGGTCTTTGTCCCGGGCCATCACCGCAAGGCCGATAATCACCCCCGCCGCGGCCCCCTCGGGGCTTTCGCCGAGGCTGCGCATTTGCTCCGTGAACTGCTGGAAGCTGGCTGGTACATCGTGCAGAATCACATCAGGCATGTTGTTTACCTCTCTTCTCAGCCTGTGACATCATTAAGAAAACCTGCAAGGAGTTTGATGGTGACCGTTCCGTCAAGTTGTTCGGATATCTTCCTCTGATCACGGGGTGTTCTAAGCATGCCCTTCCGCCAGTGATCGTAAACATCCTCAAGGGTGGACGCTATCATCATGGGATCCGGCGGGCAGACATAGGCGCTTCCAAGGGAACGAAGCCTCTGGCTCATGTCCCCTTCCGGAGCAACGGCGATGATGGCCCTGCCGGTTCTCAAGCATTCAGCGGCCACGGTGGGGTTGGCGCGATGGCTGTCTTTTCCGGGGCTCATGGAAATCATGAGTACATGCCGGGACGCCAGAAAGCGGGGTACAGAGCCATAGGGAATCAGGCCCAGGATGCGAATCCTGTCCTCCATTTTCCTCATCAATGGCTCGTAATCCCGGGAGACATGGCCGGCGTGATTCACCCTGAGCCTGTCATCCGGGTTTCTTCTGAAAAACTCCTCGATTCCCAGGAGCACCCTTTCGGGAGAACGGGAGCCCCGAAAGCCACCTATCCATCCCAGCCGCAGGGTTTCACCCTTTTCCAGAGGGTCCGCGGGTTTGATTCTACGGGGGTCGTAGGCGTTTTCCGTGACATGTATCGCCGGGCAGAAACCCGGGTACCGCTGCATGAAGTAGCCCGAGGCGCCTTCCGATGTTACCACAATCGCCGCCGCGTCACGAACCACCCGGCTTTCCAGAAACCGGTGGAGAAGCTTCTGAAGCCGGCTGGACCAGAGGGCTGATGGATTCCCGGCCCACAAGCTTCGGAAATAGGGAACCATGGGGGTGCCGGTCTTTTTCGAAGCGTTACGGGCCATGAGGTTGAGGGATTGGGATGGAGTCAGGGGCATTATCAGCCGGGGGGATTCCCTCTGGATTGTTTCAAGGCACTTTGCCAACCCCGGCTTTCTCAGGGAAATCAGGCTGTCCGGCAACTGAAGAAGGCTTCCAAGAAGAGGCGGAAGCGTGTTCTTCCGGGGCTGCCCCGGCACACTGTCGACCCGGATTGAAGCTGGCATCCACCTGAGAAGGCCTTCATCCACAGGAACGGAGGCACTGGGGGGAACCGACAAAATCACCGGCTCCCATCCATGGGAGGGCAGATACCTGCACAAGTTGAGAAGCGCCGGCGTTTCCCCGGTAAGCGCCGGAGGTAAGGAGGATGTCAAAAGCAGCAGTTTTTTCATCTTTGCCCCTGTCGGAAGGTGCCGCAACAGGTGAAACTATACAGCCCGTGGAATTCGGCGCAAGCGCCGTTATGGTGACTTTCCTCCCGGGGGCCGCTATAGTTTTGCATGTTTTATTCAATCCAGACCCGGAGAACCTTCTTATGAGAGTTTCCTTCGTCATGCTGGGCCTTAAAGACCACAAGACCGGCGGGTACGATTTCAACCTCAAAGCCGCCAGCGCCCTGGAAGCCCGGGGGCACATTGTGGACAGGGTCCACTACACCACGATCCCCCGGCGGTTTCGGGGCGGAAGGTTTGCCGGCTCATTCGAGGTTCTTTTCAGAGCAGTCTCCTTCAGGCCGGATGTTCTGGTGGTGAGCCGGAGCTACACATTCATGATTCCTCTGAGACTGCTTCTGGTTCTCTGGAGGATTCCGGTGCTTTATCTTGTGCACCACATGGAATGGCGCGACAGCCCGGGAGAACCCTGCAAGCTCCGGGTGGCCATGGTGAAGTGGCTCGTCCGCCGTGGCAATCTGATATGGTGCAACAGCCGGGCCACCTTTCTGGGGCTTCTGGAAATGGGAATGGAACCGGAAAGGCTTCGGGTGATACCACCGGGGTTCACCCCCTTCGAGGTGAAACGAACGACCCGGCGGGAGAAGCCGCTTGTGGTGTGCGTTGGGGCTCTTACGGAAAGAAAGGGCCAGGAGACCATTCTCAGGGCCTGTTCACTTCTGGGGGAAATCGGTTATGAGATGGTGCTGGCTGGTTCCCATGATGAGGAGCCGGAATACGCTGAAAGGGTTCGGGGGATGGCTTCCTCTCCGGAACTGTCCGGGGTTGTTACCCTGAGTGGGCATCTGGACAAACCCGGGCTTTACCGGCTTCTCGGGGAAGCGGACATCATGGTGCACGGAGCGCCCTGGGAGGCTTACGGCATCGCCCTGGCCGAGGGAATGTGGGCCGGGCTTCCGGTTGTCGCCTCCAGAGGTGGGGCGGTTCCGGAACTCCTGACCCACGGGGTCGAGGGTTTTCTGTATGAACCCGGAGACGCGGCGGATCTCGCGGAGCGCCTGTCACTGCTGCTTGAAAACCGGGATTTGAGGGATTCGATGGGCATCGCCGCCCGGGCCAGGGCGGAAGGCTTTCATACATGGGAAAAAACCTGTGAGGAGTTTGCGAATCTTGTTGAAGAAACTGCTTGTGGCCAAGTTCGGCGGAACATGCCTCGCGGACCGGGAGTCCCGGCGAAGAACCGCTGAACACTGCGGAACACTGCTTTCGGAGTGCGATCAACTTGTGGTGGTGGTTTCAGCCATGGGGCGCAGCGGCGACCCCTACGCCACCGACACTCTTCTTGACCTTCTCGCCGATGAGGCGTCCCCGGCAGAAAGGGACAGGCTCATGGCGTGCGGAGAGATCATCAGCGCCGTGGTAACCGCTTCGCTGCTGCGCCGGAACGGTATCGAGGCGGAAGCCCTCACCGGCTGGGAGGCGGGGATAACCACCGATGATTCACCGGGAGACGCCAGGGTTCTCAGCGTGGATGTATCCGCTGTCAACCGGGTGCTGGCCCGGGGCGCCGTGGCGGTGATTGCGGGTTTTCAGGGGTTTTCTCCCCATGGCTGCGTGACCACCCTGGGCAGGGGGGGCAGCGACACCACAGCCGTTATTCTCGCCGCGGCATTGAAGGCGGACCAGGTTGTGTTCTATAAAACGGTTGATTCTGTGTTTACCGGCGATCCGGAAAAAGTTCCCGGGGCAAGGAAGCTGGATCGGATATGCGCCGAGGATCTGCGGCAAATGGCATGGCAGGGGGCGAAGATAGTGAATCCCAGGGCCGCCGAGGCCTCCATCGCGTCGGGCATACCGATCAGGGTCCGTTCCTTTGCCCGGGGAGATGTGGTCACCAGCGTGGAGCCGGCTCTGGAGAACTGCGAGAACTACATTGTCGGGGTGGCTTCCGGGCCTTCGGTTGCGAGAATCACCGTTACCGGCGGAACCGGGCCATTCTGCGGCTTTCATGCCGGGGTTTTCGGCCTTGTGGCCGCCGCCGGAGTCTCCATGGACATGTTCAGCGTGTTTGGAGGAACGGTGGTTTTCACCGTGCCTGTGGAAGAGAAGGATAATGTTTCGCGTATTCTGACGGAACAGGGGTTGTCCTGCCAAAGCCTGGCCCCCTGCTCAAAAGTGTCCATCGTGGGCGCGGGCATGCACGGCATGAGGGGTGTTATGGCAAGATTCAGCTCGGCTCTGGGTCGCGCCGGAGTGGAAATGCTTCAGTCCGTTGACTCCCATGCCACAATCAGCGCCCTGGTGGCCCTGGAACAGAGGGATACCGCACTCAGGGCTCTTCACAGGGAGTTCGTAGAGTCATGACATATCTCGAAAGTGTATTACTCGCTGTGATACAGGGGCTTACCGAGTTTCTTCCCGTTTCCAGCTCCGGGCATCTGGCCCTGGCTTCATCATTCATTGAAGTTCCCCACGGTACCCTTGGGTTTGAGGTGATGCTCCACCTCGGAACCCTTGTGGCGGTGCTGATGGTTTACGGAAAGGACCTGTTCAGTATTGTCGCCGGGGTTTTCAGGGGCAATCGGGAAAGCATCACCACCGCTGTGGCCCTGACAGTCGCCTCGGTCCCCGCGGGGATTTTCGGCTTGTGCTTCTCCCGCTGGGTCGAGGGAGTCTTTCGAATGCCCCTGATCGTAAGCCTTCTGCTGGTCTTCACGGGCACAGTGCTCTTTCTCACCAGACATACCGCCAAGGGGGACGGGAAACCCGGAGTGAAGTCGGGGTTCATCATCGGGTTGTTCCAGGCTGCGGCGGTTCTGCCCGGGGTTTCCCGGTCGGGCCTCACCATTTCGGGCGGGCTTTTCATGGGCGTGAACCGAAGCGAAGCCGCAAGGTTCTCATTCATTCTCTCCGTACCGGCCATCCTCGGGGCGGCGGTGCTGGAACTGCCGAAGGCGGAATGGAATACTCCAATTGGTGTTCTTGCCGCCGGCTTCACGGTATCGGCCCTTGTGGGCTACGGCGCGCTCAGGCTTCTGCTTCGCTTCGTCAAGACAGGGTCTCTTCACAAATTCTGCTGGTACTGCTGGGCGGTGGGACTCTTTGGAACCGTATGGTTCCTGACAAACCCGGGGGTGTGATTCTTGTCTTTTCTACTCGTTTTGCTGTGCGCGCTGTGGCCCGAGGGATGGTACGAGGATTTCCGCCTGGCAAATCAGAAGGACGCGCTGGAACATGTTCGCTCGCTTCCAGATTCCATCGGTGGCCGGGAGCCGGCGCTGGCCCTTTCAATGCATTACGCCGGCGAATTCGTTGACTGCGATTCTCTTGTGGCGGACTCCTCCGATTTCCGATACTGGACCGTTCTGGGAGTTGTTCTCACCGACCTTGATCTCCTCAGGGCCGCGGCGGCTTTTCAGCACGCCCTGACCCTGGCGCCGGTTGACGATCCTGTGCTTCTTGAGGCCTTCGCCTATCTGAACCTTCTCGACTCCAACCCGGATGAGGCCTACCGCCTGGCTTCCGCCGCCCTGCAGGCTGACCCCGGCTTCGTCTCCGCCAGTCTTACCGCGGCCTGGGCTCTTGAAGATATGGGCAGACCCCTGGAAGCCGTCGGCATACTGGATCGGGGAATAGCCCTTCATCCCCTGGGCATCAGCCTTCTGGAGGAGAAGGCGGCTGTTCTTGAATCCCTTGGAATGTCCGACTCGGCTCTGGCGGTCTATGAGAGGGTTCTCGCAGTCAACCCCTCCCGGGTTCACACCCTTCGAAGGCTCGCGGCGCTGTATGAGGATGTGGGGCGCCAGGGTCACGCGGTAAAGACTCACCGGAGAATTCTTGAGACGAATCCCGAAGACTACTGGGCTCTGGGACAGCTTGGGTTCATCATGGAGCGGCTTGGAAGAACGGAGCTTGCCGTCGAATACTACAGGGAGGGTGTCGAGCTGAACGCTTCCCACGCCTGGTTTTACCACCGGCTCGCCTTGCTCAGCGACGATCCCTTTGAAAGTGTCGTTCTTCTGGAAAACGCGGTTGGGGCCGACAGCACCCTCGGCTCAGCCTGGCTTGACCTCGGCCTTGCGTACGAAAACACCGGCGAGCTTGACAAGGCTGAAAACGCGCTGAGCAGAAGCCTTTTGTACTCCCCCTCCAGTTGGACATGGGGGGAACTGGGCTGGGTTCAGGAGTCGTTGGGAAAATTCTCCGAGGCGGCGGTCTCGTACGAAATGGGAGTGGCGCTGGACAGCGCCTATTCCTACGGCTGGCAGCGCAGGGGCAGTCTTTTCAGGGAAGCTGGGGATGACTCCGCCGCCCTGGAATGGCTCGCCAGGGCCCTGGTTCATCTGGGGGAAGACCCCTGGGTTCTTGGCGAGATGGGAAGCATCCATCTGAATCTGGGCAATACCGCCGGGGCGGAAGAGTTCTTCACCAGGGCCGTTGAAGCCAACCCCGATTACGGTTTCGGTCTTCTGAATCTGGTCTGGCTGTACAAGTCCAACTCCGATTACACCAGTTCAATGGAAAGCCTTGAAAGGTATCTCGACCTTTCCACCGCCGACCCGGAAGTGGGGCTTGTGGAAATGGTGTTCAACCTGGAAGCGCAGGGCTCCAGAGCCGAAGCCGATTCCATAGCCCTTCTTCTGCCCGGAGGCTGGGCGTACATCTCCTACGGCTGGACCGCCCTGGGATTCGGTTATCCCGATTACGCGGCGATTGCTGCGGATCGGGCCATGATCGAAACCGGCGACAGCCCGTGGGACTGGATCGAACTTGGCGAGCTGTTCGAAAGCCTTGAAATGCCTCAAAAAGCCCAGGAATGCTATGAAATGGCGGCCAATACCGCCGGCGACGACGCATCCGTGCATCGTGAGATAGCGGGGTACTTTTACCGGACGGGTGACTACGCCGGAGCCGGCAACCGGCTCAGCATGGCCCTTGGAATCGACTCAACCTCCGTTGTGCTTGCGGAACTGGGCGAGGCGAGGCTTTTTGAAGGCAGATTGAGGGATGCCGAAGCGGCGTTGATGGCAGCCCTCGACCGCGACCCCTCCTCGGTTTTTGCCATCTGTTATCTGGGCCTCATCGAGGAGCGTCGGGGCAACCCGGACAAGGCGGCCCAAAGATACCTCGACGCCCTGAGGATCATGCCCGGCTACAGCTATGCGGAATCACGGATTCTCTACATCACCAGCGGCGAGTATGACAGGAGATGGCACACTGAGCGTTACAGCCCTCTGAGCTGGAACCTCTGGACCGACCTGTCCTTCTCCCGGGGCAACACAGAGGAGAGCGTCATCAGCGGCGGCGCGATGGTCGGACTCAACTATGTAAGGGGAAGTTCGGTGAAGCTCCGGGGAAGCACGCGGCTTGAGGAGAAGAACAGCCGAAGGGAGAGGGAGTCCGCCTTCGCGTCCCTGGCGGTTGAGCACTTCTTCAGCGAAAGGCTGTTTGCAGGGCTAAGCTCAAGCTGGGACAGGCAGCCCCTGACGGTGCGGCCATGGCAGCTGAGTTCCTACCTCGCCGCGGGGTGGAAGAGCTGGCCGGCGGATTGGATCTGGTTTGCCCCGGAGGTGGGCGTGGGGCTGGTGAACACCCGGTGGTCCGTGGGAGACGAAAGAACCGACAGGGTTACCTCCTACGCTTCCTTCGGGGTGTGGATGCGCCGCCCCAGGCAGTACCTTCCCCATCTCTGGCTGGCGGGAAGCGTTTATCTTCCCCCCAGGGACACCAGGCACGCCATGGCCTACGGCACCGCGGAGCTGGACTTCGATCTGCCCGGACCGCTTTCCCTGCTTCTGGGCCTCAACCTGGACTACACAAGAACACCAGCTGTGGAAAGCTGGGAAAATGTAGACCTGGACTACTATCTGAGGCTTCGGCTGGGCAACTGAGACTGCCCGGCCCCGGGGTTCGTGTATATTGCTTTTCAACCGGGGGGAGCACCAGTGGGTTCGGTTTATTCCGGCATCAACGGCGTGAGAAGGGTTGCGATTCCAGCCCTTCCGGTTGTTACCGGTGTTTCGGGTGTTCTCGGTTACCTCTTTCCTGCTACGCAGGCTTTCGACTGGGTGTTCAAGATAGCCCTGTCGGGAACCGTGGGCCTTTGGACCAACCATTTCGCCATTCGCATGCTCTTCAAACCTCATAAAAAAACGGCTTTCGGCCGACAGGGCCTGATTCCCGCCAAGAGGGCCGATCTTGCCCGGGCCATCGGGGAGGCTGTGGCACAGAGGCTTCTGGACACCGATTCCGTGCTGGCCTACCTTGATCAGAACAATACACTGGAGAAGGGCGCGCACCTGGCGGTGGACTGGATTCACAAGCTGTCCACCCGGCAGTCCTTCAGGGCCGCCACCGCCGGATACATACAGAAACTCCTGGAGAACATGGTCGAACAGCACTCTGAATCTCTGATTCTGCGAATACAGGAGTTTCTCACCGAGTTGATTCACGAGAAGACCGCCGCGGGAAAGATCTGGCCTGCATTCAGGGAAGGTGTTCAAAGGGAGCTTGAGAACCCGGATACACGAGAGGGCGTCGTGCGTGCGGTGATCAACCTGGCGGACCGGCACGACACCGAGATCGCCGCCTTCGTCAACAGCTCCCTGGACGATTACATCGGTTCGAGGAAGATGGTGGAGAAGCTCATCCTCGGAATCGGCAAGAAGGTGCTCAGGGTGAACGAGGAGATGATACGCAGGGAGATCCGGCGCCGGGTGCGATCCCCCCGGTTCTTTGACGACATTCTTGCCTTTCTGGACGAGAACACGCCGGAGATACAGGAATGGCTCGACTCCCCCGGGGTCAGATCATGGTTTCAGAAGAAGCTGGATGAACTGAGGAGCAGGGTTTCGGACTGGCTTCGAAACGAGGGTGTGGATCTGGGAGTGAAGAAGGTCCGCTCCATGCTGCTCTCCGATGACCTCTGGAACTGGGTATCGAGCCAGATCGATGTTCAGGTGGACAGCCTGGCGGCCATGGCCAGGGAGAGGATACTGTCTCCGGGATTCAGGCGTACCGCAAGGGAGTTCGCCAGGAAGGCCGCTTCGGAAATAGATGTTCAGGGAATTGTTCAGGGAAAAGTGGATCAGCTTGACCTGGATGAGCTGGAGGAACTGGTTCTGAATGTTTCGGGCGAAAACCTGGCGGCCATTGAGCTGTTCGGAGCGCTGCTTGGGGGGTTTGCGGGGCTGATTCTGATAGACATCCGCTTTCTTCCGCTGCTGCCGGTTCTGGCGGTGGTGTTCATAGCCGCGGAGAAGGCTTTCACCCGGGTTGCGGGAAAGCGTTGACCGCCTGTTCCCGAAGTATGCTTCGGTAGATCTCAAGCTGTCTTTCCACCATCTTCCGTATGTCGAAATCCCCGGATCTTCGCCTTGCATTTTCGATCAGGCTCTCCCTCAGAACCGGATCATTCTCGAGTTCCATCACCGCCGCCGCCAGGGCCGAGGGGTTTCCCGGTTCGAACAGAACGCCGCCTGCGCCCACTGTTTCCGACAGTCCCTCCACCCGGGAGGCTATAACCGGCAGGCCGGAGGCCATCGCCTCCGCCGCCGTAAGGCCGAACCCCTCCCAGTGTGAGGACTGAACGGCGTAATCGCATGCCTTGAAAAGAGCGGGAATGTCTGGGCGGTTTCCGGGAAAGCCCACCCTTTTGTGAAGGCCCAGCTCCTGCGCCAGAACGGACATGCTGTGCCTGGTCGGGCCTTCGCCGCAAAGAATGAGGAAGAAGTTCTCCGGGAGCATGGAGAGGGCCCGTATTGCTGTGGAATGGTCTTTTTTTCCGGTGAAGGAAGCCGCCATCACCAGAACCCTGTCACCCTCTTTCAGGGAAGGCAGGATGCTCTGCCTGGACAGGGGCACCGCCCTTTCGAACCTTTCCAGGTCTATGCCGTTGGGAACCACAACCGCCTTTGAGGACAGGGACGGCAACCATTTCAACAGCGCGTTCCGGGTTCCCCCGCTGATGCAGAGAACCCGTTTGTAGCGCCGGTAAACCAGGGCTTCGAAGCACCTCAGATACCGCTTTTCCCTTCTCCAGTTCCAGGTGTTGTGTTCGGTGTAGACCAGTTTTGCCCGGGGTCGGGCCAGGGCGGTCCAGTACAGCGCGGGAAAAAGATGAACATGAACGATGTCCGGCTTTGCTGCCCTCACAACCCTCCGGATACCCATGATCTGCCCTGGTGACCTGACCCGGGAAACCCCTGTATGAAGCACATCTACACCGCTGTTCCGGAGTTCCTCCTCGAAGGGCGAATCCGCCCCGGACAGGACCAGCAGCGAAACGGCGCCGCATTTCCTTTTCAACAGGGGCAGGGAATCCCGAAGCAGGATCTCGGCCCCGCCGTATCTCAGATTGTTGATCACATGGAGAACCCTCATTTTTCAGGGCTTTCCGCTGGACGCGCCATCTTGTTTCGCCTTCTTTCCAAGCACCCTCAGGGCCAGCCGGGCTCTTCCCCGGTGGGTGAAAAGAACCGAGGCCAGGTGGGCGCATGACCAGCCGCAGGAGCAGGAGGTCTTCCCCCGGTTCCTTCGAAGAATCCTGCCGAGGTCGTATCCCTCCTCCCGAAGGTTTCCCAGGGGGGCGTCCATCATGGTTTCACACCGGTGAACCAGGCCGGTTTCCCCGATCACCGCCAGCTTTGTTCCCCCGGGACACCGGAAGGCGCCGCCATCTCCCTCAAGGGTGCGCAGAATGCTCTCCCGGGCCATGGCCTGCACTTCCCGGAACACCAGTGCCCGGAGTCCGGCGCGGTTTCCGTGTCTCATGGAATCCGCCAGCGCAGCGATTTCCCGGAAGTCGTTCAAAGAGCCGCCCCTCACCGCCTCGTCCCGGGGGTCGCCGTGTACAGGAACCACCGAATGGTCGTCCACCGGCATGTTCTCCGCAACGAAGGCCATGAGTTCAGGCATCTGGTGCCTGTTCCACTCGTTGAGCACCGAACAGACCTTCAGCCTCAGTCTGGGCTGAGTCTCCTGAAGGCTCCGGAGTTTGCCGAAGGTTTCCATGACCCTGCCGAAGTTGCCGGGAACCCCCCGTATGGTGTCGTGGGTATCTCCGATGCCATCAATGGAAAGCTCCACCTGAAGGGTTATCCTCGGGCAGTCTTCCAGAATCGCCGCGGTGTGGTCACGAATCGAGCCGGGTCGCAGACCGTTGGTGGGAATGTTGATCATCATGGTTCCAGCCCTTTTGTGGAAGGCGGCGCAGATTCCCGCTATGTCCCTCCTCAGAAAGGGCTCGCCGCCGGAAAGGGAGAGGAAAACGCTTCTCCTGCAGGAATCCGCTATTTTCTCGATTTCCCCGAGGGAGAGTTCCTCGTCGGCGTCTTTCGTGTTGAGGTTCCTCCAGTTGAAGCAGGTAACGCACCGGGCGTCGCACCTTGAAGTTACGAAAAAGATGAGATAGGGCGGGGTTTTCGAGGAGAGGCTGCGGAAAACCATTCGGGGGAAACCGTAAGGTTTTCCATTCATGAAAGAACCCGGTACCTTTCCCGCTGATGGTCCAGCACCGGGCGGTACCGGCTTCGGGTGAAGATGGCGCCAAGCAGGCCAAGGATGAAAGCCGAACCTATCACGGCGTGGTGGACCATGTGGGCCGGGGGCAGAAACAGCGCTGGAACTCCGTGCCTCCAGACTCTGTACAGCGGGTCCAGAACCAGAGCCAGTGCGTACAGGAGCACCGCGGCGTGAAGAACCCGGGGTATAGCCAGGATGACCGGCAGAAGACCAAGCCCGGCTGTCATGATCAGTACACCGGGAATGCGAAGGAATATTTCCGGGAAGAGCACCGTGTTCATGCCGGTGGCGAACCTGGCCTTGAACTGGTGCTTCAGAAATCCGTTGAAATAGCCTCTGCGAAGGTGCCTTACCGCAAAACCGCGTCGGAAAAGAGGGCGAAAGCCCAGGCGTGAAGCTATGAAGAAGAACTCGGTGTCATCCACCCTCCAGTCCGCCACCTCGTTGAAACCCCCGACCCGTTCCCACACCTCCCTCTTCACCAGGCAGTTGCACAGGTAAATGGAGCTGAATGAGGGGGAAGACCCGTCCCGGGAGCTGTACAAAAGGCTTCCCTCGCCCAGGGGAGAGGTGGTTATCAGGTCGGCAAGACGCTCGTCGAAGGTTTCAGTCATGGGGATCGTTGGGCCGGTGACTATTGGCGCCGGCCCCTCCAGGGCCCTGTGAAGCTCGGAGAACCACCGCTCCGTTGGCAGGGTGTCGTCATCAAGAAAAGCAATCCACTGCGCCTGAGTGGCCCTTACCCCCAGATTTCGCCGAATCGAGGCGTGCCTGTCCGGGGTGGTGACGCATCGCGCCATTCCCTCAACGCCGGGGATGATCCCGCCGGCAACCAGGATGATCTCCCATCCCTTCTTCCCCGCCACGGGAAAAAGCCGTTCCACCAGAGCCCGGCAAAGGTCTGGCCTTGTGACCGGAATAACGAATGCCAGTGTCATCGAATGACCGTGAGCCTGAGGTATCCCTCCCGGTCGCCCCGGACCACCGCGTGGTACACCCCCGGGGGAAGGCCCGGATGGGAAAAATGGTGTGTTCCCGGGGGAAGGGCGCCTTCGTGAAGGAAAGCCACGGGTCTTCCGGCGATGTCGTGCAGGGTTACGGTCAGGAATGCCACGGACTCCGTTGTCAGAGTCAAACCCGGTGTTCCGGTTGGGTTCGCGGCACTGATGGTGAAGCCTTCATGGGAACCGGTGATCCCCGTCGGGTCGTAACCCAGGATGTAGAGCCTGCCGGCGCCCCGGCAGGGAACCAGCAGAAAGCCGCCGCCGGAGGAAAACCCGAGCCTCTGAGGAGATGAGCCCACCGGTATTGCGGCGACCTGCTGAAAGGTGTCTGTATCAATGACCCTGAGGACACCTTCCGAAGTGGACGACATGAAAAGGTGGGGGGAGTCCGGCATGTGGGCGATCCAGCGGGGATCGGAGTCGGGAAGGCAGAGACTGGACTCCACCTGATGTGTTGCGGCGTTCACCTTCAGCAGCGTTTTCCATGAGAAGTTGGAGAAGTAGACCATTCCGCCGCCCATGGCGCAGTCGAAACTGTCCATTCCCGAGACGAACCGGTGGACCGGCCCGCCCGGCAATGTCAGGGCTGTTTCACTGGGGCTCTGGCCATCCGCCACGAAAAGCGTTTTGCCATCAGGTGAGATGTGGCACCCGCCGGGCTGATTACCCACCCAGACCGTTGAAGCTATGCTCATGGACAGCGGGTCGATGACGCTGACGAAGCCGTCCGCGTGGGTGAGATAGGCAGCGGTTCCGTCGGGGGCCACCTGGAACTGCACGGGATCCGGGTTCATCTCCCTCTCAACTGTCACCGTCATCGCGTCGCCGTCTATGAACAGAAGCCTGTTCAGCTCGCTGTCCGCAACAATGACGGTGTTGCCTGGCAGGCACGCGACGCAGGTGGGAGTTCCCCCCAGATACAGGGTCGCGTCAAGCGTCCAGGATTGGGTGTTCACCCGAACAAGGCGCCCATAGCCCACCGCCACGAAAACATGCTCTTCGCCCGGGGAGAAACAGGCGTCGTTCGGGTGCTGGCCCGTGGCAACCGTGGCTATCACCGTGTCCGGCCACGGTGACGCCAGCGCGGCGGAGATCAGAAGCGGAAGCAAGAATCCGGCTCCCATCAGCGCCTGAGAAGGTCGGTCACGGGAGTGCCCAGTATCTTCCGGAAGAAAAACCATGCCCACGCGGTGGAGGCCAGAAGAACAGTTCCCAGCCCCGCGGTGAGGTGCGGCACCGGAAAGACCGCCAGGGTTGGCACCGCCAGCCGGAGAACCGGCAGCAGCGTAAGGAGACCGTAGCTCACCAGTGCCGCCAGCCCGCATCCCAGAAGCCCGCCTACAACAGTGGTTGCCGCGGACATCAGGAAGATCTGGAAAGCGAAGACCTGGGCCAGCCGTTCCCGGGTGGTGCCCAGGGCCACCAGAACACCCAGGGCGTAGGAGCGGTTCTTGAGGTCCGCCACCAGCGTATGCACGGCGCTGGCTATGGCGGCGCCGAGAATGGCCACCGCCAGGGCTCCCAGGGCGGCGGTAACGATTCCCACCAGGATTTCCGCCTTCTGGGCGATTCCCCGGTGGGTTTCCGCGCTGAGACCAAGGGATTCAGCCTTGCGGACGATTACCGGCACTTCCTCCGCCGAGGTGGCTGTCACCATCAGGGCGCTGTAGCTGTGGGGCCTTTCCGGAATGAAGAGCTGGTTCACCTCTTCCACGAACTCGATGGGCACCGCCAGGGCGAACAGAGCCATGTTCCTGCTGGTGCCTATGATCAGGGCTCTTATGGTGATGGGTCTGGAGTCCATGCTGGCTATTGAACTGGCGCCCAGGGTCACCTGGCATTCCAGCCCGACAACTCCCTGCTGGGTAAGTCCCATGAGCCCGTGGGCCTCGGCGAAACCGGCGTTGTAAAGCAGAAGAAGATTTTCGGAAAGTATTATTGGAAGAGGCTTGTGAGCGCTGTCGGAAAGGAGGTAGCTCCATCCGAACTTCTGAACGAGGCTGTCGGGAACGAAGGCATCGGTGACTCCTTCGAGAGTGATGTCTGTGTAGTAGTTTCTTCCGCCCAGAAGCCCCCTGAGATATGCCGGAACGTGGGCGTAGACCTGGCGGTCTATCCTGGCCACCTCGGGCATCCTGGAAAGTGAGTCAAGAAGGGCGTCGGTGATCTCGATGCCCCCTCTCTCGGTTTGAAAGAAACCGGCGGAAATCACCTGGGGGGTTACCCGGACCTGTTCCTCGGGAAGGTCGCTGGAAAGAAAGCGGTCCAGAATCCGTCCCACGCCCAGTCCTATGGAAATGAAGAAAACCAGCAGAAGGGAAGCCACCAGGAGCATGGCCTGGCTGAAAAGGTAATCCTTCCAGTGGCCCTTGTTCCACAGATGCATTGCCCTACGCAGGGTTGCCCGCATGGTGAAGCACCCCCTCCCTCAGATCAAGGATCCGGTCGGCCCTCTCCAGAACCGATTTCGTGTGGACCACCGCCAGCAGGGCAAACCCCTTCTCCCGGCGCATGGCGTCCAGCAGGTCGAAAAGAACCTCTTCACTGGCGGCATCCAGACTGGCGGTGGGTTCGTCGGCAAGAAGCACCGCCGGCTTTCCCGCCAGCGCCCTGGCCGCCGCAACCCGCTGCCTTTCACCCCTGGAGAGGAATCGGCTGGATGTTGTGTCCATTCGAACCCCAAGCCGGTCAAGCAGTTCCCTGGCTTCCCGTTCCACCGGAACCATATCCCGTCCGGAGAAAACCGCGGGCAGAAGCACATTGTCCAGGGCGGTCAGGTTGGGAAGCAGATGAAAATCCTGGAAGATGAACCCCAGTTTCTCTCTTCGAAGCCCGGCCAGGGCTTCACCGGAGAGAGGGGTTGTGTCAACGCCGCCGATGGCCAGGGAGCCCTGAAATTCCCTGTCCAGTGTGCCGAGGATACCCAGAAGAGTGCTCTTCCCCGAGCCGCTTCTTCCGGTGATCGCTACGAATTCGCCGGTTTCGATGGAGATGTTCAGCCCGCGGAGAACCGGCATTCCCGCAAAGGAGCGCTGAACATTCCGGGCTTCAACCAGGGCGCTCAAAAAAGGCCTCCAGCCATGTTGGAGAGGATTATGAAAAGACTGTCGGGGCTGATGCCGGTGTCGGACAGTGTCAGCTCCGCCGCGGTGAGCCCGCCGTCTTCCCGGGCCATCCGGGCTTCAAGAGATACGGTCCCACTGGAGGGCCAGGACAGGGAAAGCGCCAGGGCGGATGGCCTCACGGTGCGGGCCAGGCCTGTGTAGGTACTCCACCAGGGAATGTACCTCTCCACGGGAAGAAGTGAGACAAAGGCGAACAGGTTTCCGGGCAGAAGCAGTGTTGCGTGATGTTTTCCGGGCAGGGCCTCGATGAGGGCCTGGTCCGCGGCCAGGGAGCCGACTTTCTCCATTCGAAGCCACGCTTCCATGGTAATGTTCGCCGCGGGACCCATGTAGACGGCTGTCCATCCGCTGCGCCGGGTGACCGAGGCCCGGATGATTCCCCCCCGGTCTACAAGGTCTGTTCGTGTTCCTTCATCTCTGCGGTTGAGGTTGAGCAAGTCCGATGTGAGGGAGGCGGCCCTTTCACTGGACACCTTCCTGGAAAGAAAGAGGAACTGTGGCGACAGGGTGGTGATGTCCACCCCCATGAGAGTGACCCCCACCGGGCCCCGGGTAAGCAGGGATTCCGCCAGGACCAGATTCCGGTCCAGGGAGACAAGCTCAGCCATTACAAGGGGAGAGAGGCCCTGTTCAAGGTGTACATGAAAAAGACAGGTGCCCGGCACCATGGACAACTCGTCCCGAAGCCCGCCGCCGCAACCCATGACAAGAATCAGCGGGACAAGCAGTAGCATTCGAACATGCATCGTTGACATTTCACCTCCAACGGGTATTTTCTCCACCCGGTAGAGTACGCAGGAAGAGAGGCTTCGTCAACTTGCGGCGGAAGCGCTGAAAAACTTGACGGATGATATTCCTGCATTGTATGTTCGCTGTCCCTGTGCTGGCGTAGCTCAACTGGCAGAGCAGCTGATTTGTAATCAGCAGGTTGCGGGTTCAAGTCCCATCGCCAGCTCCAGGTACAATCACGCTCAGTGAGGCGTTTGAATAGTCGGTGGCGAGGTTCCCGAGTGGTCAAAGGGGGCAGACTGTAAATCTGTTGGCGGACGCCTTCGGTGGTTCAAATCCACCCCTCGCCACCACGGATTCGGTGTTTCCGAGCGGGAGTAGCTCAGTTGGCAGAGCATCAGCCTTCCAAGCTGAGGGTCGCGGGTTCGACCCCCGTCTCCCGCTCCATAGATGGTTTTTGGCAGGGCCTGACAAGCCCACGTAGCTCAGTCGGTAGAGCGCGTCCTTGGTAAGGACGAGGTCAGCAGTTCAATCCTGCTCGTGGGCTCCAGGCTGGTACTTGTTAGCAAAGGGCGGAAAATCCGGACGGACCGGGAAACCCACTCATGAGAGGGAGCCAGACACATGGCCAAGGAGAAGTTTGAGAGGACCAAGCCCCACGTGAATGTGGGTACAATCGGTCACATCGATCACGGCAAGACCACACTCACCGCGGCAATCACCAAGTGCCTTGCCACCCAGAGCACAAACACGAAGTTTGTGACCTTCGACCAGATCGACAATGCGCCTGAGGAGAAAGCCAGGGGCATCACAATCGCCACCTCCCACCAGGAGTACGAAACCTCGAACAGGCACTACGCCCATGTCGACTGCCCCGGTCACGCCGACTACATCAAGAACATGATAACCGGCGCGGCCCAGATGGACGGCGCGATTCTGGTTATCGGTGCCAACGACGGTGTCATGGCCCAGACCAAGGAGCATGTGCTTCTGGCCCGTCAGGTTAACGTTCCCAAGATAGTGGTCTTCCTCAACAAGTGCGACATGGTCGACGACGAGGAACTCATCGACCTGGTGGAGATGGAAGTCCAGGAACTCATGGCCAAGTACAACTTCGAGGAAGACAGCCCCATCGTCAGGGGAAGCGCCCTCAAGGCCCTGAACTCCTCGGGAATGCCCGATGACCCTGACGCCAAGTGCGTCTATGAGCTCATGGAAGCAGTGGACGCCTGGATTCCCACCCCGGAGAGGGCCACGGACAAGCCCTTCCTCATGCCCGTGGAAGATGTGTTCTCCATCCCCGGGCGGGGCACCGTGGGTACCGGCCGTATCGAGCGGGGAGCCATCCACACCAACGACAAGATCGAAATCGTAGGCATGAGGGAAACCCGCAACTCGGTCTGCACCGGCGTAGAGATGTTCAGAAAAATTCTCGACGAGGGTCAGGCCGGCGACAACGTGGGTCTTCTGCTCCGCGGCGTCGCGAAGGATGACCTCGAGCGCGGCATGGTGATATGCAAACCCGGAAGCATCACCCCCCACACCCGGTTCGATGCCGAGGTGCTGGTGTTGAGCGCCAAGGACGGCGGACGGCACAAGCCCTTCAAGAACGGATACAGGCCCCAGTTCTACTTCCGCACCACAGATGTCACCGGCTCCATAGAGCTTCCCGAGGGCGTTGAGATGGTTATGCCCGGCGACAACACAAGAATGACGGTGGAGCTCATCACCCCCATCGCCATGGAAGAGGGCCTGCGTTTTGCCATCCGCGAAGGAGGCCGTACCGTCGGCGCCGGAGTGGTCACCAAGATACTGAAGTAGGTTCAAGGTGCGAATCATCATTACCCTGGCCTGCACGGAGTGCAAGCGCCGCAACTACAGCACCACCAAGAACAAGAGAACTCATCCGGACAGGATCGAGCTCAACAAGTACTGCCGGTTCTGCCGAAAGCATACGAAGCACAGGGAAGGCAAATAGAACCGGTTTTGAAGGGAACGCAGGGCAGTAGCACAATTGGCAGTGCACCGGACTCCAAATCCGGGGGTTGAGGGTTCGAGTCCTTCCTGCCCTGCCAGTTCCCTCCGGCACACTAATGGGATGGAGTATTCTAAATGGCGGCAAAAGCGGCCGGTAACGGAAGAGCGAACTTCCTTTCCAGATGGGTCGGCCTCGGTATCGAGTTTTTCGGCGAGGTCAAGGCGGAAATGGTCAAGGTCGCATGGCCCACCAGGGATGAGACTGTAGCCTCCACATGGGTTATTCTCGCGGCAGTGGCGGTGGTGGCCGTCTGGATCTTCATAGCGGACACCACATCTTCCCAGACCATGGCTTTCCTTATCAGGGCATTCAACTGATGGCGATCAGGGAGCCCGAGGCCGTAGAGAGCACCACGGAAGCCGCGGACGAGAATCTCAAATGGTATGTAGTCCATTCATACTCCGGATATGAGCTGAGGGTCAGGAAGTTTCTCGAGGGTCCCCTCAAGAGAAAGTTTCCCGGCCGGGTGGGAAAGGTGTCCATTCCCACCGAGGAGATAACCAACCGTCGGAACGGCAAGGACACAACCCGGGAGAAGAAGCTGTACCCGGGGTATGTATTCGTCCAGCTCGAACTTGACGACGAGATGATTCTCGACATCAGGGGCATGGTCAATGTCAGCGGCTTTCCGCCGATGAACAAGGGCCGCCCGGTTCCCCTGTCGGATGCGGACATGAAGAGAATCCTTGGTCAGGCCGACGGAAGCGATGAGAAGAAAGTGGTCAGGATCTCCTTCAAGGTGGGTCAGACCGTTCGAGTGGTGGAAGGCCCCTTCAGGAACTTTACCGGTGTTGTGGAGTCCATCAATCCCGAAAGGGGAAAAGTCCGGGTGATTTTCACCATTTTCGGCCGCAAGGCCCCGGTGGAGATTGACCATTCTCAGGTTAGACTGGTCTAGGGGCACAGGGCTCCGGACCTTTTCAAAGGGGTTCTCAACCCCGTAATCGATCCTTTCGCGTTCCATCAAGGGGAGGAACGGAAAGGATGAAAGGAGTTCCCATGGCCAAGAAGATCTTGGGCATGGTAAAGCTTCAGCTTCCTGCGGGACAGGCCACTCCGGCGCCTCCGGTGGGGCCCGCCCTCGGCCAGTACGGCATAAATCTGGCCGGGTTCTGCAAGGAGTTCAATGCCCGTACCCAGGGGCAGGAAGGTCTGATCATCCCTGCGGTGGTCACCGTCTACAAGGACAGAAGCTTTACCTTCGAGCTCAAGTCGCCTCCGGCTGCGATTCTTCTCAAGCGGGCCGCTGGCCTGGCAAAGGGTTCGCCGGAATCCAACCGCAACAAGGTTGGAACCGTGACCCTCGCCCAGTGCCGGGAAATAGCCCTGACCAAGATGAAGGATCTGAACGCGGCATCCGTGGAATCCGCGATTGAGATGATCCGCGGCACAGCCCGAAGCATGGGCCTGGAGGTGGTGGATGGCTAAGGTCAGCAAAAGGTTTGCCAAGGCCCGGGAAAGTGTTGACCGCATCAGGCAGTACACCCTGGACGATACGATCGCTCTGGTAAGAGAAGCCGCTTCCGCCAAGTTCGACGAAACCGTCGAGGTTGCGGTGAATCTCGGTGTGAACCCCAAACACTCGGACCAGGTGGTAAGGGGAACCTGCATTCTCCCCCATGGCACCGGACGCACGGTCAATGTGCTGGTGTTCGCCCGCGGAGACAAGGCCGATGAAGCCCGGGAAGCCGGGGCCGACGCAATCGGCGACGAGGAAACCGTTGATCGGATCAAGGGAGGGTGGCTGGATTTCGATGTGGTTATCGCCACTCCGGACATGATGAAAGCTCTTGGTCCGATTGCCAGAATTCTGGGTCCCAGGGGGCTGATGCCCAACCCCAAGACCGGTACGGTTACCCTTGAAGTGGGACAGGCGGTTCGGGAGGCGAAGGCCGGAAAAATCACCTTCAGGGTGGACAAGACTGGCGTCCTTCATGTTCCTGTGGGCAAGGTCAGTTTCGATGAGCTGGCCCTCAGGGAGAACATAGTGGCCTTCATGGAGAAGGTGATGCAGCTCAAACCATCAACGGCCAAGGGCAAATACATCATCAGCATGTCGGTCTCATCCACCATGGGCCCCGGAGTTCGGGTTGACACCTCGGATCTCCGCGGCGTTCTCAAATAGGGAGGGTGGAATGAGCATCACAAGAAAGCGCAAGGAATCCACGGTCCTGGCCCTCACTGAAGATCTCGGAAAGAACGGAACCTTCGTGCTGGCGGATTTCACCGGAATAACCGTGCAGGACATGACGGAACTCAGAAGGATCATGAGGGAACGGGGGGTTCTTTTTACCATTGTAAAGAACACCCTGCTGGACATCGTGCTGAAGAACCTTGAACTCACCGGCGAGGAAGAGATCTTTCAGTATCTGGAGGGCCCCACCGCGCTGGCTTCCAGCAGCGACGAAGTGCTTCCCGCCAAGGTTCTGAAGGAGTTTGCCGCTTCCCACGGCGGCCGTCCCGTGCTTAAGGGCGGCTTCGTGGCCGGTAATACCTACAATGCGGCACAGGTGGCAAGCCTTGCGGACATGCCCGGGCGGGAAGAGCTCATTGCCCGGTTTATGGGTTCCGCCACGGCTCCGATCCGGGGCTTTGTCACGGTGTCCGGAGGCGTGATCAGAAAGCTTCTCTACGCGCTGAACGCCATAAGTGACAGCAAAGAGAACTGAGTCGTAACCATTCACGCGACCCAAGGGTCCGATTGACTTAACGGAGGATGAACCATGAGCGAAGACAAGAAGGCCGCCATCATCGAGGCCATTTCCAATATGACCGTACTCGAACTCTCTGAGCTTGTCAAGGAAATGGAAGACAAGTTCGGAGTGTCCGCCGCGGCTCCCGCGGTGGCGATGGCCGCAGCGGGCCCCGCCGCGGCTTCCGAAGTCGAGGAGCAGACCGAGTTCGATGTGATTCTCGAGAGCTTCGGCTCCAAGAAGATCGCTGTGATCAAGGTGGTCAGGGAGCTTACCAGCCTGGGTCTCAAAGAGGCAAAGGACCTCGTTGACGGAGTCCCCTCCAAGATCAAGGAAGCGGTGGAGAAGGCCGAAGGCGAAGAGATCAAGAAGCAGCTTGAGGAAGCCGGCGCAACTGTCGTACTCAAGTAGTTTTCTTTCGGTGATGCCGGGGGGACGGGGTCTGATACCGTCCCCTCCTCCCCTTGATTCCGTGCATTTCGTTTTCCTTTCAGTTGTGAGGAGCGGCAGTGAATAAGGATAGACCTGTCAGGAACTATTCGCGGGTTACCCCTGCCCTTGAAGTACCCGACCTGCTGAAGGTACAGCGGGACTCCTTCGAGAATTTTCTACAGGCGGATGTGCCTTCCGATGAAAGACTTCCCCAGGGTTTACACAAGATTTTTCTGGATACTTTTCCTATTGAGAGCGCAAGCAAGGAGTTTTCCCTTGAGTACGTGAGCTATGAGGTATCCCCACCCAAGCATACCGTAAAGGAAGCCCTGGAACGGGGCGTCACCTTTTGCGCCAACCTGAACGCGGTGATGCGGCTTGTAACCCGTGATCCCGAGTCGAAGAGTTTCAAGATGGGGGTTGACCAGAAGGTATTCCTTGGCAGCCTTCCCATAATGACAGACAGCGGTTCTTTTATCATCAACGGGGCGGAGAGGGTTATCGTCAGCCAGCTTCACCGGAGCCCCGGAGTCTTCTTCGAGGAAAAGGTGCAGCAGCGGAACCGCCGTATACACAGCGCCAGGGTTATTCCCCAGAGGGGATCCTGGCTCGAGATCAACCTTGACCCCAATGATCAGATTTTCGCCATTATCGACCGGCGCAACAAGAGGATTCCGGTCACCATGCTTCTCCGGGCGCTTGGACTCACCACCGACACCCAGATTCTGGCGGCCTTCTACCCCGTGGCGGAGAAGGAACTCGATTCCATTCTCAAACGCCAGGCCCGAAGCGGCGACTTCATTCACAGAACCTTCGCGGAAGACATAGCCGACCCTGAAACCGGCGAGATTCTCGTCCGCTGTGATGAGCCGGTGGAAACCGTGGAAAAACTTGAAGGTCTTCTCGCCCGGGGCATCAAGAAGGCGAAATTCCTGGGATCCCGTTCGGAAAGGCACAATTTCGACGGTATCAGAAAAACCCTTGCCAAAGAGGAATCCAGCCTCGGCGCCGGCGTGGACAAGAGCGAAGATTCGGCCACCATGTGGATTTACGAGGCTCTCAGGGGTACGGAAGCCCCGTCGCTTGACCACGCCAGAAGCTACCTTCGAAGCATGTTCTTTGACAGCAAGCGCTACAGCCTCAGCGAAGTGGGACGCTACAAGCTCAATGAAAGGCTTAACATCAGCACCTCCATGGACAGGCTTACCCTGGTGGTGGAGGACCTGGTGGCCATCGTTGACAACCTGATCATGCTTCGGGAGGGCACCAACACCGCCGATGACATCGATCACCTGGGCAACCGCAGGGTGAAGACCGTGGGCGAGCTTCTCAGCCAGGAGTTCAGCAAGGGACTCAGCCGAATGGCCCGAACAATCCGGGACAAGATGGGTCACCAGGACAAGGACAAGCTTCGCCCGCAGGACCTTGTGAACTCCAGAACGCTTTCCAGCGTCATCAATACCTTCTTCGGGTCCAGTCAGCTTTCCCAGTTCATGGAGCAGACGAACCCGCTGGCGGAGCTTACCCATAAGCGCCGCACCAGCGCTCTGGGCGAGGGTGGCCTGACCCGTGAAAGGGCCGGCTTCGACGTGAGGGACGTGCACCACACCCATTACGGCAGGGTTTGCCCTGTGGAGACTCCGGAAGGTCCCAACATCGGCCTTATCACAACCCTTTCCGTCTACGCCTCCATCAACCGGTTCGGCTTCCTGGAAACACCTTACCGCAGGGTTATCAAGGGGAAGATCACCGACGAAGTGGTTTACCTTTCCGCGGACAGGGAGGATCGCACCACCATTGCCGAAGCGGATTCGCCGGTGAACGCCGACGGCTGTCTGACAGGTCCCCTGGTTCGGGCACGGAAAGCCGGCAACTTTCCCATGGTGAGCCCGGACGACATTGAATACATCGATGTGAGCCCCATGCAGCTGGTGGGCCTCTCCGCCGGTCTCATTCCCTTCCTCGAGCATGACGACGCCAACAGGGCCCTGATGGGTTCCAACATGCAGAGGCAGGCGGTTCCGCTGCTTTACACCCAGCCTCCGGTGGTGGGTACCGGCATGGAATCCGTTGCCGCCAGGGACAGCGGCGCCCTGGTAACCGCCCGCAGGGCGGGAACCGTGGTGGAGGTCGACTCCCGAAGGGTTGTGGTGAGGGCCGACGGTGACGAATACGATTTCGACAGAGACGATATCTACGAACTGAAGAAGTTCCAGAGAAGCAATCAGGATACCTGCATCAACCAGAAGCCCATAGTGAACCCGGGGCAGAGGGTTGATGAAGGCACGATACTCGCAGATGGAATGGCCACCAGTGAAGGAAAGCTCGCCCTTGGAGTAAACGCCATCGTGGCGTTCACACCCTGGAACGGCTACAACTACGAAGACGCCGTGGTGGTCAGCGAACGGATGGTCAAGGAGGACCTCTTCACCAGCGTCCATATCGAGGAGTATGAAGTCAACTTCAGAGAGACGAAGCTTGGTCCCGAGGAGCTTCTCCGAGACATCCCCAATGTGGGAGAAGACCGGAAGCGCAACCTTGACGAAAACGGCGTAATCAGAGTCGGCGCCAGGGTTCGGGCCGACGATATTCTTGTGGGCAAGGTAAGCCCCAAGGGTGAACAGGATCTGTCTCCAGCGGAGAGGCTTATCCGGGCCATTTTCGGTCAGAAGGCCGGGGATGTGAAAGACACCTCCCTCCGGGCGCCCAACGGCATGGACGGTACCGTGGTTGATGTCAAGGTGTACTCCCGAAGAGACGACACCGAAAGGGGTCGGAGGGTTCTCGAGGAGCGCGTAGATGCCCTCAGGGAACAGAAACTGAGCAGGGAGCAGCGCCTCTGCAACGAGCGGGATGAGAAGCTTCAGGCTGTTCTCGCGGGGGAGAAGGCGGTCAACCTCATAGACTCAGTCACCGGCGAGCAGTATGTGCCCACCGGCAGAAAGCTCACCACGGCTTCGCTTCGGAAGGTGAACTTCACCGACCTGGACTACGGCCGTCAGCTGGTGGAGGACCTCAAGGCGGACGACAAGGCCAGAAGAATCCTCAGAAGCACCAGTCGTGAACTCGACCGGATCCAGCAGGAGTTCGTTCAGGCGGAGAGCCGGATCAGTGTCGGCGACGAGCTGAAGCCCGGAGTCATCAAACTTGTCAAGGTTTACGTGGCCAAACGCCGCAAACTCAGGGTGGGCGACAAGGTCGCGGGCAGGCACGGCAACAAGGGAATCGTCAGCATCATCGTTGCCGAGGAAGACATGCCCTACCTTCCCGACGGAACTCCGGTGGACATCTGTCTCAACCCTCTGGGTGTGCCTTCACGGATGAATGTCGGCCAGATAATGGAAGCCAACCTCGGCTGGGCGGCGGAAACCATCGGGTTCGACGCCCTCACTCCGGTGTTCGATTCCGCGGACAACTCCACGCTTGAAGACACCCTGGAAGAGGCGGGACTGCCCCGGGACGGAAAGACGGTTCTTTACGACGGCAGAAGCGGAGAACCCATGGCGGAACGGGTAACCGTGGGATTCATGTACATGATGAAACTTGCCCACCAGGTGGAGGACAAGATCCACGCCCGTTCAACCGGACCATATGCCATGGTTACCCAGCAACCTCTGGGCGGCAAGGCTCAGAACGGTGGACAGAGGCTTGGAGAGATGGAGGTCTGGGCGCTCGAGGCCTACGGCGCCGCCCACTGCCTTCAGGAAATGCTCACCATCAAATCCGATGATGTGGAGGGCAGGAACCGTGCCTACAGCAGTATTGTTCAGGGGAAGGCGATTCCTCCTTCAAGCACTCCGGAATCGTTCAATGTTCTGTTGAACGAGATGAGAAGCCTTGCCCTGGATGTGGAACTGGTTACCGAGGAGGAGAACTAGAATGCACAGCAATCCCTCTCCGAGAGATGTGAATGCTTTCCCCACGGATTTCAAGGGAATACGCATCAGCCTCGCTTCTCCCGATACCATCAGGAACTGGTCCCACGGTGAAGTAACAAAGGCTGAAACCATAAACTACAGAAGCTACAAACCCGAGCCGGACGGACTTTTCTGCGAGCGGATCTTCGGCCCCGAAAAGGACTGGGAGTGCGCCTGCGGAAGATACAAAAGAATCCGATATCGTGGTGTCAAGTGCGACAGGTGCGGCGTCGAGGTCACCATGTCCAAGGTGCGCCGAAGCCGCATGGGGCACATCGATCTGGCAGTTCCCGTATGCCACATCTGGTTCTACAAGAACCGTCAGATATCCAAACTTCTGGATATCACCAATATCGACCTTGAAAGAGTTCTCTACTACGAATCGTACATCGTGATCAGCAGTGATCATCCCCAGCTCCGGCCCGGCACCGTTCTCGGTGACGAGGAGTACTTCGCCGCGAAGGAAACCTACGGGAAGGAAACCTTCAAGGTCGGAATGGGAGCCGAGGCCATTGCCACCCTTCTGGCCGCCATTGATCTGGATGAGCTGGCGGCGATGCTTCGAACCTCCATTGCCAACGAGACCACCCTCTCCCGGCGTCAGAAGAATGTCAAACGCCTGAAGGAAGTGGTGGCCTTCACCAACTCCCGGGCTGAGAACAAGCCGGATTGGATGATCCTTCGAATTCTTCCCGTTCTTCCCCCGGGTCTTCGCCCGCTGGTTCCCCTGGATGGGGGACGCTTCGCCTCCAGCGATCTGAACGACCTTTATCGAAGAGTGATAAACCGGAACAACAGACTGAAAAGACTTCTTGACCTTCAGGCGCCGGATGTGATTCTTCGAAACGAGAAGAGGATGCTTCAGGAGGCTGTGGACGCCGTTCTGGACAACTCCAGCCGTCGCAAGCCCGTGAAGGGCGCTGGAATGCGCCCGCTCAGAAGCCTTTCCGACCTTCTCAAGGGCAAGCGGGGCAGATTCCGACAGAACCTTCTTGGAAAACGGGTGGACTACTCCGGAAGAAGTGTCATCGTGGTTGGACCCGAGTTGAAGCTTCACCAGTGCGGTCTTCCCAAAACCATGGCACTTGAGCTGTTCAAGCCCTTCGTGGTTGCCAGGTGGGAGAAGAAGTACGGCTGTGGCGTCAAGATGGCCCAGAAGAAGGTCGAGGAAAGGCCCGAGGAAGTCTGGGCTATCCTCGAGAAGGTCATCCATAATCACCCGGTTCTCATCAACCGTGCTCCCACCCTGCACCGTCTGGGTATTCAGGCATTTGAACCTGTTCTGGTGGAGGGGCTCGCGATCCGCCTTCATCCTCTCTCCTGCGCCGCTTTCAACGCCGACTTCGACGGAGACCAGATGGCGGTTCATGTGCCTCTTTCCGCCGAAGCCCAGGTGGAGGCGAGAATGCTCATGCTGGGAAGCCGGAACATTCTCAAGCCCGCCAGCGGCGAACCTGTAATCACACCCAGCCATGACATCGTCATCGGTGTCTACTACCTCACAAAGCCCATGGGTGGCGTACCCGGCGAAGGAATGGTGTTCACCGGCCGCGAAGAGGTTATCGGCGCTCTTGATTCCGGGAAAGTTGATTACCACGCGAAAATCAAGATTCGCGGCATCAACAGGATAGTTGAGAACGGAACCGACGGGGAGCCGCGGAAACCGGCCTACTGGAAGGACTACACCACTCCGGGCCAGGTTGTCTTCAACGAGATAGTCCCCGAGGGGATGGGTTTCATCATGGCCAACGGCCAGATCCCTCACGAGAAGATTTTCGGCAAGAAGGGTCTCTCCTCCATGGTGTCCAGCTGCCACCAGAATCAGGGCGCCGTGGCATGCGCGGTTTTCCTCGACAACCTGAAGAGCCTGGGTTTCCACTACAGCACCGTGAGCGGTCTGACCGTGGGCATGGAAGACATGATCATCCCCGAGATGAAGTCACAGATTGTGGCGGAGAGCAAGCGTCTTGTGGCCGATGTGGAGGACAGGGTCAGGAAGGGCGAACTCACCGAAGCCGAGCGCTACAACAGGATTATAGACATCTGGAGCAAGGCTACCGAGGATGTGAAGAAGTCCATGATGGATTCCCTGGAAAGGGACAAGCACGGCTTCAACCCCATCTTCATGATGGCCCATTCCGGCGCCCGGGGCAGTGTTGACCAGATCCGTCAGCTGGCCGGCATGAGGGGGCTCATGTCAAAGCCCAAGAAGAAGCTTTCGGGAGAACTGGGCGAAACAATCGAAACACCCATTCTCAGCTCTCTCAAGGAAGGCCTTTCCGTCATCGAGTATTCGATCAGCACCCATGGTTCCCGCAAGGGTCTGGCGGATACCGCTCTGAAAACCGCCGACGCCGGGTACCTCACAAGGCGTCTTGTGGATGTGTGCCAGGATGTGGTCATCACCATAAACGACTGCGGAACCATAAGGGGCAGGAACATCAGTGCCCTGAAGGAGGGCGAGGAAGTACTCGAACCCCTCCGGGACAGAATCAGCGGAAGGGTCACCGCCGAGGATGTGTTTGACCCCGTTGGCGATGAGATAATACTCGAGGCCGGAGAGGAAATCACCTCGACCATCGCTGCGAGGATTGAGGAAATCGGCATAGAAACCGTGAGAATCCGAAGCGTTCTCACCTGCGAAGCGGATCACGGCCTGTGCGCCAAATGCTACGGATGGGATCTCAGCCGAAACAGGATGGTCACCCGGGGTGAGGCAGTGGGAGTCATTGCCGCCCAGTCCATCGGAGAACCGGGAACCCAGCTTACATTGCGCACTTTCCACACCGGAGGCGTTGCCGGCCGTGAGGCCAAGGAGACGGAAGTCCGGTCCAGACGAGGCGGTACCGTCAGCTTCAGGAACATCCATCTGGTCGAGGGCACCGATGAAGCCGGCAAAACAAACCGGATAGCCACCAGAAACGGCCAGGTAGTCATTCTCGACGAGAGGGGAGACGCGGTCTCAACCTACGATATCGTCCCCGGCTCGATCCTCAATGTGAACGAGGATCAGCAGGTGGCCCGTGACGAGCTGATATGCAGGAGCGACCCCTTCATCCTCCCCATTGTCAGCGAGCAGAACGGATCGGTTCACTATGTCGACATAGAGGAGGAGATTACCCTCCGCGAGGAGATCGACAGTGAGCAGCGCAGGCAGATGGTTATCGTTGAGGACCGCAGCCGAACCCTTCACCCGCACCTGTTCATTCTTCCGGAGAATCTGGTGGTCTTGAGCGGAAGACCCCAGAGAAGGGACAGAGAGCTTCGAACACTTAACGAGCTGCTGAAAGAGTCCAACGACAGCGGCGGAAGAATGGTGTTCACCTACCGGGATGTGGGTTCCGTCCGGAACACATCCCTTCTCGAGGATTTCACCTCCGGAAGCGATATCAACCTGCCCTGTGTGCGGGTTGACTGCAGAAAGGTCCACACCGGAAGCTACGCCGCCTTTGTCGACGCGGTTGGCGCGATGGAAAGCTTTGGCAAGGCCGGGGGCGCCCTGTGGAAGAAGCTGAAGGCGGTTACTGAGACCCTTGCTGAAGCTCCGGCCAGGAACAATGACGAACTCGAGCAGGAGTTCATCGACGCTCTTCTGGCTTTCAGCGCTAAGGTTCCCTTTATCCTGTCCATCGCGGATCTGAACCGGGGCCATACCGGCACCAGGAAAGTTGTCCAGGGCCTCTGCGACTCCATCGGTCACGGCAGAATGCTTTTGATTGCCAGCTTTTCCCGCCGGGGACTTCGAAGCCACACCCTGGCCCGGGGCAAGCAGCGGCAGCAGGATCAGGATCCGGTGGAGGAGTTCATCAAGGACAGCATCCAGGGTGTTTATCCGATTCCCAGCGGCGCCCACCTCCGGGTGGAGGACGGCGCACTGGTTCGAAGGGGAGCGCATCTGGCCAGGATCGAGAGAAGACTCGGCCAGCAGAGGGACATCACCGGAGGTCTTCCAAGAGTGGAAGAACTGGTTGAAGCCCGATGCCCGATGGATTCCGCGGCCATAGCGGAAATCAGCGGTGTTGTCACACTGAGCCCCATCAAGGCCGCCATGCGAACCATCACCATTCGTGGTGACCAGGGCCAGGAATCTTCCCTGAAGATAGCGGCTTCCAAGCATATCCGGGTTCGTGAGGGTGACCTCGTGGAGGCCGGAGACAAGCTCACCGAAGGTCCCCTCGACCCCCACGACATCCTGCGGGTGAGGGGAACCGAAGCCGTGGAAGAGTACCTGCTGAACGAGGTGCAGGAAGTCTACAGGCTTCAGGGCGTGAAGATCAACGACAAGCATGTGGGCATCGTGGTGCGTCAGATGCTTTCCAAAGCCAGAATAGAAGACCCCGGCGACACCAGGTTCCTCGAGGGCTCTCAGGTGGACAGGCTGGAACTCAACCGGCACAACATGGAAGTGATGCGCCAGGGCAAAAGACCCGCCACCAGCGATGTGCAGCTGCTGGGAATCACCAAGGCATCACTGGCCACAGACAGTTTCCTGTCCGCCGCCTCCTTCCAGGAAACGAACACCGTTCTCGCCGATGCCGCGGTGCATGCCAAGGTGGATCCACTGATCGGCCTGAAGGAGAATGTCATTGTGGGCCATGTGATTCCCGCCGGGACAGGCCTGAAGATGTACCATAATGTCAAGCTCTTCCTTCCCGACGGTGAAGCCCCCCCTGAACCGGTCAGGCTTGAGCGGGAAGAAGATACGCTTGACAAATTCGGTTTTGATGCGTAAACTTGCTGTTCCGCGTGTGAACGGTGTAAAACTTGTAAGGTACTGAAAGGAGAGAATTTGCCCACGATCAACCAACTGGTGCGGAGTGGAAGAAGCAAGCAGGTGGTTAAAACCAAGGCTCCTGCCCTGACTTCCTGTCCTCAGAAGAAGGGCATCTGCACCCGTGTTTATACATCCACGCCCAAGAAGCCCAACTCCGCCCTCAGGAAAGTGGCGAGAGTAAGGCTTCGGAACGGCTACGAGGTAACCGCCTACATTCCCGGGGAAGGCCACAATCTGAACGAGCACTCCGTGGTTCTTGTTCGCGGAGGCAGGGTCAAGGATCTGCCCGGCGTGCGTTATCACATCATCCGCGGGGTCGAGGATGCCAGCGGCGTAAGCGGGCGCAAGCAGAGTCGCTCCAAATACGGGACGAAGAAGGAAGCGTAGGCGTCACATGAGAAGAAACAGGCCGAAACGACGGGAAATCCTTCCGGACAGGAAGTATGGCAACCTCGTGATCGCCAAGTTCATCAACAACATAATGCACAAGGGCAAGCGCTCGGTTGCGGAGAGCGTGGTATACGACGCCTTTGACATGATTGCCGACAAAACCGGCCAGGATCCGGTGGCGGTTTTCAACAAGGCGATGAACAATGTGCGCCCCACCCTCAAGGTGAAATCACGAAGGGTCGGCGGTTCAACCTATCAGGTTCCCGTGGAAGTGAAGCAGAGCGAGCGGGACGCCCTTGCCATGCGCTGGATAATCAGCTACTCCCGCGGACGCAAAGGGCGCAGCATGTCCCAGAGACTGGCCCAGGAGTTCATCGAAGCTTCCCAGGGCGAGGGCGCCAGCGTCAAGAAACGGGAAGACACCCACAAGATGGCCGAGGCCAACAAGGCTTTCGCCCACTATCGCTGGTAATTCCCCGGAATGATGGGGGCTCCTGAGCAGGAGCCCCTTTTTTTGCCCGGAAAAGCCTGTATCTACATGATAGACCCCCGGGCAGGTTTACTGAAGGGAGTGTGCTGCGCTGGCGAACTGGCTTCACGGATTCGATGTCCATGATCCCATTTTTACCTTCGGGCTCACCCTGACGGTTATCCTTCTGATACCCTTTCTCTTTCAGCGCCTCAGGCTTCCGGGGCTTGTTGGGCTGATCCTGGCCGGGGTCACACTGGGCCCCCATTCCCTGGGCCTGATCCGTGAAGGCAGCTTCGTTCAGCCCTTCGGCGCCGTAGGGCTTCTTTACCTGATGTTCCTGGCCGGCCTGGAAGTGGACATGCACCGCTTTCAAAGGGAACGCAGGAACAGCGTCATTTTCGGCGGCATCACATTCGCCATTCCCCAGGTTCTGGGGATGCTGGGAGCGGTGTGGCTGCTGAAACTCCCCTGGGCGGCGGCCATTCTCATGGCAAGCATGTTCGCGTCCCACACCCTTTTACCCTACCCAATCGTTCAGCGGCTGGGTCTGGTGAAGGAGCGGGTGGTCACCGCCGCGGTGGGAGGCACGGTACTGACGGATTCTCTGGCCCTTCTGGTGCTGGCGGTGGTGGCGGAATCAACCAGGGGCGACCTGACCGCTTCGTTCTGGCTGCGACTTGTGCTTCTTCTGGCGCTTTATGTGGCGCTGGTGGTGTGGAGTGTTCCCAGGCTCGGCAGATGGTTTTTCCGCAGAGTGCCTGCGGAGAGTGTATCCGGTTTCCTGTTCGTCTTGGCTTTTGCGTACATCTGTTCAGCCACGGCTCCCCTGGCCGGCCTTGAACCGATAATCGGGGCGTTCCTGGCGGGTCTCACACTGAACATGCTGATTCCCGAACAGAGCCGGCTCATGATCCGGCTTCGCTTCGTGGGAGAAGCGCTGTTCATTCCATTTTTCCTGATCTCCGTGGGGCTCATGGTAAACATCAGGCTTCTGGTCGACTCGAAGGAAGCCTGGATAGTCATGACTTACATGGTTGCCGCGGGTTTTGTAACGAAATTCCTGGCCGCTGTTTTCAGCGGCAGAATTCTCGGATTCTCAAAGGATGAGACAGGGGTTCTGTTCGGTCTCAGCGTCAACCAGGCCGCGGCAACCCTGGCGGCGGTGATCGTTGGTGTACGGCTTGGGATCTTTACCGAAGAAATCCTCAACGGAACCATTCTGATGATCCTGGCCACCTGCGTTATTGGCCCATGGGTCACGGAGAGATACGGAAGGCGTCTTGCCCTGATCCTGTCCAGAACCCATCTGGACAGCTCCGGAGCACCGGAGCG